>Ga0137385_10004188_pt1 | contig 12598 bp, 9 predicted proteins | sample SagtaG_FD_104921 | JGI IMG/M metagenome (GOLD analysis project Ga0137385, IMG submission 104921) | Vadose zone soil microbial communities from Sagehorn Ranch, Mendocino, California, USA - Sage2_R_80_16 metaG | ecosystem: Environmental > Terrestrial > Soil > Vadose zone | place: USA: California...
ACTGGGCGTCCCGGTCGGGGTGCTGCTTACCCTCGATCGTCTTGGCGTTGCCCTGCAGGCTGTACCCGGCGCCGGCCAGCAGCGCCGCAACGGTCCGCGCCGTCACCGGGTGACCCTGCCTGGTCAGCTCCCCGGCCAGGTTCGCGGTCGACTTCGTCGTCCAGCGCAGCGCCGGCATCGGGTCACCCCGCGTCGCCGGATCGACCAGCGCCTCCAGCGCGGAGACCAGCCCGGCGTCCAGGCCGGCAAGGGCAGGCCGCCCGCCACCAGGACCGCGCACCCTCCCGCCGGGCTCCGCGCCGGACCCGATCTCGGCCTTGCCCCTGCGCACCGTCTTGACATCCGCGCCGCTCGCCCGGGCGACCACAGCTACGCCGCCCGCGCCGAGGGCCTGCGCCTCAACGCCCAGCCACAGCCGCCGCTGGCGCTCATCCAGATAAGGACGGATCGTGACGTACCGGGCGGCTATCTCAGCGTCAGTCAGCATCCATTCGACATACCACAAACGACCACGGGATTATTCGGACAACGCCCTGTAGTTTCTGCGTGAGCGCTAACCTAACGGGGCTGTTTGTGAGCGACGCGGCAGTCGGCATTCCGGCCGTCGAGCACGCGGGTCGCTGCTTCCGGAGAACCGACCGCCTCGCCCCCAGGCAGTTCGGCGAAGAAAGCGTGAGATCGGGGCGCTCGCCCGCCTGCAGCGACGAGCCCCGGTTGTCCCTCGGCCGCGAGTGGGTGATCGAGGACTGGTTTGTCGCCCGTCGGCTTGAGCACGCGGCGAAGCTCGAAAAGCCGGGGAGCCATGTAGTCGTACACCTGGGCGATCCCCGGATGCGTAATCCCTGCGGCGTGGCGGGCTTCGGCCCGGAACCGGGCCAGCGTTTCAGGGTGCTGGGCACACTCGGGCCGCAGAAGCTTGACCGCCACCACCCGGGCCAGCACCGTGTCATGGCCCGCCACACCTCACCGGGGCCGCCCGCAGCGATCCGCTCCTCCAGCCGGTACCGCCCCGCCAGGGCCAGCGTGGTAGATCCCATAACTAGCCGAATCTACCCGCCAGCCCGCCCGGGCATGATCCGGCCGGACGCTGCGGGCGCAAAGTCAGAGCCGGTGCGTCCGGCGGCTGGTCGGCGCGCCAGAGGATGCCGGAGGCGGCCTCACCTGGGCGCTGACCACGGCCGCCTTGCTGTCGGCACCACCGGCTGAGCGGCTGCCCTGCCATGCCAGTGCCCACCACACAGCGGGGCTTGCGCCGGAGCATGGCGCAGCCGCGGCGAGCGCGGCCTCGTGCCTTCACCAAGCCCCAGAACTCGCCGAACGATACGTCACCATCGCCGCCTGAACCGAGCACGACTGCGGCGGCCTTCCGGCCACGGCAGAGCCGCAATTGCTAGCAGAACGGCTCCGCGAGACCCTGCTGCCCTTCCGCAAACCTTGAAGACCAAGCTTATGGCCGCGCACAGATCAGCCCCAATCTGGGCGATCGCCGCCCTGCACGAGCTCGATCGCCTCACCGCGCAGAACGGCGGTTCTGAGCTGGCGAATACGTGGTTAAGTTCGGGTAGTCGGCCGTCTTTTCCCATGCCATCGCCTATATGGGAGCGGTCTGCGTCACCATCGGCTTCGCCTACCCAGGTTCGAACCCTGGACCTGCCACCACCGCCAAGTCCTGCCAACGGAGATCAACGCGATCGCACCCAGGCTCGGGTTCACCTCCTCTTCACCTGTAAGGTTCCGCTGACTCAAGCCCGACGGCCGGCACCAGCCCGCGTTTAGCCGGCCTCGCGGGGCAGGAACGGAGAAGGATGCTGCAGCGGCGACCTCAGGGGTCAAGGGGAACTATGACGCCGTGCCGCCCCACTGCTCGCCCGCCTCAACAGCCGCAGCGTGATCGACTACGGCAGCGGCATCATCGGCAGCGGCCCCCTCGCACTGTGCCTCCTCGGTCTTCAGGTCACGCCCTGCGACTACCACTCCCCGTCCACCCGGTTCTTCCAATGGCGGGCTACCCGCATCTGGCAGGGCACCCGCGTCTACGCACCCGGCCAATTGCCCCGGAACTCCAGCCGGACACGCTGTGGATCATCGGCTCCCGAACGAACCAGCCTGACTCCCGAACCGTCCGCCCGCCTCTGGTCCCGTGGTCTTCCTGAAGTCGGACGGCTGCTGCTCGGGTCCGGCAGGCTTACAAGCAGTCGGCTTCTGGCGCGGCGTTGCCGGGCATGAGGAGCATGTCGGCGACGAAGCAGACGACATCGCCGTCGGCGGCGCGTCCGATCCAGGTCGGGTATGCTCCGTCGCCCCAGCCGCTGTGGTACGCGATGAGGTTGGTACCGGATTCCAGGTCGCTCATGGGCGAGGTTAGGCGTCGCCGAGCACGTTCCTGCGGTCGAGCCGGGCGAAGGCCGGAGCCGCCGAAGCGTCGTAGAAACAGCCCATCCCCGCGTCGACGCCGAAGCCATAGAACGCCGTGTCTGTGAGAGTCCGCGGGTCGGGTCTCAGCGCCGCCGGCCTCCCTGCGACGGCTGCTCGTGAGCCTGCCGGCCGGGAGCACCAGCTTCCCGCTGGCCGGCTCCATCGTTGTGCGGAGTGCTTACGGCCCCGTTTACGTCATACCGCCGACCCTGAAGCCCCGGCGAATTGGCGGGGCCCAGGTGCTGCCAACCGCACGACCGGACGCGGTGTGGATCATTGGCGGCAGGAGAAACCGGGCCATCATGGTGACCGGGAGCGGGCGGCGGATCGCCGGGCCGGTTCCGGGGCTGCCTGACTCACGCCGGTATCCGGTCGGGCTGGCCGTGCGCGGCGGCCTGGTCGTCGCTCCGGTATACGACGACACCGGGCCGCTGTCCCAGCTGACCGGACTGTGGCTGTGGAACCCGCCGCGCGGGCCCGCGCTGCGCCCGGTCGTGCGCGGATGCTCGATGGCGCTCGCGGCGCACGGCACCCTGCTGGCCTGGCTGCGGTGCTACCCGAATGACCCGGGGCGGGTAAGCCTGCGCATCACCGACACCGCAACCGGCGCCACCCGCGCGGTCGCGAACCCCCGGGGGGCCGTCCCGTTCCTCGCGGAGCAGCCGGCCGCCGCGTTCTCCCCCAACGGAAGATGGCTCGTCGGCTATTACGCGGGCGCGACCACCGGCGGATACGGATATGGCCTGGGGTTGGTCAACACCAGAACCGGCGCGGCCCGGATCATCCGCGGAGCCCCAGTTCCCGACGCCACGGTGGGCACACCCATCATGTGGACCGGTGACTCCACCCGCGTCTTCTTCGCCACCGGAGCCTCCGACCCCGACGACAACAACCCGTGGGCGGACGGCACCGTGCCGCTGGCCACCTACCGCATCGGCGCGCGCTCCGCGGATGACGTCCGGCTGCACGAGACCGGAGCCACGCTGCTCGGCGTGCTGCCGGTCCCGGGCGGGTAACAGCAGCCGATACCGCTGGGGCGATTACGCGGGCCGCCGGGGCACTGCTTGTACTTGCGGCCCGAGTCCCGCGGGGCACGGCGCGTCGTGACCCACCTTAGCGTGCCCGCCGCGGCCGGGCGAGCCGGCCTCGAGATGTCCGCCACCTGGCCGATATTCGTTGCGCGCACGCTCAGAGGCTGCTCGGCCTGCTGAACCGCGCGACGCTGACTGATCACCTCAACGTGATGGCCCGCCGCCCGATGGTCAGCTGGCGCGCCCAATCCGGGCCCCAGCGGTAGCCATGGCGCTGCTTGGGGGAGCCGGGTGGGCTGTGATCTTGCCTTCTGGCTCTTGGTGGCCAGCAGAACATCCCGCTCAGACACGGCAACCCCGGCAGACGGGGAGCGTCGTAGCGTGCGGGTGACCCAGACACGCACCGAACGGAGATATGGCCATAACCGGAGGAGTTCGGTCATGCGTTGCAGAAGCGTCGCGCCCTCTTCCGCGCTGCCTCGCCTGAAATAGGTGCTGTCGGGCCACCGCGCTGTGAAGGCGTCGATGGCCGCATGAAAGTCGCGCAGGGTCTCAGGTGCACGTTCCGGTCGGCGTCACGGCGACCGTGGGAGTGCGGGCGGGACAAGGAACCTCAGTAAACCGAAGACTGCGGCGGCTACGCAGTTTCAAGGGTCGGCTCGGGCGACTACACGTTCCCGGCGAAAACAAGCTGATCCGCGCCTGCCGAACCTGTCACCCCAGATTATCCCGAACGGCATCGATATCGGCGATATCGACCGTACCCGCGGACGGCGATGATGGCGAGAGGGAGCCTCGAATGTCCTTACGGTTTCGGACAGGTCAGCGCGCCGGTCAGGACACCGCGAAGCGCTGATGGGCGACGGCGAGTGCAATGCCGAACGCGTCGACGAGCACGGTTCCGACGACCAGCGAAAGCGTCCACCGGCGGCGTCCTGTCGCGGTGCGCGCGAACCAGCGGCCGGCGTACAGAAGCAGCAAGCCTTGGACGAGGAACCAGGGCTCGAACACGCCGAGATCGAGCACCGCCGCGAGGTTTTTCTGCGCAGCCGTCAGCGGCTCGGGAAAGCTGACAACAGTATGCGCGCCCGCGACGTAAAGGCCCTTGGTGACCATCCCGTATAGGCCGTGTGAGATGCATACCACCGAGCCAAGCCAGATCGGCGTCAGCGTTACGAGGGCCGGTAGCCGGCGCGCCCAGGGCCTGGTGAGCCCGAGGACCAAGGCTGCTCCGACCGCCAGCAGGACCGAGACGACCGCGTTGGTCGCGCGCAGTCCGGGCAGGCCGGCCGTTGCGGCGCCGCCGGGTAGCGCCCAGGTCCCGCCGAGCGCCCAGTAGAGGTGGATCGGGATGTCGGCGAGCGCGACCAGCGCGGCGAGATAGACCATCAGCGGTCCGCGCCGCGACATGCGCATGCGGTGGAATCTTCCGCGGGCGGCAGATAGCACGACGGTGTCGCCCGGCCCGGGTGCGAGCCCGGCCTCGGGAGCGTCGACTGGGTGGGAACCTCGGTGTGGGCGGCGGTGCGATCGGGCGCCGGAGCATCCGGGCACCGCGGATGATGCTGGCACGTCTCGCCCGCCAGCTGGGGTGGTGATCTGGTTGGTGCGAGCGGGTCCCTCATGGCTCCTCCTATTGATCATGGCTCCTCCTATTGATCATGGGATGCGCTACTGCCCGCGCGGCGGCGGCCAGCCGGTATCGCGCCGGGCCGGGCTGGTGTATTCAGCACGCGGCAGCAACGTTGTCATCCTGCGGCCACAGCGGCAGTCGAGACGTCCTCCATCTGGCCGACATTCGTTGCGGCGCATGCGGAGCGGGCTGCTCGAGGCCGCCGGGACGGTGCGACGCTGACCGGGCATCGCAACGCGATGGCCGCCGCCCCAATGGTCGGCCTCGACGCTGGGTCACCTCGGCGGCGAGCTGGGCACGGGAGGTGAGGTCCAGCTTGGCGACACGTGCGCGGGATGCATCTGTACGGCCCGGCGTGAGACGTACAGCCGGTCGCCGATCTGGGGTTTGGACAGCCCTCCGCGACCAGCCCGGCGATGGTGCGCTCGGTGGGGGTGAGGCTCTGCCAGCCGATCTGCGGCCGACCGCGCGGTCCGCGGCGGCCGCACTGTATCCCTGCCGCACGGAGCACCGCCTCGGCACGGGCCAGGATTACGAGGACTTCAAGGAGCATCAGGGCCTGCGCATCCTCGGCGCGGAGTAACCACCCGGCTCTCCTCGCGGGGGAGACCAAGCGCAGCACGAGGAACAGCTGCCAGCTCGGCCCGCCGGCCTTGTGGCTGGCGGGGAGCAGCGTCCGCCGGGACCTACGGTGAGTCCCTGAATCTCAGCTTGCCTTGCGGCGCTTCAGTTTCCTGATGAGCTTCGTGATCAGGTATATCATCGCCGTCACCTCCTTCGGGCTGTGCGGTCGCCCGGTGATACGGCCCGCGGGCGACCGCGCCGGGCAGCGGGCCCGCCGCGGCGTCACCCGGGGCTGACCTCGCGGTCACGTCCATCCGCGGCGGCGGAGGCCTCGGCGCGTGCTGCCCGGGTCGTGGCGGCGCGGGCTTTGGCGGCCAGGGTTGCGGTGCGGCCGAGCAGCATGGCTATGGACAGGAAGATGAGGCTGTCAGTGAGAGCACCGACGGTGATCTGGTTAGCCGCCATCCAGCGGCCGAGCTGGGCGCCGAAGACGTGGCTGGCGCCGTAGGTGAAGTAGATGCGGCCGGCCGAGACAGCGACCCAGACTGCGGCATACGGCAGGCCGGCCCGGGAAACAGGGCGGCCGGCTTGGCCGTCGTAGGCGACGCGGATCAGCGTGGCGGCGAGGACGCCGAGGGCCAGGCCCGCCGCCGCGCCGGCGATCTCAAGTGCCAGCCCGTTGCCGGAGGAAGCGGCGCCCTTGAAGAAGAACGGGATGATGATGGCCGCGGCGATGACCGGGCGCAGCAGCCGCATCGGGCCGATCTTGCGGCGGCCGAGGTCGGCGGACAGCACCACGGCAAGGATGGCGAGGTTGAGGATCCAGACGCTAGCGTCCATTCAGGCTCCTTAGTGAGCGCTTCAGCAGGGTGCGCAGATGCCTGCCACCCGTCGCGGTGACGTGCGGTGAGGGCCCTTCATCTGAGGCTGTCCTGCAGTGCCGGCGCTTGGGGCCGGTCCGAAGCGGCCGGCTCAGGTACGGCCCCGGTTCGGGTGGCCCTTGTGGGGCCTGGCCCGGCGCCGCGGGCTTGGCTGCGGCGCCGGCAGCGGCGGTGCTGGCGTGTGCGGCCGTTCGGATGCGCGGCCCGCCAGGCGGCCGCCGCCCGCTCAAGTTCCTGGTGGCGGGCCCTGGCCAGTAGTTCGAGCAGGTAGGGATGCATGGCATTCACCTCTGTGCTGAAGCCCCACCGGTGGCGGGCAGGTTCTCAGCGTGCGGCGCCGGTGGCAGCTGGGACATCCGCCAGCTGGCCGATGTCGCCGGGGGTGCGGGCTTGCACGATGGGCGGGTGGAGATCCGCATAGTCCTGGACCGGGTCGAGCCGCCGGGCGGGCGCCTTCGGGTCGTGCCCGGCGCCGGGCACGCTCACCGCCCGGGGAACGACGGCGAGATCGGGTTCACCGGCTGGCTCGGGTTGCTGCGGGCGTTGTATGAGGTGACCGGGGCGGCGGGCCCCGGCGCACCGGCCCGGTGGTGACCGGGCCGCGGCGGGCCGCCGCGCCGCGGGAGCCGATGATGGGCAGTAGCATCCGGTGAGTGGGCACCGTGGCGCCGGACCTTCGTATCCGCGGGCGCGCGGCGGAGATCGCGGCCCTGGGCGAGGCCCTGGGCCGGGTCGCGGCGGGCCATGCCGCCATGGTGCTGATCGAGGGCGAGGCCGGGATCGGCAAGACACGGCTGCTGGATGAGGCGCTGGCGGACGCGCGCGGCCGGGGCATGCAGGTCGTGGTGGGCCGGGCTGAGGAGCTGGAGCGGACCCGGCCGTTCGGCCTGCTGGCCGGCGCGTTCGGGTGTGCCCGCTCGTCCCCGGATCCGCGGCGGGCGGCCATCGCCGAGCTGCTGGCGGCCGGGGGCAGCGGGGAGGGGGGCCCGATCACGGTGACCAGTGATCCGGGGCTGCGGTTCCGCGCGGTGGATGCGTTCGCTGACCTGGGCGAGGAGCTGGCGCTGTCCGGGCCGCTGGTGATCGGCGCGGATGACCTGCAGTGGGCTGATCCGTCCAGCCTGCTGACGCTGGCCGCGCTGAGCCGCCGCCTGGCCTATCTCCCGGTGGCCCTGATCGGGTGCCTGCGGCCGTCCCCGCGCGGCCCGGAGCTGGACCGGCTGGACGGCGCGCTGGCGGCCGCCGGGGCCCGGCACCTGATCCTGCGCGGCCTCGCCGAGGATGCCGTGACCGGCCTGGTGGCCGAGGCGGTGGCCGCGGTGCCGGGCCCGGTACTGCTAGCCGGGATCTCGGGCGCGGCGGGCAATCCGCTGTTCGTGACCGAGCTGCTCGCCGCGCTGGCCCAGGAGGGCGCGATCGAGATCGCCGGCGGGCGGGCCGAGGTGGCGGAGACCACGCTGCCGCCCTCGCTGCGGCTGACCATCCTGCGCCGGATCAGCTTCCTGCCCGGCGACACCTGCAGGCGCTGCGGGCCGCCTCGATCCTGGGATCCAGCTTCACGCTCACCGACCTGGCCGCGGTCACCGGCCGGGCAGCCATCGGCTTGTCTGGGGTCCTGGCGGAGGCGATCAGGGCGCGGGTCCTGGAAGACGACGGCGACCGGCTCCGGTTCCGTCACGACCTGATCCGCGCCGCCATCTACGAAGACCTCCCGCTCAGCGTCCGCCGCGCGCTGCACCGCGAGGTCGGCCAGCGGCTGGGGCAATCGGGAGCCCCGGCCCTGCTGGTGGCCGAGCACCTAGCCCGCGGGCGAGGAAGGGAGACGCCGAGGCCATCGGATGGCTGACCAGGGCCGCCCGGGAGGCGGCGGCAACATCCCCAGATGTCGCCGCGGATCTCCTGGAACGCGCGATTGGGCTGATGGGCCCGGCCGATCCCGGCCGCGACCGGCTGCTCGCCGAACAGGCCCAGCAGCCTGATGGGGGCCGGCCGTGTCGCTCCCGCCGCAGAGGTGTGCCGTGCCCTGCTCGCCCGCGACCATGACCCGAGCGTGGAAGGATCTGCGCGCATCTGCCTCGGCCACGTGCTGCTGGCGGGTGGCCGCCCGCTCGACGGGCTCCGGGAACTGGAGCGCGCGGCCGGATCACCGCTGCTCACCACTGCCGAGCGAGCCAGGGCGTGGGCGTGGGCGGCTTACGCGCGCCTGTCCCTGGTAGACCTCGAGGGCGCGTCAGCCACAGCCAGGAAAGCGTGCTCTACCGCCCCAGCCGATCCGGTGGCCACAAGCGTCGCCACCGCTATGTCTGCCATTGTTTCCCTGGTCCGCGGGCATCTCACCAAGGCACTGGAGGTCATCAACGATGCGGTCCGGCTGGCGGACCAGAGCCCGGGCAGGCAGGGTCATCGCTTTCCGATCCACGCCGTCCGGGGTTTCATCCTCATTGAGCTGGACCGGCTCGAGGAGGCCAGAGCCACGAGTGCTGCCGGAAGCCGGATCTGCGAGGAGCTCGGCCTCGGCTGGCACCTGCCCAGCTACCAGATGGTGCGCGTCTCCGAACGCTTCGTCACCGGGGAATGGGATGACGCGATCGCCGAGGTCGAGGCGAGCGCCGGGCTAGCCGACGAGACAGGGCAGGCTTTGGGCCTCATCCTCGGTCGTAGCGTGCTGTCCCTGATCAGCCTGCACCGCAACGACCTCAGCCGCGCGGAAGAAGCTGCCGCCGCGGCCATGGGCCAACCCGTGGAAACCGGTGCCCGGTATCGCACGCAATGGGCGGTGTGGGCCCGCGCGCTCATCCTGGAAGCCGACGGTAAGACCGCCGATGCGCTGGAGACGCTGGCCGGATGCTGGGACCGGTGCGCCCAGCTGGGCCTCACGCTGGAGTACCGGATGCTCGGCGCCGATCTCGTCCGTCTCGCGCTGGCCTGCGGGGACCGGGGACGGGCCCGGGACGCAGCAGCTGCGGTCGCGGAACTCGCGGATGAGAACCAGGAGGTTCCCTCGCTTGCCGGGGCGGCGCTGCGCTGCCGGGGACTGGCGGAGGACGATGCCGAGATCCTGCATGCGGCCGTCCGCGCCTACGGCTCTGCAGCGCGGCCTTTGGAACTCGCTCTTGCCTCCGAGGACACGGGGGCCGCCTTTGCGCGGCAGGGCAAGACCGGCCAGGCCCGGCCACTCCTTCATCAGGCGATCGAGATCTATGAGCGGCTCGACGCCGCCCGTGACCTCGCCCGCGCCGAGGCCCTGCTGCGCGCGGCAGGGATCCGCCGTGGCCGCCGCGGCCTGCGGGGCCGGCCGCAAATCGGCTGGGCTAGCCTCACCTCCACCGAGCGCACCGTCGCCGGGCTGGTCGCCGAGGGCCTCTCCAATCCCCGGATCGGCGACCGGCTCTACATATCACGCCGGACGGTGCAGACCCACCTCGCACACGTTTTCGCCAAACTGGACATCACCTCCCGGGCCCAGCTCGCAGCTTTGGTGACCCAGCATCGGGACGGCCAGCCGGGCTGATGGCGCCAGCTTCGCCGGGCGCACGCTTCCGGCGAAGCCCGCACCCGGCAGAGACCAGGCCACGAGATCACGAAGCCGCGTTCAGTCCGCGGCAGGCGGCCTGGGTTCGCCGCCGGGCCGTGTGATCACCACCGTCGCCCCCATATCGGCCAGCTGGCGGATGTCCCGGCAGCCGACGCGGCCTCACCCTGGAACAAGCCGAAGGCCCGGAAGGGCGGTGGCATTGCGTGCCATGGCGAGGGTCGTCCTGGCAGCTTTATGAGAGAGGAGCCAGCACATGTCTGGCAAGATGGCAAGCACCCAGGCCGAAGCGGGAACAACCGCCAGTCGCACGGTCCGATCCAGGGACGGGACGACGATCAGCTATCGGACCGTCGGCGACGGCCCAGCCGTCATCGTCATTCCCGGCGCCATGTCCACAGCCGACGACTACGCCGCGTTCGCAGACGCGTTGGGCGGGCACTTCACCGTCCACACCATCGAGCGACGCGGACGCGGTCTGAGTGGACCGCAGGGCGACCACTACGGCATCGGCAAGGAATGCGACGACGTGGCCGCCCTGCGCGATGAGACCAAGGCGCGATACCTGGTCGGCCACAGCTACGGCGGGCTGGTTGCGCTGGAGGCGGCACGCAAGAACACGGCACTGACAAAGATCGCCGTGTACGAGCCAGGAGTATCCGTCGACGGCCGGATCTCGATGACGTGGGTTCCCAGGTACCGTCAGGAACTCGCTGAGCACAAGTACCTCGACGCGTTCGCGGAGTTCTCCATCGCGGCCGGGCCGCAGCGGGCACAGAAGACACCGCGTTGGATGATGAAGCTCGTCCTCATGCTCATGATGAGGGCAAAGAGGCGACAGAAGATGTACCGGCTACTGCTCGCGAACCTCCTCGAACACCAGGAGGTCGCCCGCCTCGACAACACCTACCACAACTATCGCGAGGTGTCGGCCTCCACGCTCCTGATGTTTGGAGGCAGAAGCGGCCTCACCTGGGTGGCCCCGGCGATCAAGAGGCTCTCGGAGGTGTTGCCGGCCTCGGAGCTGAGAGGGTTCCCGAAGCTCGATCACTTCGGGCCGGACCAGAAAGGCCCGCGCGAGGTCGCGGAGGCGGTCAAGCAGTACTTCCTGCAATGACTTGCCTTCCAACGCGCAGCCTCCGCCAGCTTCGGTTGCCACATCCCGCCACAGAGCATTGCGAACAGCGCAAGCCCCGCTGATCAGCACTCCACCTCCCGCCGACCATGGCTGCGAGTCACATTAGCGGAGGATCCGTCCCCGATGTTCCTCAGACAGGAAACCTGCTGGCATCGCCCGCCAGAACGCCCACATCTGTGCGCCGACAGCCGTCAGGAGATCACGGCCGTTAAGAGTGCCGAACGGCGGGTCGGTGCGTATCCTTGCCGGCCGGGCTCTCCAACGCGGCGTGACCAGTAAGCGAGCGTCGTTGTTGTTCGAGCTTTCGATGCGCCGTCGATGACCGGATGAGTGCTAGCTTGCCCTGGTGCGGATCGGCGTGTATGTGGACGGCTTCAATCTGTACTACGGCGCCCGGGGCTTGTGCGGTCGCGGCACGCCGGGATGGCGCTGGCTGGACCTGCGCGCCCTGGCCGCCGACCTGGTCAGCCGCCGCGCCAGCTGGGCGGGCGCCCAGGTGGATCGGGTCGTGTACTGCACCGCGCGCATCGACGGCGTCTCCAATCCGTCGGGGCAGGCTGACCAGGACGTCTACCTGAAGGCCCTGCTGGCCACCGGCAGCGTCGATCACATCGAGTACGGCACCTACGTCGCCCGCGTCAAGACCGCGCCGCTGGCCGTCAAGGACGCCCAGGGTCGGCCGAGGCTCGTCGGCCCGGCCTGGCCGGTGATGATCCAGGACGGCCGCGGCGGCCCGGTCACCGGGGCGGTGTTCATGGTGTCGTATGCCAACCGGGAGGAGAAGGGCTCCGATGTCAACGTCGCCGCCCACCTCCTGCTGGACGTGCTCGGCGGCGCTGTCGATGGGGCGCTGGTCATCTCCAACGACAGCGACCTGCGGTTCCCGGTCGAGCGGGCACGCCAGCATGTGCCGGTTGGCATCGTCAACCCCTCGCGCAACTATCTGGCCGGCGACCTGCGCGGCACCCCAACGGCCGGGGCTGGCCGGCACTGGTGGGGCAGGCTAGCCGCCAGCGACCTGAAGAACCATCAGCTCCCTGACCCCGCTGGCCAGTACCGCCGTCCAGCCGGCTGGTAGCTCCGGCGTCCGAGGGGAAGCTGGCCAGCAGGCGACGCGTTATACTGTTGGCGTATACCACCCGGCTCCTTGTGGGCCGGGTTTTCCCGTCTGACCCGGTGCGCCAGCCCGCAGCCTCCTGGCCTCCCAGCCGGAAGCATTGCCGGTTCGCTGGCGCCTACCGGGCTGCCCCGGCGACGAATGCCGCGACGATGTAGGTGGCATGCCGGTCCAGCGACGCCCTCGCCCGGTCGTAGCGCATCGTGGTCCGCGGGTCAGCATGCGAGGCAGCCTCTTGGACGTCGCGCAGCGGCACCCCGGCGTCAAGTGCGGCGGTGATGAACGCG
>Ga0137385_10004191_pt1 | contig 12595 bp, 14 predicted proteins | sample SagtaG_FD_104921 | JGI IMG/M metagenome (GOLD analysis project Ga0137385, IMG submission 104921) | Vadose zone soil microbial communities from Sagehorn Ranch, Mendocino, California, USA - Sage2_R_80_16 metaG | ecosystem: Environmental > Terrestrial > Soil > Vadose zone | place: USA: California...
CACGCAAATCGTCACATACGCGTTCGCTGGCCAGTTCTATCCGACCGCGGCGCGGTCAACGGGCATCGGCTGGGCGTCGGGCGTCGGACGAAGTGGTGCAATTCTGGCACCGATCGTCATCGGATTCCTTGTGAGTCAGTCGCTGCCGCTGCAGCAGAATTTCATCGCGATTGCGATTCCTGGGGCCATCGCGATGCTCGCGGTGTGCCTCATCAAAGTGAGGCGTGCGCCGCCAGACGGCGCTATGTCCTCCGTCCCTGAAGTCGACCCCATTTGATCGCGACACTACGCACGATTGCGCTCTCAGCCTGCTCTGCACGCTGAGAGCGCCTTGCTTTCGCGGCGACCTCTCGCCGCTCTTCGTACTCGCAAGCGGCTGAATGGCCAATGCGGATTCACCAGCGCAAGGCGGTGCGGACCTCACTAAAACGACTGTTTGTCGACGTGGTCATCTCTCCAACGACCACGGTATCGCCATTCCCTTGGCGGGAGTTCCACCCTTCGATTGTCGAGTGCAAACCGCAGGACAACTACTATCGCTGGCTAGCGCTCACCTACGTTGTCACGCTCACGAGTCATCCCGCGTTGTCTCTACAGTGTGGTATCGACAATGAGGGCATGCCGTTCGACTTACAGATCATCGGACCATTTCGCGGACATTTAGCGACGCTTGCTATCGCCCGCGCACTCGAACGAGTCTTCAAAACTCCCCGACTTTATGCCGGCCACGTCCTGATTTGACGCTGCTTGAACAACCAGATACCGCGCTGAAATCAAATGTCACCGCGCCACCAGACTTCGACCCATTTGGTGGCGGGTCTACCCGTTGATCGACGCCATAACGATGGGCAAACGGATCGATTCTGTCGCAATAAGACGGTGCGTTATGATTCGAGCGAACTCGACGAATGACATGATTGATGAAGCAGACCCTGACTCCGGCCGTGGCCCGCGTACTTAAACGCCTGCACTACCCGCTTGGAGTAACGTTGATGTGCGTGCAGTAGTACGTGGCCTACGTGCTGAGTGTGCGAAATCTAGAAGAGATGATGGCTGAGCGCGGCATACGGGTCGATCATTCGACCGTGCATCGTTGGGCCATAAAGCTGCTTCCGGTGCTGGAGAAGGCGTTCCGGCGTCACAATTGGCAGGATCTGGCGCGTTGATGAGACCTACATCAAGGTCAAGGGCCACTGGAAGTATCTATATCGCGCGGTTGACAAGGCCGGCCAGACGGTCGATTTCCTGCTGCGTGCTCACCGTGACAAGGCTGCAGCCCAGCGCTACTTCGAGAAGTCGATCGATCAGAACGGCGAGCCCGAGACCGTCACGGTCGATAAAGTGGTGCGAATCTGCCCGAACTCGAGGCCCTCAACGTGGAGCGCGACATGCCGATCAAGATCCGCCAGAACAAGTATTTGAACAACATCATCGAACAGGACCATCGGGCTATCAAGCGCCGCACCCGGCCGATGCTCGGGTTCAAGACCTTTCGTTGTGCCCGCATTCTGCTGGGCGGTGTCGAGATCATGCACATGGTTGCGAAGGGGCAGATGAAAGACAGTAGTAGCTGCCAAATCCCCGCCGAGCAGTTTTACTCGCTGCTCAAATAAGCAATCCAAATAATATCGCTATTCGCTCGAGCCGCCGTCTTTGTCGCGACAGAACCCAAAATCGTCCCGCCCAATCAACTCGTTGAGAAGGCGGTTCTTGTCGTGGTTGTATTTGCAGATGACGGAGACGAGAGGCTCGTCGTGTTCAAGCGGGATTGCCCAGCCGCGCCATGTCGTCTGTGCGACTCGTGAGTCAGGAAACGACATCGCGTGTTGCTTGCTGATGGATTTCGCTGGACAATGGCCGGCTCCTTATATTGGCATGCGCCTGGTTCCCGCGTCACTCAGGCAGGACGGCTACGGCCTTGATTTCAACAATGTAACCGGCCGTTCCGCCAAGCATGTGGGCGCCCACTGCCGTCCAGGCTGGCAGCGGGTCCGTCGTAATATATCGGTCACGCACTTCCATGAAGAGCGGAAGGTCGCGCATGTCGGTGTGGAATGTGGTCAGGTCAACCACGTCGCTCATCGATGCACCTGCAGCAGCCAACAAAAGCTTGAGGTTCTCGAAAGCCTGGACTATCTGCGCCTCGCGACCTTCAACTAGTTCCATGGCCGCGTTACGACCAATCTGACCAGATACGTAAAGAGTGCTGCCGACCTTGAGCGCAGGGGCGTACCGAATCTTTTCGTACACGGCTTCCATCCCGTCAGGGACGATGGCTTTACGTTCGCTCACAGATTTGTCTCCTTGTATACGCCGAACGCGGGAAGCGTCGACAACGTCAGCCGTTATCTCCGCCGGCTACCGGCAACACAGTGCCGGTGATATAACCTGCCTCGTCCGAAGCGAGGAACAGAATCGGCGCGGCCTGCTCGTCGATGCTGCCGTAGCGTTTCAAGAAGGTCGATTCAGTGACCTGCTTCACCGCTTCGCTCATCCAGACTTTTTCCTGTTCACTGTCGCCGGCCGTGTTGCGGGGGACACGTCGCGGAGGCGCATCGGTCCCACCTGGCGCGGTGGCAACCACCCGGATGTTGTGCTCCGCGTATTCCATCGCCAACGACTGCGTAATCGCGTTGACACCGCCCTTGGCCGCCGAATACGGTACGCGGCGGATGCCGCGAGTGGCATTCGAGGAGACGTTGACGATGGTCCCTCCCCCGCGCTTAAGCAGGTACGGCAACACTGCATGGCAGGCGTACAGCGTCGGCATGAGTGACCGACGGATTTCTGCATCAATCTGTGCGGGCTCGAACTCGGCGAAGGGACGCATGCGAATCGCGCCACCCACGCCATTCACCAGGATGTCGATGCCGCCGAACTTGCGTGCGGCAAAATCCATCGCCGATGCGGCGCCTTCATAAGTCTCAAGGTCGGCGACAAACCCGGCTGTGTCCGCGCCTTCCGCTTCGGCGGCGACTTCTGACACGAAGTCAGCGCGGTCTACGAACAGCACCTTGCCGCCTTCTGCGGCTGCGCGAAGCGCTACCGCGCGACCAATGCCCTGCGCCGCACCCGTGACCACCATGACCTTGCCGGCAAATCGTTGCGTGCTCATACGGTCCTCGGCGCTGCGTTCGGAGTGAACTTCTCGTAGTGAAAGCTGTTGGGCTTCATGCCGTTATCGTCGAAATACTTACGCACGGCATCGACCATCGGTGGCGGCCCGCAGAGGTAAACGTCGACATCACCCTCATTCAGGATCTCAGCTGGCATGTGCTGCGTCACCCAACCCTTCCGTGGATGATTCGAATCCGCATCGGCTACAACCGTGTCATAGCTGAAGTTCGGCAACTTCGCCTTGTACGCTTCGATCGCATCAACCTGCACCAGGTCGAGGTCGCGGGTCACGCCATAAATGAGGTGGACCGTCTGCTGCGAGTCGGCGCGGGCCAGCACTTCCAGCATCGACAGAAACGGAGCCAGGCCCGTGCCGCCAGCGAGAAACAGCAACGGCCGCTCGACGGTGCGCAGATAGAAACTTCCGAGCGGTCCGACTAGCTCTACCTTGTTGCCTTGTTGTGCAGATTCGAGCCAGGTGCTCATCACGCCACCAGGAATCTTCTTGATCAGAAAACTGATTTTCGATTCGCCCGGTGCAGATGAAAACGAATATGAGCGATATTGACCGCTGCCGGGAACATCGATGTTGATGTACTGGCCTGCCAGGAAAACGGGCGCAGCAGCATCCACGTCCAGTTCGAGAACAACGGCCGCATCGTTGTGCTGGTCGATCTTCGCCACGGTCGCGGCGAACCTGCTTTGCTCAGTCTTGCATACCGTGGAAGATGCCGGCACTGCAATCACACAGTCGCTTTGCGGCACCATCTGGCAGGTGAGTACGAGACCACTCTCCTTTTCATCCTCGGTCAGCGCATCTTCGATGTAGTCGTCGCCAAGGTCGTAGCTTCCGCTCTCGGCGCGGCACTTGCAGGTACCGCACACGCCGTCGGAGCAATCCATCGGCAGGTTGATCCTGGCGCGAAAGGCGGCATCAAGCACCTTCTCGCCCGCCTTGCATGTGACAAAGCGGGTCACGCCGTCTTCAAAATTCAGTGCAATGTTGTAGCTGGACATCTTGCCTCCTGTACTTCTGATTTCCACTGACGCTCGACATCAAACGTGATAAACGTCGAGCACCTGGCGGATGTAGTCGTCCTTCAACACAATGCGCTTATAGGAAATCAATAGTTCATCATTGACTTTGCGCAGAGTGACAAACATCGTTCCGAAAAACTGGTCGGTGGTTTTGTAGCGGTGGCTGAGCGTGTTGAAGTTGTAGCGCACGTCCACTTCGTTCTCGCGCTCGGCCAGCACTTCTACGTTCGTCACGTTGTGACTGGTGCGTGGTTCAGGCATCGAAGCACTACTGCGCTCTGTCGTGATGCGGAACACCCGGTCTTCAAGCCCGCCACGGTCCGGGTAGTACATAAGCGAGATCTGGCTTTCGTGGTCGTCGGTGAGTTGGTCGTCGTCATCCCACGCGGGCATCCAGTACGTGACGTCCTCGGCATAGCACGCAAGCCAGTCTTCCCACTGCCGGTCATCGAGCAGGCGCGCTTCGCGGTACAGCGCGGCACAGATTTTCTGGTAATCGAAGCTCATGCCAGTGCCTCCCCTTGTTCCTTTTTGAGCGCGTCCCGCATCACATGCACCCAGTATTCGTGCTGACACACAAAGAGCCCTTCGTCTTCGCTACGCTCGCCTGAGATGAGCGGCTTCAGTCCCATATTTTTGGCGTTCGCGTCAGCCCCCTCGACCCACAGCGGCGCCCCACGCGAAAGGTCGTTCCACAGCGCAGTGGTGCCGGCATAGCCTGCCTGGCAAGCGCGGAACTCTTCAAGGTCATCTGCCGTGCCCATTCCGGAGACGTTGAAGAAATCTTCGTATTGCCGGACGCGGGTAGCCCGGTCGGTCGCGCTTTCGCCCTTAGGGGCAAAGCAGAAAATGCTGACTTCAGTCTTGTCTACGCTGATCGGACGTACCACGCGAATCTGGGTACTGAACTGGTCCATCAGGAACACGTTCGGATACAGGCACAGGTTTCTTGTCTGGTTGACGATAAAATCCGCCTTGACTTCGCCCACGCGTGCCTTGATTTCATCGCGGTGTTGATAGACCGGGCGCACTTCGGGATTCATGGTCTTGGTCCACAGCAGGATGTGGCCGTGGTCGAATCCGTACACGCCGGCCACCGACTTGCTCCAGCTGTTCGCGTCCACCGCCTTGGTGCCCTCTACCTTGCGACGGTCCATCGTCGCGGCATAGTTCCAGTGGACGGTGCTCACGTGATAGCCGTCGCAACCGTTCTCCATCTGCATCTTCCAGTTGCCGTCGTAGATGTACGAGGAGTTGCCTCGCAACACTTCCAGCCCGTTTGCGGCCTGGTCGACAATCTGGTCGATGATGACCTTCGTCTCGCCGAGGTACTCCTCCAGTGGAATGACGTCCGCGTTGAGGCTGCCAAACAGGAAGCCGCGATAGCTCTGGAAGCGTGCGACTTTCTTCAGGTCGTGCGAGCCGTTGGTATTGAATTGCACCGGGTATTCGGTGGTCTTCACGTCTTTCACTTTCAGCAGCTTGCCGGTGTTGGCGAAGCTCCAACCGTGGAAAGGACAGGTGAAGGTGCCTTTGTTGCCGTGCTTTTTCCGGCACAGCATCGCGCCTTTGTGCGCACAGGCGTTAATGACCGCGTGGAGCTCGCCGTTCTTGTCGCGAGTGATGACCACGGGCTGACGCCCAATCCAGGTCGTGTAGTAATCGTTGTTTTCGGGAATCTGGCTTTCATGCGCCAGATATATCCAGTTGCTCTCGAAGATGTGTTTCATCTCGAGCTCAAACAGATCGGGGTTGGTGAAGATGTCGCGGCGGCAACGGAATACTCCGTTTTCCTTGTCGTCCTGAACCGCAGTGTGCAGCAGTTCATCCAGCTGCGTGGCTTTGTTGAGAATGGCAGACATGTGTGCTCTCCTACGCGTGCTTGAAGCTATGAAGCACGCGCATCGGTGTCGAAAGATTCTTGAGGAGAATTGAGCGGCAGCAGCGGTACGAGGTAGCAGCCGCGCGGAACGGTTACGCCGTGACAGACACGCGCAGGCGACTGACGAGCTGGTTATCCTTGCCATGAACCAGCGGAGTCAACTCGATGTTGAACTCGATTTCCTTGTACGTGTCGGCCTTCATGCCCAGAGCCGTGCCGCCCGTCTTCTCGATCACATGGGGAATCAGGTCTTCACGGGTGGCGTAGGCGAAGTCGTCCCAAATCAACGGGTCGCCCTCGATGTTGATTTGTGTCGTCAGCTTGCGGTACTTGTCGGTGGTAACAAAAAAGTGAACATGCGCCGGACGGTTGCCGTGACGTGCGAGCACATTCAACAGCTGCTGGGTCGCGCCATGTGGCGGGCAACCGTAACCCACCGGCATGAGTGTGCGGAACTCGTACTTACCGTGGGCGTCAGTGCTGACGGCACCGCGCAGGTTGAACTCGCTCTGCGCGCCAGTCGGGTCGAAGTGCGAATAGAAGCCCTTCGAGTTGGCGTGCCAGCACTCGACCAGGGCATTTGCGACGGGCTTGCCATCCGGGCCGGTCACCGTGCCGCGGATGACCAGCGGGCCCGCGTCATCGTCCGGATTGACGTCGATCTTCGATACGCCATCGCGCACTGGCGCACCCGCAACATACAGCGGACCTTCGATGGTACGCGGCGTGCCACCCGTGATTTCTGCCGCCTTGTCCTCGGCGTCCATGCGAATGTCGAGGAATTTCTCCAGACCGAGACCAGCAGCAAGCAGCGCAGCTTCGCCGTCCTGGCCAAGCTTGTTGAAGTAGTGGACACCAGCCCAGATTTCGTCGGGCGTCATGTCGAGGTCGTCGATGGCCTTGAACAGGTCGCCCAAAAGGCGATTGACAATCTGCTTTGCGCGAGCACTGCCGTCCTCGCTACCCATGTTGGCGGCCGCCTTCAGCAGGTCCTGCACTTCCTTCGTATCGAACACTTTGACGCTCATGTCTGCTCCTGAATCTCTATTTTTGCTGGGGTAAACCCTTCGTTTAGCGCCCGCCTGAATATGCCTGAGAGGTATAATGGGTGCTGAAACAGAGTGTGAATGCAGAATAATGGACGCCGGAAGGCCTCGTCCAACACTGATTTAGTATCGGTCTATATCCACGAGGTATTGAAATGGAACTGCGGCATCTTCGCTATTTTGTCGCTGTGGCCGAGGAACGCAATTTCACACGCGCGGCGAAGCGACTCAATATGGCCCAACCGCCGTTGAGCCGTCAGATACAGCAACTTGAAGAGCTGCTTCAGGTACAGCTTTTCCAGCGCGACTCACGCCCGTTGCAGTTAACGGAGACGGGCAAGTTCTTTTACGCTCATGCCCTCCAGTTGCTGGCTCAGACGTCCGATCTCGAATCCATGACGAGGCGCGTGGGCAACATTGAGCGCAGCCTCTCTATAGGTTTCGTTGGCTCGACCTTGTACGGAATGCTGCCCAAAATCATCCGGCGATTCCGCGACGAGAACACCACAGTCGAACTCAGCCTCCACGAGATGTCGACGATGGACCAGATCAGAGCGCTGAAAAGCGGTCAAATCGATGTCGGGTTCGGCCGCATTCGGCATGAGGAAGCAAACATCCGTCGGGTGATTCTTCGCGAAGAGAAGATGATTGTTGCACTCCCGGAGGGCCATCCACTCTCACTGGTCAAACCCATCCTCGCTCTCAGCGACCTGGTCAACGAGACCCTGATTATTTTCCCTAAGGCCCCGCGACCCAGTTATGCGGACCAAGTACTGTCGGCATTCAAGGACCGCGGTCTCAAGCCTCGCCGGATATACGAAGTACGAGAATTGCAGATTGCTCTGGGCCTCGTGGCGGCGGGCGAAGGAATTTCCGTCGTTCCGAGTAGCGTTTACGGTCTGAAGCGAGACGATGTGAGCTACAAGGAACTTGACGACCCGACTTTGGTTTCGCCAATCATCATGAGCATGCGTGCGCTCGACGAGTCGCGCGACATTCGGGAAATGCTCGAACTCATCTATCGGCTGTATGAGGAGGAAGGCATCCCCTATGCAGCCCGCAACGATTTCGGCCGGTGACACACGCCATACCTCGGGGGTATGGCACTAGACGTCGATGGTGTTGGACATGCGGTTGCTGAGCACGCAATACTTCAGCAACCCTTCAACTCCAACATTCCAGGTATGAACGCCCAAATCACATCCGTCGAAACCGTTCTGGTTGACCTCCCAACCATTCGCGCGCATCAGCTAGCAATGGCGACAATGCAGCAACAAACTTTGGTCGTCGTTCGTCTGCGCTCGAGCGACGGCATCGAGGGTATTGGCGAAGCCACCACGATCGGCGGCCTGTCGTACGGCGAAGAAAGCCCCGAAGGTATCAAGCTGACCATCGACACTTACCTGGCACCGGCACTTGTTGGGCAGGACGCGACCAACGTCAACCGCGCAATGCTCAAGCTGAATAAGGTTGCGCGGGGAAACCGGTTTGCAAAATGTGCAATCGAGACGGCCTTGCTGGACGCGCAAGGCAAGCGCCTGGGCGTCCCGGTTTCGACCCTTCTTGGCGGCGCTGTCCGCAACACACTTCCGGTGCTCTGGACGCTCGCGAGCGGCGATACACAACAAGACATCGAGGAAGCAGAGATGCTCCTCGCCGAGCGTCGCCACAACACTTTCAAATTGAAGATTGGCCGACGTAGCGTTCGTGATGACGTAGCTCACGTGTCGAAAATAAAGTCCGCGCTTGGCGACCGCGCCAAGGTTACTGTCGACGTGAACCAGGCGTGGAATGAGGTTGACGCAACGCTCGGAATCCATGCGCTCGAAGCTGCTGGCATTGACCTCATCGAGCAACCTACGCCGCGTGAGCAACGCGGGGTACTCGCCAGACTTTCCGCGCGCTTCATCGTGCCCATCATGGCTGACGAAGCTGTGACGGGACCGGAGGACGCTCTTGAACTCGTACGTGACGCATGCGCGGACGTGTTCGCGTTGAAGATTGCGAAGTCCGGTGGGATTTACGGAATGATGCGCGCGGCCGCTATCGCGGATGCGGCCGGCGTAGCGCTGTACGGCGGCACGATGCTGGAGGGCAGCATTGGGTCGATTGCGTCGGCACATGGATTCAGCGCGCTTCCGCAACTTGCGTGGGGTACTGAGCTGTTCGGGCCACTCTTACTGAAAGACGATATTGTCACCGCAAGACCGCAGTATCGGGATTTCGACCTTCATCTGCCAGAAGGACCGGGGCTAGGCCTGCAAATCGACGAAGAAAAGCTCGCTTTCTATCGTCGCGACAAAAAATAATTGAGCGCGCAGTCGTTCCAGCATCGAACACACCGGCTCATTCCAACGGTGTGCTGCTGAACCTGAGAGACCCGAATTTTTAAATGAGAGACACATGCTTTATCTCGTAAGAATGGATGTGTACCTGCCAAACGATATGCCGATGGCTCAAGCTGATGAAATCAAGATCCGCGAGAAAGCCTACTCGCAGGAGCTTCAACGTCAGGGCAAATGGCAGCAACTGCATCGCGTGGTCGGTGAATATGCCAACTACAGCATTTTCGATGTCGAGTCCAATGACGAACTGCACACTATTCTCTCTGGCCTGCCACTGTTTCCGTATATGACGATGAAGGTGACTGCGCTCGCACGTCACCCATCCTCCATCCACTAAAGCCTTCCGGGTGCCATGCATCGCGACAACGAAGGTACGCTAGTATCCGCCGCTCCAATGGGGCGCTGGTCCGTGTCGGCAGTCACCGCAGGGCTGCTTGCCGTCATTATTTCTTACGCCGGGCCGCTTGCAATCTTCTTCCAGGCGGCGCGTAGTGCCCATGTTGGCAATGACGTCGTCGCGTCCTGGGTCTGGGCAATTTCTATGTGCGCTGCAGTCTCCGGCATAACATTAAGTTGGTGGCTGAAGCAGCCCATCATAACGGCCTGGTCTGCGCCCGGAACCGCGTTGCTTGTTTCGCTCTTTCCTGGCATGCCTGTGAGCGAGGCAATCGGCGCATACATCATCGCCGGTGCGTGCATTTTCGTGCTTGGCGTGTCCGGGTTGTTTGACCGGATAGTGAAGCGCATACCGAAAGGGATAGCCTGCGCAATGATGGCAGGCATTCTCTTTCAGTTCGGCACTAATGTATTCAAGTCGGTAGCAAGCACTCCTTGGCTTGCGCTGGGAATGCTCGCGAGTTACATCGTTTTCCGTCGATGGGCCGCGCGCTACTGCCTCATCCTGGTTCTGGCGTTCGGTTGTGCGCTCGCTGTGGCACTCGGTTTGACGAATCTGCAGTCGGTAAGTCTGCACGTTACCCGTCCCGTGTTCACAATGCCAACCTGGTCCTGGCAGTCAACCGTGAGTCTGGCGGTCCCGCTGGTTATCGTGAGCTTGACTGGCCAATTCCTGCCCGGCTTCGCTATCTTGCGGGTATCCGGTTATCAGACGCCGAGTCGCCCGGTTCTCGTGGGGACCAGCCTGGCGTCGATTCTGGTCGCGTTCGCCGGTGGCATAACGATTGTCATCGCAGCAATCACCGCGGCCTTGTGCACCGGTCCCGACGCGCATCGTGACCCGGAGCGCCGCTACGTCGCAGGTATCGCGAATGGGCTCTTCTACCTGATAGGTGGCGTCTTCGCGGGGACGGTCGTCATGCTGTTTGCAGCCCTCCCCAACGCCTTCGTTGCAGTGCTCGCAGGCCTTGCTTTGCTCGGTGCTATTGCGACGAACATAGTCGGGCTGGTGCAAGACGACGCCCATCGCGAAGCGTCATTCATCACATTCATCGCCACAGCTTCCAACATGAGCTTTCTAGGTCTCGGTGCGGCGTTCTGGGGTATCGTCCTGGGCACGTTGGCTCATCTGGTTCTCGGAAGAACCGGTCATAAGCGTTGAGGAATGGCTTTGTCATCAGTGCATGTCAGGTCAAACATTTTCCGACACAGCCCGGCGTTGAAGTGGCGGAACGGGTGCTCATCGGAACCCTATCTGAGTAAGTGGCGAGAGGTCCGCAAGCCTCTTGAGGGAAGTCGCGAACGACACTCTCATGGGGCCGGAATCGGAACCGCAGCAAGACCTTGTCCGAAGGAACCGCAATTGAACGCGATGATGCAAAGCAAAAACAATCGGCAGCTTTTTACCTATCTGCCGGTTCGGCGAAAGACTCAATATGTCACGTGATGACATGGCCAAGGAAACTCGTCGGTGGGGCCTGAGCGTCTCGAACAGGCACGCTATCCGCAATGCAGATGCAGAAATTTCCAATCTCGAGAAAGCACTAGCTGCAGACGGAACGCACTCGGTTTTCGCTCAGACTTACTGGCGGCGGCGTCTGTATGAAATTCACGAAATGCCGGGGCTTGGACCTGCTCAACGTATCAAGCTGGAAAAGCTTCTCAGTATCCTGGAGGGGCACGAGAAGCGGATGAAATAGCAAGCGAAACTGCTGTGCGGCTCCTGGCGCCGGGTCGGCACGGCAGCTGAAAGGCGCAGCGGCCGATCATTGGCATCAAGTAGAACGGCGCCATGCATTTGACCTGAAAGGCCCAATGGCGTGAATGCCTCCAAAGGCGTCGGGATAATTCATACGCAGCATTGCTAGCGCGATTTGCGTAGCGCGCCACCAGTCCTCTGGGTCCTGTTCCGACCAGCGGCTCTTCGGCCTCGAGATTTCCAGCGGATAGCGCGCGGTGCCGACGACGTGTCCATCGCTGGCCAACAGGAGGACCTCCAGTTCGGTCGTGCCAAGGTCAATGCCGAGGAACATTACACAAACCCAAACTGTCTCTTGCCCATATTTGCCTAGAGGTCGAAGTTGGTAGGCATCAAAACAACGTCGCGAATGGTCAGGCCGCGTTGCCGCGTCAACATGAACATGATTGCGTCCGCCACCTCGCTAGCCTCAATCAGGCTTCCGGATTCTTTGGCTTCTTTCAGTTTTTCTTCTGGCCAGTCGGCAAGTAGCGCGCTGATGACCGGGCCGGGCGATACAGAACCGACGCGAATTCCGTGTTTGAAAACCTGCCGTCGCACCGTTTGTACAAAGCAGTTAATCGCCCATTTGGAAGACGCATAAACCGGCTCCCACGGCGTTGGAAAGTGAGCCGCTAAAGAACTGGTCACCACAATATCGCCGGTCCGACGAGCAATCATGTGGGGCAGCACGTCGTGAACGTTTTTCATCACGACATTGACGTTGAGATTCAGCATCCGGTCAATCGCTGCCGTATCCGCGTCCACCAGTTCACCGCCGACATACGTGCCCGCGTTCGCATGCAGGATGTCGATTTGTCCTGCGATGTCCAGCACGCGCGGTACGAGCGTCGAGCAGGCTGTCGCGTCAAGCAAATCCACGACCAGCGGAATCGCCGCATCGCCGTGTTTCCTGCAGATTGCACTCAATGCGGCTTCGTCGCGGTCGACCAGCACAACGCGGGCACCAGCCGATAACATCGCCTCGGTGCTGGCCAAGCCGATGCCTGAAGCAGCGCCAGTGACAACAGCG
>Ga0137385_10004192_pt1 | contig 12593 bp, 10 predicted proteins | sample SagtaG_FD_104921 | JGI IMG/M metagenome (GOLD analysis project Ga0137385, IMG submission 104921) | Vadose zone soil microbial communities from Sagehorn Ranch, Mendocino, California, USA - Sage2_R_80_16 metaG | ecosystem: Environmental > Terrestrial > Soil > Vadose zone | place: USA: California...
ACCGTACCGGAGACCGGCTATCTGAAGGGCGCCTTCCTCCGGGCCGTTGACTAAACCGCTGTCCCTTACAACCTTGCAGTCCTGTCCATGCCGGCGTCCGCCCTGGTCCGCCGAGTCTTTATCGGCCTCCTCGTCGCCAACCTGGCGGTCGTCGGGGTCAAGCTCGCGGTGGGGATCACGTCCGGCTCCCTCGCCGTGCTCGGCGGGGCGGTGGATTCGTGCGTGGATGCGCTCAACAACGTGCTCGCCCTGATCATCGTCCGGGTGGCCGCGAAGGAGCCTGATGAGGACCACCCGTACGGTCACGGCAAGTTCGAGACGCTGGGTGCGCTGGCGATCGTGGGATTCCTCTCGATCACCTGCTTCGAGCTGGTGCGAGGGGCGGTCAACCACTTCGTGAGCGGCAGCCATCGGGTCGACGTCAGCGACTTTCAGCTGGCGCTGCTGGTTCTCACGCTCGGCGTGAACCTGCTCATCACGTGGTATGAGCACCGCCGTGGGATCGAGCTCGGCAGCGAGCTGCTCGTCGCGGACGCGGCGCATACCCGCGCCGACGTCTTCATCACGGTCGGCATCCTCGTCGGCATCCTGCTCACGCGTCAGGGGTGGTGGTGGGCCGATTCGGCCGTCGCGATCATCGTGGCCCTGGCGATCGTCCTCGTCGCGTATCGCATCCTCGCGCGCACGGTGCCGGTGCTCGTGGACCAGCGCGCCATCCCGACGCGCGACATTCAGGATGCCGCCCAGGCCGTCCCGGGCGTGAAAAGCGCCTACGGGATCCGCTCGCGCGGGCCTTCCGACCTGCGTTACGCCGAGGTGACGGTCTGCGTCGACCGTCACGCGGACGTGGAGTCCGCGCACGCCATCGCCGACCAGGTGGAGGAGCGGCTCAAGCGCGACCTGCGGCTGCACGAAGTCACGGTGCACGTCGAGCCATGCTGAGCCTCTCGGGGGAGCAGCGCTCCCGGACCACGCGGCGGCCGCCGCGCTCGCTCAAGCAGGAGTACCAGGAGTTCCTGCTGCAGCGCATCGAGGAATACAAGAACGCGCTCACGCGAGAAGACCTGCTGGAGATCGGCGACGAGGCGGTACGCGAGCTCGAGGAGAGCGCCGCGGAGCAGTACCTCCTCACCGAAGTGCTGCTGCTCGAGCATGTCGATCGCATCATCGCCCGACGCCTGCGACTCCCTTCGTTCCCGCGCTGGCGCCAGAAGCATCGCGCGCTGCGCGCCGCGCAGCGCGCCCCCACGCACTGGGGCCTCGAATCGGATGGCCCGCTCGTCAACGCGGTGCGCCGCCTCGAGCCCGGCGACCTAGCGCTCGTGGTCGGCGCCGCCGCGCTTCCCGCCGCGCTGTTCATTGCCGCACACGACGCCGAGGTGTTCCTCGTCGATCACGACCTCGGGTCCGTCGAAGGCGCGGAGAGCCGGGCCGTCACGGAGCAGCTCGCGGGGCGGTTCCAGGCGCTCGTGGTCACGTTCGGCAGCTGGTTCCCCGACGTGGCGCCGAGCCTGGTGATCATCGATCCCACGGCGCTCGCGCCGGCGCGCGCGCGCGACCGTCACGCACTGCTCACCGAGCTGCAGCTGCGCACTCGTCCCGGCGGCGTTCACGTGGTCCTCCCGAGCCCCACGGCGAGCGAGGTCATCCCACTCGCCTCCGAGGCGCTGCAGGCCCAATACGGCGGGTGGGAAATCGTCCGCCGCCGTCGCGGTAAAGCCAGCGCCGGCTTCACGGCCACGAAGCCGGAGCGTCAGCTGGACACGGCGTTGAACGTGTCGGACTGACCACTCGCCCGCCCTACCCCGCACGTTGCGCGTTACACGACAACAAGTTGCACGAAACGGCGCGTGGCAAGCGGTTTGCCTCGCGCAACAAGTAACCTGCAACGTGGAACGTGGAACGGTCATGACCAGTCTTCCCCTAGTCCTCGACGACGACGAGCCGATCGGTATCATCCTGCGGGCCGGCCGGAAGATGCTGCGCCCGGCAAGAATCTGGGCCTACTGCTGGTTCACGGACGAGGCAGAGGAGGGGGCGGGCGACCACACGCACCGCCGGCTGCCCGAGCATATCGACTGACGCGCGAGCGGGGCCGGCCCAGAGCCGGCCCCGCGTGTTTCAGCACGTATCCTCTTTGCCGATCAAGCAGTTGGCCCGGCGGCCGGTTGCCGGGTCCCCCCGCCGCGTCTAATCTTACACGGGTCATGGCGACCCTCACGATCAACGGCCGCTCGGTCAGTGCCGATCCCGAACAGACGATCCTCGAAGCGGCCCGCCGGGCGGGCATCCCGGGCATCCCCACCCTGTGCTGGTATCCCAAGCTGCCGGTCGTCGGAAACTGCCGCATCTGTCTGGTGTCGGTGGAGGGGCAGTCGAAGCTGCTCCCGGCCTGCGCCACCAAGGTGGCGGACGGGATGGTGGTCCAGACCGAATCCCACCCGGCGGTGGAAAACCGCCGGGGCGTGCTGCGGCTGCTGCTCGAGCGCTACCCCGGCGAGCACCTGAGGAACGGCGGCCGCGTGGCGGGCCGGGTGAGCGGGGGGGGAGGGGCCCGCAACGAGTTCGAGGAGTATGTCGTGCGCTACGGGGTCGTTCCCACACCCCTCGGGGAGCGGGACCTGGTCCTGCGCCACGGCGACGAGCGGCCCGGCGACCCGATGATCCGGCATGACATGAGCACCTGTATCCTGTGCACGCGCTGCGTGCGGGCGTGCGAGGACATCCAGGTGGTTGGCGTGCTCGACGTGGGCCAGCGGGGCGAGCACACCGAGATCATCGTCGGCGCGGACGGCGACCCGGACAAGGCAGGCTGCACCTGGTGCGGCGAGTGTGTGCGCGTATGCCCAACGGGCGCGATTTTCGAGGTGATGCCGCGCGAGCGGTTCGCGCCCGAAAAGGTGCTCCATCCGGATCAGATGGTCCGTTCGGTCTGCCCGTATTGCGGCGTGGGCTGCCAGGTGGACCTGCACGTCGCGGGCGGCCAAGTCATGCGCGTCACCTCGCCGGACATCGAGCTCGACACGCCCAACCAGGGCTCGACCTGCGTGAAGGGTCGCTTCGGCTACGACTTCCCCCAGCACCACGATCGCCTCACGAAGCCGCTGATCCGCAGGGGGTGGGAGAAGGCGGGGGGTCGCTGGGTCTGGCGCGGTGGCACGGGGAAGAATCGACGGGGCGGGCCGTGGCAGACCATCGAGGGTGAGGGCCAGAACTCGAAGCCGGCGGGCCCGCCGCGCTCGGTGGGAAAGGCGGTGCGCGACTTGCCGCTGCTCGAGCGCGTGGATCTGGACATCCGCGACCGGGTGGCGACCCCGCCGTCATGGTACGAACCGTTCCGCGAGGCGACGTGGGACGAGGCGCTGGAGCTCACGGCGCAGGAGCTGCTGCGACTCAAGGGCGAGCGCGGCGGTAATTCCCTGGCCTGCTTCTCCTCGGCCAAGTGCTCGAACGAGGAGAACTACCTCATGATGCGGATGTTCCGAGCCGCGCTCGGCACCAACAACATCGACCACTGCACGCGCCTGTGCCACTCCACGTCGGTGGCGGCGATGCAGCGCGCGCTCAATACGTCGGCGGCATCGGGCTCGATGCGCGAGGTGGAGCACGCCGCCGACGTCATTTTCATCGCCGGCGCGAACACCACCGAGTCGCACCCGGTGTTCGGCGCCGCCATCAAGCGGGCGCACGAACGGGGGGCGACGCTCATCGTAGCCGACCCCCGGAAGACCGAGCTCGCAGGGCGGGCGGACATCCACCTGCAGATGCAGCCGGGCACCGACGTGGCGCTTTTCAACGCGATGCTGCACCACATCATCGCGGAGGGACTCGAGAACCGGACGTTCGTCGCCGAGCGGATGCACGACTTCGACAGGGTGCGGAAGTCGGTCAAGGCGATGACGCCGGACGTGGCCGCGAAGATCACCGGGGTTCCCGCCGACCGCATCCGCTGGGCCGCCGAGATCTACGCCGGCGGGCCCAACACCAGCACGCTGTGGGCGATGGGGCTCACGCAGCACGCCAATGGGACGGATCTCGTCACGTCGCTCCTGAACCTGATGCTCGCCTGCGGCATGATCGGGCGCTGGGGCGCCGCGATGATGCCGGTGCGGGGGCAGAACAACGTTCAGGGCGCGTCCGACGTCGGCGCGATTCCGTTCGTGTACACCGACTACCGACCGGTCAAAGACCCGAAGAACCGGGCGGAATACGCCGAGGCGTGGGGCGTCCCGGCCGAGTCCCTCTCGCTGAAGGAGGGCCTCATGGTGACCGAGATCGTGAGGGAGGAGAGCGGCGTTCGGGGGATGTACATCATGGGCGAGAATCCGGTCCTCTCGGACCCGGACGTCGCACACGCCGAGCATTGGTTCCAGGAGCTGGAATTCCTCGCGGTGCACGACCTGTTCCTCACGGAGACCGCCCGCTACGCCGACGTCGTCCTTCCCGGCTCGAGCTTCGCCGAGAAGACCGGCACGTTCGTGAACACCGAGCGACGCATTCAACTCGCTCGCCAGGCCGTGGCCAGCCCCGGGCAGGCGCGCGGCGACCTCGAGATCCTGATCGACCTGTCGAACCGCCTCGGGCTCAAGACGCGCTTCGAGACCTCGGAAGCGGTGATGCGGGAAATCGCGCGGGTGACTCCGTCGTGGCGCGGCGTGACCTACCAGCGGCTGGAAGGAGCGGGCCTGCAGTACCCGGTGCCGACGCCCGACTCCGCCGGGACCTCGTTCCTCTTCGACGACCGGTTCCCCACCGCCGACGGGAAAGGCGTCTTCGTCCCGGTCGAGTACGCGCCGCCCGTCGAGCTCCCCGACGAGGAGTATTCGTTCGTGATGAACACGGGGCGTCAGCTGTATCACTGGCACACGGGCACCATGACACGACGCGCTTCCGGACTGGACCAACGCGAGCCCACCCCGATCGTCGAGATCCACCCCGACGACGCCCGCGCGCTCGCGCTGGAGGACGGCGATCTCGTGCGGCTGACATCGCGCCGCAACACCATGGTGAGCTCGTGCCGTATCTCCGAGCGCGTGGCGCGGGGCCAGGTGTTCGTGCCCTTCCACTTCCGCGAGGCGGCGGCCAACCTGCTCACCAATCCGGTGCTGGATCCGTACGCGAAGATGGCGGAGCTCAAATGCTGCGCGGTGCGGGTGGAGGCGGCGGTCGTTCCAGCGACGGTTGAGTAGGTGTCAGGTGCCGGGTGCCAGGTTGTTCGGCCCCGACACCTAACACCCGACACCTGGCACCTCTAGATTCGCCTCATGGACCTGGGTCTCGCCGGCCGAGTGGCTCTCGTGTGCGGCAGCACGAAAGGGTTGGGCCGGGCCGTCGCGAAGGCGCTGGCACAGGAGGGCGCCCGCGTGGCCGTCAACGGCCGCCACGACGACTCCGTGGAGCACGTGGCGCAGCAGCTTTCCTCCGAGGCAGCCCAGGCGGTGGCGCCGTTCGTGGCCGACGTGGGCGATGCGGCGCAGGCCGCGGCTCTGGTGGAGCGGGTGCACCACGAGATGGGTCGCCTCGACGTGCTGTTCTGCAACGCGAGCGGACCGCCGGCCGCGCCGTTCAGCCATCAGCCGGCCGAGGCCTTCCACCGCGCCCTGGAGCTGAACCTCCTGTCCACGGTCCATCTCGCTCGCGCCGCGGTGCCCATCATGCGGAAGCTCCAGTGGGGCCGCATCATCTGCCTCGCGTCCGTCGCCGCCAAACAACCCTTGCCGGGGCTCATCCTCTCCACCACCGCGCGGGCGGGTGTCCTGGGGTTCGCGAAAGCCCTGGCCGACGAGGTCGCGGCCGAGGGGATCACCGTGAACGTGGTGTGTCCCGGGTTCATCGCAACGGAGCGGATCACGGAGCTCACCGAGACCCGGGCCAAGCGCGAGCAGCGCGCGTCGCAGGACGTCATGCGCGACATGGTGGCGAGCATCCCACTCGGTCGCATGGGCCGCACCGACGAGCTTGCGGCGGCGGTCGCGTTCCTCGCGTCCGAGCGGGCCAGCTATATTACCGGAGCCGTGCTGCAGGTGGACGGAGGCTTCACGCGGTCGATCTTCTAACGTTTTCCCTGTCCCGTTTCCCGTGTCCCGAGCATCCATGCAGGCAATTGTCAAAGAGCGGCGTGCGCCCGGCCTGAAGGTCGCGACCGTGCCGAAGCCATCGCCCGGCCCGGGTGAGGTGCTCATCGCGGTGCGCCACGCCGGCGTGTGCGGCACCGACGTCCACATCGCCGACTGGGACGCGTGGGCGGAGGGGCGGATCAAGCCGCCCCTGGTCGTGGGTCACGAGTTCTCCGGGGAGATTGTCGCGGCGGGCGATGGCGTGTCCGAGCTCCGGCCCGGCCAGCTGGTGACCGCGGAGGGCCACATCGTATGCGGCCGCTGTCTCCAGTGCCGCACCGGCAACAGTCACATCTGCAGGAACACCCGCATCATCGGCGTGGACCGCGACGGGGCGTTCGCCGAGTTCATCACGATGCCCGCCACCAACGTGGTGCCGCTCGACGGCGTGCCCACCACGGTCGGCGCCATCATGGACCCCATGGGGAACGCCTTCCATGCGGTGTTGAGCGCCGAGGTCAAAGACAGGTCCGTGTTCGTGGTGGGGTGCGGGCCGATCGGCTGCTTCGCGGTGGGCATCGCCCGCGCCGCGGGCGCCGCCAAGGTGATCGCCTCGGACGTGAACGCCAAGCGGCTGGCGCTGGCGCGCCGCATGGGGGCGCACGTCACAATCAACGCCGCGACGGACGATGTGGTACGCACCGTACTGGAGGAAACCGGCGGCGAGGGCGCCGACGTCGTATGCGAGATGTCGGGCGTGCCGTCGGCGCTGCACCAGGCGTTCGCCGCCGTGCGCCTGGGCGGTCGCGTGCAGCTGCTCGGCATCCCCAAAGGCGAAGTCCCGGTCGATCTCGCCCGCGAGATCATCTTCAAAGGGATCACCGTGTACGGAGTGATCGGCCGCAAGATGTACGAGACGTGGCACCAGATGCGCCGCTACTTGAGCGCCGGGCTGCTCGATCCCCGGCCGGTGATCACACACCAGTTTCCGCTCGCGAAGATCGACGAGGCCCTCGCCGCCATCCGCGCGGGCGACGCGGGCAAGATCATCCTGGAGATCGCATGAGCTTCGCCGCTCGCCTCGAGGCCGAACTCGAGCAGTTCAAGCGGGACGGGGTCTACAAGCGCCTCAACTACCTCGAAGGGCCCCAAGCCGCCAGAGCCAGGATGCAAGGGCACGGTGAGGTCGTGATCCTTTCGTCCAACAACTACTTGGGCCTCTGCAACGAGCCTGACGTGGTGGCCGCGGGCAAACGTGCCCTCGACCAGTTCGGCGCCGGGACGGGGTCCGTGCGCTTCATCTGCGGGACCTTTACCATCCACCGCGAGCTCGAGCAGGCGCTCGCCCGGTTCGTCGGGTGTGAGTCGTCACTCACATACGTCAGCTGCTGGAACGCGAACGAGGGGCTCGTCGCGACACTGCTGGGCGAGCAGGACATCGTGATTTCCGACCAGCTCAATCACGCCTCCATCATCGACGCGATCCGGCTCGCCAAGACCATCACGAAATGCCAGACCGCGGTCTATCGGCACTCGGACATGGCCGATCTCGAGGACAAGCTGCGGGCGGCCCAGACGACGAACGCGCGGCTCAAGCTCATCTTCACCGACGGCGTGTTCTCCATGGAGGGCGACATCGCGAAGCTGCCGGACATCCTGACCCTGGCGCGGAAGTACGACGCGGTCCTCGCCGTGGACGACTCGCATGCCACGGGTGTGCTCGGCCCGTCGGGCCGGGGCACAGCGGAGCACTACGGCATCGTGGGCCAGGTGGATATCATCACGTCAACGCTGGGCAAGGCGCTGGGGGGCGCCGCGGGCGGCTTTACCGCCGGCCCCGCCGCGCTCGCCGACTATCTCACTCAGCGCTCCCGCCCGCAGCTCTTTTCCAACGCGCTCCCCCCCACCGTAGCGGGGAGCGCCCTCGCGGCGGTCCAGCACGTCCAGCGCCACCCCGAACTCGTGACCCGACTCCACGAGCACGCACGCTACTTCCGCGAGCGCCTGATCGCCTTGGGCTTCAAACCGTTGCCAGGTGAAACGCCCATCGTGCCCGTCATCCTAGGGGAGACGGCCAAAGCGATCCAGATGAGCGAGCTGCTCCTCGACGAGGGAGTGTTCGTTACTGGATTTGGCTATCCTGTTGTTCCACAAGGACATGCGCGCATCCGCTGTCAGCTTTCAGCGGGACACACGCGCGACGAGCTCGATTTTGCCCTGGCCGCCTTCAGGCGGGTTGGGACCAGGCTGGGGCTCATCTAGCCTTCAAGTACTTTCAAGGTTCAGAGGCTTAAAGCGAAGGGCTATCGCGTTTTCCGGACGAATTCCCTATTTTGGGGGTCGCTTTTTGACCCCGAGGAGTCGTCCCATGCGGGTAGTCACGGTCATCGCGGTGCTGCTCGTGGGCGGGGCCGCCACACTCGAGGCCCAGCACCACTTTCAGTTTGAGATCGGCGGGTTCGGAACCTTCACGCGCTTCGACCGCGCCTTCGGGCTCGATAGCCAGATCGGCGGTGGAGGCCGGCTCGGCTTCTGGATCACCGATTGGCTCGGGATCGAGGGGGACGGCCTGTACCAGCGGCCGCACCCGAAGGGCGGCGGGGCAGGGACCGACTTTCCGGTATGGTTCGCTTCGGGGAGCCTGGTGCTGAACTTCGGCTCCGAGAAGAGCTTCTACATCCTGGGCGGCTACTCGGCCATGGACTTCAACAGCAATGGCGCCGGGGGTTTTCGGGACACCGGGGTGCATGGCGCCATCGGCGACCGCATTTATATCTCGGATCGGGCGGCGTTGCGCCTCGAGGCGCGCGCCTACTACTCGCCCAACACCCAGTTCCCGGGCGGCACGTGGGGCGGTCAGGTGGTCGGCTCGGCGGGGCTGTCGTTCTTCCTGGGGCCCAGGCATCACGAGGCCACGTATCCCGAGGTCCCCAAGGAGAAGCGCGACTCGATCCTCGCGGCCGGCGGCAAGGTGCCCGAGGCGCAGCCGCGGGGCGGGCCCACCTACGAGCAGCGCTCGGGTGATTGGCAGCACAAATGGTACTGGGGTGGCGAAGCCGGGATCATGGTCTTTCGCACGAACTTCGACAGCTACTCCTTCGAGCCGACGTTCGGCGGGCACTGGCTGATCACGGGGAAGCGGACGGCGCTGTACGCCGCGTTCGAGCAGTCGTTCTTCATCTCGCCGCGGCACGTGACCATCATCGAGCCCAGCGGCGCGGTGAGCCCCGGAAACGTCCAGTTCAACAATCTGCGCCGCATCATGGTGGGGGTGCTCGCCTTCCCCGCGCAGCTGCGGGTGGAGCCGTTCGCGGGCGGCGGGTTCGCGATCATGGAAGCGTTGAACGTCCAGGTGAGCTGCTCGAGCTGTGTCGGCTCGGACCTGGGCCAGCTCCAGGATGAGGCCGACCGGGCGGCGACCAAGGCCTTTTTCTGGTGGATGGGCGGGATCGACATCAAGCAAGGTCGGCTGGCGCTGTACGGCCACTACATCCTGACATCGGCGGCGGCCAACTTCTTGATCCAAGGCACGACGCACACCTTCCAGGGCGGCGTCCGCTATTCCCTCGGCACCGCGAAGGAGGGCGTCACGGACCGGCAGTAAGCACCCGCAGGAAGTTCTCACCCAGGATCTTGCGGACGTCCGAGTCCGAGTAGCCGCGGGCCTCGAGGGCCCGGACGAGCTCGGGCAGCGACGTCGCGTCTTTCATGGGTCGGGGCAGCACACTGATCCCGTCGAAATCGCTGCCCAGCCCGACGTGGTCGATCCCCATCACCTGCACCGCATGATCGATGTGGTCCAGCAGGCGGTCGATCGTGGGGACGTCGAGGCTCTCGGCGTGCTGGCCGACGAATTTGTCGACTTCGAAGGCCGATCTCCCAGGTCGGCCGCGGTGTTGCGCCCGGATCGAGTCGGTCTGCGGCTTCAGCCGGCGCCGCATCTCCTCGTACTGGTTCCGGAAGTGCTCGTCCAGGAACACAGGATAGAAGTTGATCCCCACGACGCCGCCGTTCCGAGCGATGGCACGCAACTGCTCGTCGCTCAGGTTGCGCGGGTGGTGCGCCAGGGCCCGGCACGACGAGTGCGACGCGATCACCGGTCGCGTGCTGGTCGCCAGGACATCCCGGAACGTCGCGTCGGACACGTGAGAGACATCCACCAGCATTCCCAGCTGGTTCATCCGTCCCACTACCTGGTGTCCGAAGGAGGTAAGCCCGCCGTGCCGCTCGGGATCGGTGGACGAGCCCGCCCAATCATTCCCGTTGTTCCAGGTCAACGTCATGTAGCGCACCCCGAGCCGGTACAGCGAGTCGAGGTTCTCGAGCGAGTTCTCTATGGCGTGCCCACCCTCGACGCCCATGAGCGCCGCGATGTGGCCCCGCGCCGCGGCGGCCCGAACCTCATCGGCCGTGGTGGCGAGCTCCACCTCGGGGTTGGTGTCCGCGAGCGCCCGCACGGCTCCGATCAGGTCCAGGGCGCGTCGAAAGGCGGTGCCCCGGGCATAACGGGCATCCACCCAGATCGAAAAGAACGCGGCCGTGAGGCCACCCTCGCGCATGCGCGGCACGTCGATGTGCCCGTCGCTGAGCCGACCAGTGATGTCGGCCTTCATGTCGAGCATCCGCTGAGGCGTGTCGATGTGGCCGTCCACGATGATAGGCTGTTGGAGCATCAGCAGCAGTCCTAGCGGGAGGCCCATGGTGAGCCCTCGATCAGGAATCGCAGCGGCCAATCGGCGGCGCGCGTGATGCCGATACGCGGTGTCACACTGATGGCGTGATGCTGTCGCGAGTGATTTCGCACGATACGCAGGCGTCCCCGCGTAAGCGGCAGGCCGTCGTGCCGACCGGTCACGCCCAGCGCCTGGCAGAGCTTGGCGGGACCGGAGCAGAGGTCGCGGTCGGCGACGCGCGCGCCCCCGCGCCGCCGCCGCATCGTCGCCAATCCTTCGAGAGGCTCGAGTGCGCGAATCAGGACAGCCGCCGGATGCCCGGCGCGCTCGGTCACTGCATTCAGGCACCAGTGCATTCCATAGGTGAAGTAGACGTACGCGGTGCCCGGACGCTCGAACAGACTGGCGTTGCGTCGCGTGCGGCGTGCGCCATATCCGTGCGAGGCGGGGTCATTGGTGCCGAGGTACGCTTCGGTCTCGACAATCCGGCCCGCCGTGCGGCGGCCGCCGAGCTCGCTCAACAGAACGTGGCCCAAAAGCCCACGCGCGACCTCGGGAGTTGGTCGCGCGTAGAACGACGCCGGCAGTACAGCGCTTCTCACGTCCCGCCGGTGAGCCCGCGCTTCACCTTCGACCAGAAGGACTCCCCACCGCCCGTATCGTCGTCAGGCTCGCGCGCAGGCGGCCTGGGTGCCGGAGGCGGTGGCGGCTCGGGCTCGGCTCTGGCGATGCGCTGCTCCGGGACCTCCCGTGGTTCGATGCGGTCTCTCCCCACCCGATCCCCGCGCTCGCCCCCCCGGCCCTCCCCACCCGCACCCCGACCCCGGCCGCCACGCCCGCGACCACCGCGTCGGCCCCGGCCACCGCGTTCTCCCCCCCCCCGTTCTCCTCGCTCCGGCCGCTCGCCCAGCTCGGAGCGATCACGCTCGTCGCGGCCAGCGGCGGCGGCGCCGCCACTCCCACCACGGCGACCTCGTCCACCGCGCCCCCCGCCCCCCCCGCGGCTACCGCGCTCGCGCCGCTCGTCGTCGCCCGGCGGCGCGCCCGCGGGAGCGCTGTCGCTGCCGAACGGCTCCGGTACTGCGGGAGGCAGCTTGGGCGGCACCAGCTCGATCCGAGGCTTGAAGTTCGGGTCCATCTCGACGACGCCGATCTTCGAAGTCTCCGGTGGCGCCACGCGGGGCCCACGCGAACCCCTACGGAACCGGGCGCTGCGGGAGGGAATGCCGGCAGCGGGCGGGCTCGCCGGCCGCATCGATGGTGGCGCCGAGGACTCGGGCATGGGAGGATCGAGCGCCTCGTCGGCATCGGTCACAGCGGCAGGCTCGACCCGCGGTTCTGCTGGCGACGACGTCGCGTCCCGTAGCTTCACGGTGTACGCTCCGTCGTCCTCTTTGGCGAGGTCGATCAGCTCCCGGTCGTGCGCCTGGCGCAGCAGCTTTTGCACCTGGGCCGGCTCGACCGGCTCCTCGTCGCCCTTGATCTCGGCCATGGCTGCGCCGAGCTCCTGCGCGCTCACCGGGCGTGACTCCCCACCCAGCCGGCCGATGGCCTGCTTGATGAGGCCGAACGCGCCATCGAGGGAGAAGGCGCTGCGGCGCTCTTCCCGGGCGGGCGGGAGGGCGGAAGGCTCGTCGGCTACGGCATGCTCTTCGCGCCCGCCCCCCTCGCGCTCGTCACGGCCGGCCCCGCCCCGACCGCGGCGGCCGCGACCACGGCCTTCGCCGCGCTCGCGTGGTCGGTCGAAGGCCGCCACGCCCGCCGGCTGCGCCGCGGCTCCGGGCACGCCCGGGCCCAACCCGATCTCGTACTGGCCGTTGTCGAGCTTGTTGAGGGCGATGAGGCCCTTGTGCGCCGCCTCCAC
>Ga0137385_10004193_pt1 | contig 12591 bp, 16 predicted proteins | sample SagtaG_FD_104921 | JGI IMG/M metagenome (GOLD analysis project Ga0137385, IMG submission 104921) | Vadose zone soil microbial communities from Sagehorn Ranch, Mendocino, California, USA - Sage2_R_80_16 metaG | ecosystem: Environmental > Terrestrial > Soil > Vadose zone | place: USA: California...
ACTTCAGACCAAACGTTCGTTTCGTGCCGGAGATATTTCAGAGTGTCGAGCACCGGCTCAAGCTGGGCGAAACAAACCCTATGATAAAACCGGTCGGTGAACGCTTTGAGATCGACATTCGCCGCGTCCATGTGCCGGTAAAACTCGGGACGCGCGTCTTCGGTGATATACCCCGCGGTCACTGCGACCGTTTTGATCCCGTGCTCGCGACACGCCTGCGCCACATCGATCGCGTACTCGGCGAAAATCACCGGATCATTATAAGTAAACGCAACCGATCTGCATCCGAGCCGCTGCGCAGCGAGCGCGATTTGCTCCGGCGACGCGGCGTCGGCGAGCTTGTCCCACTCGCGCGCTTTGGAGATGTCCCAGTTCTGGCAAAACCGGCAGCCGAGATTGCATCCCGCCGTGCCGAACGAGAGCACGCTTGTTCCCGGCAAAAAATGATTCAGCGGTTTCTTTTCAATTGGGTCGACACAAAATCCGCTGCTCCGGCCATAAGTCGTCAGCACCATTCTATCGCCCGCACGTTGCCTAACGAAACAGAACCCACGCTGCCCGTCATTCAGTTTGCAAAACCGCGGACAAAGCCGGCACTCGATACGCCCGTCCGGCAGCATCGTCCACCAGCGCCCCGGATAATCGGATTGCGTCAGCGTTTGCATCATTCGACTCCCGCTACACCTTCGGCGGCAGCAGCGAATGCCAGCGCATCTTGCCAATCCATGGCACAACCTTCCTCGTGAGCTTTCTTCGCAGCGGCGGCGCCGATTCGTTTTCGCGCCGGCTCGAGATATTGCTCTTTGAAGTTAACCCAAAAGGCGATTTCATCGAGCATGGTTGTTTGAAGCCGCTCCAATTGTGCGCAGGTCGCACCGTACAAGCGAAGCCCCTCCTCCTCACGTCCCGAGCCGGCGAGAGCCATGGCAATCCCTTGCATTTCGCATGCGGCTTCCATTTCGTTTCCATAATCGAGAGCCGCGCATAGACTGTTTGCGTAGAGAGAAACTGCCTTTTGCGGATCTCCGCGCCACAGTTCGCAATCAGCCAGATAATGTAGTGAGTAATGTATGATTTTGGGTTCGCCTTGGGTACGACCTTCCGCCAGCGTTTTACGGGCCAACGTTTCGGTGCGCTCAACATCACCCAGCGCCGCCAACATCTGGCCAACGGCTACGCGGCCGCGCGTTACGAGTTTTTCCGAACCCAACTCGCGATAAAGATCGACGCACTCCTCCATCGAACGAAGCGCTGCGACGTAGTCGTTCTTGGTGTATTGCGACCAGCCGACGCTTTCGAGCGCCAAGGCGAGTTCCAATCGGTCGTCTGTTTCTCGCCATAGTTCCAAGCCTTCTTCGGCTAGCGGACGCGCCGCATCGATTTTGCCCTGCCACTGGAGAATCATACTCAACGCCCAGAGAGCCCGCGCCTTTTCGCGTGATCGGCCCGTGGGATTCGCTGCCAGTGCTTGCTCCAACCACGCTCTTCCTTCGCGATAATGGGAGCGCAAGTGCCAGAACCAACCGAGCGCCGATGCAAGCCGAAGAAGATCCCGTGGACGCGAACGTGCCCACTGTAATGCCACACGGAAATCATCGTGATCAGCTTCGAGCGCGGCGAGTGAAGCTGCCTCGTCTTCGATTCGCTGTTGGTAGGCGCGCTCAGCAACGGCAAGATAATGGCCAAAGTGTCGCTCGCGGGCATCTTCTTCCTCACCCGCTTCGACGAGCCGCTCGACGCCGTACTGCCGCAAAGTTTCGAGCAACCGATACCGCAACTTATCGTCGTCAAGCTGTTCGACTGTCACCAACGACTTGTCCACGAGTTGCTCAATACGATCCAGAGGATCGCTCTCTGGCCAGATCGCTTCGACTGCAGCCAGCTCAAAGCTGCCGGCGAAAACCGACAGCCGCCGGAACAATCCGCGTTCTTGCTCAGAAAGCAGATCGTAGCTCCAGTCGATCGCCGATCGCAGCGTTTGATGGCGTCCGCGGCCTCCGGTCAAAAGCCGAAATCGATCGGATAAACGGTCCCGAATTTCGCGCGGGCTTAACGCCTTCATACGCGCCGCGCCCAGCTCGATTGCAAGCGGCACGCCTTCGAGCGTGCAACAGATATCGACGATCGTTTGGGCATTTCCTGCGCTGAGCGCAAATCCTTCCCGTGCTGCGGCTGCTCTATCGACAAAGAGCTGGATCGCCTCGCTCGCGCTAACCTCTTCCACACTTTCCGTTCCATCAGGCAGCGAGAGCGACGGCACACGCCAAGTACTTTCGCCCGGCAGACCAAGCGGTTCGCGGCTTGTAGCAAGCACGCGCACATGCTCGCCCGTTCGAAGCAAGACTGACACGGCTTCGGCGCATGCCCGCACGAGATGTTCGCAGTTGTCCAGGATGATCAGCGTCTTCGTGCCCTCGAGCCTTCGAACCAACGCATCATCCTTGGCATCCCCCTGCTCAAGTTTGACCTCCACCGCCGTGGCGATGCCATCGAGAACGAGTGACGGATCGCTGAGCGGCGCGAGATCTACAAAACGCACGCCATCCGGAAATTGCTCGAGCAAGTCCGCTCCGACCTGAATTGCGAGCCGCGTCTTTCCGCAACCGCCTGAGCCGATCAATGTCACAACGCGATGATCGTTGATGAGGGAGCGAACCGTTTCTCGTTCGCGTTCCCGTCCGATAAACGACGTCAGTTGAACCGGCAGGTTCTGACGGAAATTACTGAGCGATTTGAGCGGTGGGAATTCTTCTCGAAGCTCTGGATGCCTCAATTGAAACACGTGTTCGGTCTCGGCGACATCTCGGAGCCGATGCTGACCCAGATCGATAAGCGCCGCATTTTCGGGGAGCGTTCCGCGCACGATCCCAGCCGTGACACCTGAAACAAGAATCTGCTCGCCGTGCCCGATGGCTCGGATGCGCGCGGTGCGATTCACGTGCGGACCGCGATAATCAGCGCCCGCTTCGCCGGTATGAATCGCCATGCGGACACGAACTGGGACATGAGTTGGCCACGGTTCTTTTTGAAATGCGCGTTGAAGCTCGAAGGCCGCGGTCACAGCGTCGCTCCCACGCGTAAAAACCGCGAACACACTATCGCCTTCGCCGCGCTCCAGAATAATCGCGCCGTTATGAGCTTCGACTTCTCGCGCCACGATCTCATCATGCCGCTGCAGCGCAGCGCGCGTTTCAGACGGATACGAATCCCACGCCCTGCTCGACCCTTCCATATCGGTGAACAGAAAAGTTACCGTGCCGACCGGTCTGTGCTGCATCGGACTGATTATGAACTCGCGCCTAGCTTAAACCAACGCTGAACTTGCTGGCTCAGCGGTGAAAACTTTGATGGGTTGCTAGCGCGTCTTGTATTTTGCGCGTCGTTCAATTCGGAAGGGCGAATGACATGATGGTGTCCTTTTCGCGATAGTTTGACCAGAAGTGTTCGCCGTCGAAAGTCAATGAGCGGCACGCGAACGGGACAACGGCGATATCTTCGACTTCCGGCGCGTCCTGACGCGGATCCAGTCGCGCGATGGTCCAGCGCTCGCCATTCTGTTCCGTCCCGCGCAACACGTAGATTAAGCCATCGACAAATACCTGGCCGCTGACCTCCGCGCCGATGTCGATGGCGCGGAGGATATTGCCGCTCCCGTCGAGTTTTAGTATCCGATGTTTGTACCACTGACTCAGGTAGAGATTTTCGCCGTCGTAGCTGAGATATGATCCGGTAAATTCCGGACAAGCGATCCGATCTTCTCCGAACCCGCTCGCCAGATCGAAGCTGCGAATGTACCGGTCATCGTCCGGGCCTTCTCCGATTGTAAAACGAAGCGTCCCATTTGTTGCTACTGCCGCCCACGGAATGCCGGGCGGTTCTTTCTCTTCGAGCACTGTCCACTTCTCGGGATCAATTGCATAAATTCGACGCAGATCGCGCGAACCCATCCAGAGCGCATTGTCATCCCATGCTAGTGCTTGAGGCGTTGGCGACGGCGAAGGCAGTCGGCGCTGCTCGGTAATTGTTGGAAGTTTCATCTTGGTTCAAATCAACATCCGATAGGGCCCAGATTCGTGCAAGAGAGCGTGGCGGATCTGACTTCGATATTGGATGTTGAGCGTTGTGTTGGACGTTTTCTGCTTATTAAGCAGCATCTATGTCCGGCGTTTGCGTGATCGTCGCCTACCGCCCAAAACCTGGGAAAGAAAACGAACTACTCGAACTCGTACGTAATCGCGTGCCGACTCTGCGCAAAGAAAGTCTTGTGACCGATCGCAAGCCAGTGATCATGCGGGCGCGCGGCGGCACGATCATCGAGGTGTCGGAATGGAAATCGCGCGAAGCAATCGATGCCGCGCATCGAAATCCCAATGTGCTCGCGATGTGGGAAAAGTTTTTTACCCTCTGCGATTGCGTGCCGCTCAAAACGTTGCCGGAAGCAGAAGAAATGTTCGCTGGGTTCGAGCCTGTCGCCGATTAGTTCCGACTCACCGTCGGCGCGAGGGGGTCAAGGAACGCGCGTTCGCTTGTGTCTCTCCAATAAAAAGGCAATTCCGGCGAAGAGCGTGTAAAAAACCAAAACACCCACGGCAGTCTTGTGATCAGATAACGGCGCACGGGGCAGGAAGGTGTCACCTACCTGGACCACAATCAAAACGATTCCAAAGCCAATCACTCCTATCTTGCTGCTTTGTGATATTGCATTTCGTATCAGATAAAGCACGGCCCCGGCAGCAAGTAGCGCCACCTCGAGCCCAAACTCGAGACCGCGGTAATTCCACAGGCCAAGTCCCACCTTCCACGCGTTGTCGTAGAGCGCGAGATCGCGAGGATGAGCGATTAAGTCGAGGATCCAGTGAGAGAAGACGGCCAGCGCCACGAGCAACGCGGCAGAGTTAGAAGCCCTTGCGCGCCACGCTGCTTTATAGACTGTCAAAAGCGATCCCGGACCAAATGAATGCAGCGATGAGGCTGTGCGAGAACGGCATGTAGTACGCGTCGAGCATACTTCCTGCCGTGAAACCCCGGACCACACGTAGTTTTTCAATACCGAGCAGAATGAAAATCGCCCAGATGTAATCGAGAAACTGGACGGCGACGAACAACACCCAGAGTGGGATTTTGTTTCGCTCCGTTTTAACCGCAAACGCGACGCCGTAATGTCCAACGAACATTTTTTGGCTCAAAGAAACCTAACCGTGCATCGATAGCTTCCTTTCACCTTCAGCTTTTCGAAGGCTTCTTTGGTAAGACTATCGGTCTAATTGAACTGCGCGCACTGTTGTTCAGTGGCACGCATGATCACAGCAGTGCAATGCCCACCGATTCGTTCACGGCTGCCCGGAGCACCGCTAGCGCGGCATTGATGGCATCTTGTGCGGCAATCTTTGCGTCTGCTTTCGCCGCGGTCACCACTCCTTCGCTCGCCAGCCGAAGACTATCGAATGCTAGCTCCGCTCTTAGCTTGGCCTTGCGCTTGAGCTCTTTGCGATTGGCCGCGTTTCGCTGATGCTGCGCCGCAGCGACATCGGCAATGTAATCCGCCTCGAGCCGCGTGCCGGCTTCAGCGAGTCTTCTAAACTCCTGCTCAGCATAAGCGCGAAAGTCATTCCAGTGGATCTTTGCCGCGCCGGCTGCGGCCTCGATCATTTTCTTCAGCGTATCTTCGAAATTCATTGTATGGGTCCTCCGATGCCGGCGCTGCGCTTCTTCGCCAGTTCGTGGTGAATGAGAGAACGAAACAGCGATCGTACGCCCTCGGCTTCTGCTAGTCGGAATGGACCGATTTCTTTGTGCGTGCGCTGCAAATTACGCAGCGCTGCCCGCGTTTTTTGGAGCAATTCGATTTCAGCTTCATTCTTCTGATAATTGGCCGCACGCATCTCCAGCGCGCCGAGTGCGCCGTCGATCTCGCGATATTCTTTCGCGTGCTCGCGGTAACTGGTTTGATTCGCAAGCACATCCCCGATTAGCACTTCGGTCGTTTTTGCCGCCTCCTGAATCTCCCGGTCCGTGATTTCGTCGTACGAACTGACGAATATCACGGCGCAGCCGACCAGCAGCAGCGGCAGGAGCAATGCTGCCCCCGTAAAAATTCGACCGCGAATCTGCCTGCGATCCGTCAGTCGTCCGCCGGAGCTGGTGATGGTATTCGTTAGTTGCATGGACTTCACGTACGCATCTCGCCGTTCTTCAGATCGAGTAACCACGCTCAGCACAGTTCCATATTACTGCTACACACGGTTACGAAGGAGATTGTGTTGCCGTCGCCGGCGTAATGGTGGCGACGAAGAACGTGAAGATGGGTAACAATACCGCACCATAGATTGGTTTGTACCCGGGAATCTCGGAGAATGGCCCTCCGAGGGCGAACGCCCAAACAGCGAATGCCACCGTCGAAATTATCAGTTGCAGCGGCACCGCGACCTTTTGTGCGAACCGTAAATAGATCGGTGTTCCAACTAGGCCCGCAAAAAAGATGACCCAATACAAGAAACGCGGGCTACTCTTACCGCCGCGACGGTCGTGTTCAGGAAAAGATAAAGCGTCACGACCTCGGCTGGGATATATTTAAACAGCCTCTCCCGGTAGGTATCGTTTTCCTGTTGCGGTGGGGTAATACCACGCGTATGCGGCGAATCCCCAGCGGGGCCAGGGAAAGCGCTGCCAACTGCACGACTTCTCGGAGCAGTTACGACGGCACGACCCATAGGCCACCTTTATGGCTGTGCAGTCTTGAGCAACGCAAGTAAAATATTGAATTCAACGGTTCCGGGTTCGTAGACATTGGCGGCGTGTGCACGACAGAAATCTTAATCTCTTGCGCAGGCGGGTCCGACGAACATTTCGCTGATTTGCTCAGACCCGCAGCCCGCCGCAAGCCTCATTTTGTAGCAACGAAATTTACATGATACTCAAACCGGGCGATCTTTTGGAATTTAAGATCACCTGTTATTTATGAAGGACGACAAAGACAATATCCAGCTCAGCGCGGTAGAAGATCACGATGGGATATTGACTGTTCGTGGCGGCGGCGCCCGAAGGGATTGGAACGGGATTCATTATAAGCAGGGCATGTCCGCCAAAAATGTGGGCACGACGAGTCTATCCGCCAACATCGCCACGATACCTCCGGGTGGCGTTGCGTATGCCCACATTCATGTCGGCTTCGAGGTGATCCTCTATATCCTCGAAGGAAAAGTGCGCCACGAATTCGGACCTGGGCTCAAGAAAGCGGTGGAGAACGAAGCGGGCGATTTCATTTACATAAAACCCGGCGTGCCGCACGAAGTCTTCAACATGAGCGACACCGAATCCGTCGTCGCCTTTGTCGCCCGCTCATCTGCCGACGAGTGGGACAATATTATTCCTTACGACCGCAACCAGCGTGACTAAAATCCGTAAGCCGCGCCTTTCAACTTGCGCGATTAACTACGACGGCGTCGCCATCGCAATAATCGGTAGATGACAAACGCGACAACGCTCAGCAGCACGAGCGCCGCGAACAACAGTGCCTGAAGATTGTGCATGGGATGGGTAATCGAGTAATTCTCATGCGACGCGTAGAAGCCATTGAAGCTCGCAAGCGCCGAAGGAAGTTTCACCAAATCCTGTCGCGACAGTTCAAGAGCGCGCTCATTGGGATGGTAAGTGGCACCCCCGGCGTAAGTGTGACCTGCCGTGTCGCGTTCGATGTGCCCACCTAGGGTATGGGCGACAGGGCGATTTGCCAAAAAAGCAATGACGCGGGCGGCGCTCCTCTTCTCCGCCGCTGTGTCCTCGATCGTGAGTCGGCCCGCCAGCACAAAATCGCCTGAAAAGAAAAGCGCGGTCCTCTCATCGTAAAAAGCGATGTGAGCAGATTCATGTCCCGGCGTTGGCACGATATCGACTACCCGGTCGCCCAAATTCAAATGGGCAATGCCCTCCGGCCAATGGTCGAACCCGAAGAAGGCACGAACGGACGCCAAGTCTGGAGCAATGACCTGCACAGCGGGAAGGGACGCGAATTGCGTGTCGCCAGCGTAATGATCATGGTGTTGATGCGTGTGCACGACGAGCAACGGAAGTCGGGCGCCGTCCTTCAGGGGAAGAAGCGCTAAAACGGTTCGCGCAAGCGGCATCTTCTCTGCATCGGCAACGGCGCCTGTGTCGATCAAGAGAGCCTTTTCGGACCCGATGAGCAGATAGAGAAAGTTGGCTTCAGGATTGGCGCAAGGATTTTGGCGCAGAATAAAAGTTTGCGGCTCGTAGGCGTAGACCTGCAAGGGGGGTTGCGGCGACGCCGCGCAATACTCGGCACCAATGTTCCACTGCGCCGGCAGAGATCCAGGCACCGGTCCGGACCAGGCGGGCAGCGCGGAAAACAGGATGACTGCGAGCGCGAACAACGTCGCATTCCGCGCTCGAGAAAGAAAGCAGGTCAATTGGTCTATGTGCGCGGACATGATTAGTTGGCTGAATGGAGCGCTTTTGACATGAAAATTGCCGTGCCTGCTTCTGCCTGCAACGTGTAGGGCGAAAAACCGGCAGCTTCATACGCGCGCACGGCTCGGTAGTTTTTGTCCATTACTTCCAGCGTAAGCTTACAGCAGCCGAGTTCTCTGGCCTTGGCTTCGACAGCCTCCAGCAAACGCCGGCCAACGCTCTTCCCACGATACTCAGGCAGGACAATGCAATCGTGGATGTTGACAAGCGGTTTGGCAGCGAAGGTCGAAAAACCGATGAAGCACACTGCCGCCCCCACTGGGACGCTCATCGGCAAATGCCAGGAAAATCAGTGTCGTCGCATGTTTCCTCAGTGCGGGGACCAGTCGCGCGCGAACATCCGGATCAAGTGGTTTGGCGTTACCCATCGCGTCCCTTGAATACGCGTCGACCATCGCCAGCACAGCTTCCTGGTGCTCGGACAACTTCAGATCTGCCTCGACGATCCGAATCCGGATCGGTACATTGCTTTGTGACTGTCGGACTGTTGCTTGCCTGGCCATATCGTCAACGAACTAACAGGTATTGCCCCTGTCTTCACCGAAGGTCATTGTGCCGAACGCCACTTCCGAGAGGCTTAGGCCAGATTTTTCAAGGAGTTTGTTGTTCATCCCGATATTTCAAGCAGTGCGTTTACGGTCTTCTAATTCCTGTTTGTCACCACAACTGAAAGTCGAATCATCGAGAGCGCCCGACTCGAACAGGATCGTTAGGCCACGCCGCGCTCTATATTAAAGTGTAGACGATAGCCACCGACATCGACGAGCTGCGATTGAAATCTCTCCGTTGCATGAACGGCGCGACTAATATTACTAAAAGAGAACGCATATTAATTGGAAGCGAACAGACGGTCATTCGATTCATCCGATTTGCCCCGTTTTCTTGAGTTCGGCTTCGAGGCGGTTAACCTGATTGAAGTTTTCCCGTGGTGCCAGCGCTTTGCGTCACGGTCTGCCCTCTGCCGCTGTTCATCTTTCCCTACGACCGCAGCCAGCCTGGCTAAGATCCGTAAGCCGCGCGTGAAATATCAAATGTTTTGACGCGACCCCATTTTCCGTGCCCGATAGCGGTGGTCGTCTCGGAAGAGACTGGCGGTATTTCCATTTGTCACCGGCGGCGAATCGAGCGCAATTTTACTCCGGAAACATTTCGCCAACGGATCGCGGAAATTTTGTTGCACAGCAATTATGAAGAGAGTGATCCCGAAAAACTGGCGCGCGAAGTTGATCTCCGTCCTGCTCGCGACAATGCTTTGGTACCTGATCAAAAAGAACGTAGCGACGACGCCCTCGCCGTCTGAAACGCCCTCCCCGGCGCCAGTTACGGAAAAGCGCTGAAGGCGACTTAGTCCCGCCGGTCGCTGCGTCGAGTTAGGCCTGGCGGACCACTTGCGGCTCGCTACTCACGACGCGACCAGTCGCAATACCAGTGCGGCCACGGCCAGTAGAAGGAACACGATCGCCAGGCCGAATGAGTAGTCGCGTGCGCGCAGGTGGGTAATGATGGCGCCGACAAAGAACAGGACGAGGCCGACTGCGGCGGCCGTCCCGATCAGTGGCACGCCGATCCCGACCAACAGTCCGATCGCGCCAGCTGCTTTAAGGATGCCGAGAATGGTTATCCACGATTCCGACACGCCCGCCTTGGCCATGTTGATGAGAACCTGCTTATAGCGGATGAAATCAAGCGTGGCCGAGAAGATGTTAGCCGCAGCAGCTAGGAGAGTAACGACGATGTAGGCAGTAAACATGGCGAACTCCAACAGTTACTTCGCGATGCCCACGATCTTGTGAAAGTGTTTCTCTTGCTCGATCGCGTCGAGCATGAATGCCGCAACCGCTTTGCGGGCGAGAGTGAAACCTATTTTAGGAGCGGCGCTTTCCCGGCTTCGATAGGTCGTGTATTGTTCCTGAGTGAGACGTGGTGGACGAGCGATCGTCCAGTCGAGACCACTGGCTTGCACGATTTGTTCCATGGTAAGCGAATCGCGCATGTGATTTCGCATGATAAAACTGGCGATCCGATTGGGAATACCGGGAAAATGCGCCGCAGCCGAGAGAACAACGAGCCGTTTCACTCCTGAGCGGTTCATCGCGCGAGTAGTTGCAAGTGCACTGTCATGGAGCATTGAGCTTGGTTTGAAAACCTCTCGCGGTCCCAGTGTAGAAAGGACCGCGTCGTGATTTTGCATTGCGTTAAAGAGTTCGTTTTCGTCCATCGCATTCCCCTTGATGACGGCAAGCCGCTCATTTCTTGAGGTGATGCTTTCAGGCGAACGAACAAACGCGGTGACGCGATGACCTCGTGCCAGAGCTTGCTCAACAATCTCCCGCCCGGTCCGGCCAGTCGCTCCTATGACAAATAATTTCATAATCCGCTCCTCGTGATCGCGATCATCGTCACGCCTCTTGTTGTGCCGTTCGCGGAACATCCTGCTTGCCGGCGAGATACTGATGCGACATCCGAATCAGATCCATTGCCGGCCCCAAATCCTCTTCATCGTCCACAATCAACGTGACGTATCCTGCTTCCGGCGCCCAACGGTGGGCGCGCGCTTTGCCTTCCGCAAGAACCCGCGCCTGATCAGGTTTCGACAAGCGAATGTCGCAATGGCCGTGGCCATGGATGTGCATGAACATCTTGCGTCCGACAAAGAACGCGTCTTCGTGGATTCCCGCATTCTGCCTCTCCGTCACACCAGACAAGTTGAGAATCCTTTGCCGTAATTCCTGATGAAGCTCTTCTGATTTCATAATCGGTTCCTTTCTGTTGCAATCGTTAGTCTTAATCCAATGTCTGCCGGTAACGTTTCATGGCGATGAACATCGCAACGGCGGCGAATAGTGCGATGGGCCAAAGTTCCGGCGCAATGTTGCCAATTCCGTTGCCTTTCAAAAGAATGCCGCGGACGACGCGCACGAAATGAGTCAGTGGCAATACTTCCCCAATTGCCTGCGCCCAGTGTGGCATTCCGCGGAATGGAAAGGCGAAGCCGGAAAGCAGCAGCGAAGGCAGAAAGAAAAAGAAAGTCATCTGCATCGCTTGAAGTTGGTTCTGGGCAATCGTGGAAAACGTGATGCCCACGGCCAGATTTGCGATGATGAAAAGAGCGGCGGCTATGAGTAATAACAACAGGCTGCCGAACATCGGCACGTCAAAAAGGAACCGGGAAGCGAGAAGAATTAGCGTGACTTGGACGTAGCCGACCAAAATGTATGGCACGAGCTTGCCGACGAGCACTTCAATCGGCCGCGTCGGCATGGAGAGAAGATTTTCCATCGTGCCGCGCTCACGCTCGCGCGTAATCGCCAGCCCGGTCACCAAAATCATGGTCAGAGTAAGAACCACTCCCATGAGTCCCGGCACAATGTTGTAATGGGTGATGGCTTCGGGATTGTAGAGCGCGTGCACACGCAAATCGATCGGCCCATCATTTGCCGCGAGCGATTCGAGAGGACCTTTTAAATCATTTTTCAGCGCGGTATTCAACGCCGTCGATAACGACCCGATCGCGTTGCCGGTTGTCCCCGGATCGGTCGCATCTGCTTCCACGAGAAGTTCCGGTCGATCACCGCGCAAAAAATCGCGGCTGAAATTTTCCGGAATGTTGATGACAAATTGCACTCTACCGCGAGCCAGCAGATCGTGGCCTTCGGCTTCAGACTTTACCTGCCGGACGAGCTCGTAGTAGCCGCTGTTCTGAAGCGCAGAAAACAAAGTGCGACCTTCTGGGCCGTGATCGGCCACGAGGACGGCCGCAGGCAAATGTTTCGGATCCGCATTGATCGCGTAGCCAAAGAGAATCAGCTGGAGCAACGGAATGCCGATCATCATCGCGAACGTCAGCCGATCCCGGCGCATCTGGATGAATTCCTTTGCCAGCATCGCGCGAAATCGCGCCATCGAAAATATGCGCAGTTTTTTCATGACGAAGAATTGTCCTTCGATTTGTCCATGAGATGGATGAAGACGTCCTCGAGTCCGGACTCGACTTGATGCCATTCGTATTGGTCGGTGCGGAACGGCGCGATTGCCCGCTCGAGCAAAGCAGCGTCTCCTCCGCTCACGTGCAACATGTTGCCAAACGCCACCGTCTGCTCTACG
>Ga0137385_10004210_pt1 | contig 12567 bp, 10 predicted proteins | sample SagtaG_FD_104921 | JGI IMG/M metagenome (GOLD analysis project Ga0137385, IMG submission 104921) | Vadose zone soil microbial communities from Sagehorn Ranch, Mendocino, California, USA - Sage2_R_80_16 metaG | ecosystem: Environmental > Terrestrial > Soil > Vadose zone | place: USA: California...
CAGGCGGGGCAGGCGGGGCAGGCGGGAACATTGCGGGCGGTGTTGGCTCTGGTGCTGGTCAGCAGAGTGACAGCAACGAAGCGGACAGCAACTCCGGGGGCCCAGCCGCACCTGCCGGGAGCGCACATGGCACTCCCGGCCAGCCGGGCACCCATGCTGATGGGGACTAATCGCGGAGAGGCCAGTGAGCACCAAGGACTTCCTTGAGAAGGACTACTACAAGGTTCTCGGCGTCTCCAAGACCGCGACGGCTGAGGAGATCAAGAAGTCATACCGGAAACTCGCACGTAAGTTTCACCCAGATGCCAACAAGGGTGACGCCAAGGCCGAGGAGCGGTTCAAGGAGATCTCGGAGGCGTACAACGTCCTGTCCGACTCCAAGCGCCGCAAGGAATATGACGACGCACGCACGCTCTTCGGCGGGGGCGGCTTCCGGACCCCGGGCCAGGGCGCTCCGGGCAGCGGCTTCCCCTTCGACCTGGGCGACCTGTTCGGCGGGCCCAGCGCGGAGCCAGGGGCTAGCGGCCGCCTGGGTGACCTGCTCGGCGGAATGTTCGGTGGCCGGGGAACCCAGACACGGCCACGTCGCGGTGCGGATGTGGAGACCGAAACATCGCTGTCCTTCAGCGACGCCATAGATGGCGTTACCGTGTCCCTGCGCCTGACCGGCGAGGGGGCGTGCCCGACCTGCCATGGCACCGGCGCCAAGTCCGGGACGGTGCCCAGGGTATGCCCGACCTGCCAGGGCACCGGGCAATCGAGCCGGAACCTGGGGAGCTTCGCGTTCTCCGAACCCTGCCGCGAGTGCCGGGGCAGGGGCCTGGTGGTGGATGATCCCTGCCCGGTCTGCGCAGGCAGTGGGCGGGCCATGAGCACCCGCAACGTCCAGGCACGCATCCCGGCCGGTGTTGCCGATGGCCAGCGGATCAGGCTCCGGGGCAAAGGCGCCCCGGGCGAGAGAGGCGGGCCAGCCGGTGACTTGTACGTGCGGGTGCATGTCACGCCGCACTCGGTGTTCGGGCGTTCGGCAGACAACCTCACGGTGACCGTACCGGTCAGCTTCGACGAGGCGGCGCTCGGCTCGGAAATCAAGGTTCCGTCCCACCGGGGTGCACCGGTAAGCGTTCGCATCCCGCCAGGTACCCCGAACGGGCGCACGTTCCGGGTTCGCGGGAAGGGGGTACGCCGGGCAGACGGCACGAACGGGGACCTCCTTGTCACCGTAGCGGTCCAGGTCCCGCAAAACCTGAGCGGGCCGGCCAGAGACGCGCTGACCGCTTTCCGTGAGGCGACCGCTGGGGAGGACCTGCGGGAAGACCTGCTCCGCCGGGCGAGGCAGTCGTGACCCGGCCGGCGGCGGAGGCAGTCGTGACCCGGCCGGCGGCGGAGGCCCGGCCGGCGGCGGGAGGCGGCCGGCACCGGATTCGCGGGGGCGTGACGCCATGAACAACCCGTTCCAGATCTCAGACGACACCCCGGTGTATGTGATCTCGGTCGCTGCCCAGCTGTCCGGCATGCACCCGCAGACACTGCGTGCCTACGACCGGCTGGGCCTGGTGTGCCCTGGCAGGTCCGCTGGGCGGGGACGGCGTTATTCGCTCCGCGACATCCTGGTGCTGCGCGAGGTACAGCGGCTGTCACAGGAGGACGGCGTCAACCTGTCGGGCATCAAGCGGATTCTGGAGCTCGAAAGCGAATTGCAGCAGTCCCGGCGCGTGCTCGCGGAGATGACCGCGGAAATGGCGCAACTCCGGGTGGAGCTGGAATCGACCAGGTCGGTCGCCGCCCGGCTCGCCGCACTCCTGCGCAGGCAGGGAGCAGGAGCTGAGCTGGTCCCCGTCCGGGAGCCGCCCGGCTCGGTTCATGGGCCGCCCCGCAGCGCTGGACCGGCCGCCGGCGTTGCCAGCGCCGGCCCGCCCGCTGATTCCCCCGTGATCGGTGTACAGGACATCCGAGAAGGCAGTTGATGGACGAAAAGCTCACCCGCAAGAGCCAGGAGGCACTGTCCGGCGCGGTCAGGCAGGCAGCGACGGAGGGTAACCCGCACGTCGACGCTCTGCACCTGCTTGCCGTCCTGATTGAGCAGGAGGGCGGAACGGCGGCGCCGCTGTTGCGTGCCATCGGCACCGACCCGGCGACGGTCCTGGCGGATACCCGGGACCAGATCGCGAAGCTGCCAAGTGCCGCCGGGGCAACTCTCAGTGCGCCCGATATGTCCAGGCCGTTGCTGGCCACCCTCGCCACCGCGGCCAAGCATGCCAGGGAACTGGGCGATGAGTACGTGTCAACGGAGCATCTTCTCGTTGGGCTGGCGGCGGATGGCGGTGCGGCCGCGAGTGTGCTGCGCAAGGCAGGCGCCCGGCCCGACGTCCTGCTCAAGGCGTTCGAGAAGGTCAGGGGCCATGCCCGGGTCACCTCGGAGGACCCAGAAAGCACGTACCAGGCACTGGAGAAGTACGGGGTTGATCTCACCCAGCGCGCCCGCGAGGGCGGGCTGGATCCCGTCATTGGCCGGGACTCCGAAATCCGCCGGGTCATCCAGGTCCTTTCCCGCCGCACCAAGAACAACCCGGTCCTGATCGGCGAGCCCGGTGTTGGCAAGACCGCTGTCGTCGAGGGCCTGGCGCAACGCATCGTCGCGGGCGACGTGCCGGAATCGCTGCGCGGCAAGCGCCTCGTTGCGCTGGATCTCAGCGCCATGGTCGCGGGCGCGAAGTACCGGGGTGAGTTCGAGGAACGCCTCAAGGCGGTGCTGGGCGAGATCAAGCAGAGCGAGGGCAAGATCGTCACGTTCATCGACGAGCTGCACACCGTCGTCGGCGCGGGCGCGGCCGAGGGCGCGATGGACGCGGGCAACATGCTCAAGCCAATGCTGGCCCGCGGTGAGCTTCGGATGGTGGGCGCGACCACCCTCGATGAGTACCGTGAGCGGATCGAGAAGGACCCGGCGCTGGAACGCCGGTTCCAGCAAGTCTTCGTCGGCGAGCCTTCCGTCGAGGACACGATCGCGATTCTGCGCGGTCTCAGGGGCCGTTACGAAGCACATCACCAGGTGCAGATCTCCGATGCCGCCCTGGTCGCCGCGGCGGCAATGTCCGATCGCTACATCACCGGCCGGTTTCTCCCGGACAAGGCCATCGATCTGGTCGATGAGGCGGCATCCCGGCTGCGGATGGAAATTGATTCCCGGCCGGTGGAGATCGACGAACTCCAGCGGGCCGTAGACCGGATGAAGATGCAGGAGCTGGCCCTGGCCCGGGAGGCCGATCCTGCCAGCAAGGAGCGGCTGGAGCGGCTCCGCGCGGATCTGGCCGACCGGCAGGAACAGCTCACCGCGCTCGTCGCCCGGTGGGAAAGAGAGAAGGCGGGCCTCAACAAGGTCGGTGAGCTGAAGAAGCGCCTCGACGATCTGCGCGGCCAGGCGGAACGGGCACAGCGGGATGCTGACTTCGAAACCGCATCCCGGCTGATGTACGGCGAGATCCCGGCGGCGGAGCGCGAACTCGCCGAGGCCGCCGCAGCCGCCGGCGGGACGCCACCGAACACCGGGACGCCACCGAACGGCGGGAAGCCATCAGCCGGCGGGACGCCATCAGCCGGCGGCTCGCCCGCCAGCGGAAACCTTGCGAGCGCACCGATGGTGAAGGAGGAAGTCGGGCCCGATGACGTGGCGGACGTCGTTTCCTCCTGGACGGGCATCCCGGCCGGCCGCCTGCTTGAGGGGGAGACAGGCAAGCTGCTGCGCATGGAAGACGAACTGGGCACGCGCCTCGTGGGCCAGTCCAGAGCCGTGACCGCGGTTTCTGACGCGGTCCGCCGGTCGCGCGCGGGAGTGGCCGACCCCGACCGCCCCACCGGCTCGTTCTTGTTCCTGGGGCCCACCGGGGTGGGTAAGACGGAGCTGGCCAAAGCCCTGGCTGAGTTCCTTTTCGACGACGAGCGCGCCATGGTCCGCATCGACATGAGCGAGTACGGCGAGAAGCACTCGGTTGCCCGGCTGGTAGGCGCTCCACCCGGATACATCGGTTACGAAGAGGGCGGCCAGCTGACCGAGGCCATCCGGCGGCGGCCCTACTGCGTCGTGCTGCTCGATGAGGTGGAAAAGGCACACCAAGAGGTTTTCGACATCCTCCTGCAGGTTCTCGACGATGGCAGGCTCACCGACGGGCAAGGCCGGACCGTGGATTTCCGTAACACCATCCTGATCCTCACCTCCAACCTCGGCTCGCCCTACGTCGCGGATCCCACACTGGACGAAGAGGCCAAACGGAACGCGGTAATGGCCGTGGTCCGGGCAACGTTCAAGCCTGAGTTCCTTAACCGCCTTGATGATGTGATCATCTTCGATTCGCTGTCCACGGAGGAACTCACAAAGATCGTCGACCTTCAGGTGTCACTCCTGGCTCGGCGCTTGGCCGAGCGCCGGCTCACGCTCACCGTTACCCCTGCGGCTCGCGAATGGCTGGCACTGACCGGGTTCGACCCCGTCTACGGCGCGAGGCCTCTCCGGCGGCTGGTCCAGTCAGCCATTGGTGACCAGCTCGCGAGAGCCCTGCTTGCTGGGGACATTTCCGATGGTGACGGAGTGATCGTGGATCTCGACCCGGCATCCGACGCGCTCACCGTCCGCCCGGCCCAGCGGGTGACAGCGCGGTAGGCGGCTCAGCAGGCCAGGCCGCAATCCCTTAACGGCCCACCCAGCGTGAATGGCCGGGCGCTAATGGAAGACGGTCGAGCAGCCGGTCGTAGTCATCTTCCGGCATCCCAAGGTCATTGCGTATGCGGAACCGCAGGCTGAGCAGCAAGCGAAGCTCTGTCTCGTCTGCCTGCGCTGCCGATACCCGCTCACCGGCCGGCGGTGCCGACCCGGATCCGGCTGCCTCCGGCGCTGGCGCGGCCACTGCTTCCCTCGGTTGCCCGGACTCAGCGCTGGGTGGCGCGGGCCCTGCCGCGCCGGTGGCGATCGGGCCGGGTGACCGGCCAAGGCACATCTCGACGCCAGCCGTTGCCCAGGCCAGCGCCCCCACCAGGTCCGAGCGCTCGACCAGTAGTTCCGCCACCAGATCGCACATCCTCGCGTCCCGCGGTGCCGCCATGCCAAGCTGGCGGATGAGGGCGTTGGCATCATCCGTCCGGCCAAGCAGGTACAGCGCACGCGCCAATGGGACCCGCGGATCCACGGAGGAAGAACCACCGTCTGCCAGCGCACGCTCAAATCCATTGACCGCAGCAACCGGTTCATCGGCGAGCAGCCACTGCTCACCTGCCCTCACGTACGCCTCGGAACGAGGCATACCCGCCGTCTGTATTCCGGTGTCGGCGAGCAGCATCATTTCCCGCGCTGCCGCCCGGTGATCGCCGGTGTACGCTGCATCGAACTCGATCTCGTCAAAAGCCTCGCGATTTAGGAAAACCACGGTAAGGACGTACCCATCTGGAACTGCCCCCAACGCGGCAACTGGGATCTGTAACGGACGTATGCCGACACGGGCGACACGCTGGCCATCCCAGTATCTCTAGTGCCGGGATCTTTCGAGGGCATCCCAGAATCCCCGGCGCAAAGCATGGCGCACCTCATCATGAAGCAGAGAGTCGATCGGCAGGGCCGAATCCTGGAGAAGTCTCGCTTCGAGGTCAGACGGCATCCGCGGCTTACGGGCCAGAACGGCTTCGAGCCACAACGCTGGAGCGTCCCTCGCCACGGTCTGGCCAAAGCTGAAGCCTTCCCCGTGCGCGGCTTGGACTGCCTCAGCGAGGGATACCACGGGAGGCTGTACCGGGGCGTGCGGCGGCCGGCCCACCTGGGGCCCGCTGTGCGCTCCCTGCTGAGGTACATACCCGGGGCCAGGAATCCCCGTCTCGGGGTGGCCGGGAGGCATTCCCCCGAATTGCTGAGCAGCCGGCATCTGGTCCGGCGGCCTGCTCTGGTACTGACCGGGCGAATCGTACTGATGCGATTCCTCGAATTGCCGGCCAGGCGCAACAGGCGGCCAAGCGGGGACGGGCGATGGCCCCCCAGCGTGTGAGGAACCGGCCGGCGGACTTGGCATCACCTGCCGGAGCCCGCCCGGCACCTGACCTTGCGGCACCTGACCTTGCGGCACCTGACCGTGTGGCCCTTCCTGTCCGGGCCCGGGGAAGTCGGGGGAAAGAGGCGGCGCGGCCTGATACGCCGGCTGAGTTGCCTGCATGCTGGGCACTGAGGGGGGGCCGTGCGACGCAGGCGCAGCCGGCTCTTCCTGGCCCGGCCCGCCGCTCGCCTGCGGAGGCTGCTGTGTCATGCGTGCCGCGCCTGGCTGGCCGGGCGCCGGAGCCAGCCGTTGCGGCAACCCACCCGGGCCAGGCATGCCGGCCGGCCCAGCCACCGGGACCTGCCTGTGCTGGCCGACCTGCTCCAGGTCGCTGCGGTCAGCCGACGGGGCCATCCGGCCGGGCTGCCCCTGCTCGACCCGGCCGGGCTGGCCGTGGTCGACCCGGCCGGGCTGGCCGTGGTCGACCCGGACGGGCTGGCCGTGGTCGACCCGGACGGGCTGGCCGTGGTCGACCCGGACGGGCTGGCCCGGCTCCTGCTGTCCCGAGCCTGGCGCCGGTGCTCCCTGCGCCTGGGCGGCCAGCTGAATATCCTGCGGGTCAGGGGTTCCGGGGAGTTGCTCGGCTTGATGCGGCGTCCGCGCTCCGCCGGGCTGGCCAGCCGGTGCAGTCAGCTGCTCTGGCAAACCAGCCGCCTCAGGCATGCTGTGCAGGCCATGCTGGCCGGCCTCCCGCCGCTGGCCCTGCTGGCTGGCCGATGAGGGCTGGCTGGCCGGCGGTGGAGGCGGCCCGAATCCGTGTTGGTGCTGCGCGTGCTGGCCGAGCATCGGTTCGCCATGCTCCTGCCCGCCAGGGGCGGGCCCACCCGGGGCGGGCTCAGGTGCTGCAGGGACCGGCGCGGCGTGCCCCGGCGGGGGCTGCAGTGGCGCGGGCATGCTCGGGTCTTGCTGGCCCGCCATTCCCAGAGGCTGCTGGGCGTGCTGTGGCGGCATGCCGGGCCCGGCCGGCCCGCCCTGGGAGGTTGAGCCGTGGGTGAATGGCTGGCCCAGACCAGCCAGATGTTCCTGTGAAGCCGCACCTGGCGTTTCCGCAACTCCCGGCTCCGGCCCAGGCGGCCCCACTCCCACCCGCGACTGCTCGCCGGCTTCTGGGACAGCCGAGGCCGCCTGGACGGGCAACGGCTCGAGTTCGGGCGAAACTTGACGCCCGGGAACCGTCCCAGCAAGCGGCTCGGGGGCGCTGGCCGCTGGCTCAAAGCCCGGCCGGCCATTCGCCGTCGCGGGCTGCACCGACCGCTGGTACTCCGCGACCACTGGCGCGGTATAGATCGAGGGCGCGTTCGCCCTGGCGCCAACAGGCAGCGCCTGCTGATTCCCGAGGGCGCCAACCCGGCCGTGGCCGTTGGCTGGCGGCCTGCCGGAGTAAGCTCCGGCCTCACGGCGGTCATCGTCCGGAACAGGTTCAGCACCAACCACGAGTTCCACGTACGGGCGAAGGTGCGCCTCGCCGATCTCCACTATGTCGTCACATTCCTGCCGCAGCGACCGGGAGATCGTCCAGTTGCGGCCGACCAAGATGTGCACGATGGTCACGCGGATACCGAGATCCTGGACATCGGCGATCACCTGCGCGAGATCTTCTTCCGCGCTCACCACGAGAGCGTCGGTAACCGCACCATTGCGCGCAAGAACGGTGAGATCCCGGCGAATCTCGCCCTCGACCCCTTCCCGGCGGCCTGGCCGCATGGGACCGAGCCGGAGCTTCACCCCGGGCAGGTCGGCAAGGGTGTCATGTTCTGCCGTCCGGTGGCCTTCGACGGCGGCCTCGTACCAGTAACAGCGAAGCAACGGCAGGCCGGTCCTGTCCCTGGCCACGCTCCCCAGGAATTGGAGGACGCCCGCGTAATCCCAGGACACCGATTCCCGATTGCGGGTTCCGTGGACAGCCATCGCGCCATCTGCCAGCACGTAGCCCGCGTCCACGAACAGCGCGCACCGATCCACGGACACCGTCCTTCCGTCACGCGAGACGTTACCAGCGGACAGCCGCGCCCGTGATGGATCGCGCACAGATCACCGACACCCCGAGTGTGGCGGAAGTCCGCTAGCAGCGGAAGCCACAGCGACCATGGCCGGAGCGCGGCAAGATAACCTGTCATGCGAATTCTAGTGCTCGGGGGAACTCGCTTTCTCGGGCGTGCCCTCGTGGACGAGGCGGTTGGGCGTGGTTACGACGTTACGACCTTCTCAAGAGGCCGCAGCGGCCATCCCCGGCCAGGTGCCGAGGCATTGCATGGTGACCGGACCAGCGCCGGCGACCTTTGCCAGCTTGCGGGACGGGAATGGGACGCCGTCGTCGACACGTCCGTGCTTGCCCCCGTTCATGTGGCGGCGTCCGCGCGGCTGCTCGCCGGGAGTGTGGGCCATTACACCTACATCTCCAGTGCTTCGGTGTATGCGGACTGGCCACGGGACGCGGCAAGCGAGGAGTCGCCTGTCCTGGACTGCCCCGCTGATGCGGCAGGTACTGCCGAGACACTCGGATATGGGGAACTCAAGGCAGGTGCCGAACGAGCCGTCGGTGAGAGCTTCCCGGGCAGGCATCTGGTTGTCCGGCCCGGTTTGATAGTCGGACCACACGAGGACGTCGGGCGGCTCCCGTGGTGGCTGACACGATTCGCCAGGGGCGGGGCGATTCTTGCCCCAGGTGAGGCCGGCCGGCCACTCAGGGTGACCGATGTGCGGGATCTGGCGTCATGGGTCGTCGACAGCACCCGGCGGGCCATCCCAGGAATCATGAACGTGCCCGGCCCGGAAGGCGTCACCATCTCCGACCTGCTGACCACCTGTGAGCAGATCACTACGGCGGACCGGGCCACCCGGGCCACCGTCCGGTGGGTGCCCGACCCGATTCTGCTCGCGGCTGGAGTGGGGCCCTGGATGGAACTTCCCATGTGGGCACCGGACGTTCCAGATTTCGCCGGGATCTGGCAGATCTCGGGGGATCGTGCCGTACGGACAGGTATCAGATACCGGTCACTCGCCGAAACGGTTCACGACACCTGGCTGTGGCTCAAGCACCAGGCGGCTGACAGTGGCAGGCCGGTGACCGAGTTTGAGTTCGCGCGGCGGCCGGGCATCGGCCTGGAGCCGGGCCGCGAGCAGGAAATCCTGTCCAGCTTCTGACCGGCACCCTCACCCTCCTCACACCGCCCCAGCGGGCCCTGAGTAGGCTCGCGAGCCGTGAGCGACCGCGACGACCTCCTGCGCGTGATCAGGGACAAGGCGGTGGTGCGCGGTGATTTCGTGCTTTCCTCGGGGCAGTCCGCGACCTGGTACATCGACCTGCGGCGAGTGCTGCTCAGCGGGAGCGCCGCGCCCGTGGCAGGACGGGTGATGCTGGCGGCAACCGCCGACCTTGACTATGAGGCGGTGGGAGGCCTGACGCTGGGAGCGGACCCGGTCGCGACCGCGATGATGCACGCCGCCGCGAGCCAGGGCAAGGTCCTGGACGCGTTCGTGGTCCGCAAGTCGGGCAAGGAGCACGGGCTTCAGCGGCGCATAGAAGGCCCGGAAGTCACTGGGCGCCGCGTGCTGGCGGTGGAAGACACCTCGACGACCGGCGCCTCGGTTCTCACGGCAGTGGCGGCGCTGCGCGAGGCGGGCGCCCACGTCGCGGGCGTCGCCGTTTTGGTGGACAGGGGCGCGCGGGGATCTGTCTCCGGGGCCGGCCTGGAGTTTCGTGCCGCCTATGACATGGGTGACCTGGGGCTGGGCTGAGACTCGCGCGAACGTCTCTCGTTCGCCGCCTCAGCGGCCTCAGCGGCCTCGGCGCGGACCTCCCGCAGCCGGTAAACAATGAAAGCGCCCACGGCGAGGACCGCCGCGACCGCGATCCCGTACCCGGCAAGTGCGATCCCGTGCGCCACACTCTGCCACGCGCTGCCAACTCCATAGCCGATAAGGGAGATCGCGGTGACCCAGGCGGCAGTGCCCAGCAGGCTGAGGATTCCAAACAGCAGCGGGGGCATCTCGATGAAGCCCGCCACGATGGACACGAATGTGCGCACCACCGGCAGCGCACGGCCAAGCGGCACCGCCCATGCTCCCCGTCCGGCGAAGAACCGCTCAGCCCGGTCGATGTCCGCATGAGTGACGAGCAGGTACCGGCCAAACCTGTGAACCAGAGGCCGCCCGCCCGCCCGGCCAATGCCGTAGGAGACCAGCGAACCCGCAAGCTCCGCAACCGTCCCGACGATGATGACAGCCACAATATTGAGGTGACCCTGGTAGGCGAGCACGCCAGCGAAGCCGAAGGTGACCTCGGACGGAATCGGGACGCAGCACGCCTCAAGGAACCCGAAGAGGAAGACCGCTGCGTAGCCAGCTTGGGCGAGGAAACTCTCCATGCCTCACTGTTGTACCGCATCCGGGGGAATGCCCGAGCACAGATGCACGCAAGCACAGATGCCCGCAGCACGGATACCCGAGCCGCGGGGCCATTCCCAGCCGCTACGCTCCCTGCCAGCCCAGCCCGCTCTGCCCATGCCCAGGCACCCGGACCCGGGGGTGGCTGGCTCAAGGACCCGCCGCTGGCCCGGGCCAGTGGCGTCACCGATACTGGACCCAAGTACAAGACGGGAGCCATAGTCATGCCTATCGCGACGCCAGAGGTTTACGCCCAAATGCTTGACCGGGCCAAGGAACAAGGCTTCGCTTACCCGGCGATCAACGTGACCTCAAGCCAGACGCTCAATGCCGCACTTCGCGGTTTCGCCGACGCCGAGAGTGACGGGATTATCCAGGTTTCCACTGGCGGCGCCGAGTACCTGTCGGGTTCCGGGGTCAAGGACATGGTCACGGGATCGATCGCGCTGGCCCATTTCGCCCGCAGCGTGGCCGTGAAGTACCCGGTGAACATTGCCTTGCACACCGATCACTGTCCCAAGAACAAGCTCGACGGCTTCATGCGGCCACTGGTGGCGCTGTCGAAGGAGCGTGTAGCCAGGGGCGAGGAACCGCTCTTCCAGTCCCACATGTGGGACGGTTCGGCCGTGCTCCTGCCCGAGAACCTGGCCATCGCATCGGAAATGCTCGACGAGTGCGCCGCCGCCCGCACCGTCATGGAAGTGGAGATCGGCGTGGTCGGCGGTGAAGAGGACGGCGTCACGGGGGAGATCAACGAAAAGCTCTACAGCACACCCGAGGATGCTCTCGCCACGGCGGACGCACTTGGCCTGGGGGAGCGGGGCCGTTACATCCTGGCCGCCACGTTCGGCAACGTTCACGGCGTCTACAAACCGGGCCGTGTCCAGCTCCGGCCATCCATCCTCAAAGACATCCAGGATGCGGTCGGGAGCAAGCACGGCAAGGACAAGCCGTTCGACTTGGTTTTCCATGGAGGCTCGGGGTCCGCGCTGTCAGAGATCCGTGAGGCGATCACCTACGGCGTAGTCAAGATGAACGTAGATACCGATACTCAGTACGCATTCACCCGGCCGATCGCCGGGCACATGTTCACGCACTACGACGGTGTCCTCAAGATTGATGGCGACGTCGGTGACAAGAAGAGCTACGACCCGCGCTCCTACGGCAAGGCCGCCGAAGCGGCGATGGCAGCGCGCGTCACCCATGCGTGTGAGGACCTGCTCTCGGCCGGCAATCGCCTCACCTGACAGCTCCGCTAATCGCGTTCTGCCGCGGGCCAGGCTGATTCGCGTGGGGTGGAACTCGCGATTCGCGCTGCTATGAGGCCAGTGGTTAAGCTGTGACGGACCCATCCGTATATGTGACCATCTAGCCGTTTTGGTTGTGGTGCGGCTGTGCCGGACCGACAATAGTCCGTGTGTCTCAGCCTCCTTACGGTGAGTCCTCCTCTGGAAGACCGCCAGAGCTCCCCGATCCGGTAGATCCACTGGATTTGCACGAAGCTCTTCCCCCGCTGGGCTGGGACCAGGCGGCGAGTCCCAGCCCGCAGGCAGGCCAGCCTGACAGCGGACCGCGCCGGCAAGACAATTCGTCGGCATACCATCCCGCCCACGGGTGGAATCAACCCGGGCAACCAGCGGGGACGGCGGGCCACGATGACAGCGACGCACGGCGGGGCCCAGGAACGTCCGGCTCCCCGGCCACGCAAGGCTGGGATCATCTCACAGCACCCAGCAGTAACCAGCCCGCGCCCCAGGGATGGGACGACACCGGCAACCGGAGCCAGCCCACACCCGCGAGCAGGAACCAGCCTGCCTCACCTAGCTGGGATGACCCCCCCGCCGCCAGCAGGCACCAGCCGGCCCACCCTGGCTGGGACGACCACCCCTCAGGCCCTGGCGTGAACCAGCCCACCTCTCCCGGCTGGGACGACCCCCGCGCCCCAAGCAGGCACCAGCCGGCCCACCCTGGCTGGGACGACCACCCGTCAGGCCCTGGCGTGAACCAGTCTGGGCCCGATGGCTGGGACGGGCGCCCGTCCCTCAGCAGGAACCAGTCGACGCCCCCCGGCCGGGGTGAGCCCGCATCGCCGGACTGGGACGAGGACGCC
>Ga0137385_10004211_pt1 | contig 12566 bp, 7 predicted proteins | sample SagtaG_FD_104921 | JGI IMG/M metagenome (GOLD analysis project Ga0137385, IMG submission 104921) | Vadose zone soil microbial communities from Sagehorn Ranch, Mendocino, California, USA - Sage2_R_80_16 metaG | ecosystem: Environmental > Terrestrial > Soil > Vadose zone | place: USA: California...
CGGCACAAGCTGGTCAAGGCGCGGACCTCGGTCAAGGACCAGGTGCACGGGGTGCTGGCCAAGCTCGGCATCCCGGTCACCTGCACCGACATCTTCGGCGCGTGGGGGAACACCTGGCTGGACGGCCTGGACCTGCCGCAGCCGTACGCGGGCAAGGTCGCCTCGCTGCGGCAGCTCGCGGGAGCACTGACCGGCGAGATCACCCTGCTGGACAAGGTCACCGCCGACCTGCTGGCCGGGCATGAGGGATACGCCGCGATCCAGGCCCTGCCGGGCATCGGCCCGGTGCTGGCCGCGGTCATCGTGGCCGAGATCGGCGACATCCGCCGGTTCCCCGGGCCCGGGCAGCTGGGCTCGTGGGCCGGCCTGACGCCCCGGCACTATGAGTCCGACACCAAGGTGATCCGCGGGCACGTCACCAAACAGGGCTCGCGGGTGCTGCGCTGGGCGGTCACCGAGGCCATCCAGCGACAGCCCGCCGGCTCGCGGCCCCGGCAGGTCAAGGACGCCATCATCGCCCGGCGCGGCAAGGAAGCAAAGAACATCGCCAAGGTCGCCGCCGCCCGCGAGCTGCTCACCCTGGTCTTCTACGGCCTGCGCGACGGGCGCGTCCGCCGCCTTGACAAGCCACGGCAGGAAACCGCGTGACGCTCCGCGTGCCGCGGCCAGGCGCGCGGCCGCCAGCTATTCTGCCCCCCGCCACCAGGCGCGCGGCCGCCGAACATTCTGTCCCCTGCTGGGGCCAGCGGCCCTGCCCGCCCGGCCCGGCGGCGCGGACGCCCGTCTGATCGGCCCCGCCTGGCCCTGACGCGAACCCGCCCCATGCCCCCCGGCCAGCCGTGCCGGGGACAAGCGAAGGGATGAATGCAGCCAGCGGCCTGCCCGGCCGGACGACCGGCCGTGGGGCGCACACAACCGCATACGCGTACCTCGAGCCGCAGGCCCTTTCCCCGCAGGCATCGATTATCGGCTCGCGGGCACCCGCGTCAAGGACGCCTCCGGCGCCGCTAACGCGGCCGGGCTCCGCCCGGTCCTTTGACCCGGCCAGCCCGCTCGCACGAACACGGCACCTGCGCAGAGAAAGGGAGGAGCCACGGGGCCAGTTTGGCATGCCCTGCAAACAGCTCAGCGGACGCGAAACCGCAGGCGAAACCCCGCTTGACACCGGCCCGCTCCTTCAGGGATGAATGTTTACGGGGTACCCTGCCAACCCTCAATGCGTTTCCGCTCCCGCACAACTGTGCTAAGCGTTTCCGCGGAGACGCGGGTACCCCAGCGGCTTGCCCGCACTGAACCGGGGCTGCCACCCGCGCCGTTCGGCGTCACAGTGATTTGACCCGCAGGTGGAGCGGTAGATCAGCCGATGACCGGCCGATGCGGATGGTGAACTCGCCCGACGGACGGACCCAGGCCCCGGCCACCTCGTCGTAGCGGTCGAATGCCCGGGCCGGGACGGTGAGCCGGGCCTCGGCCCGCTCGCCGGGTGCCGCGGTGACCGTAGCGAAGGCCGCCAGCGCGCGCACCGGGCGCGCGGGATCCGCCGTGGGCGACTCCAGGTAGGCCTGGACGACCTCGCGCCCGGTCCGGGGCCCGTTGTTGCGGACCACCACGGTCACGCCGAGATCGCCATCCGGCGCCACCGTCGGCGCGTCCGCGACCGCCGATTCGTACCCCCACGTCGTGTAGCCCAGCCCGTGGCCGAACGGGAAGTGCGGTTTCGTCCCGGCGCGGTCATACCCGCGGTACCCGATCAGCAGCCCTTCGCGGTACTCCAGGCGTCCCTCCTCGGGCACCGAGTGCAGGACCGGGCAGTCGGCCTCGGCGACCGGGATCGTCACCGGCAGCCGGCCGCCCGGCTCGGCCCGCCCGAGCAGCACGTCGGCCAGCGCCTCGCCCATCGCCTGGCCGGGCAGCCAGGCGTGACCCAGCGCGGCCACCTGATCCGCCCAGGGCATGAGCACCGGCATGCCGGCGTTCACCACGACCACCGTCTGGTCATTGACCTCGGCCACCCGCCGCACCAGCTCGTCCTGCCTGCCGGGGAGGGCAAGGCCGGGCCGGTCGAAGCCCTCGCTCTCCGCGGCGGGCCCGGATCCGACCACCACGATCGCGGCGTCGGCGTCACGCGCGGCCTCGACCGCCTCGTCGAGCATCGCGTCGGCATCCGGTTCGGGCACGACGCCGAGCCGGATGGCCACCGGCCCCTGCGGCCAGTCCTCCGGCAACAGCGAGATGGATATCTCGGCCTCCTGGCCCTCGGTCAGGTCCGCGCCAGCCCTGATCTCGCCCGGCCGGACCATCGTCTCAACCGGGTCGGCCGGGATGGCGGTGCGGCCGGCCGCCATCTGCTCGCCGTTCACCGTCAGGGTGAGATGACCGACCCCGCCGGCGCCGATCAGGTGCGGGCCCGACCACCTTGGGCAGTACCGGGTCCGCAGCACGATCGTGCCGCTGCCGCCCCCGCCGATGCCGTCCGGCAGCCCTTCCCACCAGGTGAACATCGTGGTGGTCCGGTGCTCGGTGCGGACCAGGTTCCCGTCCTCGCCACGGAACTCCAGCCTGATGCCCTGCTCGCCGGTCTCCGGGTCGCGCAGTGCCTCCCGCGGTGGCTCGGGGACGATGCTCCAGGTCACGCAGCCTGGCCGCACCGCCATCCGCACCTGCCCGGCCAGTGCCTCGGCCAGCGCGGCCGCAGGGGTGGACACGCTGACCTGGTTGACGGTCGCGCTCCCGCCGCCCTGGGTGACCGGACTGACGGCGTTGGGACCAATCACCGCGACGCTGCGGATCGTGGCCATGTCCAGCGGCAGCATTGGGTGGTGGGCGCAGGAGGAAACAGGGTGGTTGCGGAGCAGGGTGAACGCGGTAGCCGCGGCGGTGCGCAGCAGCAATGGGTCGGCCAGGACCGGCGTGCCCCCGTCAGCCGGCGGGCCGAACGCCCCTACCCGCTGGCCCAGCCGCAGGACGCGCAGGACCTTGTCGTCAACCTCCTCCTCGGTAATCTCGCCTGCCCGGACCGCGGCCGTCAGCTTCTCGCCCCAGGGGCCGTCTGGACCCGGCATGGCCAGGTCCAGCCCGGCGGCCGCGGTGGCCACCGTGCTGCGCGCCGCGTGCCAGTCGGACAGGGCCACCCCGCGGAAGCCCCATTCCTCCTTGAGCACCCCGGACAGCAGCGCGGCGTGCTCGGTCATCGACGCCCCGTTCACCCGGTTGTAGCCGGTCATCACCAGGCTCACGTCGGCCTCCCGGACGCACGCCTCGAACGGCGCCAGGTACAGCTCCCGGAGCACGTGCTCCGCGATCCGCGCGTCGTAGGTCCAGCGCTGAGTCTCGGAGTCGTTGCCGACGAAATGCTTGACCGCGGCGGCCACCCCGGCCTGGCACAGGCCCTGCACGAAAGCGACCGCCAGGGTGGAGATGAGCACCGGGTCCTCGCCGAAGGACTCGAATCCCCGCCCGCCGAGCGGCGTGCGCATCACGTTGATGGTGGGCGCCAGCAGGACGTCGACTCCCTTGCTCTTCGCCTCGGTGCCGAGCGCGAAGGCGAGCGCCCTGACCAGCTCGGCGTCCCAGGTGGCGCCGAGGGCGGACGGGCAGGGCAGGCTCGCCGACGGGTTGCGCTCATCCATCGTGGTGCCGCGGACCCCGGCCGGCCCGTCGGATACCACCATGGCCCGCAGCCCGATGGCCGGCAGTGAGTGCGTGCGCCAGTTGTCCGCCCCTGTCAGCAAGCGCACCTTGTCGTCGAGGGAAAGCGCGGCCAGCAGGCCGCGCTCGTCCCCGAGAGTCAGTATGACCATATCGTCATATACGGATTCTGGCTGTTCATCTCTCCTTCAGCGGCCTCAGGACGCTGGCCTGAGGTGCAGGATCACGTACTCGATCTCCGTCGGGTTGGGTCCAGGGTCGGTGTACTGGTTGGCCTGGCTCGGCCAGCCGGTGTAGGACCTCGTGCTGAACTCCGCCCAGGACGCGCCGTACAGCAGCGGGATCACCGGCACCTGGGTGGACATGATGCCCTGCAGCGTGTTCAGCGCCTCCTTCTGGGTAGCCTGATCGGTGCTGCTCACATACTGCGTGAGGGCGGACTGGGCCTGCGGGTTGTTGAACCGGCCGAAATTGTTCGCCGCGGTCTTGCCGAGAGGCGCGCTGGTGCCGTTGTCCATCCAGTTGTAGAAGTAGTAGTACGGGGTCGGGCCGTTGTTGGACCAGCGGATCATCGCATCGAAGTTGCCGGTGGCCTGGTCGGTGAACCAGTTGGTCGGGTTTCCGATGCCGTCCGCCTTGACGTCGAAGCCTAGCTTGTTGAGCTGCGCCGTCAGCAGCTGGACGTCGAGCCAGAAGTCGCTGAACGGGATCGGGTCTTCGATCGAGAACTTGATCGTCTTGCCGTTCTTCGTCCACTTGCCGTTGACCTTGGTGTACCCGTCGTTGGTCAGGATCGACGCGACCTTGGCCGCGTCGCCGCTGGCCGGCAGGTCGTTGGCGTACTGGGACTGCAGCAGGGACTGGTCGACCGGCAGCAGCAGGCCGCTCGACGAGGTCGCGGGCAGCTCATAGCCGGTCTCGCCCTGCGCCGCGAGCTGCTGCCTGTCTGCGGCATAGCTGACGGCCTGGCGGACCTTCGGGTCGTTCAGCGGCGCCCTCGTGACGTTCAGCCATAGGGTTACCACGTTGTTGGAGGCCATGTACGGATTGCCGTTGAGCCACACCTTGTTGTGCGCCGGGTCCTTGGCCACGAACACGTTCTGTACATTCGTGATGAAGTTACCTGCCCAGTCGACCTGGCCGGATTCAAGTGCCTGCTCGGCCGCGGTGTTGCTGACGTAGGACGGGAAGTCCACCTCGGGCACGTGAATCGCGCTCTTGTTCCAGTAGCCGTGGTTCGCCTTGAGCAAGATGCCCTGCGGGGTGAACTTGTCGAGGACGTACGGCCCGGTGCCGACCGGGTTAGCGTCAGCGTAGGTGGCCGGGTTGCTCACCGACTGCCAGACGTGCTGGGACACGATGGCCTGGGTGCCGATGAGGTACAGATTGCCGGCCTGCGGTGCGGAGAAGTTGAGCACCACCGTGTTCGGCCCGGTGGCGCTGGCGCTGGTCGGCGCCGGGGTACCGGTCTGGGCGAGCGCCGGGTTCTTGATGAGCAGGTTGAAGGTGAACGCCACGTCGGCCGCGCTGAACGCCTTGCCGTCGCTCCACTTCACGCCCGACCTGGTGGTCAGGGTCAGCGTCTTGCCGCCGTTGGAGAAGGAGTAGGCGGTGGCCAGCATCGGCACAGGCGCCTGGTTGGGGTTGACGATGTTGAAGAAGAACAGCGGTTCGTAATACAGGTTCGTCGAGTGCAGCGTGTAACCGGTTGAGGTCGCGGAGAACGGGTTGAACGTCTGCGTCAGCGGGGAGAGCGGAGTGCTCTCCACGACGAGGGTCTTGGTGCCCATCGCGCTTGACGGTGAGGAGCTCGTGCCGGACGCGGTGCTGGTGCCCGACGAGCTGCATGCCGCGAGGCCGAGGATCACGGCCGACATCGCGGTGAGGCCGGATAGGACCCTCGGCTTGATGGATCTGTGACTCATTGCTTTAAACTCCGTTGTGCCCGGCCGGCTGTCGCCGGCCTGTTGTAGTGACCGTGTCGGGGTCTGTTATCAGCAGTGGTGCGAAGGTCGGCCGGGTCCGCGGCGTGGTGTTCGCGGTCGGCGCGTTGTTGGTGATGTGTCGGAGCTGCCGCCATCACGGATGGCGCTCGGCGCCCTTGCCGGGCGCGGGTAATAAGGTGTGCCGAATCATGTGCTCTCTCCTCGCGGCGGACGGCTGTCCTGTTGGCTTGCCATGGTCAGCGGGATCGACCCGGGGACCGGGTCGGGGTTCCGGGGCGTGTCGGGGTCTGCGTCCTTTGCGTGCAGCCAGCAGGCACTGACGTGCCCGGATGCCACCTCGATGCTCGGGGGGGCCTGGCGCGCGCAGACGGCCATCGCGTAGGGGCAACGCGGGTGGAAACGGCACCCGGCGGGCGGGCTCACCAGGCTGGGCGGCGCGCCGCGGCCCCGCAGCGTGGGAGGCGATGGCCGGTCCGGATCCGGTGCCGCCGCCAGCAGGAGCTGCGTGTAGGGGTGTGACGGCTGATCGGTCACGGTAGCGGCCGGGCCTCGCTCGATGATCTGGCCTGCGTACATGACGGCGATCGTGTCGCCCAGGTAGCGCGCCGACGCGATGTCATGGGTGACGTACACGATGGCGAGCCGCTCGCGTTCCCGCAGGTCCGCGAGCAGGTTCAGCACGCCGAGCCTGATCGAGACGTCGAGCATGGACACCGGCTCATCCGCCAGCAGAACCCGGGGCCGGACGGCCAGCGCCCGGGCGATGGCGACCCGCTGCCGCTGACCGCCGGACAGCTCGTGCGGGTACTTGTCGGCGTCTTGCGGGCTGAGCGCGACCCGCTTGAGCAGGCTCGTTATCTCGTCGTCCAGGCTGTTGCCGTCCGGGCCGAGCCCGTGGATCCGCAGCGGCCTGGCAAGGTGATAGCGAACGGTGTGCACCAGGTTGAGCGACGCGAACGGGTCCTGCAGCACCATCTGTACCTGGCCGGCGTACTCGCGCGCGTCCGGGCGCGCGGCCGGGCTGCCGTTCAGCACCAGCTCGCCGGCCGTGGGGCGGATGAGCCGCGCCAGCATCCGGGTCAGAGTGGACTTGCCGCAGCCGCTCTCGCCCACCACAGCCGTGATGCTGGCCTCGGGCACCGCGATCGAGACGTCATCGACCGCGTGTACCACGGCGCCGCGCTGGGTCCGCCTGCCCCGCCGGTGTACGGGGAAGTGCTTGACCAGCGACCGGGCCTCGAGCACGGGCGTGCCGGTGACCGGAAGTGCCGGGGCCGCGCCTGGCGCTGTCATGCGGCACCTCCCGTGGTGTCGGTGCCCGTATCGGCCACCGTGCCGCCCGTGCCTGCCGTGGGCCTGTTCGTGCCGACGGCGAGTCCGGGATCGGGGGCGGGCTCGGGGCCGGGGCCGGGCTCGGGGCGGGCCAGCTCGGCTGGCGGCGGCGCGGAGCCGTCCTGTAGCCAGCACGCGGCGACCCGCGGGTTCTGCACATCGGCCCGGGCGACCGGCCGCAAGGGGGGGAGCTCGGTCCGGCACCGGTCCATCACATAGCGGCATCGCGGGTGGAACGGGCATCCGGCCGGCGGGTTGCGCAGGTCCGGAGGCGAGCCGGCGATGCCGGTCATGTGCACGCGGGACCCGTGCAGGGACGGGAAGGAACCGAGCAGGCCCAGCGTGTAGGGGTGCCTCGGCGCGCGGAACAGGGCCGTGGCCCGCGCCCGCTCCACGATGCGGCCTCCGTACATGATCGCGATGGAGTCCGCGATCTCGATCAGCAGCGACAGGTCATGGGTGATGAACAGCACCGCGAAGCCCAGCCGGTCCCGCAGTGCGGCGAGTTCCTCGAGGATCTCGCGCTGGGTGACCACGTCCAGGGCGGTGGTCGGCTCGTCCATGATCACCATCTGCGGTTCGAGCGCGAGCGCCATGGCGATCATGACCCGCTGCCGCATGCCGCCGGACAACTCGTGCGGATAGCTGCGCAGCCGGTCGGCGGTGATGCCCACCATGTCGAGCAACTGCACCGCCCGGTCCCGCCGCGCCGCCCGGTCCATATCCGGCCGGTGCGCCTGCAGGACGTCGCCGAGCTGGTCGCCGACGGAAAAGACCGGGTTGAGTGCATTCATGGCGCTCTGCAGCACCACCGCGACGTGCGCCCAGCGCAGACGGCGCAACTGCGACTCGTCCGCGGCCAGCAGGTCGATGTCGCGGCCCTGGCCCAGATGAAACCGGACCGAGCCGCCGGTGATCACGCCCGGCGCCCGCAGCAGCCGGGTGGCGGCGTACGCGAACGTGGACTTGCCGCTGCCGCTCTCCCCGGCCAGGCCGAGCACCTCTCCCCGGTGCAGGACCAGATCGGCGTCCAGGACCGCGTGCACCGCATCCGGGCCGATGCCGTAGTCGGCGCACAGGCCGGCGACTTCGAGCAGCGGCTCGCCCGGCCGGGAGCGGCCCCCGGCGGTCGGCTGGTCCAGCGTCCCCACGTGAAGTGATGTCATGACCTGGCCTCCTCGGCTGCCGGACGGACGGGAGCCGCGGGGGGGACGAGAGCGGGAGGCCGGGTCACTGGCGTTACTCCCAGCGGGAAGCGCCGCGGCAGGCCCGTCTTCCTGGCCCGCCGCCTGGACAGTCCGGCGGCGCGCAGCCTGGGGTTGATGAACTCGTCGATCCCGAAGTTGAGCAAGGCCAGTGAGGTGCCGAGCAGGGCTACCGCGAGGCCTGGCGGCACCCACCACCACCAGTATCCGTTTTGGGCGGCCGTCTGGCTCTGCGCCCAGAACAAGATCGTGCCCCAGCTCCAGTGCGTTCCGTTGATCAGGCCGAGGAACGCCAGCGCCGTGTAGGTGCCGACGCCGTAGATGACGGTGAACAAGAACGATGAAGCGATGATCGGTACCAGGCGGGGCAGGATCTCGAAACCGATGATCCGCCAGCCGCGCTCGCCGATGATGCGCGCCGACTGGACGAAGTCCTGGTTCCTGAGCGACAGCGTCTGGACCCGGAGCACCCGGGCGCCCCACGCCCATCCGGTGACGCTGATGATCAGCCCGATCAGCAGGTCGCTCGGGTTGGCGTCCTTCGGCAGGAACCCGGTCATCACGATGAGCAGGGGCAAGGCCGGCAGCACCAGCCCGATGTTGATCAGCATAGAGAGCAGGTCGTCGACGAGGCCGCCGACGTACCCTGAGGTCACCCCGATGATGACCGACAGCGCGGTCGCGACCAGGCCCGCCATGATGGCCACCAGCATCGTGCTGCGGCCGCCCACCAGGAGCTGGGACAGCAGGTCCTGCTGGGTCTGCGTGGTGCCGAGCCAGTGCGCGGCCGAGGGCGGCTGCGGGACGCCGTTGGTGCTGGACAGGCTCGCCGTGGGGTCGTAGGGCGCTACCAGCGGCCCGATCACCCCCAGCAGCACGAAGAAGACCAGCATGCCCAGCCCGATGAGCACCTTCGGGGACCAGGGGATGCGCAGCCTGCGGGCCCTCCTCCCGCGCACCGGGGTGTCTGCGGTGACTGACGGTGTTTCCGCCGCGCCGACGCCAGTGCCGATTGCCATGGCTCAGGCCTCCTGCCGGATTCTCGGGTCGAGCAGGACGTAGGCGAAGTCCGCGATCAGGTTCGCGGTCAGCACCGCGAACGTGATGATGAGGAACACCCCTTGCAGCAGCGGGTAGTCGCGCTCGAGGACGGCCTGCTGCAGGATGTAGCCGATGCCGGGATAGGAGAAGACGATCTCGGTCAGCAGCGCGCCGGATACCACGAAGCCGATCGCCAGTGAGAAACCGGTGACGCTCGGCAGGATCGCGTTCCGCGCCGCGTAACTGACGACGCGGCGCTTGGGCAGTCCCTTCGCCTGGGCAACGAGCACGTAGTCCTCGTCCATGGTGGTGACCATGACGTTGCGCATTCCCACGATCCATCCAGCCGCGGATGCCAGCACGATGGTCAGTGCGGGCAGGAAGGCATGGTCGAGCACGTTGCTGAGGTAGCCCCAGTTCCAGCCCGGGGTCACCAGAGTCTGGTCGTAGGCGTTGATGGCCGGGAACCAGCCCAGCTTGGTGGAGAACACGGCCACCAGCACGATCGCGATGAAGAAGTAGGGAGCGGCCTGGAAGAAGGTCATGGCGGGCAGCAGGTTGTCCAGTGCGGTACCGCGCCGCCAGGCCACCAGGATGCCGAGCACGGTGCCCAGCGTGAAGCTGATCACGGTCGCCAGGCCCACCAGGCCGAGGGTCCAGGGCAGGCCGGCGTTGATCACGCTCGTCACGGTCGCCGGGTAGTGGCTGGTGGAGATGCCCATGTTGCCGTGCAGCAGGCCGTCCCAGTAGTGCACGTACTGCGCCCACAGGCTCTGGTTCGTGCCGACCCCGTACTGCAGTTCCAGCGCCCTGATGGTGGCCGGGGTGAACTGGCTGTGCAGGTTGGCCAGCGCGGCGGCCACGGCGTTGCCCGGCATCAGCCGCGGGATGAAGAAGTCCAGGGTTATCGCCACCAGCGCGGTGAGGAGGTAGAACCCGATCCGGCGGGCGAGCAGGATCATAGCCACACCTCACCGTCGTTGCCGGTTCCCGCCGGGCAGCCGCAGCTCTCCCGGCGGACCAGCTCGGTGGCCAGCACGATGTCGCGCTCCGGCGGCCGCTCGCCGCCGATCATCGAATAGAGCACCTCGAACGCGGTCCTCCCCATCTCCCTGATCGGCTGGCGGACTGTGGTCAGGGTCGTGCGCAGGTGGCGGGCCAGCGGGATGTCGTCGAAGCCGGTCACGGCGACCTGGCCGGGCACGCTGACGCCGTGCTCGCGCAGCGCCGACATGACGCCGAGTGCGGTCTGGTCGTTGGCGCACGCGATCGCGCGGGGCAGTTCGCGGCCCGCGGCGAGCAGCCGGTTGATCACCTTGGCGCCGCCCGAGGCGAAATAGTGGCCCTGCCATTCCGGTCCGTAGTCCAGCGTCGCGCCGACCGCGGCCGCCTCAGCCACGAGCACCTCGCAGCGCTCGATGCTGTCCGGGCTGTCGGCGTAGCCGCCCAGGTAGGCGAGCGTCGGGTAGCCGTGGTCCCGGAGAAGGTGCCTGGCTAGGGCCCGCATCCCCGCCTTATTGTCGCCGTGCACGTTGGCGGTGGTGGGGGTGGTGTACCCGGCCAGCGTGACGATCGGCAGCTGCCGGGACAGCCGGTCCATCTCGCCGGGCTCGAGCACCCGGTCGTGCAGGATGAGCCCGTCGCTCTTACGGGCCAGCGCCAGTGTCCGGCCCCCGGCGTCGTGCTCGGCGATGCCCACCGACCTGATGAGCAGGTCGAAGCCGCGGCGCTGCGCCGCCGCCTCGATACCGCGGTTGATCAGGTCGGGGTACTGCAGGCTCTCCGCCTCGGCCGAGAACAGGTCCTCGTTCGTATCCACCCGCCACGGCCTGCGCACGATCACGCCGACGACTTCCTTGAACCGCGCGCTCAGTGCCCGCGCCGCCCCGTCTGGCGCGAAACCGAGTTCAGCCACGGCCGCCAGCACGCGGTCCCTGGTTTCCTGGCGCGGGTTGCGCTGCCCGTTGAGCACGCGCGAGACCGAGGCGATCGACACGCCCGCGGCCCGGGCCACGTCGTAGATCGTTGGCGCGGCGCTCAAGCCGCCCGTGTAGCCAGAGCCTGGGGTGTCCCCACCGTGACTGCCCGCGCCTGCCGTGACGCCCGCGGCGAGACCGCTCGCATTTCCCGTGACGCCCACGCCGAGGTCATCCGCCGGGCTCCTGCCTGTTCCGTCCACGGCTGCTCCTCATCGTTACCGCCGCCCGGCTAGCGCGGTAAGCGCTTACCCGACTTGCCCGAATGAGGGTGCCGCTCGTCACGGCACCCGATCCGGCCCTGGCTGCGCCCCGGGCCGACCCCGGTCCGGCCCGGGGTGAGCCCCTCGTGGTAAGCGCTTACCGTCCCCGTATGCCAGCAGAGTACGACTATCGGACGACTTATCTCAAGAGCGAGTATCGCCACTGTTACGCGAACGTGACATGAGCCGGATCGCCGGGCCTGCCGTGATTCCCGCGCCCGGGCCGGGCGCGCCGCGGCCGGGACGCGGCTGACCAGGCGATCGTCCGCGACATCTCCAGGTAACGTCCGCCGCACTCGTTACCGGCCGCGTAACAACCGAGAAATACTCCCGAAACCCGCGCATGGGACACATGCCTTGCAGGAATACAGAGCGGCCGTAGTGGAGCCAGCCAGCAAGTTGGACCCAGAAGGCCCGTTTGCCCCATGGAGGCATAGTGAATCCATATCCCAGCTGGCTTAACGCCGGGGATAACTCCTGGCAGATGACCGCTGCCACGCTGGTCGGGCTGATGTCCATCCCGGCTCTGGCCGTCCTGTACGGAGGCCTCGTCCAGAAGAAGTGGGCGATCAACACCGTGCTGATGGTGTTCACCACCTTCTGCCTGGTCCTGATCACCTGGGTGCTCTGGGGCTTCAAACTGGGCTTCGGCACGCCGCTGGTTAGCACGTTCCTCGGTGATCCGAGGACGGTTCTCGGACATGCCGCCCTGCAGGGCCAGGCGAGCATCCCGCTGGTGAACGGCCTGATCCCGAGCTGGCACTTGCCCGGAGCCTCGGTCATCTACTTCCAGTTCGTGTTCGCGGCCATCACGCCGATCCTGTTCATCGGCAGCGTGCTCGGCCGGATCAGCTTCAAGGTCTGGCTGGTCTTCGTGCCGCTGTGGATCACATTCGCCTACTGCGTGAACGCGTTCCTGCTCTGGGGCGGCGGCTACTGGGCGGGTAAGGGTGCGCTGGACTTCTCCGGCGGTTACGTCATTCACCTGGCCGCGGGCACGTCCGGCTTCGTCGCCGCCGCAGTTATCGGCCCGAGGCTCAGGCGCGACCGCGAGCGTGCCATCCCGAACAACCTGATGTTCGTCGCCGTCGGCGCCGGCATCCTGTGGCTGGGCTGGAACGGCTTCAACGGCGGTGACCCGTACTTCGCCGGCGC
>Ga0137385_10004213_pt1 | contig 12560 bp, 10 predicted proteins | sample SagtaG_FD_104921 | JGI IMG/M metagenome (GOLD analysis project Ga0137385, IMG submission 104921) | Vadose zone soil microbial communities from Sagehorn Ranch, Mendocino, California, USA - Sage2_R_80_16 metaG | ecosystem: Environmental > Terrestrial > Soil > Vadose zone | place: USA: California...
CCCGGCCACGTGCAGATAGCGCAGCAGCGACCGCAGCGCGGTCACCGCCGCCTTGGCCGACCACACGCTGGTGGCCTCGGCGCTGTGTTGGACCACAAAGGAGGTCACCTGCGCGGCATTCAGCCGCGCCAGTGCCTCCTCCAACGGCACCGGCAGCCAGGCCAGGAACGTCTTGGCCTGGCTGCAATAGCAGCGCACCGACTCGGCAGCCAGATTGCGCTCCCCCCGCAGAGAGGCTCGGTAGTCGGCCAGCACCTCGTCCGCCGCCGTGCCCGAAGGCGCTCCCGCGCACGGCACCACGCCGCTGCCGCGCAGCACCCGGATCACCGCACCAAGCCAGCGCCGGGCCGCCGGCTCCGACCGGCACACCTCGCCGCGCGGCGAGGAAGCCATCCACCGCCAGCGGCGTCAACTCCGCGACCGACAGCCGCTGGTGCTCCATCCAACTGCTGAGCCACCGCGCTGTCCGCAGCGCGTCACACACCGAGGAGGCCGCATAGCCTCGGCGCACGAGCTCCGCATACAACGCCGCCTCGTGCACTGCCAGCGGACCGGTCATCACCGCCGAGGCGGGGCCCGGATGGCGCCGTTCGTCAATCTCCATGCTCGTCTCCTGTCTGGAGGCAACTCGCCTACGCAGACAGAGACACCCAAGCCATCAGATCATGACGCGGGTTATGCCGCTCGCCTCCGACCGGACCTCCCGTCAGCCACGGCCCCACCACCGCGATCGGCATAACCCGCCACGCGGCATAAGCCGACGATCTGCTCATCTTGTGCCGAAGCCGGGCACGCGCCGAGGAGGCGCGCCAACGGGTGGCCGAGATCCTGGCAACGTTGGGGCTTGCGTTGCACCCCGGCAAGACCAGGATCGCGCGGCTCACCGGTGGCGACGAAGGGGTCGACTTCCTCGGCTTTCACCTGCGTAAGGTGGAGTCGTGGCGCTGGCGTGGCCGCTACTACCTGCAACGATGGCCCTCCGACCGGGCGATGGCATCGATCCGCGCCAAGATCCGGGAGGCAACCGACCGGCGCTACGTCGGCTGCTCGATGGAGCAGGTGATCACCAACCTCAACCGCGTGCTGCGCGGCTGGGGGGCGTACTTCCGCTACGGCAACTCGGCGCGGAAGTTCACCACCATCGACAGCTACGTGCATGAGCGGCTGGCCATCTTCGCAAGCAACAAGCACGGGCTGGCCGGGCGGAACTGGACACGCCGGTTCGACACGGCGTGGCTGGGGCGGCTCGGGGTCTACCGGCTGCAGCGGACGGTGCGGTATGGGACGGCGCATGCACTGCGGTGAACGATGTCGGAAAGCCGTGTGCGGGAAAACCGCATGCACGGTTTGACAGGGGGCCGCTGGCGAAGCGGTAGCCAAGGCGAGTCGGAATCCACGCACCCACCGGGAAACCGGCGGGATTGAGCCCGGCCGCCTACCGCGCACCGACCAGCCAGCGGCCTACCTCACACGCAGACCAACCTATGGCATGGGGGGTCGGTCTTTCGAGGTGCGGGTAGGGTCGCCGTGCCCGCTACGCGCCCGCCGTCTGGCCGAGGGAGCTTGGTGGCCCGACGAACCCGCAGGTTACTGGGCATATGCGTGGCGGTGTTGTCGCCGCCTTCCGAGGGCGTGGTCAGATCGGCAGGGTGTGCATGCCGTTCCTGCTAGCCCCGGTCAGTCCTTCTTGAGGATGCCGGTCAGCGCGGCAACCACAGCGGTGGTCAGCACCCAGCCTGCCAGGATCGAGACCCACGCCCACCACTGCGCCAGGCCGCGGGGAATCCAGTACTCCTGCTGGTGCAGGCTCACGACCGGCAACAACAGGTCCAGCGCGTACATCACAGGGTGAAACGCCGGGGTCGGGTCGGGCGGGTGCTTGGTGGGGGTCATGTGGGTGGGGTAGGCGGCGGCGAAGATCACCCAGCCGGCGACCAGGAAGCCAAGCAGCCACAGCAGCGCCTGCCAGGTGCGATAGCCGTAGCCGACCGTCCAAAAAAGCAGGCTGTTCCACAGCTTGCCGGGCCGGTTGAGTTCGGTGCGGCGGCGGCGCTGTTTGGCGATGGCGACCTTGCGGGCGGCGTCTTCTTGCCCGGCGTGGCGGTAGGCGGCGATGAGCTGCTCGTAGAGTTGGGAGGTGTAGCCGCCTGGGTCGCGCTTCAGCCACCCCAGCCGCTCCTTGACGTTGATGGGGGGCCAGGCGTCCAGCGCGTCGTAGACAAAGCCACCGAGGTGGAGGCTGGTGGGCCAGGTGGGGCGGCTGTCGTACAAGATGCCGACATGAGCGTTGGTGAGGTCGACGGTGCCGTCTGCTGGCGTCTTGGTCCTGAGATGCAGGGTGCTGGCGCTGGCGCTTTCCAAGTCGAGGGCGAGCCCGTCGGGGTTGGTGAGGGTGGCGCCGCTGAGGTCGAGCTGCCCGCCGATGGTGGCGCCGGCTAGGTTGACCTCGCCGTTGGCGCTGAACCCCTGGCCGCAGAGCATGCTGCCGTTGACGGTGAGTCCGTCGGCGTTGAGGGCAAGCCCGTCGGGGTTGGTGAGGGTGGCGCCGGTGAGTTCGAGCTGCCCGGTGATGGTGGCGCCGGGCAGGCCGACCTCGCCGCTGGCGCTGAACCCCTCGGTGCAGAACATGCTGCCGTTGACAGTGAGCCCCCAGGTAGTGAGGGCGTTGCCGTTGGGGTTGGTGAGGGTGGCGCCATTGAAGGCGAGCTGCCCGGTGATGGTGGCGCCGACCAGGCGGACCTCGCCGCTGGCGCTAAACCCCTCACCGCAGAACATCGCGCTCTTGACGGTGAGTCCGTCGGCGTTGAGGGCGAGCCCGTCGGGGTTGGTGAGGGTGGCGCCGGTGAGGTCGAGCTGGCTGGTGATGGTGGCGCTGAGCAGGCCGACCTCGCCGCTGGCCCTGAACCCCTGACGGCAGAACATCGCGCCGTTGACGGTGAGTCCGTCGGCGTTGAGGGCGTTGCCGTTGGGGTTGGTGAGGGTGGCGCCGGTGAGGTCGAGCTGGCTGGTGATGGTGGCGCCGCGCAGGCGGACCTCGCCGGTGGCGCTGAACTCCTCACCGCAGAGCATGCCGCCTGCGCCGTTGACGGTGAGCCCGTCGGCGGTGAGGGCGTCGCTGCCGGGGTTGGTGAGGGTGGCGCCGGCGAGGTCGAGCTGCCCGCCGATAGTGGCGCCCAGCAGGCGGACCTCGCCGGTGGCGCTAAACCCTTCAGCGCAGAACATGCTCTGGCCGACGGTCAGCCGGTCGGCGTTGAGGGCGGTGCCGTTGGGGTTGGTGAGGGTGGCGCCGCTGAGGTCGAGCTGCCCGCCGATAGTGGCGCCCAGCAGGCGGACCTCGCCCCTGGCGCTGAACCCGTTGTTGAGTTCGAGGTTGCCGCGAGTCTCCAACTGCTCGCCGTTGAGGGCGGGCTCTCCCTCGGGTGGGCGAATGTGGGCGCCAGGCAGGCGGATCGCAGGGGCACGCGCCTCGGCCAGCACGACGGGACGGTCGAGGTAGCAGTCGTGGAGGGTCAGCGGGCACACCAGCGTCATGGCTTCAAGGTCGAGGGTGCCGGTGATCCGCGCGCCGCGAAGGCGCAGCGCCCGGGGTTGCCGAGGGGGGCGGCTGGGCTGGTGGGTGTCGGGGTTGGTGAGCAGGTCGGCGAGTACCTGGGCGCGCACGCTGCGTTCGGGGCCCCACTGGTGGCCGGTGGCTGGGTTGTCCAGAGCGGGGGTTCCGCTGCGCAGGTCGACCAGGGTGCCGGTGTGGATGGCGGTCCACAGGCGTTGTTCGGGTTCGGTCAGCTCGCTGTCGGCCGTGCGCACGGTGCTGTCCTCTTCGGCGGGCCGATGGTGGAGGTGAGCATAGCGGCCAAGGCGGCAGTTGTCAGGAACGGGCTGGCTCGACTGGGGCGCTGCCTCACGGCTTGTGGCTTGGCGGGGCCGTGCGTGCCCGCTCCGTGCCCGCCGTCCAAGCGGGCAGGCTCGGCGGACTAGAGAAACCGCAGGTGAACAGGGGTATACAGGGAGGGACCGCCCTCTCAAGGCGCTGACGCGCTGACAAGTCGAAATCTGCTTGGAGTTACTTCCTGAGACTTGAGCCAGGGCACGGCCATATGCCCCCATAATCCTACAACGCCACCATCCTCGTGAGTTTCGGTAGGTTCATAGTTGGATACGGTCCTCCGACATGAACCCCCACCGGGATCTCGTGACGATAAGGCCTCATCGGGCGGGTGGGAGGCTGATTGTCGGGCCTTCGAGGGTGGGGCGGTTCGGATTGTGGTCACTCAGGTCTACAACCTACAGCTCGCCAGCAGCCGTTTGACCTGCACCAACAGAGGGCTGCTTGATGACTTGCTTGGGCTGCTTGTTGGTCGATGGCTGCGCGATGCTGGCGATCTGTTGGCGTGGTCTCGTCCTAGACTCCCTACGCACTTCAGGCCTCACCGGCCAGTGCTCCACATCGTGGACCTGTCTGAGGCGACCAGGATCACCTCAGACAGGTCACCCTCGCCAAGCGGAAGGTCTGAAACTCTGCGGTCCGAACCCTGGCCAGCAGCCCAGGGCCCGCCGGCCGGTACGGCCGGGAGGCCGAGTTGGCAAGCTACCAGGCGTGGATATGCCATTCGGTTGCGGTGACGCCAGCGTGGTCACAAGCGCGGGGATGTGGAGCCGGCTCCTCACGTCTACCGCGAGCCGTCCCTGCTGATCATGTGTTGGAGCTCGGCCATCGCAGCCGCGAAGTCGGTCCGGTCCCGGTCCCGGAACCAGCGGAAGAACAGATTCGGCACCCGGCTATGCTCGCTTCGAGCCTTGAAGATCACGTCCTGCACCTCCCTCGCAAGGGTAAGCAGCGGCTCTGCCGTTTCCGAGGCTGCACGGCGGGCGGTGTCGTTCATGCATTCGTTCATGAGGCTGAGCACCCGCTCGCGCTCGGCAGCGGCATCACGCTGCGCGCGGTAGGTGTCTACTGCCAGAAGCAGTGCGCCCAACGAGGGTAGATACCATCGGAGCAGCAACTCGGGCACGTTGAGTCCGCCGAGCCAGCCAACCAACAGCCCGGCTCCCGACCAGATACCAGCGACGGTGAGCAGGGCGCGTGCATAGCGCCGGCGCACCCGGGCTGCCCAGCCGAGATTCTGTTGCTGGCACCCGAGCACGTCGTACGGCCTTGGGACGGGCGGGACGAGGTAGTAGTCGCGGAACAGCTCGTCCGGGATGCGGCATTGCTGGCTTAGCCGGCTCACTTCGTGCGCCTCGAGCGGCACTCCGGCAGCCACCTCGTTCCACGGCAACTCGAAGGCCTGGACGTCGAACATCTCCTGCAGGAGGGCAGCGCGTCGGAGTTCGTTTTCGCCCCAGGCCGCGAGGCCCGAAGAATACGCGACGGCCCAGAGTCCTCCCAGGATTGCGACTGGCGTCTCGGCTGCGGAGGCGAACGCGGCCACCAGCCCCAGTGCAGCCACGAACACCGAGACGCCGATCTGTGCGACATCAAGCCGCTGAGCGCGGCGGTGTGACACCGCGGCGGCGCGGAGCAGGCGCACGAGGTTGGGCTGATTCTCGCGCTCAGCGAGCGGACGCGCTTCGTCAGGCACGCAGATCCCTGCCGGTGGAGTAGCGATAGACCCGCAAGTAGCGTAAGTGGCATTCTAGCGCCGATAGCTATTATCGGACGAAGATCGCCGAATGCTGGCCTGGTGCACAGAAGGGTTCGGTCGCATCCATGCCTGTCAAGCCGGCCGATGAGCTCGCGGCCTATTTCGACACTGCGGTTGCGGCGGCGCTTCGGGACTGGGAAGAGGGCTCCCGCGGAGAGGTCAGCCTGCCCAGAAGTCGGTGGCGTGCGAAGGGTTACACCGCAGCCGAACTCGCCGCGATCGTTGTAGCCCTGCCAGGACAAGGACCCCAGAAGCTGATCGTCAAGGTCCACCCGGGGGGGAGATATGCACGTGAGACTGGCAGGCATGCGGAGGCAATCGCGACCTCGGGTGTCTTCGCCGAGCAGCATCTCGTCAGGCAGCCCTTTCTCCGCCATCCCGTCGGGGACGGCCGCTACCTGATGTTCCAGGACATCGCGGGTGGCGACCTCCTTGAGAGTCGCCCGCTGAGCGAGTTGCCCGCCGAAGGCCTCGTTGCGGTGTGCGATCAGGTTGCCCGTTCGCTCCTCGAGGATTGGAACGATCAGGGGTGGCGGAAGTTATCGTCAACCGCTGCCGCCTACGTGGCGGCAGAACTCAAGGACCTGGATGAGGAGGGGTCGGCCCGGCGCTGGGGAGAGCCGTTCAGCCTGCTTGATCCTAGCTGTGACTGCGTCACAACGGATGAGGACGGCGATAGCCGCACTATGCCCAACCCGTATCGGCTCGCCAGCGAGCAGTCGCTCGCCAATGAGATATCCATCGACTATCTGGCCGGACGGTCACATGGCGACTTGCACCTGGACAACGTGCTGGTGCTACAGCGGCTGTCCGAACGGCTGCAGCCGGAGAGGTTCTGGCTGATCGATCTGTCGGGGTACAGCTCTTCCGCCCCTCTCACCCGGGACCCGGTCATGCTGATGCTGTCGATCGTCTCGAAAGAGTTCCCGATGTCGCCAGGACAGCAGGATGCGCTCATCGATTTCGTCATCACTCCCCGAGTTCCGGAGCAGGCTCCGTATGCACTCACGCGAGCACTGAGGGACACGGTGTGGGCGATCTACGAACGTGGGCGAGGGTGGGCGCGAGGCCAAGGCTGGGGCGGCGAGTGGCGGGCCCAGTACCTCCTGTCGGTCCTCTCCACGGCGCTCCTGTACACGTCCTTCGACCGTGTCCACGCAGAAGGGCAGCGATGGTTCTTCCGCCTTGCCGCACGTGCCGGTGCGGCATTCCTGAAAGAGCAGAGCGTCCCGTTGCCGCCGACAACCCCTTGCCACATCGGTCCAGGTCCACCGTCTGCGGGACCAGACGGCGCAGGGACCACGGCGGTGCCTCGCGAGGATCCGCCAGTTGATGATCCTCCAGCGAGGGTCACGTCAGATCCCCGGGTTGTGGTGCCGGACGACTTGTCCGGCCTGCATGCGATTCTGATTGGGCTCTATTCCGACCACGAGAGCGCCCGCAGGGCGGCGCGGCGCCTTTCGGAGATTATCCAGTATCCGACGTTCGAGGATATCGAGGACGTCTGGGCCGCCATTCTGCAGGAGGCGAGCAAAATGGACCTGATCTCCATCCTGGACATCATCAACAATGAAGATGACTATGCGGATAAGCCGCACCTCATCCGCGCGGCACGGCAATGCCAGCGACGCTGGAAGCCGAACTTCGGCGCGATCGCAGAACTTGCCGGGACGTACAGGGCGGAGCTCGACGCCATCAACGTCAACACCGGGCGAAACTCCAGGCCAAGCGACGAAGACGACGACTGCATAGCGCAGACCATCGACCTCCGTGAACTACTGTGCAGACTTATCAGCGAGGCCGAGAAACCGTTCCGCTGGTGGGCAGCGCTTCATGACGACTTCGACGATCAGGCGATGACCGACGTCCTTCGCCGGAGCCTGGACTTGGTCGATCTGCTGCGGATTGGTGGTACTTCCTCGTATCGGCGCCGTCAACTGCTTGGGGAGCTCCAGCGGTTGTGCGGTGAGCTTGTCCGTGTGCTGGATCACTTGGCCTCAGCCGATCCATAGGCGATTGGTGCTGGAATGCGGGGCTGGAGGGACCGTCGAAGATGACACTCCCACGCTGCTGCGCCACGTGGGAAGCTCCCCTGAGCTATGGCCGCTGCGTCGCAAATTCCCGATCGGGACAAACGACGTGAGCAAGCTCTCGTCGAGGCTCACGCGTGCATGGCAAGGATCAAGGAGGTCATCCGGAGGCACTATAGCTCCTGGCGGAAACTACCCGCAGCGCCGGATCCCGATCCGTTCATCTTGCTTGCCAATGACCTCTTCGCTCTTCAATGCATCCTGGAGAGTGAAATCTGGGATGACGCGGCGAGGAGAGCGTATGGAATGCCCCTTTCAGATCCCAAATTCCCTACCCTCGTTGAGGCTGCTTACAGCTCGCTTTGCATCTATGTTGATTTCAGGCAGGAAATGGTAGGAGCTGCTCCCCCGCAGCCGACTCCCGACTGGCTGCGAAGTGCGAGCAGAGCGTTGATCCAGGAGCTAAGAGAGCTCCTCGGGCCTCTGAAGCGGCTCAAGGCGGCTCTCAAGGTCTGAAAGCGGATCTCGTGGCCCGCAGCCTCCGTGACGTGAGCTACGATGAGCGGTGCCCGTCGAGCGATAAAGGAGATAGCGATGCTCGATCTTGGGCTGGTCAACCTTTGGTCGCTGGCCGAGGCGCTGGAGGACCACTCGCCGGAGACCGTGTGGTGGTTCGATCCCCGCTCGGGTGACTGCGATCCCGTCATCGACCCTGCGGATGCCGATGTGGAGCTGGAGGAAGTCCCGCCCTGGGAGCGGAAGCTGGTCCGCATCGACCCGATCCCGTCCCGGGAAACCTATGGCGACATGGAGGACTTCATCGAACGGGTCCGGGACCAGCGCGCCCATGAGCTGCTGGAGCGGGCGATCGCCGGGCGTGGCGCCTTCCGCCGCTTCAAGGACACGCTGCTGGAGTTCCCGGCGTTGCGGCAGGCATGGTTTGGGTTCCACGACGCCCGCATGCAGCGCCGGGCGATCCGGTGGCTGGCCGACCAGGGATTGATCGAGGAGAGCATCGCGGAGCGGGAGGTCCAAGCGAGGGAGGACCCGCAGCTTTCCGAGTTGGCGGCGGGGTCTGCTCCGGGGGTTGATCCAGTCGGGACCGCTGCGGCGGTGGCGGCTGAGCTGCGGGCGCTGTACGGCGGGCGGCTTCGCCGGGTGGTGCTGTTCGGGTCCTGGGCTCGTGGCGACGCCCATCCGGAGTCGGATATCGACTTGCTGGTGGTGCTCGACCGGGTTGACTCGCCGTGGGTGGAGCTGCGGCGCATGGACCAGGTCCTGTGGCGGCACTCCTACCAGAGCAATGTGGTCGTCGCTGCGGTCCCGGTGGGTGAGCGGGACCTGGATGATGCGTCAGTTCCGCTTCTGATTCGGGCTCAGGCTGAGGGCCGGGAGGTCGCGTGACCGCCGCGGGCGGCTTGGCCCGGTGTCAGGAGGAACTGGCGGCTGCTCGGCTCCTTGCCGACAAGGGGTTCTCCGCCCAGGCGGTCTCCCGTGCGTATTTCGCGGCGTTCTTCGCGGCGGAGACGGCCCTGCTGGCGCTTGGCGAGACGCGCTCCAAGCACTCAGGGGTCGTCGCCGCGTTCATCCACTTGCTCGTCCGCGGCGGCGACCTTGACCAGGACACAGGACGGCTGCTGCGGTCCCTGTTCGAGCGTCGGAACGAGGCAGACTATGCCCCTATCCCGGTCCCGCCCGAGGAGGCCGATGCGGCCATCCGAGATGCTGAGCACGTGGTCACTGCCGTCGAGCGATGGCTCGACCAACGCCATCGATGAACGGGACTGCGGGCCGTCTTGTTTGACTCTGTTGGTGATCGTGTTGGTGCTGGTCAGAAGGTCAGAGGCGGATTGTTGGTCCTTCGACCTGGAGCGGGCGGTTCGCGTGTTGGATGGTTGGGGCTACCACAGCGTCGTATTCAAACCTGCCCGTGCCAACAGGGCGTCGAAGGGCGCCTGGTAGGCAACGCCGGCCAGCTTGCGGTCGCGGACCTCGATCCGGTCGAGCACGGCCGCGTTGAACAGCCGGCGGGTCTTGTGGTTGGCCCGCCGGTAGGCTTGCCCGCAGTCGGCTGCGAACCGCATCGCGGTCTCCACGACCTCGCGCCACTGCTCGATGGTGGCGTCGACCGCCGCCAGCCGCTGCTCGGTTGTCCGCAGCTCACCGCCGATCCGCTCCTGTTCGGCGCGGAGCACGGCGACGTCGATCGCATCGGCGTAGAACGCCTCTAGCAGTTTGCGCCGCTCGGCCCGAGCGTGGCCATGCGGCGGGTCAGCAGTTGCCGCTCGCGGGCGTTGCGGCCTTGGCGGCTGGTGATCTCGGCGTCGAGCGCGGTCCGCAGCTTGTCCAGCCAGCCCGCCGGAAGCTGGACCCGTTGGTAGAGTTGCTCGACGGCAGTCTCCAGCAGGTCGGCTGGGACGTAGGCCTCGCGGCAGCCGGTGCGGGCCTGGTTTTTCTGGCCGAGGCAGTAGTAGTAGTAGTAGTAGTAGTAGTAGTAGAGATAGCGCTGCTTGGCGAGGGTCAACGACAGCCGCCGTCCGCACACCCCGCACCACAGCACGCCTTTGAGCTCATGGGTGTGGCGGCGCTCGCGGGTGCCGCGCACGGCCCTGGCCGCGAGCAGCTGCTGGACGCGGTGGAAGGTGTCGCCGCTGACCAGCGGCTCGTGCTGGCCGGGGTAGGTGACGCCGTCCCATTCGACCATGCCGAGGTAGACGGGGTTGGCGAGCAGGTCGGCTACGGCGCTGACGGTCAGGGGTTTCTCCGGGTAGTCACGCCGCCCACGCCCGCGCAGACCCCGCTGGGCGAGTTCGTCGGCGAGCTGGGCGATGCTGTAGGCGCCGGTGGCGTACAGCTCGAACGCGGTGCGGACGAGGTCGGCACGGTCAGGGTCGGGGCGATGAAGGCGACCCGGCGGCCACCGATCGATGCCCGTTTGTTGAGGTAGCCGACTCGGCCGTGCCGAGGTGGGTGGTGCCGCTGCTGGGTGTCTGCGCCGCCGCCCGCGCCGGTGCGCCCCGCGGCGAGCGGGACTCTCCGCAGGCAGCCAATCCAGAGCGCTGGGGCTTTTGGAAGACGAGGATGTCCTCGTGGACCAGCAGGCTCGCCGGCTCGCCCCGCGCGTGGGCCTTGCGTGTCTGGCCGGCGTAGACGCTGGCCATGGCGGTCAAGTAGCGCTCCCCGCGGGTGTGGCCGAGGTTGGCCGGGTCGGGGGATTAGTTCCTGGTGGCGCGCTGGCCCAGGTGTTCGCCGGCCAGCCAGGCGCGCTTGTCGATCACCTCCGGGGTGCACCCGTAGGGCGGGGAGGTGGCCACCAGGTCGACGGCGCCGACTAGGTCGGCGAGCAGCTCGGCCAGGTGGCGGGCGTCGCCTTGGCGGACTTCGAAGCGCCCGGCGTCCTCATGCCCATGCCCCTCCCGGTCTCCATCCGGCGCAGCGAGGGCGAGGTTGTGGCGGGCCAGTTCGGCCCACTGGGGCTCCAGCTCCACCCCCACCCCCCAGCGCCGACGGCGGCGCCCTCGACCAGGGTGGTGCCGATGCCGCACATCGGGTCCACCACCAGCCCGCCGGGCGGGGCGTACTCGGCGGCGATGCGGCGGGCCAGCTCGGGCAGCATCTTGCCGGGATGGGCGGTGCAGGCCTTGAGGTAGCGGCCGGCGCGCTGGCGGTGGCCGGTGGTCTGGGCGCAGGGCCAGACCGCCAGCGGGACGGCGTCGGTCGGGTCGAGTCGCAACGTCATGGTCGAGCCCGGCCATCGGTTGCACTGACACCCCAAATATCCAGGAAGGGTCCGAAATCTTACACGGCTGGCTCGGAGCAGCCGGTTGGTGTTGGCCGTCGCGCTCGGCTGTGACAGCCGACTAGTAGGGCTCTGTCAGGTCGGTGCGGATGGTCGTCCTGTTCGCTGGAGCCAGCGGGGTGCTGGTCGCTTGCAGAGGGGGCAGGCGCCGGCCCAACAGGCCAGCAGGACCTGCAGCTGGTCGAGCAGCTGCCACAGGGTCAGGCCGACGCCGCCAGATTTGGGGAGCGGAGCCGTTCCAGGGCCCAGGGAATACTTCCAGGAGATCCGGTCCGCGACCGCCTCAGCGGCCTCCCGGTCGGACAGGTTGTGCCGGAACTGCAGGATCGTCACCATCAGCAGCAACGCCGGCGACAGCCCCGGCTGCCCGCGCGAGGCGTACATGCCGGCGAACTCGCCGGCGGTGAAGTCCATGTCCCGAAACAGCGGACCCAGCGCATCGCGCACCCGCATCTCATCGGTCCCCTGCGGATGCACCTTCCGGGCCAACGCCGCCGTCGCCGCCGGGATCTCTGGAACGTCCATGGGCCGCAGCACGGTCCCTCCTATACACAAGAGCCTTCAGCCGTCCACACCGGACAGCGGCCCCCACTCTCCCATGTACGCAACCACCGACTTCGCCAACAGAATCTGCATCTCGCCGCCTGTAGCCAGGTCGCCGAGGTCGATAGCGAAGAAGCCTGCGTCCTGGAACAGTGCGACCACTTCGGACTTCGCATCGACGTCGTCACCGGAGAGGAAGATCACTCGCTGGCCCCCTGCCTCGTGCGGATCTGCGCCGAGCACCGCGGCGCCGAGGGTGTTCGCGGCCTTGACGACGCGCGCACCGCCGACGAGGCCGGCGACGAGCTCGCTTGAGGTTCTCCCGTCGAGATCGCCGGGGTCGAAGTCGTTCGTCGCGTCGATCACGATCTGACCGCTCCATTCGAGTCCTTGGACGGCCTCCGGGACGCGACCCCACGGCACCGCGATGACGACAGGGCGGCCGGCGCGCAGCGCGGTCCGCGCCATCGCCTGTCCGAGTCGGCCGGCGCCGATGATTCCAACACGGTTGCGGTCCGTTGGGTCCACCAGGTTCCTTCCTCGAGC
>Ga0137385_10004215_pt1 | contig 12558 bp, 13 predicted proteins | sample SagtaG_FD_104921 | JGI IMG/M metagenome (GOLD analysis project Ga0137385, IMG submission 104921) | Vadose zone soil microbial communities from Sagehorn Ranch, Mendocino, California, USA - Sage2_R_80_16 metaG | ecosystem: Environmental > Terrestrial > Soil > Vadose zone | place: USA: California...
CCCAGCGTCCTTGTACCTATGACGAGTTTCGAACATCAGAAGCTCAGCGTCCGTGAAAGAACAAACCCTTGAGACAAGAATTGCCCGCCCGCATCTACTAGCTGGTGCATGTCGCGACCAGCATACAGGTAATGCTCCAGTGGGACTGGCCTCTTGGAGGTGTAAATGACATATATGTCCTTCTTCTTTGTTCGTCTGAAAAATTGTGATGTAATGCGTAGGTTATAGAGAAGGCCATTCAGTACCTACCCAACCCATTCGGCAAATTCTTGGGCATTCGGGACAGTCGCAGATAGCAGAATGATGTTGATGTGATCGGGAAGCATAATTATGACCTCCTCCCAAACAACACCTCTCTGTTTCGGCACAATCAGAAGGCACCAACTTTCGCAGCGGGAGAGCGAACCTCAGAGTCGTTCACATAATGAACTTCATCAAAGATCACGAACTCGACGTCGCGAATTAAATCAGCACCCTTGTAAAGCATACTTCGTAAAATTTCTGTCGTCATGATTAGACAATTGGCCTCTGGATTAATCTGTACATCTCCAGTCAATATGCCCACAGAGCTTGAAGAAAAAGTTTGCTTGAAATCGCGGAACTTCTGATTTGATAGGGCCTTAATCGGCGACGTATATATAGCGCTACAGATTCCAATTCAAGAATCAACGAGGTTGAGTGCACGCAGACGCACCGCGTCATATGCTTCTCCGCGAGGGCGATGGCATATTCTGCGACGACAGTCTTTCCGGCTGATGTATGAGCAGCAACGAAGACCGAGTCACCAAGCTCGAGATGGTAAACCGCCTCCTTCTGGAAGGTGTCAAGTTCAAACGGATACTAAATATTGCGTCACTAAGCTACTCGAGAGTGAAATGGAGAAAAGACTGACTTGGCGGGCTAGATTCGGTATAAGCGTACGAAAATTCTTCATCGGTTTATTAACGTCTACGACATGGGCCCAATCTCTCTTTTGCACCGGGGCTTGTTTCGCTGTTCTATGAGCAGACGATACCGGCCGTAGCAATGTCCTCTGTCCTGACATCAGCTCTATGACTCAGACAAGTCGACATAGAGAGTGGTGATCACCGTGGCTGGTAGTAGGTGATCAATTTCTGTAGACTGGCCCGGTGACATGTCTGTCGGATGCTGTTTTTCGAGCTCGTGGGATAGCATTTCGGGCTGTTGCAGGTCCGTAAGTCTGGTACGTACTCTAGATGACAAGGAATAACTACAGGGCTCTCAGCTGCAATTTCGTGCCCATCGAGGTCGTATTGCTCCGAGAACGTGGACTCGCGATCCTGATCCGTAGAAAGCCGTAGGCCGCGCTTAAGTCCCGGAGGAACAGTTCGTAGCCCTCTGGCTTCAGAGGCACTACCCTTGGACCCACCGTCATCGGACTTTGTGACTATAGCATCCAACCCTCCGGGCCAGAATGGAGCATAGCCAGACTTTCCCCTTACGAAGCTAGCACCGGGTGCGGGCTGCCTATCAGAGGATGTTGAAGTCAGACCGGTTTGAGTTGGGGGGTTCACGACCTGTCCACACGATGTAAGAACACACGCGAACGAGTACAACAAAGGGAAAAGTGGTTGCCTCAGCATAGCCAGTAACACGTCCGCCTAAGCCCGACCTGATAAACGAAATACTAGTTGGGGGCGGAGAAGGCTTGAGAGACAATAATGACGGTATCGAGATCTGTTCATCCCAATGCCTAGAACAGACCTCAGATCGGCAACTATGGTTATAAGGTAGTGTGCTCACAGTTGATATTTAGAGAGCCAATGGTCTGGGAGACGTTCTTCGGGTAAGAGAAGTCTTTGTTCTATTTCACGGTAGGTATGCTCGCGGGATGGAATTGCATTCAGCCCGATAGACGCTAAAAGCTGACGAGAGTCCCCAGTCAGGATGTCTGAAAGGTCAGGCAAGTTTTGGGTATTGACTCGCTCGACCATTTCAACGTATGTAAGGTACTAGGCTCGATACCCAAGGCACTACCTATTACACCCACGTGATGGACGAGTACTGTAACTTAATCTCCTATCGAGGTTTCGAGGTATGTGAACGCTGCAGTGCTTCTCCAATGCGCTAGGTGATCCGATCCGATACAGATCCCAGGATGGAGACGTAAACCAACGCCGACAACTTCTCAAAGTTGAGCGTTGATTTGAACAGGATCTCTCTCTGACAGCCCTTTTTTTTGCTGGACGTAAAAATTTGCCCCATTTGCTAGCTCCATGTATTTATGAGATTTTTTCGTGGAGTTGCTCCAGATCACACCAAGGTATTGCTGCTCCTATGAATGAAGGATCTCGTGAGGATGGCCATTTACCACTTCGGCCATGGAGAGAATCATTATCGGTATGATTGAAGCCGTACAAAAAGATTTCAACAGCCGGATTCTCGTGCGACCCGAAGACTGTGCAATCTGTGAGCCATCTCGAACTCCAAGTGTTCTTGACCCGATTTTCCGCCCCAAATGTCCCGCCTCGACAGATCCATCATTCCACCGCCAAGTGCATCCTCATAATCCCAAGTGGGCTCACCTGCGCCCTTCATATTCTTCAGCACACCTTGAAGAAAATGGTCACGGAAAAGGTCATCAAGGGGACGCAAGTTGTGGTCGGTGATGTGATCGAGTCTGAGAACCTTTCCGGCAATATCATCGTAGCCGGGAACGAACGGAATGACTACATGCCCGCGCTGTCGGAACGAATGGTGAGAACTGATACCGGGTATAAATGAAAAAAAAATGCAAACGTCAGGATTGACAGCAAACTTGTAGTTATCCCATGCATCATGCAAGTCACTCCGAAGCAAAATCACATTTTGAATTGAGTCGATTTTAGTTGGCCCGCCGAGTTCGGGAAGAGTCGCAGGATCCGTGATACAACTTGGATAGCCTTTGTTGACCCACTGGATATTCAGTGTTAGCTTATTGGGAATGAAGGGGGCATGACGGACGTACATCAACGTCATGCGCACATGGGAAAATGTGCGCTGCCTTGAAACGACTAAAGTCACTTCTAACAACCGGGAGACCGGATATGAGGCAGCAAGGGTCACGGGCGCGTGTACGTTCTCGATAGGCTGATGTCTGCAGAAACAATTTAGTTATGTACGCCTTGTGGGGTTGTGCGACGTACCCTTAAAGGAGTATTGGAGACGGTTGGATGGCGGAGACGTGACGAAACGGGCGTCAAACCCACAGAGATCGGAGTACCATCTACAATAAATCATGTGAACGGACATGAATCATAAGTGGCAGTCGTTAGATACCTGGTCGGAGAAGAATATATGTTCCAGGGCATGGGAGTTCGCGGGTTCGGGGACAAAGAGCCCCTCGTCGCCCGGACACACTTTCGTCGTATTCGAAAACCGCCCAATGACCCTCGGAAAAAATAACCGTGCGCACGCATCCGTAAAAAAGTTCCCAGTCAATGAAACCGTACTGCCAGAAGCCTAGACGGATAGAAGACGTTAGAAGAACGTCGAAGCCTATTCAACAGCTGACTGGACAAGGTATTGCCATCGAAATCGCGAAGGAAAACGTCCCCCATGACTTCGAGGAGAGGGATGTTGCAAAGGTGGGGCGATAAGGGGATCCGGCTAAGACGAGCCGGTCAGGTGCCAAGGGTCAGAGGGGGCCGGTTCAGTCGGCGAGCGAGACGCGAAGTCGGGCCAGGGTACAAGATGAGCGAGATGATGAACAAAGCGAGTTAGGACTTCGCTTGGAGAGGAGAGGGACCTTGGAGGTACACGAGAGGAATTTTGAGAGCAGAAAAGGATACTTTGATTCGATACATAGAGTCATTTGTTATACTACATTTTTAATGAAAATAAAGTCAAAGTAAAGTAAAATAAAGGTGAACAAAGTGGCGGAAGAGAGATGCGCCGTGATAGGGGTCTGGAATAACAATACAAGCGAATAATGAAATGTACGAACTGAAACATAAATGAAGTCGATAGTCCCGTAGTCTCCTAAGTGGCCGCGAGCGTGCGCGGCGATTGTAGTCTTGTCCGGTGCGTTTGGGAACGCTCGGGTCGGTCGGGTCGAGCGTGCCGAATATGCAACAAGGGACTGAGACCGAGGAAAGCTGTGGGTGAGTTGTTATAGTCGTTTCAAGGCAGCGCACATTTTCCCGCGTACGCATGACCTTGAGACCACACCCATAAAAATATATAGGGTACTTGGAACGGCAGATGTTTCGTTAACATACAACCAAGTGACCGACACAATAGGGGATATAAAGTAGCTAGGGAAACAGCTGGAAAAGCCCAGAGAATCCTAAGGCCTTTTGCGAGCATATACTCGCTCTACGCGGATATAACTAACAGTGCGTGCTTCTTTTAGCTCTAAGTCCGCGCGATGTTGCAGTTCGTTTACAAGTGGTTCCGGAAACCCACTCCCCAGCAGAAGAGGCCGTCCAGATCGGAGAAAAGTCTGAGTAAACGACGCCAACGGTGAGGAGGGGAGAATGCGTTACAAGCGGATCCTTTGCATTTACTCACCTGTATATCCTCGCGGAAAGTTTCTGAGATAGACCTGATGAAATCGTAATTGGGTTCTCCTGGAGGCATGAAAGGTGCTGTCGGGATAAAATAGTCTTGATAGACGACATCATCAAAGGCCGGGTGTTGTAGGGCCCAACTGTACAGCATGCTGGCAGCATCGGGACTCCCACCTCGTTGGCGAACGGCCATATTACAAAAGGACATCCATCGAGGAAACCACGGCGGCTCCATGATACCTGTGGGTATGGAAAAGGGCTTGAAATCGGGATCATAGACCCTGAAATCGAACTCGAGAATTTCCATGAGCCCACCAGGACGCAGGCATTGGCTGATGTGATCTATCAACGATGGGTAGTCCTTAATCTTAAGCAAAACAAGTTAGTATGGCAACAGTCTCCGCATCTGACGGTCCCAAGCGGGGACCCAGGGACGAACTTACACCAGATGAGACGAGACGAGCATGTACAACGTTGAAATCACCATAGAAATGTTGCAAGCCAAGATTGATATCGTCTACTTCGCTCCTATAATGCTGAAGATTCTAACAGAATGCGGATGCGAGCGCAGGAACACCTCACCTGCAGTTTTGGGGCATATCACTAATAAATATGTTGTCAGGATTGTTCATTGGGGAAATGAATTTGAAGTCACTCGCATAGATTGCATAGGGACCAAGTCAACGGCAACAGCCTGGCAGTGTGGGAAGTCGCGAGCACATTCCATTATCCTGGCGCAACGTAGTATCGGGGCAGCGTTGAGAGGCAGACGAAGACACACCAACTTCCACTTCCACAACCCAAGTCGAGAACGGATTTGGTTTCCCAAGGGGTATCATCCATAACCTCAGCCATGGGTGGAGGATATGCACCGATTATCTTCTTAAACATGTCATGCTGTTTGTCTGCACAAATTTTGTTGAGATACTCGAAGGAAGGCTCAAAAGACGGAATACCAAGTCTGTCGAGCTCCTCATCATCCGCCGGGAGTTTATAAACTTCCGAGTAGTTGTTTAGGCCCCTCCCGTATTCGTGACGATAAGAAGCTGCTCTTAACGAGCTTGTGGCTGAGTACACAGAGGGGGCGGGAGATCCGGAACGCATGGAGACATCGTAAGAGGTGGCTGAGCTGGGTGCACTGCGCAATGAGAAGATGTCGGATTCGACGTCCGAATGCGAATCATCATCGATGTGATCGTTCATCGTTGGGGAATAGTCAAAGAGGACAGAGAGTGGGATAAGTGTGACATATAAAAGGCCGCACGATGATCATTAACGCACGTACAGCTCGGACCCGCGAAGCACGCAAATGGTCGCGGTGTGATCACAGTCGACCTCTGCGCGCGTCTCCGGCGGATATCCCCAAAAAAGCCGAACTACCCAACCCAACGCTGCCCATCGGCGGTCCTCATTCGACCGCCGTACCGGCCTCGAGGTTGTTCATCGCCTAAATCCGGCTCGGCGCGAACCCCATGACACCACGTATCCCTGTCTTCCTATATTTCCCCCCCTCTTCTCCCCCCTTCTTTTTTTTTACTGTAAAAAAAAAGAATTACCTTGCTTTATGATGGAAGGTATGAGCAAATCGAAACCTGTCATCCGGGTATTTGGACAACCCATTTCCCGGCTTTCGGGTAGCGCTGCACATTCGTGTCCGTTCACTCAAAGAACAAAGGAACAACAACATGCAGAAGAAGTATTGTACTGTACAGTGTACAGCAGACAAGACAGCAGACTATAATCAATGACGCCCGACTACAACCACTCAACACATTCCCACAATGGACCGATCACCCGCGCACTGATCACGTATAAAAGAGCCGCTAGCCCCAACTGTTACGTTGGTGTAGACAACGCTTTGTCATCCTCGTAAAGCGCTGGTACGGCTAACGGACACTTAGGGGTGACATGTTACGCGACGTCGACTGCAGCGAGTATGTCACCGTTTCTTGAGTGCCTCGAATCTCTTGGCTAGCATCGCGAAGTCATCCAATGGTTTGGGTGCTGCGCTTTCGCTCCCGCCTTTCTCGTCATCATCTTCCGTTGGCGGAATATCCGGGAGTTTCGGTGTCCCGTCCCCAGAAGTGAACGTGGACTTGTCGCTGTTGGTTTGAGTGGCAATATTCCCTGCATCATTGGGAGGCACGTCCTAACGAAGTTGGCGATTAACCAATCTGCAGACCGCAAGAGAATGGAGGGTATCCGCTGACCGCCAGTCCCTGAACTTCGTCACTTTGATCGCCCCCGGCTTGCTTAAGACCTGGGTTCCACTGTACTCCATAACCCTTGGCTATCTCCGTGAGATATGCCTCCACAAGGTCGGCGGATGGCATATTATTAGTGATCTTCTTCATCACCTGCCGGTGTTACGTTGTTGGACGTCGAAAAAAGTGACGTGAAGCTGGGACCTCACCCTCTCGCTAACGCAACCGTCTCGGTTCTCCATCACCGCCGCGGAGAATTCCCTGCCATACTTGTGCATGAGAAGATCCCGAAGGACATGTAGCTCTAAGAACCAGGGCGCTCGAGCTCGGAACACACTACATCGTGATTACGCACCTTTGAGCTCTGTACGCGGTGCCGCATAGATAATACTGCAGATGCCTTCGCTGACGGCAGGGTCAGGTTCTCTCGTACTAAATACGAGAGATGATGCTTTAGACGAAAAGCATAGTATATCAGATATGTGCCCGGCTCACTTCAGTTCTACAAGGCCGAAACGCGCTATTAGGAGTTCGCAATACAACTCCAAAAGCTCCAAGAGCTCGAGGTAGATATCTTCGTTTATTACTTCGAGGAGAACTGTGAGAGACGAGAGCCGACATGAGAAGAAATACGAAATACTGCTTTCCACTTTGATACGCGAAGTCTCGACCTTGCCTCTCTCCAGTAGCGTGGCAATATCGCGACGCGCTGCTTTAGCCTGGGCCTCCTTCTTTTCCTGCAGCGTTCTCAAACGCTGGACCGATAGGCTGTAAATAGACGATCGTTACTACTAGTGAAATACTCGCAACATCCTAGCTGCGGTGACACACCGTAGCTGGACCTGGGAAAAGGTCAGGAGAGTACAAGCTGTCGATGAGGATCTGTCACACCTTGGCTTTTGTAGAGCTCCATGGCGCCATTGTTGGAGTACCACTGCTGCTGTCACGGTGATAATAGGTTGGTTCTGGTCCGAAGTCGCAACGCCTCGGCGTCTCGGATGGCGAGTGCTGTGAGTGACGGATATGGGTCGGTCACGGCATTTGGCTACGGTGAATTGAATTGTATCGAGTGCCCGCCGAGCCATCAATCAAATCGTTCCGCATTCTGCACGTTCCGCCCCTGACGAGATCGTCCCCATCATTTGCATCGCATCATTGACCTTTGTTGTTGTTTCTAGTACTTGGGTAGTGTCCTATTCGGCTGAAATATGAGAACAAGCAAGTTCTTTGATTTTTGACCGAGTCAGTCGCGATGGTCGCTAGGGCATCTTGGAGTTCAATCTGCAGAATGTTCTTGAGGTACCGGCACACATTTACGTCCGTTCGCCGTTTGGCTATCTCTTGACGGATCACAACATCCTGTGCTGTGCCCCATTGTGATCCTGCATCTGGGATGCCGCTGGGCGGCTTCACACACCTGCTTGTGATTTCTCCACTCCCTGTCCCGACCCTGTTCATTCACGCGACTCTTCTCTTTCTCTTTCTCTTTCTCTTTCTCTTTCTCTTTCTCTTTCTCTTTTACTTTTCAGTAAATTTCAGTATCTATGTCCGTTTCACCTTCCTTCAATCGTCCCCGGTCTCTCCGTCTTTCGATAAACACCCCAGCCCTCCGAGATTACGTAACCGCCACATCCTCCCCACTCACCTCTTCTGCACGAAGGGAGCCATGGGGCTTTGAATCCCCCTCAGGAGAATGCTACGAGCGAATATGCTCCGTGATTTCCCTTTATGATTTTTCCTCCTCGGATCCAGATCACCTCTCCTTTAGAAAAAACGAAGTTCTAGACATTGTCAGGCAGGAGGAATCAGGATGGTGGGCCGCGGTGCGAGGTGATGGATCCGAAGTAGGCTGGGTTCCCGCTTCGTACGTTCATACACTCTCGGACGATGCAGCTGAAAGGCCCTACACCGCTCTGGAGAAGACACGGATTCCCGAGTACGGAGCCGATCAAGAAAGCGTCAGATCTGCTCCCTCGTTCTTGACTCGGTCAGGCGATACCCCGTCATCTCCAGATGTGACGTACTCCGACAACGACACGACCCAGGTGCGACGTTCTTTCCGCACTGGACATGTGTACAACTGCTGAACAACGTTCCATAGAACACTGTTGGGTCTGACTCCTCATCCCCCCCGTCGTCCAACTGGTCGGACTCTCCTAGCGTTACCCGCAAATCCCATGACATTCCCGCAACGGAAGATGATTTTCAAGTTTCGCTACCAAACTCTGCGCTTCGCGAGACAGAAAATGCTCTCACAGTCTCTGATTCATTATTTGCCCTTCCTTCTGTTTCCCAAAGAGCACGCCCTCCCCTTAAAATAGATAAATCTCTCCCTGCATCGCCCGCACCAACCACTCCTAGTTCCGGTGATATTGAATCCAAGTTCGGTGTGCTGGGCCGCAGCTCCTCTGGCGGTGCCATTGATTTACAAGATCGCACTCGGCGGCGACGACCAGTCCTACTAGACGATCAATCGTCTCTACTGAGACTGTCCACCATCATACGAGCGCGGACTTCCGACCAATTATCGGACCTCGTTAGCCCGTCAAGGCCACCTCCACCTCTGTCACCATCCGCCCCTCCATTTCTACCCTATGCGCACCCCCGACCTGGAAAAATTCTACAACTTACGGGAGATGACAGTGCGCAGGCGTTCCACAACGCTAAACAAGCTCAAGCCAATCTCCCGTGGTATCTTAAACATCAACATGGTGAAGAAGAAATCAAGCTGGAGTTTGATGGTACAGTCAAGGCCGGTACTCTTCCCGCTCTCGTGGAGCGTCTAGTAGTGGACCCTTTGCGTGAGGAACCTGTTACTGCATCAGTTGCCATCATCTGATCCCCTTTGTTTCAGGGGTGTCCCAGCAAGAAATGTTTCGTCGCGCTTTCCTTGTCACATTCCGCACCTTCGCGACATCTACGGAGGTCTTTGATCTCCTAGTCGCGCAGTACGAATTGGAGGTACCGCAAGATATCACCGAGGATGAATTTGACCACTGGAGGCGGGAAAAGCTGCGCCCTACCCAAAAGCGCGTTTTGACCGTTCTGACGATGTGGCTGGAAGAGTATGACCTCCTGAACCAGGATCCGGAAGTCGCGCCAAAACTGCAAGATTTTTTATCTCTTATCATCAGCCCTTCCACGCTAGCATTAACGGCAAAGCACATGTTGAAATCCCTCGAACGTTTAGTAAGATTCTAAGGCTTTGGGACCTCGTCCGGCTTCTGATTCCGTTTCAGACGTTTGCAGAGCCCGTGGCGCCTGAAACGGTCATCATGCCTACAAAAAAGTGGAAGAAGGTGCGGAAAGGAGACAACCTGGAGTTGGTTCGCGTGGACCCCATGGACTTGGCCCAGCACCTCTCTCTGTTTGAATCAACGCTGTACCGGAATATCCGTGCTCAAGAGTGCTTTCTCTGGACAAAGACCAAGGAAGGTGACATAGTTAAGAATATCCAAGCCTTCTGCGCCACACACGACATGCTGGCCGATTGGGTGAAATGCAGCATTCTCGAAGTTGATGCACTAGGGAAGCGTGCGAACGTGCTGGACTTTTGGATTCGCGTCGCTGAGGTGTGTCGGATGAACGACTGCGCCCAAGTCCCATTTATTAACCACGTTCTGCAGAAATGTAGATTCCTCAACAACTTTTCGTCGATGAGTTCCATAGTGGCGGCATTGTCAAGCGTTTTGATCTCGCGCTTGCATTTCACGTGGCTCAACTCGAGTAGGGAATCATCTCTGGAACCTCTCCGTAAGGTCATCCACCCGGCCTCCAATTATGGCTACTATCGCGGTATACTGGGGGCCATCGAGGGACCTTGCGTCCCTTTCGTCGGACCGTTCCTGAAAAATATCGTTTACGCTCAGGAACAGCACGCGGACAACGTTGTTGTCCAATCTGGAACCAGACCAGAGCGGCAATTTACTCTTATCCACTTCGTAAAGCGACAGAAGTGGTACGAGATTACCTTGCAAATGCTTCGCTTTCAGGCAAAACCATATCTCATCGCTGAGATTCCCGAGATGACAAACTTCATTACGAGCCAGATGACACGGGCAGTCGCAAAGGGGGAGCGTTGGTACTGGCAACGAAGTGACGAATTGCAACGAGCCGAGCTTGTTCACGCCGATATAAAAAAAGGCCTTGAAGCTGCCGGGTTCTGACCATCCATTTAATTTTTTAATTTTGTCTTGTTCCACGGGTTTCTTGCTTATCTATCCGATGTCTCTCTGAGCAGCATCATGCAATATTACACATAGCTTTCTGTATAATACCACAACTAGCTTGACCTTGTCTCGAATTTAACTCATATGTACTCGTTACTGGAAACTCATCGGGAGGAACTGGTCATTAATGGGATGTCGAGAGCCCGGGTAATAAACCGTGCATCAATAAGCGAGTCAACACAGCAACGAACAAGGGCAATGATACTACAAGTGGTATGGGGGGACCGTACGCGCTAGCTGTGTCAGAGAGAAAACGCGGGAAAAGGGCCCGTCAATGTGGATCTAGGGGCTACGCCCATGAGAAGAATCACCGCAAAGTAGCAGGGCAAATAGTAACAAAAGGGAGCAGCTTAGCAGTTACACTGATCCGCAGAGGTGGAGGGCCGTTGCTGCTTATTCAAGTCTACCCCCGCCCTGCTAGCTGTGGCACCCGCACGACCAGCGCCTCCTCTTGATGCAGGTTGTGCGGTTGTGGGAAGCTTCTTGGCTGCGATGGATGATAGGATTGTCAATGACATCCAGTACCAAGGGGGTATGGACTGACCGATGCGGGTAAATATATCTGAGACACCCTCGCCACTCTTGGCGCTGGTCTCAGCCCACATCAAACCTTCTTCTTCCGCGTACTTCTGCGCTTCTTCCTGTGTCACTTGCCGCCGGGCAGCCAAATCCAATTTATTGCCACAAAGAGCAATTACGATGGACGGGTCGGCCTGACGTTGAAGTTCACGAATCCAGTTGCGGGCTTTCTCTAGTGAGGCTGTCTGAGTTATGTCATAAACCACAACTGCGCAGTTCGCGTTGCGGTAGTACATGGGCGCCTTTTACAAAGGGTCAGATCAATGGGACCATAGGGCGTGGAACGCATACCAGTGACTGTGGTATAACGGCAAAGACCGGAAAATAAATACATCTCAGTGCCCTTTTGTGAATGCCACGAATGTGAACGGACCTTGTAGCGCTCCTGACCTGCAGTGTCCCTGTGGAGAATGAGAACGTTGACATGGAGTAATTTGTTTGATGGAATATGCACACCAGATCTCAAATTTGACAGAAGTGCCATCTTCGAGGTTTACCGTTTGTGTGAGGAAGGCGGCTGTTAGGTCAAGAAGGTGAGCTGTCACCGATGGCGAAGTGTAAAGACAACGGGCCTCCAATTGTACTTTCCCGATAGTCATCGAATTGGTCCTTCACAAAACGTAAGACCAGACTAGGGGGTAGGAGGACATGGGGGTCAATAGGTTCAACGAAGAGAGCAGAGGAGGCACAAACCTGGATTTACCAACGGCCGATTCACCTGAATAGAGAGGGTATAAGTACGAAGTTGAATCAAAGGCTGATTAATGCATACCGAGTAGAACGAGTTTAAATTGGAGTTGTTTAGACATGAGCGGATGAGGTGACGGTGCTAGCAGTTCCGAATAACACAAGCCAAGCACACTAGCACAAGCACACGTACAGCTCCTCTTCTTCGGCAAACTCCATTAGCCGTGTGAATCTACTTCTTTCTTCGGAAATACCAATATCCTTATTTTATTTTATTTTGCTTTGTCAAGTGATTATTTTCTTCTTCCACACCTTCACGTCGTCGTCGCCGTCATCGTCGTCGCTGTA
>Ga0137385_10004217_pt1 | contig 12556 bp, 18 predicted proteins | sample SagtaG_FD_104921 | JGI IMG/M metagenome (GOLD analysis project Ga0137385, IMG submission 104921) | Vadose zone soil microbial communities from Sagehorn Ranch, Mendocino, California, USA - Sage2_R_80_16 metaG | ecosystem: Environmental > Terrestrial > Soil > Vadose zone | place: USA: California...
CCGTGCAAGGACCAAGTAGGATAGCGTAAATCTTTTCCATCCCTTTTCGACGGCTTTTTGACTCTCACCCTTTCACAGCCCCCCCCCCCCCCTCACAATCCACCAAACCCTCTTTTTCAACTCTTTTGGGAGTGCCATCCAGCACGACCAGTTCTCTCCTCTCCTAGTCTTTTTTTAACTACGACCCACCGCTGCAGCATGCAACCGCGCCGCACGCACGCACATACACGTCCCTGCAACCGGCCCAAGGCTTCTTCGGTGCGTGTCCTAGAGCGCCAAGTGTATACCGGGCCTCATCAACCGACAGACTCCGCCAGCGTTAACCATAAACACCAGCCTAACGTCACACGCCACGTGCCCGAGATCCACCACCAGAAGCTCGTCCTGCTCTTCACCCTCCTTCTATTCCTCCTTGCCAACGCCCACCCCTGTGACACACGACCACCCGAGCCACGAGCGACAGCATCGCTGGTCCGAACTCGTCCCACCCCAAACGGCGCTCACCTTCGTCGCGATGTACGACCCCTCCGACGGTCTCCTCACCTTCTCCGGTGCGTCCCTGCTCCCCTCGGAGCCCCCGACTCCGCCCACGCCCACGACGCCAACGCTCGACACGCTCGACACGCCCGACACACCGAAGGCCTACGCGCGGATGCGAATTCCCATTCCGATGCCGATGCCGTGCACGCCCGCGCCAAGCACGCTTGCGGACATGCAGAGTCTCCTCGACGTGTACTTCCGCTCCGCCAGCGGCACCACCTCCGCGGCCGTGCCCGCCCGTGCGTCATCGACGTTTGACGGCCTGATCTGCGTCGCGTCCCCCGACCCCGCGCCAGATTACCCGCCTTCGCCGGCGCCCAGCTCCGGCACTGGCCGCGACAAGCCCCTCCCTATGCGCCCTCCGCCGCCCCCCGACCGTGACAGCGTGTTCGCGTGGTCGTGGCTCGGACGCATGGCCCCCGAGGATCCGCGTGAGCCCTGGAACGTCGATGCGGGCGCCAATTCGGACGCCAACGCCAACACGGACGGGCTCGGAGGCGCGTATTGGCCGTCGGGGGATAGCGGGTACGAGAGCGAGACCGGGTGCGATGACGGCGACTCGTTCTACTACACGCCTCCCGAGCTCGAAGACCCAAACGAGGTGCGTCGCGATCCCCCTTATTCCGTAGTGATTGATTAAGTGAGTGCATGGAAAGTGCTCAGCGTTTTCGGTAACGACGACGTCGACGTCCGAATATATCGACGTGCCCGGACGCGACTGCGACTCGATCTGGTCCGCCAACGTCCTAGCATACGCTTACCCTGCCTCTGCCACCACCACCACCACCACCACCACCTCTGCATGCCCACGAGCCGGCACACGAGCACCGGGGCGGGCGTGTGGTCGGGCGCGCTCACACACGCAGCCGTCGTCGCCGTCGTCGCCCGCACAGGCGCTGCTACATCCCTGGCGGCTGCTCCGCTCGCGCACCTCGCACGCCACGTTTGCCGGCGCAGGCACGAGCACCGGCTCGCTTCAGCGGCGGGCGTCGCGGGCCGCAAGCGCACTCACGAAGCTTGGTCGGCTCGGCTCGCGAGATGACGGGGACTCATGGATCTACGTCGAGGTGGTGCGTACCATCACACAGCGTCCGTTGCGCGATTGTGAGTGGTGAAGGTACAAGTTAATTCGAGCGAGAACGAGAGTAGTGACAGGTATAATATCTATTCGTTCCAGCGCCCGGTGCTGCTTACACACTCCTTTCTTCATTTTCATTTTTTCTTTTGTTTTCTACCTTTTACCCTCCTTCTCGTTTCTCATGTAAAGTTCACCCTCCCTTTATGCGGGATTGAGTATGTATGAGTAAGCTTCGAAATGAAACGTACCACCACAATCAAAGCCTCATCGTTATGGGAAATAACGAGTCTCGTTGCCGATAGTGGACTAAATTCACCTAACGAAACAAGGCTGTATGTAGCACTCAACGCGAAAAATATGCATCGTGAACCCAATAATCTGGTGCGAATCAGCGGAGGAGGCATACAACGTGGGGAGACAAAGCAAGTAGGAGGACGGATGCGGTGTCTAGCACCGTCGCGAGAGCCGTCGGCCTTCGCGTTGTACCTAGCAAAACGAATGGGAGAGGAGGAAGTAGGTGGGCTGTGTGGGAATGCCAACAAGCACGTAATGGCGCAGCTCGCGTAGGACAGTGGCGACGATCGATCAAAGCAACACTGCGCCGCGCGATATGTGACGTCAGGTATCAGCGATGACGCAGGGCAGGAAGAAAACGCCGCGCTAGGCCATATAGATGTGAGCACGAAAAGGGCGATAAAATACGGGGATGGTTTCCAGGTTCCAACGTGAAAGCGACGTCAAGGGAGACGTAAGTGGTGGCGGCCACGAAGACGACGGTGAGGAATTAAAAGGGCCGAATCACGTGTGGCTGGTGAGAAGGGAAAGGGCTGATATGGGCGGGGGAGAGAGCACACAACCGTGACCAAGGAGGATGGAGTACCATTCTCAATTACCCGAGTGGCGATGAGGGTACTATCGAGGAGGATCCAGAACAAAGCCGCGATGGCAGTTGCATGTATAACGAAGACGAGAGGGTGGTGCCCTGTTTGAGGAAGGAACGTAAGGAACCTGTGTGATGGAAGTATACAACGGGGAAAGCGTGCAGCCGGAACGGGAATGGTGATCGGAGAGCGGAGGTGCCGATGGCAATAATGGATAGATTTTGAACCAAAGGGCAACAAGGACGCCGAAAGCGCAAGTGATGATGTTGGCGATGTTGCCAATGGAGCTTTCAGATCTTAGATTCAATGCTTGGAATGCTACACACCGAGGAAGGTACTACTGCGTTACTGCGTCGGACCAGGCGTGCTCGGGAACGCGAGCCGGACCGTAAAGCCAGTGATAAGCCACTCCCCATGGCGGCCCAACCGCAACATGTTCGCCTGGTCGTGGCTCGGGCTCATCGAGGACCTGTATCAGCACGAGCGCCAATGCGGATGCCTATGCCAACGAGGGCGAGTTCGGGCATGCGTATAGGCCATTGATGGCAGATGGCGTGTACGAGTGAGAGACCAGGTGAGCCGGTGACGGCGACGGTACCATGACCTCATTCAACTATACACCGCCCGAACTCGAAGACCCAAACGAGGTGCACAAAGACCCCCGCATTCCCCCTTCTATTCCATCGTGGTTTGCTCCGCGTTCAAGGTGACGACAAAGTCTCAATACCGGTACTAATGTTGTATCATTCTGGCGCCTAATTCTGCCGACACGCTCCCGTCGATAACTTTTCACCCACCCTTTTTGCGGGATTGGAGATGGATACGGAAGCTTTGAAACGAAACGTACCGACATTTCGATCAGACCCCCACCAATGCGACGAAATTAAAGGAAACAAGAGAGTATCACTACCGATAGTGGGACATAATGCACATACAGCTAGTGAGACAGTGCTGCGAGACACTCAATGCGGAAAATATGCCTCGTCGACCCAAAAATCTGGTGCATGCATCAACGGAGGAGGCATACAAAATGGGGGGAAGGGGCATACCTTCTGTGATACTCCGCCAGGCGAGATAGAGCACGAAGACGGTCGCGGTGTCCAGCACCGTCGCGATGAACGAACCGTCAATCTTCGCGTTCGTGCCGTTGCAAATTGGGCGGGAGAGGAGGAAGTAGGCGAGCTGTGCGAGAATAAAAAGCATACCAGCAAGCGCGTAATAGATCAGTGGGCGCATCTCGCGTAAGACGGCGGCGACGATCCATGCCATTAGGACGAAATACAACAATGCCGCGCTGAGTAAGGTTGACGTCAGTCAACAGCAATGACGCACGGTAGGGTAGGGCAGGAAGGGAGAAAACGTACACGCCGGGCCATATAGATGTGAGCACGAAGAGGGTGACAGAATGAAGGGAGTCCTTCGGGTTTCCCGGTTCTAACGTGCTTGAGATGGTTAAACCGACGTCAAGGGATACGTAAGTGGTGGCGGCCATAAAGACCACTGTGAGAAAGTAAAAGGGCTGAGCCACGTGGTCGTGAGCCAGAAGGGAAAGCACTGATAAGGGTGAAAGATAGAACGCACAACCAAGGAGGATGGGGTGCCATCCTCAACAACCTGAGTGGCGACGATGGCATTGCCGAGGAGGGTCCAGAACAGAGCCGCGACAGCACCTGCGTGTATAGCGGTGAAGACGACGAGGGAGGTGGTGCCCTGCTGGAGGAAGGAGCCTGTGGTGATGAGTTGGAGGGGGAGTGTAATGAGGTATACGACGAGGAAAGCGCGGAGCTCGACACGGCCTAGTAAGTTGGGTTCTTAGCACAGATTTCCAGGGGGGATACGAGAAAGGACATGCCGACGGCTGCTTTGCGGTGGTTACAGCGATAGAGGAGCCAAAGGGTGACGACGATGCTGAAAGCGCAAGCGATGATGTTGGCGATGTTGCCAATGGAGTTTTCAGAGCCCGAGCGTAGGATGCCACACTTTGGATTGATGCCTACGGGCGCGGACGTTGTGTCGAAAGATGCACCGAGGAGGGCGGCAGGAGCATTGTGTTGAAGCTATGTGCGGGTGTGGGAAATCGATCCATGTAAAAAAAAATCGAACAGACCTCGCGATAAAAAAGGTTGCACCAGGGATACGAGGGAACGTTTCTGCATAGAGGTTTGAAGTCACCGAAACGGGTCATCGCTGTGGGGTATCGGTGTCGCGGAGGACGACGAGTCGAAGGGGGGGGGGACAAGGTCGGGGTCGCTCCGAACTGGGGGAGAAAAAGAGAGTGAGGGACAGTCAGTTGGCGGTTGGACCGTGGACTCGGATTTCCCTGCGAAGCGCATCTAAGCTATTGTTCCTGATATCAATAGCTTCTTCATTACCTATAAGAGCTTGCCAGAGCGCAGCTGCAGACAGAAATAAGAGTCGATGAGCCACCCTGCGGCCCACGACGGGTGATTTGCCAGTAAGACTGCCTGTGTCTTCTATTCTGCTGTGCTGCTACGTGAACGACACATGTGCAAGTGCAGCGTCTTCATTCTCTCCGTTACCAAATTACATAATACACAACTCCACTTGGTTGCCATGCTGCACGTCATGTGCCATTTGTGGCGTGCAGCGTCGGCCGCATGGCGGACATCATCTCGTGACGTTACCTCCATTTCAAAGCGTTCCGCCATCTCACTCCGAGTCGGTCTCACTCCCCCGCATACTTTAATTTCAGGGTTGCTTATGAGGCCCTATCGATCCGTGGAGTGCGTGGAATAATGCAATTTCCCTTTGTCTGTTGGGCACAACGCTGCCAGTCCGACTGGCAAGTGTCCTCTTTCGGAGAGCGGGAAATGCGTCCTCCTCGAGAAACAGGACTTTGGTGTGATTCGAAAATACATTTACTTTTGCTATTCGTCATTCTGCTGGTTCTACAAATAGGCTCAGCATCACACCACGACATCGCATCCCTTCGCCAGCTCATGGGGTGATTAGCTCTTGCGTGGTTTTCAGTTACGGGTCCTTGGCGGTTACAAGCTGGGAAGTACGGTAACATCCTTTCTCCAATAGTTGCGCCGAGTACCTGTGATTTGTTGCGCATCGTAGAACAACGTCGTGTTGGCAGTGGCCAACATTTTGATCGATCGACCACTTTGGAAGGATTGCACCCATTACAGTTGTCACGCCGTGCGACCTAGACCATGGTGGGTCGTCGAGCAGCCGGACTTCTTTGCAACCGTATCTGTACCTCGGGAAGGAGCGCGCTCCGCGGTCAAAGGATTACTTATCGAACAGAGCCCAACCTGGGGATCTGTTTCATGATGTTAGACTTCATCCCACTACGGTATGTTGCCGAATGTCCGCCCCCGCGCTCCAGCGAACGCGATTAGCGTACTTCAGATCCCCCGAGGGAAACAAACTAGCCATCAACAAGGGCGGAAGGATGGCGGTAACTTGGTAACTTGAAACTTTGCCGTACCTGGCCAGAGCCGAACTCAGCTGAGCCGCTGTCACCTGCAGCGCCTGAGGCCTGAGACGTGGCGAGTGGAAGGGGAATATGGCTGTGTCTCATGAGTACGAATACGAATTTGAGAACGAGGTAATGAGATAATGTCCACATCCTGAGCCTGACCATCATGTCGACATTCACGTACCGTGGCTGCCGAATCGTTGGCGATGTTGTTTGCACATAAGTATAGAGCGGTCCTGCCCGTGTTCGAGTCGCACAGCATTGCGACTAGCGGACGACTCGCGCACGTAGTTGGGCATCGTGGGAAGGACCTGGAGAAGGCGGCGCTGAACCCGGGTAAAGTTAATATTACGCTCAGCAGGAGACAAAGATCCAAGTGGCAGCGGCTCCCGGCACGCGATACCGTGACCGTGACTGCAAACACCGCGCACCTTTCACAACAACTCCATCCAATCCCTAAAAGAAAACACTTCTGTGGGCGACAGACGAATGACACGCGACAAGACAAGAGCAAAGGAAAAAGCACGCGCCGAGCCGCTGATTCATGAGGGAGAAGACAGCGAGGAGGACGCGTACGGCAGCGATGACCCTGAGCACCAGAATCCATCACAAGATCCCGACCGTAACGCCACTGTTGACGGGCAAGATGGAGAGGTCGACGGTGCCCCTCAGGGATCTCCCAAGGGCCACAAACGCTCCCGAATCAACTCGGCTGGCCAGGGGGCTCCTGTGCAGGTAAAAGCGGAGAAGATCAAAACCCTTTTTGAGCCCCTTGTGCGGGACACAGACGGGTGCGCCGCTTGCCGTCTTCCTTCCTCCCTTCCATCGCCATCTCGCTCATTTCCATCCAAGATATATCCCAGGTTCCATTGTCCGCGTCCGACTCCACAGCTTCCTAACTTATGATCACGTCGAATTTCGTCCGGGCCCCCATCTCAATATGATCATCGGTCCTAATGGCACCGGGAAAAGCAGCATAGCTTGTGCTATCGCGCTTGGTCTCAACTGGCCTCCCAGTGTACGCGGTCTCTAGACACTCTCACACACCCTCATTTATTGCTTACCTAGATCCTTGGCCGCGCCTCTGAGCTCAACTCGTTCGTCAAGATCGGATCCACCGACGGCTACATAGAGATAGAGCTCAAGGGCAAGATTGGCAAGAAGAATCTCGTCGTCCGCAGGAACTTGAGTTCTTCCTCAAAGGGTTCCACTTACAGTCTCAACGGCCAGTCCGCCACGGGCCGTGAAGTTACCCAGAAGATGAACGAGCTCAATGTTCAGGTCGGAAACCTCTGGTACGCGTCCACTAATGACACCTCAGAGCGAGCCGCTGACCTAGCAAATCCTCCGCTCCACCAGCTCTTTCTTGCGTCAGGACAAGGTTTCAGAGTTTGCCCACATGTCGCCGCAACAGCTCTTGCGTGAGACACAGCGTGCCGCTGGCGACCCACGCTTAACCAATTGGCATGACACCCTCATCTCTGCAGGAAAGGAGATGGCCCAGTTGGTAGAGGTACACGACCCCCTGCTTGTCATGTGTGCGCTGTGCATGCTCATGACTTGATCCGCGTCGCCCCAGGTTCTCAACTCGGAAAAGCAACAACTCAAGACACTTGAGGATCGCAATGCCATGCTCGAGCGCGAAGTCCAACGATTCAACGAACGCAAAGAATTCGAGCGACAGGTGGGATTTCTTTGCGATTGTCTTCCTCCCGCCGAGCCCCTTGCCCCTAAACTGAGTATTACAAAATATCAGATCGCGCTCGTGGAGCTCATTCTCCCGTTTATGGAATACATGGAAGCGAAGCGGTACTACACGGACGTCAAAGCTAAACAGCGCAGCCTCCACAAGCGTGTCCAGACCCTCCAGCAAAAGAACCAGCCAATACATGACTTTAAGAAGCAGCTTGACACGAGGCTCAAACGCTTGGATGAGCAGCGCGATGGTAAAAAGGAGGCTGCAAGGAGGCGCTTCAGAGCTATGGGGGCCAAGCGGGACGAGAGCGAGAAACTGGTGTGTCATTCACCACTTTGTCTCCCATTTTTTATTTATTTAGCATTTCCGCAGGACACACAAGCCGAGGAAATCTCGAACAAGCTCTCGAATCTCAAGAATACGGAAAAAGCGCGCGCTAAGAAGATACAGGATATCGAGGCGACTGTTCAGAGACTGCAGGCCGATCTGGAGAAGCCTCGCGATGTCGAGAATATGGACGACATCGAGGGGGAAGTGGTCCGTTCCTTCCCCCTTTTGTTAAATGCGTCACGTTCCAACGAGCTCGGTACAGCGCGGTCTCAACCAAAGTAACAATGGCACGCGTCAGCGCCAGTTCGAGCTCAGAGAGCAACAGCAGCGCTTCATTGAGGACGAATCGCGAGCCAAGGCCGAGATAACTGAGGGTGAACGCGCGTACGTCCTGTTCCCATATCACTTGCTTCCGTCATTAAAAATCTGGGCTTAGATTGAAGCAACTCGACGATGTCTCTCATCGCAAACTCCAAGGCCTCGCCAAATACGACCCGGATTGTGCCGCCGTGATTCACTGGCTGCGCAAGAACACACACCGTTTCCGCATGGAGATCATCGAGCCCGCCGCCGTCTCGCTTACTGTACCCAACAAGAGCTACGTGAACGCCGTCGAGGCGTGCTTCATTGGCACACAACTCAGGGTCCGCAGCTCTCTTTCATCGGTTCGCTGACTCTAATAGGCAATACACCCAGACGTTCGTCGCCCAGTGCAACGATGACTACAAGCTTCTTAACCAGCTTGTGAGCGATACCACCGAGGCCCTGGGAAAAAAGGCTCGCATAACGACTTGGTTCCGTCCCGGGGATGCAAACATCACGCCACCCCCAATGACACAGGATGAAGTACGTGCGCCTCTTCAGGCCTTTCTGATGCGTCGCATACACCTCTATTCAGATGCACGAAATCGGCTTTGATGGCTACGCGATCGACTTTGTTGACTGCCCGCCGGCAATGCGCACGTTCCTTATGCGGGATTGCCAGCTCCATCGGACAGTGAGTCTCCGTCTCATCCTGTTGAATCTGCAGTCACTGTACGAACAGGCCATCGCACTCCAACCGAACCGCGTAGACCCCGCACGCGCGATGGAAGCTGTCTCCCGCACCGGCGGCGGGAGTTACATACTTGGCAATATATTGAACATGGTCACGCGCTCGCAATACGGGCGACGTCTCCCGCAGAATCTCACGCGCGACGTGCGACCAGCGCGCACCCTCGTCGGACCTGTCGGTTCGTCCGTCTTGCTCCCCTATACCTCTTTTTTTTTTTATCCCATTCCAAATAAATGTCAAATGTTGATTTGTTTGCTCTCCCCCTGTACAGTGGACCCTGCTGCACGGCAGAACATCGAGCGCAGAATCGCGCAGGGTCGCGACCAGCTTGCGTTGTGCACGGAAGAAGGGCAGCGTCTCGGCGGGCTTGATCGTGAGATTAAAAGGGAACAGAACGCGTATAAAGAAGCCATGGTGAGTCTCTGCACGCTCGTCTTGGGTTTAGTCTTCACTTCTCCCCTGAGACTAACGCTCCTGACAGGACAAACTGAGAGCGCGTAAGCAGGCTGTGAATGATGAAAAGAGGCGTGTGTCCTCCGCCGAGCATAAGCTCCGTGAGTTCCAGTCACTATCTCCTTGACGAGTAACACCATGGTGACCAGCGTGCATGTGGCGTATGTAGGCATGCAGCAGGACAGGCTCACTGAACTGCGAAAGGAGAAGTCGACAGATAAAGAGCGTGCAGAGCTCAAGAAGAACCTGCTTAAGGTCACTCGCCAGCGCACGGACATTGCGCAACAGTACGCAGTACGTGTCTCTCTGCACCCAGCATCAGCCCCGTCCCTCCCATTAACTGTACTGGCTGCCTCATGACACGTAGGGGCTCGTTCGCGTCACGATCAAAGATCAGACCAATGCGACGAAACTCGGCCTCGAGCACCTGCAGGAGAGCAGCCGCAAGCACGCGCTTGAGGTCCTGCTCCAAGAGCGCGACGGCGAATACCAAACGGCGCTCACCGATTTCAATGCTGGTGTGTCCGCGCACGGCCTTAGCTCGAGTATTCTCTGTTCGCTCATGCGTGCTGGTATATTGTCCATCACAGCCAACGCGGCTTACGTCAGGGAAAAGGAACGCTGCAAGGAGCTGCTAGACATCAGCAAGGCAAAGCTCGACGAGGTCGACGACGAGCTTCGGCACACCTTCCAAACGATGGAAGAGGTCTGTCGCCATTGGTTCTTCATGACCTGCAGGGTCGTGTGCTGAGTTTAGTTTGGGATTTACAGTCGGGGAAGGCGCACGAGCGAACCGCGGATCAGCTGAAGGACGAGCTGGAGACACTGCAGCAGAAACTGGAGCTGGTTCTCGCCGCAGACCCGGGTGTCGTCGATCAGTATGAGCGCCGAAAAGACGAGGTATGTTCGATTATGATGTTCGGTTGCTCTGGTTCTGAGGTCATTTCCCGGGCGAGCACAGATCAGGTCATTAACCAAGAAAATAGAAGACCGTGAGCGCGCCGCGGCCAAGGTCGAGAAATCGATGAAGGTTGCTAGGGTGGGTTCCATTGATGCGCGGAGCAAACTGGCAGTTCCGAGTGCTAACGGCGATATCTCGTTTCTTTCAGGATAATTGGCACCCTGCTCTGCAAGACCTCGTTGCATCAATTGGAAAGAGGTTCTCAGAGGCTTTCGACCGTGAGTCCTCTCTCATCCTTCTTGTACAGAGCCCACTCCCTCGGGGCTGTGTCTCGGGCTTTCAGGCATCGGATGTGCGGGCGAACTGCAACTTACACCACACGACGACTATGAAAAATGGGCAATCACGATACTGGTCAAGTTCCGCGATACAGAGCAACTCCAACAACTAACAGCTCACAGGCAATCCGGAGGCGTATGTCGTTCATCGCGGCCTCTGAGCGGGACTAGAATGCTAACGACTGATCTGTGATGGCTTCTCAGGAGCGTTCTTTGACTACGATCTTATACCTCATGAGTATGACTGAGTGCGCACGCGCACCGTTCTCGCTGGTCGACGAGATCAATCAAGTGCGTGATACGTTGTGTCACGCGTGGCGCTGATGGAGCAGGCGCGATGCAGGGCATGGATCAACGCGCCGAGCGCGCAGTGCACAACGAGCTCGTCAAGACGACATGCAAGGCGGACAGCGGACAGTACTTCCTGATCACACCCAAACTACTGCCAGACTTGAAGTACGACCGGCTGATGAAGGTTCTCTGCGTCAACAATGGTGAATGGCTCCCAGAAGACAACAGCCTTGGCAACATGATGAGCATGATACGCAACTACGTTACTAAACGAGGGAGTTCAGGTGTTGCGTCGGTGTGATCATGGTGGTGCTGTTTCACGTACTATCGTATTCACACGCACCATAGATGGATTATTTTGGGGTGGTGGGTGGTTACTAGAGTACTTTTTCTCAGCGGCTTGGGTAGGATTGACTACAGCGAAATCCAGATCGGGGGGCATCTGTGTGAGGGGTTGCTGCTGCCGCCGCATTGGCAGTGTCGCAACACTGGACTTTGCTGGATGAATGGTCGTCTGAGTGTGGCGAGGATAGCGTCGGAGCAGCAGGATCACCTGTATTTTTCCATCAAACTATCCACACAACATGCTGCTTGTATCAGAACACACCTCAGAAAGAACGAGCAGTGTGTGTATGTGTAGACTCGTAACCAACCGGAGAATGAGGGATGAGGGGGTCGCGAGCAACTGGAGGATCCTCAATTCTATCAGCGTCCTAAGCGCAGCCGGCACCCCATAGAGCGAACGGTCACCGGTCCAGTGCATGGGGACGTGCACCAGATCATCAGATGCCCAGGCTACCGTATCCTCATCGCCATTGGGCGGTGGAGGGGTGTTCGGCCTCGGATGGCGTGTGTGCCCGAAAGGTTGAATCCTGATCCTACTGATATTCGTCACGGTCCTAATTTGTGTGTATAGTGCACATCACTTGCACATCTCCAGATCGGAGGGAGACAGAAAAATCCGTGGACACGTAATACTATCCCCACCACATCACTGTCTTTGATACGCTATGTACAGCCTGAGTACTGTGATGAGGTTAAGGGCGCGCGCCGAAGTCAAAAGGGATGGTCACGTGCGAGTGACCGAGGGTGTACGAGAGCGCGAGAGCGAACGAAGGAAAGCGAAGTCGAGTTGGCAGTGATCAGACGTGGGGGGATTTTCGAGGAGACGAATACATTAGTCATTCACTATCAAACTAGGACTGTTTTTATACATACAAGTACAATAATATGAGCTACATTTTCAAAAACGAGTCGGAACGTTAGTAAGAAAGCTTGGGCAGATACATAGATACTCGGGCACGACACCAAAACAGAATCAGTCGTGCTTGCCTCTGATTTGAGGCTGCAAATCATTTAGACAAAAACAACTGCATGCATGAAGCTTCGAGAGAATGAAGTCATATAGATGAGACACATATGTTGTTGACACGGACCGCTTTGCCGGTACGATGTGTCGCTAGATGATTAAGTCATCTTTGGTTTACTGATACGGTATCTACCTGTTTTGGACTTACTCCCTACTTGGACTTATTCCGGAGACTCA
>Ga0137385_10004230_pt1 | contig 12535 bp, 6 predicted proteins | sample SagtaG_FD_104921 | JGI IMG/M metagenome (GOLD analysis project Ga0137385, IMG submission 104921) | Vadose zone soil microbial communities from Sagehorn Ranch, Mendocino, California, USA - Sage2_R_80_16 metaG | ecosystem: Environmental > Terrestrial > Soil > Vadose zone | place: USA: California...
AGGCGTGGCTCGAAAAGTACGGCATGCGCTGCGTCGGCGAGATCGACATCACGCGGCCGCGTTGGAGCGAGCGCCCCTCCACGCTCGTGCCCGTGATCCTCGGCAACATCAAGAACTTTGAGCCGGGAGCCGGCGAGCGGCGCTTCGAGCAAGGGCGGCAGGAGGCGTGGAAGAAGGAGCAGGAGCTGCTGGAGCGCTTGCGGGCCCTGCCGGACGGGGAGCGCAAGGCCGAAGCGACGAAGCGGATGATCGACCGGGTCCGGACCTTCATCGGGTACCGGGAGTATCCGAAGTACGGCATGGTCAGCCGCTACTTCGTGTACAAGCAGGCCTTGCTGGAAGAAGCCGAGCGCCTCGTGCAGGCCCACGTACTTCGTGAGAAGGAAGACATCTTTTACCTCACGTTCCAGGAGCTCCACGATGTCGTGCGCACGAACCGCGTGGATGACCGGCTCATCGGCCGGCGCAAGGACGCGTTCAGGTCGTATCAAGCGCTCGCGCCGCCCCGGGTGCTCACATCCGATGGCGAGGTCATCGCCGGGGCGTACCGACGCGACGATGTGCCGGCCGGCGCGCTGATCGGCCTACCGGTCTCCGCCGGGACCGTCGAAGGGCGGGCCCGCGTCATCCTGGACATGGCACGGGCCGATCTCGAACCGGGCGACATCCTCGTCACGGCCCACACCGACCCCAGCTGGACGCCCCTCTTTGTCGCCATCGCAGGCTTGGTGACGGAGGTCGGAGGATTGATGACTCACGGCGCAGTGATCGCACGGGAGTACGGATTGCCGGCCGTCGTCGGTGTGGTAGATGCCACCCGGCTGATCCCCGATGGGCAGCGGATCCGCGTGCACGGAACCGACGGGTACGTCGAGATTCTGCCTTGACTGATCACACCGAGAAGGCCCGTCCGTAGCGATGACACCTGCATACCTGCCGACTCGCGCCCCTCGCACTGGCGCTCGGACTACTCACGCCGACCGTCGCCGACCGTGACGACCGCCTTCAGGGCACCGCCGGCACCAACGAGGACTTCGAACCGGCCTTGGTCGCCGGACGGGTCCCGGCTGGCGTTCACCCGTGGATCGCCGGAGAGCGACGCCGGCGACGTCTACGTGACCGACCTGGCAACCGGCACCCTGACCCAGGTCGCCAGCTTCCCGGAGTACGACCACCAGGTCGCCCTGGGCGCCCGATGGCCGGCGGCTGGTGTTCGAGCGCGACTCCACCACGTCTTTCTCGATCTACACCGTGAACGTGGCCGGCTGCCCATCGGCGACTCGGGCGGTCAGCTCCTTAGTGATCTACCACGCCGAACCGGGTTCGACAGCGCCCGGTCGCTCGCGCTGCTCGGGTCGCTCGCCGCGACGGTCTGGGCGGCCGCCGCCGGGAGAAACTACCCGTGAGTCGCGAACCTCGTCGCGTGGATAGTTCCGCCGTCGAGCAGGGCACTAGCGCCAATCGTCGGGGCGGCGAAGCAGAGGGTCGATGACCTGATGTACCTTCTTCGACGCGTACGGCTCGATCTCCCGGTGACGCGGAATTGCGGAACCGGCCAGGCCGGTAGGGGTGTCTTGCGATGTGGAATGTCAATTGCGCGTCTTTAGAAATCGGCAGGTCAACAGGCTTTGCTGAGACAGACGGGTTCCGGCCGGCGACACGTCGCACTAGGCTGGAGGTCTGCCGGAGCTGGCTAAGGGATCACATTGTTTCGTGGGCTGACGAAGGCGCGCTGGATCGGCGAGGACTCGTTTGTACGGCAGGAGTGCGGTACGACAGTTCCACGGGCGCGCGACCTCAACCGTATGTCGCTCCCTGCCCTGCGTAATAGCAACCAACGGTCCGCGGCTGGCCATCGCGTTCGGCTGGCCGTCGCGACCGTTCTCTGTGTACCGAACGTCTGCTCCTGGCGGCGACTGGAGGCGAGGACCGGGTGACCGACTGGCAGCTCTCGGCGGACGACCGGCAGCGGCTGGTTGATGCGCTGCTCGAGGTGCGGCTCCTCCGTGATGTCGTGCGGCGCAACCAGTACGTGTCGGAGTTGGAGGCGGTTCTGGGGCGGTCGTTGGATGTGCCCCGGCATCGGGAAGCGCAGGCCGACATCTCGTCGGTACTCACCGGGTGCCTGTCAAATTCCGGCGGGTTGCGTTCGTTCGTGGGGGTGATCCGCGACCATCACGGCGACACCCCGGCCGTTGGCAACGTCGAGCGGCTGGTCAAAGAGCTGGAGCGCGGGCTCCTGCTCACGCCCGATGACAGGGAGGAGCTCTGCCGGCTCATCGTCGATCTGCCGCCCGGCCCGGTCAACGCGACCCTCGGCGAGTTCGTCCGTCCCGCCCGGCTTCCGCCCCGACCCCATTCGCGCGACCTGGCGGCGATCATCTCCCGGGTCGAGTTGCTGCCCGTCACCGAGGAAGGCTGGCCACCGCTGTTGCTGCTGGTCGGGCAGCTGGCCTGTCTCGTGGGTGGCTTCAAGTCGCGCGAGCTGAACCGCTGGATCGACCTGGCCGCCAAGGGGCTGGGCCTGAGCCAGGCAGACGTTCGCGACATCTATATCGCCAGCCGCCACGCGGCAGAAGAGTCTCAGCTCGGTGATCAGGATCTCACCCAAGAGGGTGTGTTCAGATCACCCGAAGATCCTACTAATAGTACCTTATCGGATAACGCGACCTCTACCGCAGGAGCTCCCGTGATCACTACTAAGCCGCCGCCAACCTCGGTGCCTGAGGAGTCGGTGTCAGAAGATCTACGTCTGATCTGGGGCGGCGTGCCGATCCGCAACCCTGACTTTACCGGGCGGGCGGCGCTGCTGCGAGCGCTGCGCGAGGCGCTGGAGACCACGTGGAAGGCGTCCGTGCTGCCGCAGACCCTGCACGGCTTCGGCGGCGTGGGGAAGACGCAGCTTGCCGTGGAGTACGTGTACCAGTATGTGGACCGGTACGACCTGGTCTGGTGGATCGCGGCGGAGCACCCGTCGATGGTGCTCGCATCCCTGGCCCGGCTCGGTGAGCGGCTCGGGCTGCCCGAGACCGAGGACCTCCAGCAGGCGGCCAGCAACGTGCTGGACTCGCTTGGTGGCTCCAGCCCGCACCGTTGGTTGCTGGTGTTCGACAACGCCGACCAGCCCGACGACATCGCCCGGTTCGTGCCCTCCGCCGGGGGCCACGTCATCATCACCTCACGCAACCAGGACTGGGGCCGGCTCGGCGACGCGATCGAGGTGGACGTCTTCGAGCGGGCCGAGAGCATCGAGCTGTTGCGCAAACGCGGCGAAGGCATCTCTCCGGAGGACGCCGACAGGCTGGCCGACAAGCTCGGTGACCTTCCCCTCGCGCTGGAGCAGGCCGCCACGTGGCAGTCGGCCACGGGCATGCCCGTGCCCGAGTATCTGCAGCTGTTCGACGAGCACGTCCGGGAGTTGCTGTCCGAGGGCAAACCGACCTCCTACCCGACGACCGTCGCGGCGCTGTTCACCGTCGCCTACGAACGGCTGCGGGCGTCCGCGCCGGCGGCCGCGCAGCTGCTCGAGCTGTTCGCTTACCTCGGCGCCGAGCCGGTCACCGCGTCGCTGCTCCGCCGCGGTCGCGACGCCCCGATCTCCGAACCGTTGAGCCGGGCGCTGCGCGAACCGATCTACATGAGCCGGACACTGCGCGAGCTGCGCCGCTACGGGCTCGCCAAGGTCGACCCGAACGGGCAGCGGATCCAGGTGCATCGGCTGGTCCAGCGGGTGCTCCGGGAGAGCCTGTCGGAGGAGCTGGCCGCGCAGAGCCGGACAAACGTCCACAACCTGCTGGCCTCGGCGAACCCGGGCGAGCCGGACCAGCGGATGAACTGGCCGGCATACGTCGAGATCGCGCCGCACGTGCGACCGTCCAACGTGATCGAGGCCGACACGGTCGAGGGCCGCCAGGTCGCGCTGGACCAGATCCGGTACCGGTACGTGACGGGTGACTACGAGGGCAGTCGACGGCTGGCGGAGTCGGCCGTGCCGGTCTGGCGGGCGGCCACCGGCGAGCGGCTCGGACCCGACGGCGAGCAGACCCTGATCGCGACCCGCCACCTGGCGGCCGCGCTGCGCGCCCTGGGTGACTACGGGGCGGCGCGGGAGCTGAACGCCGACACGCTGGAGCGGCTCAGGCGCAGCCCGCTCTTCGGCGAGGACCACGAGCACACGCTGGCCACCAATGGCACCGCCGCATTCGATCTGCGGGTCGCCGGCGACTACCGGCGGGCGCTGAAGCTGGATGAGGAGAATCTGGTCCGGCACCGGCGGGTATTCGGCGACGAGGACGAACTGACCCTCCGGGCGCGGAACAACCTGGCGGTGAACCTGCGTATGCTCGGCGATTTCGCCGGCGCGCACGGGATCGACCAGGATCTGGTCCGGCAATGGCAGGACACGGTCGGCGAGACCGACCCCAACACGCTCTTCTGCATGGCCAACGAGGCGCGCGATGTCTACGGTCTGGGTCGGTACGCCGAGGCGCTGGAAATGCAGACCCGGACCTGGCCGCTGTTCCGTGACCAACTCGGCGCCGGGCACAACTCCGTACTGTTGGCCGCCCGGACCACGGCCATCGCGCTGCGCAAGACCGGACGGTATGCCGAGGCGCTCGGCCAGGCCCGGGAGAACTACCGCAGCTACCACGCCAAGTTCGGCCCGGATCACGAGCACTCGCTGGCCGCGACAATGAGCTACGCCAATACCCTTCGGGCCATGGGCGAGCTGAGTGAGGCCCGGGGACTGGCCACCGGCTCGGTTGACCGGTACGAGGGCAAGTTCGGTGGTCGGCACCCGTTGACCTTGGCCGCCACCACCAACCTGGCCATCATTCTGCGTGCCCTCGGCGAACTGCGGGAGGCGCGCAGGCTCGACGAGCGGACCCTTGCCGCCATGCGCGAGGTACTTGGTCCGGAGCACCCGTACACGCTCTGCGCGGCGAGCAACCTCGCCAACGATCTCGTGCTCGGCCACGACCTGGCGGCCGCCCGCGAGCTGTCCGAGGCGACGCTCACGGTGTCCCGGAAGGTACGCGGCGACGAGCACCCGTACACCCTGGCGTGCGTGACGAATGTCGCGTTCGACCTGCAGGCGACCGGCGACGAGGTCAAGGGCCAGGCGTTGCTGGATCAGGCGATCGCGGCCCTCGGCCGGATCCTCGGCGCCGACCATCCGGAAACGGTGGACGCCGCGCGGGGCAAGCGGGCCGAGTGCGACATCGAGCCGCCGCCCACGTGACCCGGCACCGGTGGTCGGCGGCAGCCGCCGACCACCGGCCGGTCGGTCAGGCGGGAACGCCGTGCCGTCGACGCCAGGCGTCGTGGTTCGCGGCCAGCGCGGCACGGGCCTGCCGCACCGCGTCGCCGGGCAGCCGTTCGGCCATCATCCGGTCCATCGTGGATCTCATTCCGCCGGCGAACCGCCGGCCGGCCGCGGTCAGCGCGCCGGCCGCCTCCAGTTCGGTGAGTGCGCAGTTGACCTGCTCCCGAAGGGCGGCGAACTCGCGCCCGGCGAGATCGGCCAGGCCCGGGCATTCGCGCAGCGAACGCCATGCGTCAGCGACCCCGAGGAACGCGTACACGCCCTGCAGGAGCCCGCCGATGGGCCGGGAGTCCCGCCGCCATGGCGCGTAGTAGGTCTGCGGCGCCGACCGGTCGTACAACCGGATCAGGTCGAGCAGGGCACTGAGCTTCGAGTGCTGGAACTCGTGGACCAGGGTGACGGCGAAGACCGCCGCGGAGGTCGGCAACGTAAGCCCGAAGGTGCCGAAGGAATCCCGCACCGTCGAGCTGCGCGCGTCGCCCGGGCCGACGTTCGTCAGCGGTACCAACGACCGCAGGCCGACCGACAGTTCCTCGGCGCGCTCCGGCAGGTACCGCACCAGCAACGCCCAGGCCTCGGCGAACATCTCGGTCCACCGGGACAGTTCCGGCGCCGGTACAGTGTCCGCGGCCGGTGCGTGGTGGCCGTCGCGGTACGGGTCGAGGTCGTCGAACGCGACGTCGAGGCGTAGCCCGTCGGTCTCCGCGCTGAGCCGGCGCAGCCCTTGCCACGAGCCAGGCAGCGCCATCCGGCCGCCGTGGAAGGTGAGCCGTACCGGGGCGAACTCCGGCCGCGGCAGCGGTACCCGGCCGATGGTCGGTAGCACCACCCCGCCACCCCGGACGTACGCGGTGACCTCGGCGTCGAGCCCGCTCCGGTACACGGCGGCGGCGGCGATGGCGCCCAGGTGCCCGAGTTCGGCCTGAACCGGGACCTCGGAGACCGTCGCGCCCCGGATCCGGCGGACCGCGCGCGCCGCCCAGGCACCCACCAGCGGATAGCTGAGCAGCTCGGTGACCGGTTCGGCGGCCCGGTCCTGGGACTGAGCGAGAACGCCGAGTGCGTGGTCCCGTTCGGCCGCGCTCCCCGGCCACCCGTCGGCGATCAGCCTGATCAGCAGAAGGTGCCGGCTGAGCCGGGCCTCGGCCAGGGCACGAACGGCGTCCGAACCGCCAAGTCCGGACGACAGCGCAGCGAACCCGTTGTCCGGCAAGCGATGCGGTGCGCTCATCGGTGGCTTCCGGCCGGTAGCCGGCTCAGGTCGGCGGTGACCCGGCCCTGGACATGGTCGACGAGCCGGCGGAGGTCATGACAGTACACGGACGGGTTGCGGAAACCGTCGGCCGGCCGGTAGCGGTGTGCGTAATGACCGCCGCCGCAGATGCGGTGCACCGGACAGTCGAGGCAGCTCCGGCACAGGGCCTCCCGCCCGATCTGGCGGGCCACCACGCCGGGAACAGCCAGCGCGGCGGTGAAGGGATCGGTCAGCACGTTGAGACCGGTCGAGCAGGCACCGGGATAGGCGGACTTCAGCGAATCGACCTGTTCCACCGCACCGTCCGTCTCGACCACGACGACCGCCACCGGGCTCAGGCCCACCTGTTCGGATCTGCTCCGACCACCCAGGGTGAGGCTGATCAGGTCCTCGAACAGGCGGATGCGGGTTTCCTGTACGGGCGCGGCGTACCACCGGTCGAACGCCGCGACCAGCCAGTCAGCGTAGGGCGTGCCGGTGCCGTCCCGCGCCAGTCGTGGCCGGGTCGCCCAGTTGGCGTGCGGCAACAGGAAATCGATCGTCGGCGGCGCGAATTCGAGCAGTTTCTCGTAGCAGGCGATGGGATCGACGTTCGGGTCGATCGTGCACAACAGGCCGGCGTACGCGGAGACGTACCGGGGATCGTTCAACAGCGTTAACGCCCGATGAACGGCTTGGTAGCTGCCGCGGCCATCGTGATGGCGGCGGTGCCGGTCATTGTCGGCCGCGCCGCCGTCCAGGCTCACGCCGACGGCGATCGAGTTGTCCCGCAGGCTGGCGACGGTTTCCTCAGCCAGCAGGACGCCATTGGTCTGCAGGCAGACCTCCGCCCGGCAATAGGCCGGCAGCGCGGTCCTTATGGCGGCGACGAATGACAACAGGTGCGGCAGCCCGGCCAACAGCGGTTCGCCGCCGTGCAGGAGGATGCGCAGGTGCGCCAGATGGTGGGTGTCGGCGTGTTCGGCTATCCGCCGGACCACGGCGTCCCGCACCTCGGTGGACATCATGGCGGGACGATGGCGCCAGGACTGGTCGGCCATCGTGTAGACGTAGCAATAATCACACGCGAGATTGCACCGTTGATGGACCTTGAGGACGAAGTCCCGGAAAGGCGTCGGGCGCCAGCCTTGCGCGTGCAGATCCGCGAGGTCGAGCAGTTGGTACGGCCATGGCGCGGTGCTATGTGCGGCCAGCGTCGGTGCCGTCATGGCGAGTGGTTTCCGTCAGTGCCGCGAGATGTCCTGCGGGGAACTACCGTGCGCCGCGATGATCTCCTCCGGGTGTTCCATCTCGGCGAGCAGCCGACGCAGGGAGTTTGCCAGAACGGTGTTGTCCGACCGCAGAAGGTCCGGTAGCGGAAGCTTCGTGACGTCGACCAGATCCCACTCCTGCTCTTCTCCGCTGCCCTGACTACCGGCGATCTTGTCCATCCGCTAGCCTCTCGCACTTATGGCCTCCGACGGGAGAGTCGACTCTCAAGAATCGGCCACATTGCCGATCAAACCTCTCGCGGTCGGCGCCCCGCTCCGGTGTGGCGACGTCCGCCCATGTAGGCACCTAAGCACTGGAAACACCATACGTCGGCGCAGGTGAATTTCCCAGACCTGGGCATCGCGGAGAATTGGTCGTTTGCCACATCAGTTACGGACCGTGGAGGCGCTCGGGCGGCCATGGCCGGCGAGCCGGCCGGTGTGGAATGAGTACCGCGAGACCACCATGATCCACGGCTTAATCGTGCCCAGGCGCTCGATCAGGGTGAGGTGTTCGGCGACACCGGCCAATGCCTCGGTCAACCCGTCGGCGGGCTGGACCCGTTCGACGAAATCAACCCACTTCTCGTCGTCGTCGCTCTGCAGCGCCTGACTGAACAGGTGTACCGCCTGCGTCGGCGCACCCACGAGGATCGCGAGGAGGAGCAGCACCGCCTGGTACGTCCCGGACTCGACGAAGCTCGCGATCACTTCGTCGGGCTGCGCCGCACGGGTGAGCCGGTACAGATTGATCAGCCGCTTGGCCGCCCGGGGCGTGCTGATGAGCGGGGCCAGGTGCTGCGCGTACTCCCGCTCCTCGGCGGTGATGGTGAGGCGGGGTGGGGTGAGCCGGGCGCTGGCCGACGCGGACGGGACTTCGCTCCGGATGTCCGGTTGCTCGTCCTGAGCGGCGGGTGCGGGGGAGCCGGTCGGGGGTTCCCCGTCGGGAACCGGGCCGTCCGCCGGGTCCGCCCCGCCCGTACCCGTGGAGTAGAGCAGGCTGCCGATCAGCCGACGGTATTCCGCCGTGCCCATCGACGACAGGTTGTACGGAATCTGGAAAATCTTCTCCAGGTAGTTGGTCGGCGTCGCCGCCCAGTGCGCGGAGTCCCGGTCGGCGGCGTCCGGGCGGCTGCCCAGCACGCGTTCGAAATGCAGTTCGAGGGAGCCGAGCAGCCACCGCGGGTCGACCGCAACCACCACCACGAACAGCCGCAGCCCGAGGAGCAGGTGGATCGCCTGAAGCACCTCGACCACCCGATCGGGCGAGCACCGGTCGAGGTCGTCCACGTAGAGCACGATCCGCTCGATGGGGAGTCCACCGGTCGGCTGCTCGGTGCGGTGCAGCAGTTCGGCGAGCCGGTCGAAATCCCGCCGGATCATCGCGATCACGCCCAGTTTCCCGCGGTAGTCCCGGCTGGTGCTGCGTTCCTGGATGAACTCGGCGAGATGCCGCCCCGAACGCGCCTCGCGCAGCTGGAGGTCGGCCTGGTCGACGCGTGTCTCGGCGAGCAGGATCTCGTGTGCCAGGACCGCCCGGTGGTGGTCCAGCCGAGCCAGCTCGGCCAGGATCGCCTTCTCCTGGCGCGCGATCCGGTCCGCCGCCGCACGCTCGGCGGCCGCCGCCGCGTCCGCGGCCGCCTCCACCCGCCGCAACACCGGATTCAGGTGGTGGAACACGCGCGATCCGCCGACCGCGAGCGGGGCGGCGAACGCGATGACGCCGACCAGTACCTGGACCAGGCCGGGGGCGAACCGCTGCAGGAGTACCGGTACCGCGACGCCGAGGGCGACGGCCGCGGCCACCGCGGTCCAGAGCCACCATCGCAGCCGGCTGCGACGGTTCGCCCGCAGCAGGCGCCAGAGCCGCGACAGCCGGCGCGCGGTCGGCACTCCGTCGTCCGCGAAGCGGCGGATCTCCTGCAGCTCCGACCCGGTTTCGATGTCCAGCTCGTCCCGGACGTCGGCCAGTTTCGCGGTCACCTGCGGGTCGGCGAGCGCGGCGGTGGCCACGGCCGTGAGCGTGGCCAGCGAATCGTGCTGCCCCGAGCGCTGCCGTTCCAGGTCCGCGAGGGCGGCCCGCAGACGATCCGCCTCGGCCGCCGCGGTCCGCTGTTTCGCGCGCACCTCGGCGAGCTGCTGACGCGTGGTCTCCAGCGTGACGACCAGACGTCTACCCTCCAGCTCCCAACGCTGCCGTGCCTGCTCTTCGGTCTCGGTGCCGCGCGGCGCGGCCAGCTCCGCGAAGATCGCGGCGACCAGGCTGGCCCACAGGTCCGCATCGGTGTAGTGCCAGGCGTTGAAGACGATCTGCCGGATCTCGGTGCACATCGACGAGCGTTGGCCGGCCCGCCCGGCGACCGCGGAGAGGTTCGCGATGACGCCGACCTCCCGGCGCAGCCTCTCGATGAAGAACGTCTTGCCGGTACCCCAGTCGCCGAACAGGCCGACGGACAGCGGCGGGTCGGTGTCGCGCGCCGCTATGAGAGTGGCCAGCGCCGCGATCTCGGTGCTCCGGCCGAGGAGGTCCTCGCCGCTCGCCACGTCGGACAGGTACCCCGGGTAGGCCCTCGTCCCGTGGCGGGGCGCGTCGCCGGTGGCCGGCGAGTTGTGCTCGAACGCGACCGTCATGAAGAGCCCAGCCGCCGCCTCCTCCACCGCCCGCATGGTCGTCCCGTAGCCGGCGAAGTCCCGCAGCACGCGGATGAACTCGGTGAGGTCTTGCGACGACCGGGCGCAGACGTTGACGAAGCCCTCGATGTCCTGGTGGCGGTCCGCCGTGCGGGGGATGTCGTTGGCCAGCTCTGGGCGCAGGGCGTCAACGATCTCGTCCCGCATCGCCGGGGTGTCCATGACCCGCAGCTGCTCGATCAGCGATACCAGCCGGCTGATGCCGCGGTACCGCATCGATGGCCCGGCGGCCCCCGTGCCGCTGTCGATCAGAGCGGTGAGCCCCGGCCAGTGCCGCTCCACCACCTCCATCGGCATCATCCAGGCATTTTCCCGGTCCGGGCTCAGACCGGTGGCCACGATCATCCCGATGACGGCGCCGTCCTCGCCGATCACCCCGGCGCCGTTGAACCCCCTCCCGGGGCGAGTGCCGCTCGCCGCCTGACTGATCGGGACCCACTCGATTCCCGGCCCCGGTACCCCGGCGATGCCGCCCTGCGCCCAGATGCCGTCCGGATGTGCCCTGGGAAAGCCGAACCACCGCACCCGTTGCGCGACGGCCACGCCGCGGCGAAGCACGGCGGGTGTGGCGTCGTCCGTCACCGGTGTGCTGAGTTGCAGCACCGCGACGTCTCCCCGACCGAGCGCAGCGGAGGGGAACCACCCTTGCGGATGAAGCCGACCCATCCTCCGTTCCAGCTGGGGGAACATCTCCACGATCCAGGGGCCGTCCGGTGGCGTGTCGGTCGGTGCACCGGAGACCAGCGCCTGCGCACACGTGAGCGCGAGGTCGCGGGCGATGAGGATGCCCGCGCCGGCGACGCGACCGTTGCCGTCCAGGATCCGCAGGCGCCACTCACCCGGTACCGGGAACCAGGCTGGGGTTCCGGGGTCCGGTGTCGTCACAAGGCGATTCCTCTCCGCACGGTGTCATTGTTGCCGGTTGCTGCCAGCGCGGAGAGAGCGGCTCCCTCGCACGGACGGTCCGCTGGTCAGGGAGTGGCCGCGCCAACGAGAGGCTGGGCACCAACTACACCCTGCCTGACGCCCGGCACACCGCCACCACGAGGATGGCCGGGGACGAGCGACTGACGTTGGCCGAGGTCCAGACGACTCTGCGGCACGCCCACCTGGACACCACGGGGCATTACCTCACGGCCGCGTCGAGGACCTGCACGACAAGCTGTTGGACTACTACACCAAGCCGCGACCACAGCGGTCCTACCCGGCTGGCTACGATCCTACCGATGTCGAGGCGCTATTCGGTGGCTGAGTCCCGCATCGCACAGCGACGCAAGGACGCGCCGATCCCACCCACCCGATTCGCGGGACCACGGGGCGAGCCGGTACAGCCGGCCACCGCCCCGATGCCGCACGGCGACTTTGACCGCAGCCGGGGTGGAGGAGATCCAGGGACGCCCGCGCGCGAGGTCTGGCCGGGCAGCCCCCGACGCCGTGCGCCGTCGAGCACGAGGCACCCGGTTCCTGCTGGAGCACCTGACGGGCTTTCCCGGATCGACCTGGCAACAGCGCTGGCAGGCCAGCGGCCTCAACGAACGGGGACGCGCGGTCATCGCGGTGAAACGCGCACAGAAGGAGCGCGACGAGATCTGCGTCGGCACGGCCTGCCTGTTCAGTCTCCGGGTGGTCCGCCCGTCGCTGCCGGTGTTGCGCTCCACCAGGTTCCTGCGCTGCGGGGAACGGTTCCTCACCGCCCAGCGCGACCTGCTGTTGGAGGAGTTTTGGGAGCGGGACCAGAACATCGCATTGGAGGCATGGTCACACTGCTCCTTCCGCTGATTGTCATGATCAGAATAGGGTGTTGGTGGGGTTGGAAACGTTGATGCGTAGGCCTTTCCGGCGTCCGGTGCGGGTGAGGACGGCGTCCAGTTCGCCGCGCTTGACCTTCTGCAACACGGTCTGGCGGGAGATGCCGAGGGCTCGGCTGGCGTGGTGCAGGGCGAGCCAGCCGTTGGGGGCGTCGTCGACGAGCATGCCGCGCAGTTGGTCGGTGAGCCGGATTCGCCAGGGGGC
>Ga0137385_10004233_pt1 | contig 12528 bp, 9 predicted proteins | sample SagtaG_FD_104921 | JGI IMG/M metagenome (GOLD analysis project Ga0137385, IMG submission 104921) | Vadose zone soil microbial communities from Sagehorn Ranch, Mendocino, California, USA - Sage2_R_80_16 metaG | ecosystem: Environmental > Terrestrial > Soil > Vadose zone | place: USA: California...
AGGTTCGCGCTCGATCGGCTGAAAATCCTTGCCGAGGCTGACCACGTGGGGTACGACCTCATCGGCAAGTCCGAGATCGAGAAGCACCACGTGGTCTTCCTTATGTTGGATCATTTCATCGAGCATTGCAATCAGCTCCGCGTGGCGCCTTCGCGTCAGGCGGCACTGGAAGACCGAGAGCTGGAGCCAGTCCCCGTATCCGTGCATCAGCCTGAAGATCTTGCGCCAGCGCTTCGGGTCGCTGATGTCGTAGCTTACGATGTACAAACGTTCGTCGGTTTTCATCGGGTCACGAAGTTCGGGTAGTCGTCGATCTCGCCGAGCAGAAACCGTCCCAGAAGCCTCGCCTGCAGCTCCAGGAGCCGCCGGTAGGATACCTTGTACGCGAAGATCGGGTGCGTCACCTCGTGCCCCAGGCGCCGTTCGAACGCCGCGATGAAGCGCTTCCTTCCGTCCGGGTCGAGCGCGACGCTGCCCGCCGCGGAAATGAAGTCCGAAGGACGGACCTCGCCGTTGTTGATCGCCTGGATCACGGTCGAGTCGGCGACGAGCGGCCGGAACGGCTCCATCATGTCGAGAGCGAGCGCCGGCCGTCCGTAGCGGGGTTGATGGTAGTAGCCGCGATAGGGGTCGAAGCCGACTGCGCTCAGCGTCACGGTCCAGGTCCGCACCAACAGGCTGTAGGCGTAGGAGAGCAGCGCATTCACCGGGTCGGTCGGCGGGCGGCGGTTTCGCTTGGTGAAGTCAAAAGCGAATTCCTCGTCGCCTTCGCCCCCGCGGATCATGTTGCGAAACTCGCGGAAGTAGCGCGCGGCGGCGTTCCCTTCCGCTCCCAGAAGGTCGGGGAGCGCCCGTGCTCGGCGCGCAAGCTCGATGTCCTGCCGGAAGGCGTCCAGCAACGGTTCGGGCGCCTCGCCCGCCTTCCAGTTGCGGCGAAGGAGCGTGCGCGCATTCTGGATTTTTGCGATCACCAGCCCCTTGGCGATGCGAAGACAAGTGCTCGCGTCGAAGCTCGCCCGGTATTGAGCCGTGCGCAGCTCCACGTTCTTGTGCCCGGTGCCGACCGTGTGTCCGATGAACCAGCCGCCGAAGCTGTGCCAGGAGATGGTGATGTCGCGGCCCATCAGCTCGTGCAGGCAGGGCGTGGTGACGTAGATGTTGCCCATCAAGACCAGTTGCGAGACCTCGGGGAGCCGCGCGGTCGCGGTCTGCTGGTCATCGACCGAGATCTCCAGCGTCTCGCCGTTCTTGGAGACCTTGGCGCTGCGCGCCTGCACGTACACCGGCAGCGCTTCATCGCGCAGCACGGCAAGAGGACGCGGCGGCGTTTCGCCGCGCTTCAGGAAATTCACCTCGTCGGGGAGGCAGATCCCCACAAGCGAGCAGCGCGGACATTTCGGACTGTCGACGAGCGGCGGCGGGGCCCGGCCGCCTGCGGCGATGAGGCGCAATCCGTCGATGGCGTTCTGCGCGAGCTGCCGCAATTCCTCGTCGAACACAACCTGCACCCGCTCGCGGCTGGCGGCGAAATACAACACGCCTTCGGCGCAGGTGTATCCATGCTCCTGCAAGATCATTCCCTGCACGCACAGCTGCACGCGCTCCGGATCGTACGCGCCCTTCGGAACGTGCGGGCGCTTGCCGCGCTTGTAATCGACCGGGATCACGGCGCCGCCCTCCGACTCGATCAGGTCCATCTTCGCGATCAAGCCGAGGCGATTGCTGGAGAGCGTGATCGAGCGCGCGTGAAGACGAGTCTCCTCGTCGAGCTCTTCCGGCGCGGGCAACTCGCCTGCGGGCTTGTCGGTGCGGCGGTGCACCCGCCGGCCTTCGACCGTGTCGGCTGAGTCGGCCCATTCGCCCTGCACCCATTCGAGGTAGGCTAGGCGCGGGCAATACTGATACTCGTTCACCATGCGCGCAGGCAATAGCGGAAGATCCTGCGCGAGCTCGGGGAACGGGAGCGGCAGCTCAGGTTGCGAGGGCGGGTCCTCGGCCATGACGACAGCATAGCCAAGCCGGGGCGCCCGCGCCATGCCGCACGGGAAGATCGTCGCACCGGGGCTGTCCCAGTCATGCGTCGAGAAACCGGCCCGGCTGCCTGCAGGTATTTCACGGGATGGCGGACGCCGTCCAGGCCGGGTAGAATCTAGCTAGCCAGAATCTGACGAGGCGCAAAATGGAACGAATCGGCATCTACGAGGCGAAATCGCGGCTTTCCGAGCTCGTCGAGCGGGCGGAAACCGGTAAGGAAGTCACCATCACCCGGCACGGCAAGGCGGTGGCCAAGCTCGTGCCGGCACGGGCGGATAAGGCGATCGACCGAACCGCGCTGTTCGAGGAGATCAAGGCGTTTCGACGCAAGCTCAAGTTGAAGAAACCGTTGCGCCTGCGCCAGATCCGGGAAGCGATCGAATCCGGGCGTCGCTGATGGCCGTGGTGATCGATACGTCCGTGGCGGTGGGGTGGTTTGTCCCGAGCCAGGCCAGCGCTTACGCCGATCGCATCGCCCGGCGCACGCGTCGTGAGGCGCTCGTCGTGCCTCCGCTGTGGGAGGCGGAGTTCGCCAATGTGATGGTGGTGCTCCTGCGACGGCGGGTGCTGGCCCCCCACCAAATTGCCGCGGTCCTGGGCAAAGCCGAGCGCCTTGATCCCGTCGTAGACCGCGACGTGGCGAGTGCGCGCGAGTTGTTTGCGCTCGCCGAGCAGCACGGCATAAGCGCCTATGACGCTGCCTACCTCGAGCTCGCGCAGCGTCGCGGCCTGCCGCTCGCCACGCGCGACGCCAAGCTGGCGCACGCCGCGGCCGAAGCGGGGGTCCTCATGCGCTGACCCGCTAGCGCAAATCCCTGCTCCAGACGCAACTATCGGGCAACAAGCCTCACACCGCCGTATCCACGACCGGCGGTTCGACGCGTTCATGCGCGACGACCCGGTGGGCGTAGACGAGGCAGGCGCGAATATCCTCGGGCTCCAGCCAAGCATATCCCTCGAGGATCGTCTCCGGCGAGCCGCCCGCACGTAGGGTCGGTAATCGGGATATCGAGCCCGCTTGATCTAAAGCAGCATTCTGCCGCCGTCCGCGAATCCCGCCCGCGGCGGCCAGACGGGGCACAGCGCCTCGACCGCCGCCATCAGGTCGTCGAGCGTCCGATAAGGGTCTTCTTCCCGGCGCACGGGAGCGTCGAGCCCGCCGTCGGCGGCCAAGAGCGCTTCAGCCGGATTCACGAAGGAGATCATCGAGCAGCGACTCGCGTTCGAAGAGGCGAAAATACACGCGCACCTTGCCCATGTCCAGCGACGCGCGGTTGGCCCGCAGCAGCGCGCGGATGTCCTCGAGGTCCTGCGTGCGGCGCGGATCGTTCACCAACCCCTGGAGCTTGAATCCGATCAGCCCTTCCGCGCTCACGACCCGCAGGTTGCCGAGGGCGGTCTTCAGCTCTTCAGCTTCCGCCAGAAGACGGCGCGCGACCGGGCGGTATGCGTAGAGGAAATCGATTCGCTCGTCGCCCCGGACGTAGTTGGCGGCGTCGGCGCTGCGATGCAGGCAGCGGTAGCCGAGCTTCGCAAGCTCCGCCTCGATCTCGTCCGCCTTTTCCGCCTCCGTCAACAGATCGACGTCCTGAGTGGCGCGGACCACCTTGTGCGAGGCGAGGGCCAGCCCGCCGATCAGCGCGAAACGCGCGCCAATCGCGTTCAACGCGGCGGCCGCCTCCGCGATCTGCCTACCGAGGCGGGATGCCGGGGGCATTGCGTTTCCTGCGGGTATTCATGCTCGCTCGTGATCGTGCGGCATTAGGAGACCGTATTTTCATTCAGCGCTGGCGCAAATAACCCAAGGCCGAAGTGGCAGGAATGGCCGAGAGCAGGCATTGGAAAGGCAACAGGAGCGTCAAATGTAAGCTCGAAGAACAAACCAATGCGGCGAGTTTTTTCCGTCTTGGCTGACGCTGATGGAACGTGGACCGCAGTAACAACGCCCTCGGTCGAGAATTCTTCTTCGCCTTCCGGTGCGCGAACAATATCCCAGGCCGACGCGGGCGGAATGGATCGTTGGGCCTGTCCATTGGGTATCAGGCGGCGAATTTCTCCGGTCGCGTCGATCCCTGCCTGCCGGAGGCATAGAGCGAGTTGCTGTTCCGGTGCGTCCTTGGCCTTTAGTTTCGCGCCGTGCAGATTTCCCCGGTAGAAGTAGCGCGGAGGAACGAACGGTGTGCGGCTTCGCCAGATGCGGCTGGAAATCTGCCCGATGGAGATCTGGCAATCGTGCGGAACCGTGTTGCCGATTGCCATCAGAACCGGCTTGACGGGATGCTTTCCGCTTCCCCAATCGAGACGATGAACGTGCATCAGGGCTTCGACTTCGGCTTGGGTCAAACCGTAGGGGCACCAGACGTGAAGCTCATCCAGTAGATCAGGTCGAGTCTGATCCGTCCCGAGCGGAAGATAGAAAGCATGCTGGTGTTCACCTACGACAGCTTCCGGCCTGTCGTGGCCGGACAATGCGAAAGAGCGGCCGTTAGCACTGGCGCGCCCATAATGAGCGAGCGCGCCCTTCCTGAACTGTTCCGCGAGAGGCACTGTGAACTTGAGCGGCACCGGAATGCGGCATTGAAGAGAAAACCGGAGATAGTGTGCAACGCGGGGTGCCGGGGATGGTGGTGCTTTTCGTCGCGCGCACTTGGCGACACGCACGACCCATCGTCCCGGCCAGCCCAGCGGCATTTCGTAGGACACCCACCGTCCGCCGTCGGGCAGAGGTTGGTGTACTAGCAGGTCTTCGACAAGATGGGGCGGGGCATTGTTTGGGTCGAGTTCGTTGCGACTGGCGCGGCGAGACCATAGATCGGCAGCCCGGAAATCTTGAGGGTCGGGACAGAAGACATCGCGGCAGTTTTCGGCGATGCGGCGGATAGGAGTCCCGTTATCCAGGCAAGGCCGACACCAGCCGTCACCGGGAACATCATCGACATCGGCCGGTTCCAGATTGCACAGCGATTCCGCACGGCCGAAGTAGCTGACGTGAGGGAGGATGTCCCAAAGCACTGAACGCTGTTTCTCATCAAGTGTGAAGGTCCTCCAACAAAATAAGACTCGGCTTGTGGTCGCAGCAAAATGATTTTCGTGACGAGTGCGTTTGTAAGTCGCGGCAGCTTTGTCTGCTTCTTCAAAATTTGGCTGCCAATGAACTGTCTGCGAGAACGAAACGGGGCCAATGCCGATCTCCGGCAACTCCCTCCCAAGAGTTTCGAGCAGCGTGAACAACTCTCGTGTTGGCCCCTGACCGCCATTGGTACGGAACCAGCCGGCGGCCAGCGCTCGCAACAAGCGCCACGGACTGGGCGGCCATTCCGCTTCACGCAACCGCGCGGGGTTGAGCCCCCACGGATGGGCGTAGTAACGGCCCCAGGGAAAGGTGAGACGGAGGGACAGCATGGCACCTCAGGCACACCCCAGAACGAGTGGATTCCGATCGGCAGGGAGTTGTCCACGGGCAATAAAACCGTCTTCTTCTGTAAAAGCTTCAGCTGCTATAGAGGAATAAGGAAAGTCACCGCTTGCGGGAGATGCTCCACCCTCCGCCTTGTATTGCGGTTGCGGTTTATCTTTCAGCCGCAGCTTGCATTCAGACCGCAAGCTCAGTTCGATCCGCAAGAGATCGAGGAACGCGGCCACCTTCCACAATGCAATGGCCAGCAAGAGTTGGAACCTCGCACTTTGGCGCTGGCCTGGATTTCCATTCTTTGGAGTATCAAGACGCAGCGAGGTAAGTAGACCAACATCAATGGAGAAGCGAGCCTCGATCGTCTTGGCCGTGATGCGCTGCTTTTGGAAGATGGCTTGGCCGGATTCGCTTTCGACCTGTCCGACATTGAACTTGATGCCGGGCACCGCGATGCGTTCGCAATTGAGGCCGACAATCGAGGCGGTCAAAGCGCGAGCAAGCCTTAAACCTACGAAAGAGATTTGCTCATTGGAGATTTGAAATCCGTGGACGAGTGACATCGGGTCGAGTTCCATGACCAGTTGAAAGACCTCGGGGATACGGGCTACAGGCATGGTCTTGCCATCTGCATTCATGCCGAGCGTCGTCTTAATGTAGTCCGCCAGTGTCTTTTCACCATTGCCGAAATTGGCCTTGCCTTTCGCGAGAAAATCGGAAGCGAAGCGGTGTCCATCCAGAGTGGAAGAGGTCTTAAACGCGCGATTGCCGCCTTTGCCCGCCTCTGCTCGCAGATAGGGAAGTCCTTGAAAGGTGTCTTTGAGATCGCCTTCGTATTTGTTAGAAAAGCAGACTTCCTCTAAGCGGTTCGCCATGGATGCCTCGGATTCGATGAGGCAGATGAGTCCATGCTGGCCCGACGGATCGGGATACAGCACCGGGCCAATGTCGGGGAAACCTGTGGGCTGTATGCGCGGATCGCCGCTCGAAGGCTCCAGCTCGGCGGTGATGAAAATGCGTCTGCAGCTAGCTGGAACGGTGAAGCCGCCGAATTCCAAGAGCGAGGTGCCGGTTGATGTGTTGTTGCTCACAGGATTCTCCTCCTTTGATTTCAGTGTTTGATGGTTTGCGGAAGGGTGACAGCACGGTAGAGTTTCCCGCGATCACGCCAGTCGAGCGGTATGAGGACGGCGGCAGCAAGGCGGCTGAGGAGAGGCGATTGGCCTTCCCCCCAATTCAGTTCGCGATGATCGGCGCGGATGACGTCTCGTCCGCCGAGGCGAGGTCTTTCACGGCGGGCGGCTTCGCCCCAACAGTTCGGGACACTCCAGATCGCAAGCCAGCGCAGCGCGTCTTCGACGGCAAGCGCAAGCGACGATGGCGTGCGCTGGCACAGCAAGGCAATCGGACGGTAGGAACGACGCTTTTTCCATCGCGATGACTCATTGCCCTGCCACTCGCATTCCATTTCGATAACCGAGCGCAGCGCGGTGTAGGCAAGAGGAACGGCCGGGAACTGCCGCTGCTCGTCCTCCAGCGATTGTTCTTCGCTGGACGCAAAAAGGTCGGCACTCTCCTCCTTTTCGAAATGCCACCCGATAAGACTGAGCGCCTCGGTCCAGCGCGCGATGCGGTGGTCGTCGAGTTCGCCGTTCAGAAACACGAAAATGTCGTCCAATGAAGCCGGACGAGGCGCCATGAGTGCGGGGCGCTCGTCGTCGAGCGAATCGAGATAGCGCCGCGATAGGACGCGGGCGAGATCGTGGCCAAGATCGGTGCCGCTCCAGACAGCCTGCTTCGAATTCTCTTCAAGCCGGCAGTGCCCGTATTCAAGGCTCAAGGGCAACAGGGAGCCCAGGAAGGGTTGCGCTTTTGAGAATTTGCCATTTGACTGCTTGGAAAACCCTGTAATGGAAGCCAAGGCTTGGGCGATCCGGAATTCCGGTGAACCGAACCCCTCCAACAAATCTTCCCACTGCTTCATCGGCAGCGGGTCGAAGAAAGTGGCGCGCTGGCGGAGCGTTTCACGGAACGATTTCGACTGCGCCAGTTTCCCGCATGCCGGGTAGAGCCGAAGAAGTATTTCCATCGCGTTGTCCGGTGTCGGCTGAACAACGCTATCCTCAATGGCGGCGCTGATCGACGCTCGAATCGGATGAGGGCTGCGCGCATCGATCTTGTTCCCTTTGTATCGCGGTTCGAATTGGTCGAGGAAGCCGCTTTCATCCAGCGGTGCTAGCGCGTCGTTGAGCCGTAGTGAGTGCCGGTCGGAGGTGGTGCCCAAGTAGTGCCCGGTGCAGACCCACGGCACGCGGCTCGCCTTCATCTTGAAGCGGAACTCCTGCCAGCCGGAAAAGCCGGCGTCTACGCCTTGGGCTCGCAGGGCGCGCGCGAATTCGGCGGAGAACCGGGCTTCCTTGCCGGGCAGTCGCGCCTGAGCGTCGCAGATGAACGACGACAACTCCGTGAAAGTGGCCGCGCGATCCCACAGTGGCAGCCAAATCGAGGAGGCGGTCCCCTTCACTTCGTTGCTATCGTCCACGAGATCCTCGCCTGAGTCGAATACGAACGGAAACGCGGCGAAACGGCGGCTGTTGGCGGCCAGTGTACGAGACGCGGCGCCGCGCAAGGCGAGCGCCCCTTCGACGGCGAGCAGATAATCGAGCGCGTTGAACGGAAAGCTGGCCACCACCCACCCGAGACCGTTGTTGTAGGTCTTGATGGCGTCGGGAAAGAAAGGTGTGCCAGGGGATTTCTCGTTGTCCCAAATGCTGGACTGCTGCGGAAAAAGTGAGGCTCTGACCAAGTTCGTAGAGTTGTCTTTGAACGACAAGAAGTAGCTCCAGAAGCCACGGAAAATCTCGCTGTTTCCCGCTTCGCCGCGCTTTAGAAAAAGCGGATTGTTGCTGGCACGCGCCGTTCGAGATGTCAGAACGGCGTCCATCGCAAGCGAACTCAAGTCTGGCAACTCGTCACGAAACAATTCGAGAAGGTTCCTCGTTTGCTCGGAAGTGTCTGCTTCTTGGAAGCTCGCGAAATGCTTGCGCCCGGCTTCAATACCTTTAATGACGTCGCCATCCGATGCCATCTTGCTCTGAACAACCGCCATAGTCGCCTTTTCACCAGAAGTTTTAACTTGGGTTCGAGTCGTTACTCCATCCAGAGAATTTGCAAATGTCGGTTTGCCGGCCCCTTTAAGAACAAACGAAAATTCGCCTTCGGACGGCTGCTTTTTTTGTAGCGCCTCTATCTTCTTCTGGACATCCAATCCCGCCTCTTGAAAAGCAAGCTTGTTCTGAGAAAGGAAATCAATAAGTCTGTCCGTCTCTCTTTGGGTTGGCTTTCCGGGCTTGGGATCACCTTTCTTGCCAGTCTTGATCTTCGAGAATGTGACTACGATCTCCTGTTTCTCATCCAGTCCTCCACCGGTATTCCACGGCGAGAAAATCGGAGTCGGCCGGTAATGCTCAGAAAAGAACCGGGTGAGCGCATCTTCGTCCGGATACTTCGGTGAGCGCAGATGGAAGCAGGCGCTGTCGGAATGCCACCAGCCTTCCGCTTCGGGATCACGATGTTCGGCGTCAGCACACGTCGAGAGTACACGCAGAAGGCCGATCGCCTTGAGGTTGTGCCCAAGGATGTCGTGCCGGCATCCGGGAATAGGGATAGAAGTGTTCATTTAACCTTCCTTTCTGAGCCCAAGGCTGTTCCCCCATCTGCCGCATCAGCCACAGCCTTCGATGCGCGCCCATCCGCAGCACGGAGGAGTGCTTCGAGATAGGCGAGGCGGAAAGGACCATAACGATCGAGCAGACGAAGGACGCCGCGTGTGTAACTCTCATACCCCTTGGCATCGCGGCCCATTCGGCGGCAATCTACGCTAAGCGCTTTGGATCCGAGTTTCTCACCTTCGACCGTGACCGCGGGAAGCGGGTCGCCTTCCGTCACCCCGCGCACGGTGTCCGCGGCTTTTTCCTCTTTCGGATTCCGGGGGATTTCGTCGCGCAGCACCTTCCGAACCTGGCCGTGGTGGCTCATCACGAGGTATTCGGCAAGCAGTTGAGCGAGGTAATCATCCTTCGTCACCGGAGAGCGCAAATGGCCAGCGGTTCGAATGTGCCGCTGCCGCAGGGCGAGCGCGGACGCCACTTCGTGAGCCATGCCGGGGCGGAAAAGATTCCTGAGACGGTAAATTTCGCGTCGCAGCTTGCCTCCGGTGAGACGATTGCCTGCTTCATCCTTGAGCTTCGGGCTATCAAAAAGAGAAAATTTGGCGAGCGGCAGATGGTCCTGAGGAGGTTCGATCCCAGCCTCCTTTAACGCCTCTGTCGCGGCGCCTTTCCAATCCTCATGGTTCTTTCCGATGTCATGCCAGAGCGCGGCTTTCAGACAAATTTCCTTTTCCGCGGCGGTGATGAAACCGTCGTTGGGCAGGGCCGCGAAGATGTCGCGCAGCATGTTGCGAACATCCTGCACATGGAGGGCAATTGATCGCCAGCCGTGATTCAGCCAGGAGAGCGCATCTTCATCCGACGGATGCTCCGGAGGTTGATATAGGTCGTCCATTTTGTTGTGCTCGGCTTTTCCGGTCCAACCAAGCTTCGAATCGTACCCTCCTGCGCTCGTGCGCAGCAGAAGGGTCGCGCCGGGAGAAATGCCTTGAGCTCCGGCTGAAACCCATCCGCCTTTCTTTCCGCGTTCTTGTCGCAGCCATAGCCACCCGTCTTGCCGCCAGTCGCCGAAGCTGTCCTTTCCGGTCAGCCGGCTGATCGGCACCGCACACAATTCGTCGCGCCCAATATCGCCCCTGAAATGGTCATTGGGATCGCCCTCCCATTCCCGCCACAGGACGTAAACGTCCGTGTCTTCGTCCATGCCTCGAACGAACGGGGATACGTCCGTGTAGCCCAGCGAAAGGTTGCTGTCGGTGTCGAAGAAATCCAGCAGCTCGTGGCGCTGTAGGGAATAGGGACACGGTTCGATGGATGCCTCGATGTCAGCCCGGATCGATTCAAGCGCGGCAGGGGAAGCGTCGCCCTTGAGTCGAGGTAGCCTTTTCCATGCATCGTCGCAGAAACGCTGGTTGTAGGGAAGATGGCGTGCGCGGACTTCTTTTTCCTTTTCCTCCTTCTTTTCCTTTGGACTTGCAGGGATAGCGGGCAATTCCAAGCCGATGATGAATGCAAGCGGCGTCCAACTGTAGTACGCCTGCCCATTCGCGCCGAACTCTCCGGTGCGGTTGAGCCGTCCGAGGCGTTGCACGAGCGACGAAAGCGGCGCGATTTCGGTCCAGAGTATTGCGCTGGAGAGATCGACGCCTGCTTCGATGACTTGCGTGGAAACGACGATCTGTCCATTGGGATATTTCTCAAGATGCTTCGGCTTCAGTTGGTCTACCCTGGTATTTCGATCCGCTGGCCGAAACCGTGAGTGGAGCAAGACCAGGTCAACGCCTTCAAGCTCTCCCGCTTTTTGCTTCTGGAACATTAAGTCGAAGACGCCGCAGGCACGATCGACGGTGTTGCAGATAATCAGAGAACGACGAGGAACATCGGCCGGCGCGTTGTGTTCTTGCAGCTTGGCTGCCATGTCGAGGTGCCGGCCGATGATGTCTGTGACTCTTTCATCTGGTGGCTGCCTGTCGCCGAAGTGCCAGTCCCTATGCACTTCGAGTTTTTTGAGCGCCGCGCGGCGGCGGCCAATAGTCGAGGTGGTGTCAGCCCTTTCCGTCTTCGTCAGCGAGAAAATGAAATCGCCGGGCCGCTGGACGTCACGCCAATCACGGGTTTTCAGAACGTCTGAACTGGATGTGGCCGAGGCATACCACGTGGCCGAGCGAGAACCGAAAAACGATGCGAAACCGTGCAATCCGGCCGCGTCACTAGTATCACCGCGGAACGCTTCCAGCTGGCATGCCGTGGCGACGCCGGGCCCCATCAACTGGATTTCATCACATACCCACAAGCAGTCGTTGTTCAGCAGTCCAAAATGGATGGGCCAGCGAGGACGGCGCATGGCGTAGCCGCGGTTGAGGGCGCGAGAAAGAAGCATGTCCTGCGTACCGATGAGAATTGCGGGCTTCTCGGGGTAGATGTCCCATTCCCTGGTCTCGGAGTTGTTTTCCTCGCCGCCCATCAGAACGACCGGCGAGTGCTCAGCCAGCCAGCGCAGATCGGCGAGCGCCTCGGACCGGAGATCAAGCTCCGCCGCATGTTTGAGCAGGTTCGTTGACCAGGCAATAACGCGTTTACGGGTCTGCTCTACCAGTGTTCGCATCGGCACGCAGTAGACCAGCCGCCTCGGCCAATCCGGCTTGTTCAGGAAAACGCGATTCCACAGCCAAGCCAGGCCCAATCCCTCTGTCTTCCCGCAGCCCGTGGGTATGTCGATCAAGCGCGATTCGCAGACGACTCCATTCTTCAGAGTTTCCGGTTTTTGGGGGTCAGCAGTTTTGCCGCAAGCCAACCGGCATTGCCAGCCCATAGGCTCAAAGCCATTAGGCAATTTCTCGGTGCGCGTCGCACTGTTGAAGAACTCTGCGTAGCTCATCGCTCATTTCCGTTTGAAGGCATCGCCGAGAACTCCCCCGCCTGCACCGCCCGCGCCGTCCGCTCCACCGGCTCGATGACCGCAATCTCCAAATCCTCCGCCCCCGCCTTCAGCTCGCGCAACCTCCGCGCCGAAACGAGCACCCGCGATTCGAGCGTGGAGGTCGCGCTGTTGTATGCGTCCACCGCCTTGTCGAGCTTGTCGCCGATGCTCGCCCAGTGCTCGCCGAGCTTGGCGATGCGCTCGTAGAGCTGCCGGCCGAGGTCGGCGACTTCCTGCGCGTTTCGCGCGAGCGCTTCCTGCCGCCAGCCGTAGGCGACCGCGCGCAGGAGCGCGATCAGCGTGATCGGCGTGGCGGGGATGACTTTCTCGTTGACGCCGAACTCGATCAGGCCCGGGTCCTGCTGGAGCGTGGCGCTGAAGAACATCTCGCCCGGCAGGAACAGCACGACGAACTCGGGCGTCGGATCGAACTGCTCCCAGTAGCCCTTGCGGCCAAGGGCGACCATATGGTCGCGCACCTGGCGCGCGTGATC
>Ga0137385_10004234_pt1 | contig 12528 bp, 19 predicted proteins | sample SagtaG_FD_104921 | JGI IMG/M metagenome (GOLD analysis project Ga0137385, IMG submission 104921) | Vadose zone soil microbial communities from Sagehorn Ranch, Mendocino, California, USA - Sage2_R_80_16 metaG | ecosystem: Environmental > Terrestrial > Soil > Vadose zone | place: USA: California...
ATGATGAGGTAGGCTCGTGGATGTGGAAACACAGGCCAGGCGACGTACTTCTGAGTACTCGGGCGGCTGGAGATGGAACTCCACGGCGACCGTTGGAATATTCGAGAGCCACTATATGGAGAGCGTTCTAAGCAAGCGAAAATGCCTGATCGACTCAAAAGCACCTCAAAGAGACTTGTATATTTTTGTGCCTGTTCTTTGGTTCGACCTGCACGAAGGCCTCGATTCTTCGACCAGTGAGGTAAAGGGTTCCGTGTCCATCGACGGCGGTATGCCGCCAACACTAATGTCGCTTCTGTTCAAGTTGCGCAGAGGCTGAGAAGGATATGCTGACGGCAAGTAAAAGAGGCCGTCGTCGTCATTTCTGGTGGGTACCCTAAAACTTCTTGCTTCAACTTGCATCTAGCGACGAAAGCGATCGGACACATGGCCCATGCCAGTGGCCCCAGCTTCAAGCACGGGCCATGGGCCATGTGAGCAGCCTGCCAAGCCTGAAACCCGAAGCCTGGGCCATAGGCCGCTCCAAGTCTGGGCCACCTCCTTGCCAGTGGCTCAAGCCCGGCCCATCTTCTGACAGCTGGTAGGCCGGGCCAGCAAATCCCTATCAGGCTGTGATATCAATACGTAGTGGGAGAGCAAGGGTAGCCTGAGTAGGGCACCTATCCAAGTCTCTCGAATCTCCGAGTCGGAGAGGCCGCCGAGTCCACACAGATGTGAGGCGTAAGATGAACTACATCTGACATTGACGAATCTGACCAAATATATCGAGCTTCAGAGTTCAAGTAGAATACAGCGGAAATGGAAGATAGCTCTCAAGGACAATCAAGATACGACGGGAATCCGAGCACCACCTGACCATTTTTGGCCTGCTCTACTCCCTATCCATCTTCAGTTGCTGGCGAATCAGATCTGCGACCTCCTCCTTCGGGTCTAAAACCCTCTTTCTAGAAGTTATATCACCAACGAGTAGGTGTATGTTCCCGGAGTCGGAGTCTTTGTAGCTCTTCAAGGTGTCCGCAATGAGCTCCATGTTAAGAGGTCTAGGCGGTTCCTTTGTCAGTGTGGCAGTGAAAAGGTTATGCAGAATCAGGGTGAGATCCACGATGTACGCCCCTAGACACAGAGCGGTCAACGGACTGTTGCAAGGAAATATCGATATTAATTTGCGTCCGGTAGTATATGATTTCACGCACATCGCTTGATATTTTTGACGGAGAAAATTGACTGCGACAACCGCAATACCGGTTCCACTAAGCACTGGCGTAAAAATGGGAGCGACGGTACCAAAAATTGAAGTCAGGTCAGAGAGGATGGTTAGCCTCTCGCTCACGCTTCTAGAATTGACTATAGCTTAGACGTCGATCTTTGCGTCGATAACTAGACTCACGACCCAGGTTGGGGTTCAGTTAACAATGGTTCAATAAGCTTGACCATGTTCTCGCGAAAGTATGTCCCTGAAAGGAGCTTAAAATATTGACCAAATGAACTGTGCAGGAGTTGGTAGATAGAGCTCACCTTTTCTGGGTCGTAAAAAGTCCAGACCTCGATAATGTCCAGGTGAATACGCGACAAACAATCCAACAAGGTGTTTCCCTGAAACACGGTGCTCTTCCCCAAATTAATCCAATATTCTAGATCGCTTGTAAGCTCTACGCATAAGTAACCCAGAGGAAGAATACATGCTTTTAAAGCCCTCGCTGACAGTGAGAATTATTCAGAAACAACCTTGCAGTCGAAGAAAAATCGAGTCCGTACTTTATTGAAAGATTGACCTTTTGCTGTGCATTGATTTGCTGAGCAGCAGCCCACGGGACCCATAAGTCTCCTTCTACTTCGTGCAGACATATCCGAGTGGTCTCGGTCAACCTTTTGAGCATATCGATACATCCTAAAGTAAAGGCCTGGTCGGTCTCGTAGGATTTCGATAGAAAGTATCACTCAAACCAGGGTAGCCTTCCTTCGTTGATACTGTGACATATTCAAAGCGTGGCCGAAAAGCGTTAATCAATACATCCAGATGACGCTTAGCACTTGTTTCGGCATCAGTTCGGGTTGTATCAGCATTGGCAAGCTTGCCAAGACGTCGGGCTGCCTTTCGATGATATTCGTTGAAGAGAACATCGTACTTCGTGAAAGCGATAATCACAGCAACCTTTACTTCGGCATGCGTCAGTTCGAGTGGGTCGAGGAAGATTCAAACTACTCTCACAATTAGTGGCGAGCTCTAAGACCTTCTCATGGGCAGTTTGCATCAAACGCATTCCGGTGCGCGGGGTTTCGATGCACAACCTATGGATGAAGGCCGATCTAAACCGCCAATAACGAATATATAATGATAATAAATTTTACCAAATGGCATGAAGCCGGTCCTTTGGTTCCAAGCGCTCATCACATTTATCACGGATAAACTTCTCTACGACTTCCCACGTCTCAAGGGACCCAGGCTCAAATCCTTGGCTATCGTGAAGGATGAACCGTGGATTGGTGTCAGAAGTGTATGCATGGGCAATATTTGCTTTTCCGACACGATTATGGGCGATATCAATTTTCTGCTCACCGGCGTACTCGTAAGACATGATCAAGAAGGATCGACACAACAAGCTTACCTTTTTGTCAATGTTGAAAACACTGCTGACAAGAGAGGACTTCCCGACTCCCGTCTGCAGAAGTGATACAATTAATACAGTGTTACTGCCAGTGAAATTGGAAAGAGGTCCCACGTTCCCCACCACAAGGATTCGAAATCTGCAAAGAACAGCGTACTACTAAGCCAAGATCAAGGGGCCCATGATGGAATGATACACACTTTGGGCAGATGGCAAGAGTTCTTTCAACTGTCGACGGAAGAGAGTCTGGGGGATTTGTGCTCATGATTGTAGGACGAAAAGGCGTTCCCGTTAGCCGCATCTGATAGGAACCGGGCCCCAGACCGTGACCGAGCCAATAAGTTCACACCAACACATTCCCATCTGACCATTATGTACTGTTTCGTACTGGCCATCGATATGGGAATGTGCCCAAGACACGCTTCTTCTAAGCCCATTGCGGTCGAGGTTTTCATCTTTGACCGTGTGATGTTCGCTAGTATAGTAAACTTGGCCCGATACTGAAATTATTATAAATAAAATAAAATAAATGCCCAAAATACAAGCTATATTCAAGTCCCAATTTAATTTGCCCACTCGCCTTGCCCCTCGCCTTACGCCGAGATACTACAGTATGCTGCCTCAATCTTCTGTCTTGCCTCTGCTGTCCCGAAACCTAGGCGTGTTGCCTTTAATAAGACACACCCCAACGAAAAAGCGAAGACCCAAAGACAGAAACTTCGCGAAACTGCTTGCCAATCCCGAAACAGCAGTCCCCATAACAAAGTTTATTCAAGATACCGGTAGATTCACGAAGGAGATAAGCGGATGGGGAAGTGAAAGACGAAACGTGAAGGAGCCCCGGAACAATTACAACCCCCGTCAATAATCCCGACCAACACACACCACCACCCCTACAAATACGACGACTCACACAACCCCACGACTCGCCGAACCTACCAACAGGTTCAATCAAGACACGAAGAGAGAGGCGGATGACGTAGGAAGCGAGCACGAGGCACAGCCCAGAACACATGAAGACCAACTCGCGCCTCACGCCCTGGCGACACGCACGCCCCACCGACCTCAACGCTTGACGAGAAGCTACGCCACTCCCCGACAGGGGAGTTGGGGGGGAATTAAGATGATAAGGAAAGACATCGGAAAGCGGAATTATGGAATGGACGCGCAATATATTAGAAGTGTAGTGCTACATAGGGTAATCTGCCCTCAGGCGCACAAAAATGGACTCAAAAAAAAAAAAAGACACACCCCAGTTTTGAGAGGGAGATTTCATCCTTTGATGCGTCTTCTTTGGATCTTACATGTATGACTTTGTCAGAAAATTCCGGAGCGCCTTATAATTGACCCGGCTTATAATTACCATTTTAAGCAAAATTACAAAGCATTTATAGCTTGTATAAAGGTCTTAAAAGATAATTAGAAGTTGTTGTTCGTAATTATAGAACATTACAAGACTTGCCGATAATTATAAATAATCATAAGGAAATCTCGCATGATTACAACTTATTACAAAAGAAGGTCGCACAATTGAAACCGCACGATTATAAGTAATACGTACCTGGCACACGGTTCTGCGCTCGCTCATGGGCCCCTGTACAATGATAATGTGTGTTTGTGAGAGCTAAGGAAATGTTTGGAAATGTTGTTTCGTGTAAGCGAACCGACACGCGGCTGTCTGACTTGAGCGTCTGACTCTTCGTTTTGGTTTGTCGCCCAGCCATGCAGCATCTGAATCCCTCCAACAAACGGAAGAGAGTGCAACTTCCAGCCACTCCGAACAAGCGCATCGTGTTGCATTTACCGAGCGTCGGTGAGTACCGTTTCGCAGGGGTGAAGATGGGTAAATGATTAAATATACTTGTGCTTAGACTCGGGACCTGTCGTTGCTCCTGCCGCACCCTCGCCATCGCCGTCCCCTCCTTGCGGATGTTCGATCTGCGTCCGCGCCGATCCGCAACAGAAGGTGAGCCTTCCTGCGCCAGCGTGCTGTCCCCCGGTGTTGACGCACCCTATCCGATTGTTAGCAGGTCGTTGATCAGTCCGACGACCCTTGCACCTGCTCGATCTGTGTACGCGCTCGCGGGCAACAGGAAGGGACGGATTGAATACTTCATTAGGCCTTTAGTAGTAGTGAAATTGTTCATACTTGGCACAGAATGCGTACACGTTTACATCCTTATGGGCTTTCCGACTCCTTGTGAAGTGGAAAGACGGCAGGATGAACTTGTGCGGCGCAGGACTAGTGGTGGTAATCTGGATGCGCATCGTGCCACCTTCGGGCACATTGGGCACTGTGACGGCCAGTGAAGGTCCCCCGATTCCAATGAATGCTAGCAGGCGCGAGGCGGTATTTTGTACAGCCTTCTTCATGTTCTTGCAGAGATGGCGCATCTTGGGCTTCGGCTTACCGTCGGAGAAATCTCTGGCGGCAGCTGGTCCCATGTTCGCTGTGGCGTGCCCCAGGCGCATTGGGGAGAAGTTGATCGCAAGCTTGTTTGCTGTTCGCACGAGCTTTCATCGCGATGACTACTTACGTCGTTTCTTTGTTACTGTCAGAAGAAGTGCCAATGTAACAACTTTGATTCGGAACAACTAAACATCTGAAATAACGAAGGTCTGCCACGACAAATGCATCAGCCAGGGGAAAACAAAACTAATAAATGAGTCTTACCGTGCGCATCGGTCCTAGACGTGGTCAATCGGTAGTCCTAATAAGAAGGGAATAAGTCAAATAAACCAGATGTAGAATCGCGAATACATTACTATCCGAATATTTCGTTGCAACGGATGAACAAGTCACCGGTGTGGTCAACGACATCCATCACAAAGTAGTCGTCAAGCTTATCGAAGTCTTGAATGAGTGGGGCACCGCGCACAATTGATTGCACAAAAAAGAACTCCGTTGATTGCTTCGCGCGGAGACGATGAAGCCTCAACTTGCGATCGTTGACCCGCGGTTGGCCTCTGGGTACGTCAAGGGGGCGCGCCAGGCAAATAGGGAATTTACGCTCTGCGACTGAAGTGGTGAATATAAACACAAGTTGCGCAAAAATGAACCCCTCTGTTGTCTTGAGAATCACGAAATCGTGCCTCTCGCGGCCATGGAAGCCTGGACTACAATATAGGTAGTCCAAGTATTGTTGCCAGTCGACCTTCGATTCATAACATACTTTCATCGACCTGTATTCCGTTATCTTAAAAGGCTATGAGCCAAAATACCAGATCAGATGCGAAACTCACCTTGTCATTAGCCTGAAATTCAACGTGCAAAGAGCCCGGTGCGAAACTGAAGCCATACAGAGGCAGATTGACAGTCAACCAATCCGCAAGTCTCGTACGGAAGTTTCTGAAAGTCGGATTTTGAGCCCAAAGGCCTTCAAGAGTCTCTAATGTAACAGGGGGCTGTTGCGATCGCAAGATAACGGCCCCGGCATCGAACGTCGTGCTTCTCCTTTGACATGATGAGCCATACTGTGCTGGGGGTTCTAAGGAGGAACCAATATGTTGTTCCTGTGTGCTCTCCAATGCGTCTGGATCAGGCTCCGTGTCATCGTCGATCGTCGCCTGGACCTGCTCAAGTGTAACCTCATCGAGTTCGTCGATTTGGTTCCGAATCAGCGCCGCAACGAACCCAAGGTGTTCGTGTTTTAATATCTATGTTTGGGAAAATTGTCAGAAATAAATAAAGATAATGTATGCAACAAACCTGAGACGCAACGTCCTTGAAATTGGTCCGATTTAAGTATAGCTTCCTGATGGGACCGTGAAGTTTCTCGTTCGGTTTCGTGTTGTAGTTGCGTGAGGCACCTTTCGCCTCGATATCGTCGAAGCTGTGGACCAACGCGTGCATCTTGGGGAAGTTCCAGTCTCTGATTTTGTCCTCAGGTTTCGCCGATTCCATAGATAGTCGAATGTACACCTATTAAATAAATCAACACCACGGAGTCATCAAAAAAAAATTGAGTACCTTCATGAGGCATCCAAACCTCTCTAGTTCACCCCGCCCAGCCAGAATCGTCTTCTCCGTGTGTACCTCGAAAGATAAAAGCAAATCCAAGATGGAAAAGCTTCGTAAGCAGAGTAGTAACTGCCACCCTTCTTCGTCGTCGCTCCGCTGAATAACATTTTGTGCAGCAAAGATCACGACCTGAGGTGATTCCGAGTCGGTCAGTTGACGCGATGAAGCCACATATAGTTGACGCACCTTGGATATATCCTCGAACTTTGCGCCATCTGTGAAAGACACCTTCATCACTCCAGAGAAGTGATGTAGGCCACGCCAGCGAGGCGCAAGAGCAAACCTGAGGGAATAAAGTGGAGTTAGCCACTGGGACATCGACTTGGATAAGATGGGAAACATATTACTGTTGGTCGACTTTCGCTGCGGCGTCGCGATTTCGAGAAACCAAAGCTTTGAACCTCTCCCATAAATGGTATCCGAATAGGCCACTATTGTTCGAATGAAGCCTGTCAAAGGATAGCGCGCGATGTGGGTCCGAATGCTTGACAAGCCAGAACACATTCTGGACTCACAGTTACGCATAATTAATAGACGAAATAATCAATGAGACTCACATCGACATCACGAATACCATATTTCGAGAGATGACTCTCGCGATTGCTCCTGATGAGGGTTTTCCCTACGCTAAGAATTTGCTGTGTTTGTACCGCTGTCCTCAGCGGCCAAGTCTTTGAAACGTCAGCGAGCTCTTTGTTGGGGACGCAACAAATCGGGCAGGGCAGTTTGCCAAGATAGCCCCGGATGAGAGACATAACGCATCTAATACATTGGGGTCAGCCGATTCAGGCGGTGATAGAGAATAAAGTACCTACTGTTCTTCATAGTCGGCGGATAATATGATGATGTTAGGGAAAAATAATTGTTGGGTGCCATCAGCGCACTGAAGCCAGCAGCCCGCCTCAGATTTCTCGATAATGGATTCGATTATGCAGCGAAATGCGCGATGCCAGACCTCGCGTTTGAAGTTGACGAATGCCGGCTTCTTAGAGTCCTCTGGAGTTTCCGGGACCTAGACCGAGTACAGTACAACATCAGATACTTATTATCTGCTATTAATAGGGAACTTACAATCGGCAACCATCCGACAATGCGTCCACCGCCAACGCCATTGCCATTCCGAATCTCAGTTGGTAGATTCGCGCAGCGTGCGACCACTGGGTAGGCCATTTCTGTGCCGAAGCTTGACAGCTTCGCCTTATCCGCATAGAGGATGAAGCATAACGGACGCGCACCCTGGGGGATCCGGGACTGCAATAATTAGTTCAACAACAAAAAGAGTACACATGCATTCAACTACTACAAGGAGACGTTGACAAAGAGTAACATGCGTACTTGAAAATTCCAAAACGTGTCCGCAGTCCACGGTTCATCATACACACGAGTGATATTCTCTCCATCGTGCTTAAAAACCTTCCGCGCATCCCATTCAAAATATGGAGCCAAATGTGGGTCCAAGATGAGGTCAACCGCCCAGTTCCATAGTGGGCGATGAGGCATCGCGAACGTCTGATCCACACCCTTGTATGAAACTGAGATATTGTCGAAATCAAACTATCACTTGAAAAGGTTAACGATTAATCTTCAGTACGGTTCGTGGGCTTACGGGCGTCAGTTGAGACGATGCACGCTCCCACGCGCTCCTCATGTCCGAGAACTTTAAGAGTGAAAGTGGGCCCTTGCCATCGATACTCGTGCTGAGAACCTTAAAGAGACGGTCGTATTGATCCTTGCTCATCCCGACCTCCATGAGAACCTCTGAGAACACGAAGTCTTCGCGCGTTTTAAAGAACGGCCGCCACGGCTCCGCATTAAGGGGGCGGTTGGGAAGTCGGCGTTTGCGGTTGTCCTCGTCGGGAAGTCGCGTTTCAGACGCTCGTCCACTATTTGGATGGTATTCAACCGTGAATTTATGTGTTCTCGGGCCATCAGAAGAGCCAGTCGTTTGTGCGACAGAAGGGGGTGTAGGTTCACGCACTGTCAATGAGTGGACGATCACATCGACCACTAGGTAGGAAGATCGATGTATAGCGCACCTGATGTTCCCCATCCCGCGTCAAGATCCATCGGTTCGGCAGCAGCAAAGGCAGGGGGTAATAGGGGTTCGTCTGGAATGGCAGCACCCGGAGCTGGTTCAGAAAACATGGTCAGTATGTCGAATATAAATTAGTGTGACCATCACGCACTAATAAGAGTATCTAGTGCACGAAGTCTCTTCTCCAGAGACTTCGCGTACTTTCGGTCCCCCCGGCGTTCCTCTCGTTCTCTCTCACACTTCTTGACATGGGCCGGATAACCTTGGACGCGGTATCGGATGTGACATATTGGACATTTCTTATTCTTGCCTGGGGATTGACTTACTTTTGGCATAAGTACAGAGGTGTACAGCGAAGAGTAGGAATGGTGGGGGGTGATACGGACAAAGAAGATGGGGGGGGTGATGATAATAAATCATGCGTGGGAAATCAATACTGTAAAGGTCGCAATCAACAAGCCCCTTCATCTATTAATTTATGATAAATATTACGAGGGGCATATCCCAACATCGTGGCACACAACCAATGATATATCATCTCATCTTAATCATCGCTTCCATGAACCTGCCTTGTGCTGACACCTATAGTTGGGACGTATTAAATTGTGTGATCTTTCTTGTAATTGATTGCAGTCACCTGTCCTTTCTTGTATCACTGCCACCTATGTCCCCGATGAGGTCATCACACATAAGTACCAGCATGGCAACTGCATGGCCGATGAACTCGCATCCTTTTCTCCAATCATCAAGTATTAATACTGCATTGGTCTCACTCAGACATTAATTGTGTCATAACAGATCCTTACTATTAGCTCCACCTTCCCTATGTTTGTGGTCTGGACCCGAGGATGGCTCAAGCACTATTAGTCAAGAAGATCAGATCGCTGGTCAGTTTTTACCTGTGACAATATATTCCGAAGCGACCTACTAATAATATTTCTGTTGTAGGGGGGAAATCTCCAAGTCTCGAATCACAACCAATTTGTTAAAGCTTCATTATTAATGGTGAAGATATTCATGATCGCACTGGCAGCTGGCTTTCTTTGTATCCCACAAGAGTCTTTCTTCAAGTCACCAAAGGTGTGGAACAACGAAGACTGGTCCCCCAGGTAACATGGGTCCACCTGTCGGGAAACTGTTATCATGACCTCGCACTGACAGGCTGATGTGTCTTCATTGCAGACAAGATATCAGTGTGCTTGCTAATATTTTACGTCTACTTGTGTGCTGCATGGACCTTCATTTCACGCTAAGATGCCAGGTGGATTTGTACGTGGATATGGTCTTTCTAATAGACTCAGATGTTTTATTCAGCGATTAAGAGTGGATCATAAGGATTATAAGGCAAGGAGAAGTTGACGTTGTCTACACATAACTGGTCCACTGACTCCATCATCCCCCTTCCCATTGACACTTGTGGATATACTCACTTTGCTATGGCTTCCGATGATGAATCACTTTCCCCACAATCTGATGACCCAGGCCTTGACAGTTCAGCGTCAGAAGATGAGCTCACCACAGCACTGTTGCAGCCCACAGCACTGGCTGAAACCGACAACATGACAACTCAGCAGTTGCGTGATGTCAGTCCTATGATTTCGTACATATTTTTATGCTAATTCAACCCGATATATCACTTCTAGTTGCTCAAGGCATCCCAGCTCAGTCAACAGTTGCTTGCCGAGAGATACAAGGCCCTAAAAATCAACCTCGATGATTTGGCAGCCTCTCACAAGTCCATGAAAACAGTAAAGGCTGGGAATGAGTTGTCATTAAAAGAAGAGTTGAAGGAAATCTCGCTTGCTGGGGGTAGGTTTTCAGTTGTTGGGGAGCTCTGGGTCAACAAGACCACGCTCGACATTGCTTTCCCTCAAGGCTTTGATCCGCTCAATCCTGACCGTTATTCCGATCTCCACACTGAAGCCCGTGGTGTAATTGCTGAAGTCTATTTGGGTCTTGCGCCACCCCTCCAGAAGGCACTTGCGGATCACAATCGAAGGGAGGCCTTCAAGACAGCCGTAAGTTTCAATTGTCTCTGCACATCCCCCCATGTCTGATTGATCTGCGTAGTTTATAAAGCAATTGGACCAAGAACGAGCAAATTCAGTACACACAGCGCGTGCCTATGCAGGACGTTTGCTTGGGATCGACTCTACTTTTTTCGCAAAATCTTTTGATCGTGCAAGTACTCCAGAGCTGTGAAGGCTCCTCGAAACCCCAGCAAAGCCAGGCGAACTGTATCCTATTTGGCCACGGCTCTTGTTTCCTAACCATGATACCTGCAGTACCCGCCCACTCCAGTGCATGCCACTTGTGAAAGTACGTGTAAGTGTTTTCTAGTTGTATGTACCACTAACGCTTCTTCAGTTCCTTAAAATTATCTTGTATGGGCCCTCCTCACTTGATGGTGATAATGTCACTAGAAAACGCTCGACAAAGGGGGTGCTCTGGAACGTGGAAAAAACCACTCCAGGGATGATTGTGATGTCAGCTACCCTTGTAAGTAATATCGATTCATTTTGTGTACTCCATTGCTAATCTAATAACCCTGGTGTAGCTCATATACGCGTGCAGCCAAGATCAGTTGTTTTCAAAGACCCAGGGCCCCAGTTGCGTTAACTGGAATGAACGTTTCAAGCTATATAAGCATGCCATTCTCCGTTTTCCTGCCAACTATCGCAACGAACTATTCTCGTGGTACGACATGCAGATCTTTGCGAAATCTACAACTGGTTCATCGTCAGGCTTGGGTTCCCTCAATCAAGGCCTTGAAGATGTTGAGGATCTGGTCGAGCGCCTTCACCAAGCGGAAGTCACAAGCACATACAACCCTCCGGCTCCCTCACTACCTGTATTACAACTTGCAGAAGCCAACAAACCTGACGCACCACCCACTTCTTGTACCCGATCTCTTGTTTCTGATGGCACCCCAGCCCCTGGTCAGATGGAGCAATCCCCGATGCAAGCGTGCACCACTGATCAAGCTGAGGAACTTAATAATGTGGCAGATGACCACAATCAGAATGTTGCAGCACGGCCCAAGCGACAGTCACAGCCCATTCGCAAGTCGAAGACTACTAACAATAAGAGATCGGCCAGGAAGTAATAGGGGTAAGAATCCAAGAGTATTAGATATACCTGTCCCCTTGCTCGTCTTATATTTTTGAATCAACCATGAAGTGCGACAATAATACGAGCTGTGAGATAATCTTTCCGGTTAGTTTTCTAGTCACGTGAAAGTTGAGGCAATACGACGTTGCTGCTTTCTGTTCTCTTATTTTTATTCTCTCTCCCATTGACACGACATCATCTCTCTTCTTTGACCAATGGAACGACTGCTTAGACTGTGCATAGCGTCAGCTCCTGTTGGCCGTGACCTATTAATACTAATACGATGCAGACCCCCTAACCATCAAGTTTAACAGAGTCGTCGTCGCCTGTCAATGAATTGCTGCCGACGTCGATGCGTCGCTTCTCATCACTCACTAAACCCTACTGACTACCTCATCATCCCGCCCGAGGAGATGGAGCAGCATTGGAGCTCGATGACGACAACGATAGCCTAGAGATTGCCGCTGAAGGTGCCCGCATGAATACGACGCATACACAATCTGACTGGCACATGTACGTCTTTTCTCCCCTCCTTTCATCCCTTGATCCCTTCCTCACAACTGGCCCCGAACTCCATGCTTCCACCACCACCGAGCCATACCTCGTCCCACCTCTGCCCCACCTCCATCATGTGTTGCGCTCCACGCGCCGTGGAAAACCAGGGCACTCTGCGCGATGCTTCCCCGACCCCTGGGGTCCTCCATCCCCCTCGGCAACAGCGCCATCAGTGCCGCCCCTCATGCGCTAGCCATCCA
>Ga0137385_10004240_pt1 | contig 12520 bp, 15 predicted proteins | sample SagtaG_FD_104921 | JGI IMG/M metagenome (GOLD analysis project Ga0137385, IMG submission 104921) | Vadose zone soil microbial communities from Sagehorn Ranch, Mendocino, California, USA - Sage2_R_80_16 metaG | ecosystem: Environmental > Terrestrial > Soil > Vadose zone | place: USA: California...
GTGAGTCATGCTCAGTAAGCTATCAGTAAGCAAGAGTAAGTAACAATGAGTAATGATGAGTAAGGTCCACATATCCAAGAAGGGAAGTGAAACAACAATGAGGTGAGATAAGAGACATAAAGCATACAGTAGCTCAGTCATCCATCAATATCCAGGTACGAACTTTGATAACACAAGTCCAGACTCTTCCAGAGTCTTCCATGATATTCCATGCCTTTCCATGGGCAGCTGTTACAATCCCAGACACATTCACTTCTTTTCTCACTATGACTCATTACCTTACACATGCCGAAACCCCATGACTCATCCTGACTCAGACTCATGACTCATTACTTACTGATCATTCCATATGACATCATCACTGACGTCACTATGACGCACGCTGACTCAGACTTACTTATCCACCTACGTCATCATGACTCATTCCTAGGATCTGGATACTAGGATTGCACCATATGTTTGTTCAACACAAACATTCTGTACGAGTATATAAGCCCTAGTCTATCTAGCTTGTACAGTAGACTTGACTTCTTCCACAATCACGACATAGTCTCCAGAACCAGATGGGAGCCTTGGGTATAGCTCCATTGAGGACCTTCGACTTGTCTCTCATCAGAACACAGGCCTTCGTATTTTGCCTCACATACCCGGAACATGGACCTTCGATTTTGTCTTGCACCAGCCAGTCTTGAGTGTTGACTTGACTTGGCCTTTCCTCTCACACCAGTCTTGAGCGCGGCTCGACTTGGTACTTGTGCATCACCAAACTGAAGCCCTGATACGGCTTCACTCTACGAAGAACCAGACCCAGAACGCACGTTGCACGATAATGCCAGTCGTGGCATTACATTAAGTCAAGTCTCCCAACCGTGGCTTCAAGCAGCAGAGCTAGAGCAACATTTCAGTCAGAACTCATCGAATGAAGTACCGAAGACAATCTCCCCAACAACGTCAAGGGAGCAGCAGTTTATAAAAGTTTCGCAGACCAAGAAGGGTACTACGTATTTGACAAAAATCTTCAAGGGTACATCCCCATCCATTACCTTGAAGACAGACGTCTTTGGACATTAATCGATTATGACAATAAATCAGGAAGTTGGTACACAACTGAACCAGCTCCACTTGAATATGGTCTAGGACCTTACAGAAGCAAACCACTACACGGGATAGACGTTGACTCTTCAGAAGGACTCTTCAGAAGGAGAACTTGCAGACACTGAAGACCACACAAATAAAGGGAAACAAGTTACACCTACCCCACAAACCTTCCCATTGTATGCCATGACCAGCACCCAAGCCCAAACAACCACTACTGCACCAGCCAGTGGAAGTGGCCTCGTCGTCCAAACCATTCCCCTAGGCGGGGGTGGCGGAGGTGGTGGAGGTGGCAGAGGAGGCGGAGGAGGAATCCCCACAGGAGGCAGTGGAGCCCCAGCAGGACCACCTGCACTCACAGGAAAGTTAGGAGGCAATCCACCAAAAGAGTTCCACAGAGACAGGGAGGAAAGCAAATCCTTCCTACTCAACTTCCTCCTCTATTGAGGAATGAACCCACATGTGGAACAACTTGCCATCCCCTACCAAAGAAGCATGACATTCTTGTCATACATTTGAGGACCCCTTGTTAACGATTGGGTCAAGGAACAAGCCCATTGGCTCATAGATCAAGTCATGGGAGGAGTAGCCCACGCTGAAGAAAACCTGTGGGCCACCATCGAAACCAGATTCCGCCAAGCATACACAGACACAGCGGAAAAGCAAAAGGCCCAACATAATATTAGGGACCTTAAAATGAAGGGCGACAACCTCGATGGCTTTATAGCCCAATTCACTACCACCGCAAAGAAAGCAGGGTACAACTTGAATAGCGAAGCAACCCTGGATGTTTTCCAAAGGGCTCTACCATTCAAACTAGTAGCCAACTGCGTCAAATTTGATCATCCGGTCATGTGGAACGACTGGACAAGATCAGCACAAACCCATCAACAGGAGTACATATTCCTAAAAGAAAGAGTCAAAGGAAACGACCGAAGGGGAGGAGCAACAAAATTCCAGTGGAGGAATGCACTTAACAACCACAACCCTAATGCCATGGACATAGGACGCACTAGAGCTCACGCAACATTCATGGACGAAGAGAAACAACAAAGGATTCAAAGTGGATTATGCTTCCACTGCAATCAAAAGGGAGATATTGCTAGATATTGCCCACAACAAGGATCACGAGTGGCAGAAGCATCCACATCCAACACCCCAGTCATTACAGTCCAGACTCAAGGACCAGTTAGCGCAGCACAAAAGGCACAAGCCCTAATTGCGACTCTCCATGCGGAATCAGAGGAAGTTCGAGACTGCTTTGCAGATGAACTGTTTGGCAAAAAGGATTTTCTCAATGCCTAAACCTGGCAGCCTGGGCAAAGGCACTACGAATTAGTGTGTACAATAGCAGATATCGATCCATGCAAATCCCAGTCTTATTTGAATCTACACACATGACGGCTGAACGAGAAGTCCTTGTCGACTCAGGAGCAACCGACAATTTCATATCCAAGAACCTACTTCATCGACTCAAGATTGGGTACCTCCCAGTAGAAACCCCCATCAAAATTTGGAACGTAGATGGGATGCACAATCAAGACGGTGCCATTAGTCACTTTACCGACCTACAAGTACGCACCAGAGAAGAAACCAAGACTCTTCGATTCCTCATAACCAATCTGGGAAGGGACAAAGTAATTCTAGGGTACCCCTGGTTGACCGCCTTCGAACCTATCGTTCATTGGAAAGACGCAATGTTGGACAAAACCTGTCAACCAGTAGTAATCTCAAGTGTCAAACCCAACAAAGTCCAAGCATCAACAATCATGACAGAAGAAGAATGGGTCGAAATAAATTGGGAAGAAGAAGAGCCATATGCCATGCTTCGAAAAACATCTACAGCATCAGAGCTGGCTCAAGCAGCTATGGATAAAACGAAAAAGACCTTTGAACAAATGGTCCCAGAGGAATACCAATGACATGCCAAAACATTCAATGAAAAAGAGTCTCATTGATTCCCACCCGAAAGAACATGGGACCACGCAATTGATCTCCTGCCAGACGCTCCTAAGGCCATCGATTGCAAAATATATCCCATGGCAAGAGGAGAAGAAGACTCGCTACATGATTTCATCAAAGAACAACTAGAAAAGGGATACATTCAACCGTCCAAATCCCCATACTCATCACCATTCTTCTTCATCAAAAAGAAGGATGGAAAATTATGCCCAGTACAAGACTACCAATGGTTGAACTCCCTGACAGTGAAGAACCAATACCCACTACCCCTGATCCCAGAATTGATTGACCGACTGTGCGATGCCACACTATTCACGAAACTTGACATTTGCTGGGGATACAACAATGTTAGAATCAAAGAAGGAGACCAGTGGAAAGGAGCCTTCAAAACAAACTTGGGACTCTATGAACCTTGTGTCATGTTCTTTGGATTAACAAACTCTCCAAACACGTTCCAGACCATGATGGATACAATTTTCAGAGACCTCACCACTACAGGGGAGGTCATGATCTACATGAACGACATCCTCATTGCCACCCCAACCAATATCCCACACCACCGACATATCGTACATCAGGTACTGGACAAACTAAAAGAACACAACTTATTCCTCAAACCTGAGAAGTGTACTTTCGAAGTACCTGAAATTGAATATCTGGGATCAATCATAGGTGGAGGAAGAGTACGAATGGACCGTGTAAAAGTCCAGGGAGTCAATGGCTGGCAATGCCCAAAAACCCTCACTGAACTCAGAGGGTGGATGGGATTCATCAACTTCTACTGAAGATTCATCAAAGGATTCTCCAAAATCACAAGGGTCCTAAATGAACTTACCAAGAAGGGAGTCCCATGGGAATGGATGGAGGAAAGAGAAGAGGCGTTTCAAATGCTGAAGAAGCTGATATGTGAAGAGCCAGTACTGCTCATGCCCAAGTTGGATCAACTGTTTGAACTAGAAGTAGACACATCAAACTATGCCATAGGCGCGACCCTAAATCAGAAGGACAAACTAGGACGTTGGCACCCCGTGGCATACTATTCCACCACACTCTCAGAAACGGAAAGAAACTACAACATCTACAACAAAGAATTATTAGCCATCGTAAAGTCACTCCGTCACTGGAGAACATACCTTGCAGGAGCACCACATCAAGTAGTAATCCACACCGACCACTCCAACCTCTTATATTGGAAAGAGCCCTGGAAGATCAGTCGACGCATTGCGTGTGAATTCCAGGAGCTACAGGAATACAACTTTGTGCTCAAACATGTGGCAGGAAACAAAAACGCACAAGCGGATGCACTCTCCCAAAGACCAGACTACGACACCAGGGAAGAAGACAATGACAATGTGGTGGTACTACCATCACATGTCTTCATCAAATTGGTGAGTGAAGAACCTATCAAGGAGATAGACACCTGCTCAAAAATCAATATGAGCAACTTAGAAAATGAAGAAACAATCAAAAAATGGGCGAACACATACCAACTACACCATGAAAATCACACCTGGTGGAAGGACGAAGCCCTAGTTGTTGCCGGCGACAACAATCTTAAAAGGGGGGTAATTTCCACATTTCATGACCCCCCATACTGTGGACATCCCGGAATACATAAAAGGATGCGCAGTGTGTCAAGCAAACAAAATCAACACACACCATCAGAAACCGCAACTATTCCCCATTACCACCGATCCAGAGGCACAGCTGTTTGAAGTCATAACCATGGACTTCATTACTAAACTACCACCATCGAATGGATATGACTCCATACTCACTGTCACCGACCACGATTGCACCAAAGCCACCTTGTTCATACCTTGCAATGAGATGATTACAAGTGAAGGGGTAGCAAAGCTATACCTTCAACACGTATACCCCCATTACAGCATACCCAAACATATGATCACTGATCGAGGATCACAATTCGTATCAATCTTCATGAGAAATCTGTGCCAAGTTCTAGGGATAAAGCAAAACATCTCATCAGCATACCACCCGCAGATGGATGGGCAGTCGGAACATAGTAATCAATGGGTAGAACAATTCCTATGCCATTGGAGCAACACACAACAGGACAATTGGGCCGACTTACTACCAATAGCCCAGTTCGCTCATAACTCCTGGCCAAATGCAACTACAAGAAACTCACCATTCAAACTACTCATGGGAAGCGAACCACGAACAACATGGGAGGAAAGAAAGATGAAGGTACAGACAGTCGACGAACACCTCCAAGGTATAAAAGAGGCTCGCAGCATGGCACAAGACTGCATCAAACATGCACAACGCCTCATGGCAGAAAGGGGCAAAACCAAATTCATGCCCTATACCCAAGGAACCTTAGTTTGGTTAGAAGGGGTCAATCTCCGCACACACTACCCTACATCCAAACTAGCCCCAAAAAGATATGGCCCCTTTCCCATCAAGAAAGTTCTATCAGACGTATCATACAAACTGGAACTTCCGGCGCAATGGAAGATACACCCAGTGATCCATGCCAACCTCCTGACTCCCTATAAGGAAACAGCATTACACGGCCCCAACTTCACCCAACCTCCACCTGACCTTATCGATGGAGAAGAAGAATACGAAGCTGAAGAAATACAAAAAGTCCGCCAACAAGGCTGAGGGCGCAAACTCCACTACCTAGTCAAGTGGAAAGGTTTTCCCACAAGTGACAGCACCTGGGAACCTGTGGAGCATCTGAAACACGCCCCAGAACTAATCGCCAACTTCTATCACCGATACCCCAATGAAGAAGGAGCGCCCAAAACCACATAAAAGAAGGGCAATCATGGACACGGAAAATAACATCTCCACTCCTACCTTCCCATTTCTTTCCTAACCAACATGAACTTCTCCACTGATGAATATGAATCCGTTGGAGAGCATGGCACTTATTGCAATGCTGTCCTGGCCAATGAGGTCGAAAGAGATACGATATGCTCCCCATGAGTCACGACAGTCATCCCCTCTTCCCCCGTACATATTGCTACACCACCCCCGCTCATGATCCCTTCTGCCAACACCATCAGAGAAATGCCCAATGCGAACTTTGTCGCCATGCTCGAAAGTCTAGCCAGGGCCACCACCAGGATCGAAATGGTGGAGGAACCAATCGACTATGAACGAGAGCCAGATGTGGACACAGACGAAGACCCAGGACTCCCCTACTTTCCTAACCAACCTGCATCCCTCCACTTCTACCCCTTGTACATCCTGAAAGCCGACAACAACAATGAAAAGGTGCTAGCACCATACATATACTACCACAAGAACAGCCAAGAAGTCGTCAGTTGCATGAAGCGAGGAGCTGCCCCTTATGCTGCACCAGTCTATCTCCATACCCCCAACCCCATCCAACTCCCCATTCCATTGACCAACACCCAGATTCAACAGTTCTCTACAGAGGACCCTTGCGCCTACGCCATCGATGAGGTGCTGAGATGACTGGAAGACCTGTGAATTGATGCGGAGGTATCCCAGTTGTGCGAAAAGCTGGACTTGCAGAAGAAGGTCCAACGGCAACAGGACGACATAAGGCAACAGGAGAGGAGGTTAGTAGGAGCACAGTTCGACATCGAGCAAGTGATCCAAGGCATTCAAGATCACATGGAGAGGGTGTGTCTATACCAGACACTGGCAGATGCATATGCCTGCATGGTTGTCAGACCCACACACTCCCCATCTGACCATCCATTAAACTTATGACCGCGTGGCCCTCTCGAAATGCCGCAACTCCATGATGAGCCGAGATGCAGAGGTTGTTGGGAGTGTGGAAGTCAATCCCACCATCGCAAGAATTGTCTGCAACAAGATCACCCTAACCAACAGTGTACATACTGTCAGAGTCGCTCACACCGCTCCCCACAGTGTCTCTTCAAGAGACTAGCCATACCACCACCCAACACGAGGATGGTCAAAGAAGCACTTAGTCATACCCCTGTAGCGCCCACTTGGTGCAGCAAGTGCTTGTGTAACAACCCAGGGCATGAAGAAGTTGACTGCCCCACACAAGAACTCTGTTGCAACTGCGGACGACGAGGAAATATATATTTCCTCAGAACCCATAAGTGCGACGACACTCAAGATCAACTCATGCACGGCGAAGACAACGAAGTAGCGGACCCCAGCCTCTACGGTGATGGCGAGAGTTGAAGTCGAGCCAACTTCAATCCAAAAGGGGGGGTAATGTTACAATCCCGGACACATTCACTTCTTTTCTCACTATGACTTATTACCTTACATGTGCCGAAACCCCATGACTCATCCTGACTCAGACTCATGACTCATTACTTACCAATCGTTCCATATGACATCATCACTGACGTCACTATGACACATGCTGACTCAGACTTACTTATCCACCTACATCATCATGACTCATTCCTAGGATCCGGATACTAGGATTGCACCATATGTTTGTTCAACACAAACATTCTGTACGAGTATATAAACCCTAGTCTATCTAGCTTGTACGGTAGACTTGACTTCTTCCACAATCACAACATAGTCTCCAGAACCAGACGGGAGCCTTGGGTATAGCTCCATTGAGGACCTTTGACTTGTCTCTCATCAGAATGTGGGCCTTTGTATTTTGCCTCGCATACCTGGAACGCGGACCTTCGATTTTGTCTCGCACCAGCCAGTCTTGAGTGTTGACTCAACTTGGCCTTTCCTCTCACACCAGTCTTGAGCATGGCTTGACTTGGTACTTGTGCATCACCAAACTGAAGCCCTGATATGGCTTCACTCTACGAAGAACCAGACCCAGAACGCATGTCGCACGATAATGCCAGTCGTGGCATTACAGCAGTGCACCCCTTCAACAGTCTTTCATCCATCAGCATTCTCCACAATAGCCCTTCGCTTATGTAGTTAGCCCAATACATACTAGGGCTGGGCTCTTGACTTAGCTAATCATATGGTCCACTCATGACTGTCTTATAGAGGTACTCTGCATCCTCTAAATCTTCTTCGGCATCTTCCGGTGTGTCTAGCATCGCATGTACTGTTGCATCGTCTTCATCGTCGTTTCTGTGTGTCCAGAGGTGTATTTCATCCTTGTTTGGCATGTCATACTGGTGGTTGATGTATCGTAACATTCCTGCATGTGTCGGTGGTGTGGCAGGGGTGTCACAGGGCTGAAACATAACATCACCCTCTTTTCTAGGGCATGGCCCCCATGCTCTTGATTCTTCTCTGGGAATGCGAGCAGCTACTGTGGCATTATAGGCTAGCTCACGTACCGAGGTTGCCAGCATGGGCCAGTACTTGTCCTCCAGGGTGGCTGCCTTCCAGTTTATTTGTGGTTCAAAGTGGCTTAGCCAAGGGAATCCTAATAGAAGGTCCACCGCTGAATCAATCAGCATGAACTCCATTTCCGCATAGTGGTTGTTGGCTGTGACACTTAGCTTGGTGTACTCGCGCACTACTCTGCTCTGACTCCATGTTCCATCTGCATTAAGCATTGGTCTTGGGAGGGCATATTGCTGCACCTCCAGTCCTAATCTTCTTGCCAATAGTGGCACTATTGTGTTGACGGTGGCTCCAGAGTCCACCAGTGCTGAGATGGTCAGCATCCCTTTTGTGGTGACGAAGGTCACTAGCACTCTAAGCTCCTTTGGATGGCCTATCATTTCCGCCTCCATGAACTTCTTTAGGGTCCCGTTGCAATTGAGCTCTTCGTGGAGCTCCGGGTTTTCTTCCAGCTCTTTGATGATTTGTGCCACTCTTTCTGCAGCCATTTGTTGTGGCTTTAAAATCCCCATTGGTGGTGGTGGTGGCCCTTTTGGTGGTGGCACCACAGGAATTGATGTTGCTGGTGTGAACAGGGATGTTTGGAATGGTCCTTCTGCGGGGTGCACTTTAGGCCACCGCGCTCTTGGTTGGTGTCTGTTGGGGCACACAGGGCGAATGTGTCCTTCCTGATGACAGTGGTGACATACTACTAATTCTCTCATCATGTGCACTCTTCCTCTTGCGCTCATGTCCATGGCTTCTGGGTGAAATTGATATTGCCCCCATGTGGAGGGCTGCACTAGTTTATTGTGCGCTGCTTCTACTTGCTGGCTCCATGGCGTCGGGAGTGGTGGTGCCTCCAATTCTTGTGGCACAAAGTATTCTTCTCTTGCCTCTTCAGGTGGCGTGAATTCTTCTGTCCATTCGTTGAAGCGTACTTGCTTCTTGGCTTTTTCTCTCTTGACTTGTGGCTGTATTGTCACTGTGTCCAGTTCAAAGGCCTCTTCTGGGACGATGTAGTCCTCTTCTTCTTCTAGTGGTGGCGCATCATATGCAGCCTCGTCATACTCTTCGCCATAGCCCATAGGCTCTTGTGGCAGTGTCTCTTCTAGGTATTCTTCAACCTCCTCAGGTTCTTCCTCCATAGACTGCTCTGAAGACAGTGAGGGCATAGGGGAACGTCAGTGGCGAAGACTTAGCTCTGGCCTACATGACTCCATATGCATCTGTAGTTGTACCCTCTTTTCTAGGGACATTCTCCACTCTTCGTATGTGGTGGGCCTGTCAAGTTCCATACACTTCTCCATAATTGCGTACAGTATACCATCCACAAACTTGTCGATTGTTTGATGTGTGCTGTATTCATAGCCAGCATGCTGTATCAGTTGCTCGAAGGTGGCAACGTACTCGTCCACCTCATATCCTTCCATAAATACTCCTGTGCACAGTGTTGCTCATGCTCATTCTTGGCGTAGGCTGTCCACAAAGTGGGCGTCGAATGCCTTGCCACTTCTCTTGCTAGTGCCAGGTTGTGGGCACTTATTCCTCTTTCTAGTTCTTCATGTAGCCATCGTACTTGCTGTTGTACCCACGTATTGACGAGCAGGCCTTTGATGTATGTGAGGAATAGAAGGGCGATTTTGTGTGGGGTCATGACATTTGCTAGTTCATTGGTAGCAGTATAAATATACCATTGAGTCGCAAAGGACTCAGCTTCTGCTCTGTTTCCTGTGAATACTTGTGGTTCTTGTCCAATGAAACCATCTTCGTCATCGTAGAAAGACATCTTGCTTTTCTTCAGGTGTAGCAACCTCTGCTTTTGTTCTGGCTAAGCGACCTTGGTTCTTGCGCATGTATGCGAATAGTAGTCAACTGTTGAAGGGCAAAGACTAGAGCTTGACTTAATGTTATGTTACCACTGATAAGTCAAGGCAGATTGCCAATCAACCTAGTTGCACAAGTCGATGATGTGGACGATGAGGCAAACCAATAGCTGAATAGTGGCGCCAACGATATAGAATAGAGTCCACTCAAGAGATGAAAGGTGATGATCCACACTGGATAGGAACGGGGAATGGGGTTTCTGCTATAGACACTTGCTACTTCGCTGTGGTGAATACAAGAAGTCAAGCTGGAGAACTACCAGCGACTCTACTATGGCTTATATGGACTCCTACAGGCATATAGTAAGCACTGTGAGTCATGCTCAGTAAGCTATCAGTAAGCAAGAGTAAGTAACAATGAGTAATGATGAGTAAGGTCCACATATCCAAGAAGGGAAGTGAAACAACAATGAGGCAAGATAAGAGACATGAGGCATACAGTAGCTCAGTCATCCATCAATATCCAGGTACGAACTTTGATAACACAAGTCCAGACTCTTCCAGAGTCTTCCATGATATTCCATGCCTTTCCATAGGCAGCGCACCCCTTCGACAGTCTTTCATCCATTGGCATTCTCCACGATAGCCCTTCACTTATGTAGTTAGCCCAATACATACTAGGGCTGGGCTCTTGACTTAGCTAATTGTATGGTCCACTCATGACCATCTTATAGAGGTACTCTGCATCCTCTAAATCTTCTTCGGCATCTTCCGGTTCTTCGGCATCTTCCAGTGTGTCTAGCATCACACATACTGTTGCATCGTCTTTGTCATCGTTTCTGTGTGTCCAGAGGTGTATTTCATCCTTGTTTGGCATGTCATACTGGTGGTCGATGTATCGTAACATTCCTGCACGTTTCGGTGGTGTGGCAGGGGTGTTGCAGGGCTGAAACGTAACAACCATCCACCTATCCCAGTGGGCATATATCGATGCCATCCTCAAACGTTTCAACCTTGCCGATGCAAAACCTCTCTCTATGCTGATGGACGTGCAAGCCAGACTGATGTCTGAGCAAGCCCCAGTGAGTGCGGCCAAGTTCGTGACCATGCACAATGTCCCTTACTGTGAGGCGGTTGGCACCCTCAATGGCTGCACTCGCCATGCGCCCTGACATCTCATTCGCTGTGTCCACCATGGCACAATTTGTGTTGAACCCTGGTCCTGCACACTGGGAGGCAGTAAAGCAGATCTTCCACTATCTGGCCAGCTCGCGCGACCTGTGGCTCTCATATGGCGAAGCATGCCGCACCCTCATCAGCTACACCAACACAGATGACAGCATGGCAGAAGACCGCCATGCCATCTCGGGGTACACCTTCCTCATCGACGGTGGCGCCATCTCATGGTCCTCCAAATGGCAGGAGATTGTCTCCCTGTCCACCACTGAAAGCGAATACGTCGCAGCAATGCACGGTGTAAAGGAGGCGCTCTGGCTGCGCAGCCTCCTCTCTGAGGTATTCGGCCCCTTCAAAGACCCCACAACAATGCTCTGCAACAACCAATTCACGATCGCACTCACGTGCAACCACCAGTACCACGCCTGCACCAAGCACATAGATGTGCATTTCCATTTCATCCACTGGGTTGTCGATCAAGGCGTCATCCAACTTGTCTACTGCCCAACCAAGGACATGGTGGCCGACATGCTCACGAAGGTGTTACCATCTCCCAAGGTGAAGCACTTCGCCACCAGTCTCAGACTGCACGCGAAGTGAGGGGGAGTGTTGAGATCTTAGCATGCACAACGGCGATGTGCCCTGAATATGAATCTCATGGTGTTCGCTGTTGCACTACTTTAGTTTTCATACTACCTTAATACACTACCTGTCAGCCTGTTACTCCCGCTCTGCTGTATGCACTAATGTCACTCGTCAGTACTTTTCATTTTACCAGTAGTTAAATACCTTCATAGTTTATTCTGTGCACCTCAGTCATCGCTCATACATGCACAATTCCTGAGGTGAGAATGCTCATTACCCTACTACCCTTACAGTTCGCTCATGCCTAGATAGTCCTCTTGCTTTCTGTCTAGGTAAATAGAGTCATCACTCGTACACGCACGATTCCTGAGTCCTCTTGCTTTCTGTCTAGCTTGCCCTTGCGCATGTTCCGGAACGTCCGCCCGACTATCCATAACCAACACATTTCCGGTGCATCTTGACCAGAAACTGGTGACACTGAGAGAAGAATACAAAACGCTCCTGGCATTAAGGTGAATGTAAAAAAATACGTAGAACCTCCACACGATGTTCTAATTCAGAGTTGGCTACCATAGAGCCCTATGAAATGTGGACAGATTAGCAGTCAAGCTCTTGGTCAAGCTAGTCAAGGCCCA
>Ga0137385_10004244_pt1 | contig 12510 bp, 10 predicted proteins | sample SagtaG_FD_104921 | JGI IMG/M metagenome (GOLD analysis project Ga0137385, IMG submission 104921) | Vadose zone soil microbial communities from Sagehorn Ranch, Mendocino, California, USA - Sage2_R_80_16 metaG | ecosystem: Environmental > Terrestrial > Soil > Vadose zone | place: USA: California...
ACACGACTTCGGCTTCGACTTCTCCACTGCCACTGCGATCTTGACGATCCCCGCCGACTTTATTCTCTCTCGCAGCCATTTTCATGAGCTTTCACGGGCCGCAGGCCCAGCTCAGACACGACTTAAGTCGTGCCCTTTCAAAACACATAAATGACCATCTGTGTGGCGAAGACCACTAGTTTGCACTATGTAGGAATTATCCTACAAAGCGAATGGGCCAAGACCTACGAAACTTACAGGGTTCGCTGGTGTCCATCCCTGCCGGCGCTCAATATATTCATAACAAGTTAAAGACAGACCACGGCGACGGTCAGCATTCTGAGACACGGCAACGCGGCTTCCCCTTTCTCTATCAACTCTCTCAGCGTGAACGATGATGCATATCCTGATAGCGGACGATCACGCGATGGTTCGACGCGGGCTGAGAGAGATCCTTGCCGATGAACTGCCCGACGCGCGCTTTTCAGAAGGCGAAGACGGGAACGAGGTACTGAGCCAACTTGCAACAAGTGACTATGACATGTTGCTGCTGGATATCAACATGCCAGGCCGCAACGGGCTCGATGTGCTGAAAGATGTAAGGGGAACCTATCCGCTTCTGCCTGTGATCATGATCAGCGGACAGCCGGAAGAACTCTATGCGAAGCGCTGCCTGAATGCCGGTGCTGCCGCTTATATCAACAAGGATTACGTCTCAGAAAGGCTGGCGCAGGAGACGAGGAAGATATTAGGCGGCGAAAGTGCCAGGTATATCTCCGAAGCGGGGCCCGGAGGATTTCCAGAAGAACTTTAGTTTTTTTGATTTGCATTGGGTATGGTTTGCAATCTCTTGATGGCTTTGACATGAAGGAAATGCGGCAAGAGAAGGCCGCTACGAGGACGGCACATTTCCCCAGGAGAAACCAGGAATGGTCACGAAAAACGGGCCGAGGATGCATGCACGGATTTTGATGGTTGACGACGAGCAGGCGACTTCACAGATGTTGGGAACAATCCTGCAGAATCATGGGTACGAGGTCGATACAGCTTTTTGCGGCAGGGAAGCGATTGTTAAAGCAGAGAGGTTCATTCCCGATTTGCTCGTTTCGGACATATGCAAAGGCTCAAGGAATGGAATCAAGGCCGCAACCCAGATTCTGGAGATGTTGCCAGGTTGCAAAGTCCTCTTCCTTTCCAGCCAGGCGACGATGTCGGAGATTACAGAGGCTGTTCCTGAGCGCCTGGTGTACAGCATTGCTCCCAAGCCGCTGCACCCGCTGGATTTTTTGAACGTGGTCGCTTACATGCTACCGGAAGCGACTACGCTTGAGAATCCGCCGGTGGTCGCTCCGCAACGAACGTTCATCGAGACGAGATGTGCTGGTCGCTCGCGATAGAGCCTTTGCATTTCACATGTTGACGTTGTGGCCTTGTGCAAGGTGGCTTTTTCTTAAGGAAGAAGCCACTTGGCCTCCCGGTTTCTGTATAGAGAAGAATCGAAGATGCTGTAGCCGTGCCCGGACGTGAGGACTGTTTCGACTATGACGGTCGTTGCCGAAAGGCCGACCGAGATGACGCGGTCGTTCAAGAACCTCATGCGACAGAGACAACCGCGCCTCGGCAATCGATGCTCAATCGCCTTCGCCCTGCTGCAATGGCATGAACCTTGGTGCGCAACCTGACGGGTGTGGCGCCTGCCGGTCCCATGCCGGTTGGTTCAAACCGCATATATTCCGGGTGGGTTCCGCGGCCGCTGCGGGCAGTTCGAGCGTGAACTTCATCGGTTGCTGAACGTGCTGCTGAGATGAATTGGAATCCGCAAAGGATCGGTAATTATGGTTCTCTGCGCCTCGTGCCCTGCGAGTTGCTTGCTGTTTAGCAAAGACCGTTCTCCACGGTCAGATTTTGATGGACTGTGTTACCTCTCGAATGATTATGATCGAAGGGTCATCCCTGTTTTAAGCATTTGTGTTCCCCCAACACAGATGCCGCGAGTGCATGTCGCGGATCCGGGTGAACGGAACCTCCCGGAGGGGCTCGGTCCTCGAACTTCAAAAGTCATCCAGGGATCGATCCGCTCGCCCTTCAACCGATGGGGTTGTCGACGCGGAAGGAGAATCAAATGCGTCCTTCGCTTGGGACTTTCTGGAAATCTTCACGCTGGCTCCTTGTTTCGATCGTTCTCGCTCTTTTGTGCTGTTCTGCCATGAGCGCGGAGCAGGCACGCGACACCGGGGCGATTGAGAATGAAACGGTGCAGATGTTGATGAAGCGCATCGATCGGCTTGAAGCGAGGGTGAAGGAACTCGAGGCCGGGAGGCAGCAGACCGGGGTCAATTCCAATTCGAGTTCCGACGCTGCAAAAGGACCGACGAGCCTGCCCGCGAGCAAGGAGGCGATCTCGGCGGATACGCCTACGGTTGCATCGGGAGAGGAGTTTGTCACGACGCAGGCCGCTGTCGCAGTCTCTGCTCCTACTCCTACGGAGTCGGAGCAGACCCAGCAGGAAAACACCACGATCGAAAGGACCGACCTGAGCAAGACCTTGCTTCGCATTCGCGGATTTGGAGATGTCGCCCTGCATGGAGATACGATGAAGGGCGACAGCACCGCGTTCTCGCTGGGTCAACTCGACCTGTTCATCACGTCGGATATGTCGGAAAAGTTCAAGTTTCTGGCGGACATCCTGTTTGAAGGCGGGCCTGACAATGTAAACAGCGCAAGCCCTGGACCGGCGAACTCACTCAACGTAGATGTCGAACGCTATCAACTGCAATACTCCCTGAATGATTATGTGAACATCTCGGTGGGAAAAGGGCATGCCGGCTTCGGATATTACAGCACCACGTTCCAGCACAGCACCTGGCTGCAGACAGCAGTGGGGCGGCCTTTCTTATTTGAGTTTGAGGACCACGGAGGAATTCTACCGATCCACATGGTGGGTGTATCGGCCTCGGGCATTGTTCCTTCGGGGAATCTAGGTTTGCATTACCTTGCTGAAATCGGAGACGGCAGGGGCCCGCGGACGGCGCTGGAGCAGGAAACTGCCGAAGCTCCGATTGACGATGAGAATCACATCGCCTACAACCTTGGTTTCTTTGCCAGGCCCGAATCGATGCCCGGTTTTCAAGCCGGCTTCTCGGCTTATCGCGATGTACTTTCTCCGGCGGACAAGCCGAAGATCAGGGAGACGATCTTCGCCGGACACGCAGTTCTGACCAGGCCCAAATTCGAGTGGCTCAATGAAGCTGTTCTTAACCGCCAGGTGCTGGTTGGAACTTCGACATCCTTCAATACTCCCGGTTTTTACACGCAGATTTCAAAGCAGTACGGGCCTTACCGTCCTTACTTCCGTTATGAGTATTTGAACGTGGCGAAGAAGAACCCGGTATTTCCAGACGTGAGTCTGCGGTATGGGCCGTCGGCAGGTGTGCGTTATGACGCCAGCGAGTCAGTAGCTTTGAAGTTTCAGTATGACTACACATACCTGCGAAAAGAGCCGGGAGTTCACGGCCTGACGATGCAGGTGGGTTTCACGTTTTAGCGAGGGTCGGTCAGGGATGCGACGTTTGATTTCATTGTTGGTTGCCATGGCGCTGGCCACTATGCCGCAGGCGGTGTCTGCGCTGGAGCTTTCGTCATGGGATCTTCAACAGAGTCCGGCTCCGGAGGCGCTGGTGATTGTGGTCAACCATTCCAATGAATTGAACAATCTGTCATTTTCAGAACTGCGCAGCATCTTTCTCGGGCGCCGCAGCCACTGGGCGGATGGGAGACGAATCACGCTGGTGATGCGCGAACCAGGAGAAGCCGAGCGCAGGGTTGTTCTGAGAGAGATATGCGGAATGAGTGAAGACCAGCTCAAGTCGCATTTCATTCGAGGGCTGTACACGGGCGAAATATTAACGACGCCGAAGACTCTCTCCACGCCGGCCGGAGTGCGCAAATTCATATTCAACGTGCCAGGAGCGATTGGCTACCTGCGATTGAGCGATGTGGATGCCTCGGTGAAGGCGGTGAGGATCGATAAGCTTCTCCCAGAGGAGCGGGGCTACAGACTTCATGTTCGAGTTCAGGAGCCGGAGCCGCGTGACTAGCCGTCTTAAATTCATCGCGCAGCGGCAGTCGGCCTATCCGATGTCATGGATAGACCGGATGCTGAGAGCTGCATCGCGACACAAGGCGATAGTGCTGCTTCTGCTGGTCTGCTGCGGTGTCGCGGTGATCGGGGCATTTGTCATCCGGGATTTGCATGCCGCGGACGTGGAGGCGCAGCAGATGTACACGGGGTCGGTGCACGGTCTGCAGCGCATTGGAGAGTTGCAGTATGATGCCCAGGAGACTCGGCGAGCCACTCTTTACGCATTGACGACCAGCGACAGCAACCTGCAGGTTGAGTATGCCGACCAGTCGCGGAATGCGGATCAACGCGTGAAGGATGGCATTGAGGAATATGCGCGGCAAGCCAAGCTGCCCGGGGAGGTTTCGCTTGCCAAGCGGCTTGCTCATGACTGGGCCGGGTATCTGAGCGTACGTGACGAAGTTCTAGCCTCAATTCTGGAGGGCAGCACTAAGGAAGCGGTGAATCTCGATCTCTCGGGGGGTGTGCCGGCCTTTGAACTGGTTCGACAGGATTTGAATCAAGTCAAGCGGCTTTACGATCAGGATGCTTCGCAGCGTCTGGCGAATCTGGGCGCCTCGTGGCGCCGCTCATCGTGGAAGCTGATCGGAATTCTGGCATTCACATTTGTTTTGTCCGGTACAGCAGTATGGGCCGTGCAGCGAGGAAGAATGTTGAACGCGATCCATCTGGCAAAGCTGCAAATGGAATTTGTGGCGTCTGTTTCACATGAGCTGCGGACACCGGTGGCGGTGATGAGTTCGGCGGCGGATAACCTTGCCGACGGTCTCATCGAGGGAAGGGCTTCGCTGCAAAAGTATGGCGCGCTGCTTCAAAAGCAAAGCCGCCGGATGGGGGAGCTGGTGGATGAGATATTGCTTTTTGCGGCGACTGAAGACCGCGAAAACCGGTATATTCTGCAGCCTCTGGAGATATACCCGATTATCGAATCCATCGTAGCGAGCAGCGAGGCACTGATTCAGGGGACCGATGTCGCATTTCATCCTCAAATTGAGCCAAGCCTGCCGTTGGTGATGGGCGATCCTGTAGCAATCTCCCAATGCTTGCAGAACCTGATCGGCAACGCGATCAAGTATGGCGGCGATCATCCGCGGATCACACTTCGCGTGTTTTCCGCGCCCGCCGACAACGGCTCGGAAGAAGAAGTGCGGATCTCGGTGGGCGATCGCGGGATTGGCATCGACCCGTCGGAGCTATCTAGGATCTTCGATCCGTTCTATCGCAGCCCGAGCGTAAATGCGGCCCAGATTCACGGAACCGGTCTGGGATTGTCACTCGCGAAGAGGATTGCGGAATCTATCGGAGCGAGGATCACGGTCGTGAGCGAACTTTCAGTTGGAAGTACATTTACCTTGCACCTGCAAAATGCGAAAGGGGACGATTTGCAGACGGCCGTGGGCGCTTCGCGACCGGCTTCATCGGCACGTGTATGAACGCGAATATCTTAATCGTCGAAGACGAACAGGAATTGTGTATGACGCTCGGAGACCGTCTCCGGAGCGAAGGCTATGTCGTGGATTTTGCGTTTGACGGAAAGGATGGATTGGATAAGGCGACTCATCTTCCATTCGATCTAATCATTCTGGATATTATGTTGCCCTTTCGCAGCGGGCTTGATCTGTGCACGGATATTCGTCACGCCGGCATGGCCACTCCTATTTTGTTGTTGACTGCGCGGAGCCAGACGGTGGAGAAGGTGATCGGGTTGAAGATGGGGGCAGACGATTACGTCACCAAGCCGTTCGATACGTTTGAGCTGATGGCGCGCATCGAGGCACTCCTGCGCCGGGTGCCGGTCAAATCAGAATCGACCGCAGCGAACGGGCCTGAGACATATCACTTCGGGTCAATTGTCCTGGATGTCAGGAGAGCGAAGGTTACTCGCGGCGACCAGACTGTCAATCTCACGGCGCGGGAATTTTATCTGCTTCGCTACTTTGCGGAGCATCAAGGGACGACGCTCACGCGAGATGAATTGCTGCGCGAGGTCTGGGGCCATCGTACCGGCACATTCACACGCACCGTGGACATGCACGTCGCCAGCCTGCGACAGAAGCTGGAGAACTATCCCAAAAACCCGGAGATAATTATCACCGTGCAAGGGATCGGATATCGATTCCTGAGCTGAGTGTGGGCGTGCAATTATTCAAATGGGAGAGGGAACCTGCGTGCGACTATGCGGGGGCGATACTATTGATCGCGCTCCCGGCAAATTGGGAGAGTTTGGATGCGGCTGTCTACCAGTTTCGCTCGAAGAGTGCTGCGACGGCGCGATTGTGATGTTCCTCTGTGTACCATGCCGGGGCGTACGACTCGAGTAGAGTGAACAGCTCCTCGAGGACTGCCTCAGGTGTTGCGGGCGGGAGCTGGCGGAGACTCACAAACCGGGTCAAGCTGGTGGTTTCTTGGATCTGCATTTTTCCTCCGGGCACATTCGTAACTGCAACGACTCAGTGCCGCCAGCGATGGGGAAGATACGAACAGACGCCTATGCAATCCCCGAAGATCTACTGGTATCAAGATGACACACAGTCGGCGAGCATGGACGTAAAATCGTTGTAAGAAATCGTCGATGCCGCTGCGATAAGCCCAATTATTTGGAGGGAGCTTGAAGAAAATGCCTGGGTTTTTGGTTGATTCTTTTGCGGAATCTACCGGTTCTATAGGTTAATCGGGATTTGGTTTTTTGTGATCGAGAGGATTTGGGGGGGTGGTGGCGGAGGGCAGGATCGAACTGCCGACCTACGGGTTATGAATCCGTCGCTCTAACCATCTGAGCTACTCCGCCGGACGGCAGCCGGCCGCTGGAGCCGTACCAAGTCTTGATGATACGGGGTGGTCGAATCGCGGTCAAACCCCATGGCCGTGCGGGGAGGAAATCCTGATTGATTATTCGTTGGACCGGTGCAACCGAGATGCAGATGGTGAGCATCTCATACAGGTAAGGCTCCCCCGCTTCCACATCCCATGAATTCCAGCCCGGCGACTGCACCTCGCTTGGGCTGGAACGGGACAAGTCTACCCGCCGCCTTCTACACTCATTCAAATGACCGTTACCCCTAGAGTTGCCGGGGTCATTCCGGCGCGCCTTGGTTCGACCCGGCTGAGCCGGAAGGTACTGCGCGAGATTGCCGGCCGGCCCATGGTGGAATGGGTGTGGCGGGCTGCGGTCGAGAGTGGCCGGATGGATCCCGTGCTGGTGGCTACGGACTCGGAAGAAGTCGCCGCCGTGTGCGGGAGGCGAGGCATTCCTGTGGCGATGACCTCAGCGCATTGCGCAAGCGGATCAGACCGGGTGAGAGAGGTCGCGGCCCAGGTGGATGCCGAGATTTATGTCAACATCCAAGGCGACGAGCCGACGCTGACACCGGATTTTTTTGCTCCGCTGCTGGAACTGTTTGGCAGGCCGGAGGTGCAGGTGGGTACGCTGGCGGTTCGCTGCCCGGCGGCCGATATCGCCAATCCCAATGCCGTGAAGGTTGCGGCGGCACTCGATGGCCGGGCGCTTTACTTTTCGCGCTCCACGATTCCTTTTGACCGGGATGCGTCGGGTTTTATTGAGTATTGGAAACACCTGGGAATTTACGCCTACCGTAAGGCTGCTCTTGAACGGTTTGCGGCGCTGCCACTGGGGCGGCTGGAGCAGGTGGAGCGCCTGGAACAGTTGCGGCTGCTGGAAAACGGCATTGACATCTACGTGGCCGAGGCTCCGATGGACACGATCGGTGTGGACACGGAAGAGGACCTTGCTCGCGCGGAGGCGGTGCTGCTGGCGCGCGATGCTTCCAAAAAAAAAAGGAGAACAGACGGAGAATCGAACCCCCGGGGGGAGGGGAGGGTACTGCATTTGAACAGAATTAGCGGCAAACGCTTTTAGGCAAACGCTTTTATTTGTGCTATATGGGAGCCTCAAATTGCCACGAGAACAGGTCCACAAGCTGGAATAAAGATGCCTAAAAGGCCATATTCTGGAATAAAGGTGCCCAAAAGCTCTTATTAGAGCCTACGAAAACGGTGCCCTGCGAGGGCCAGGGACATGGCTGACAGACTGGAATCCGCGGAAAGTCCTGACACTTCTCATTGTGCGCCGTGAACGGGTTATTCTCTGCAAGTGAAATCGCGCATCGCTGCGAGGGCCAACCGGGGTGTCGCCGGCGGGGCCGATGGCCTGGAAAATTGAACGCAAGAATCGGGTGGCGGGCAGTTGTTGAAGAGTTCAGGATGGATTGCATGAGTGCCTATTCTCAATTCGTTCCATCTCAAACCGTCGCCCTGGCCGGCGCTGACCTTGACCTCGACTCCGCCTGGGAAAAGGTTGTGAGCCGCGATCCGCGGGCTGGCTTCTTCTATGCGGTGACAACAACCGGAATTTTCTGCCGTCCTGGTTGCAAGAGCCGGCGGCCTCTGCGGGCAAACGTCCGCTTCTTTTCTTCGGCGGAGGAGGCGCAAGCGGCCGGATTCAGGCCCTGCAAACGCTGCCGTCCGGAGGGTAAGGGCGGCAACGCCGTTGGGGCAATTCGATCTCACATCGAGCGAAATCTCGACCGTCCTGTGGCCCTGGCGGAGTTGGGGCGCGTGGCGGGGCTGAGCCCGTTTACGGTGCAGCGGCTTTTCAAGCAGGCGATGGGTGTGAGTCCGCTGGAGTACCAGCGGGCGCTGCGGGCGGCGAACCTGCGCACAGCATTGAAGCAGGGAGAAAGCGTGACCGATGCAATTTACAGTGCGGGATTCGGTTCCGCGAGCCGCGCCTATGACGGAGCTCAACTGGGCATGACTCCGGCGCGTTTTGCGGCAGGAGGACGCGGAGAGAAGATCGGCTTTACCACCGCGCACTCGCGTTTTGGCTGGCTGGTTGTGGGGGCGACGGAGCGTGGGCTGTGCTGGCTGGCGCTTGGGGCTACGGCGGCGGAAGCGGAGGCGAGCTTACGCGAGGAGTTTCCCGCAGCGACGCTGGTGCGGGATGAATCGCTGACCGGCATGGTGGATGGAGCCCTGCGGCGAGTGGCGGGAGAGGCTCTGGCAGGCACGCCGGAGTTGCCGCTCGACTTGCGGGGTACGGCGTTTCAACTGCGCGTGTGGCAGGCGCTGCGAGCCATTCCTCGCGGGGAGACGCGGAGTTATAGCCAGCTTGCGCGCGAGTTGGGGGACCCGAATGCGACGCGTGCCGTAGCGCGAGCTTGTGCAACGAATCGCGTGGCGCTGGTGGTGCCTTGCCATAGGGTGGTGGGCGTGAGCGGTTCGCTGACCGGATACCGGTGGGGTGTGGAACGCAAGCGGCAGTTGCTCGATGTGGAGAGGAACTGAGTTGGAGATTGGGTGACGATGTTGTCTGAAGGGCGATGAGAGTGGGGCACGGGCGTTTTTGAAATGCCGCCGGACAGGGGGTTTCTTCTTCATCGAGCTCACGGAGTGCTGGAAGAGGCAATTTAATGTGTTCTCAATCGCCACAGTCTGCACTCGAATCGGGCCGCTTGCCGCGTTTAGCAAATAGTAATTTCCGGCTTGGCCACCGGCTTGGCCACGAACCACTCAGAACTTGAAAAGACAAAGCTGAACCAGACATCAATGAGTGCGTTGGCCTGAAGTCATCAATCGAGAGGGTCGCAGGGACCAAAGTGGGTCGTCATCTCGAGCAGCCATTGACACAAGCCGAATTCAGGAGGATGATTCCAGTAGTCTACCTATGGGAAGAACCGAAATACCGCCCGGAACGCTTTATCTGCTTGTTCTGAGGACTCTCGACCAGCGGGGACCCATGCACGGCTACGGGATTGCTGAGCATATCCAGCTGATGTCAGCGGACGTTCTGCAGGTGGAAGAGGGTTCACTCTATCCTGCGCTCCAGCGGATGCTGATCAAAGGCTGGGTGAAGGCGGAGTGGGGACTTTCAGAAAACAACCGCCGCGCACGTTATTACCGCCTGACCGTGGCCGGCAAAAGGCAGATGACCGATGAAGTGGAGGAGTTCACGCGCGTGATGGAGGCGATTACGCGCGTGATTCAACCTGCTTGAACGCGCACGAAAGAATAGGCGCAGATGCACAGTCTGGGTGAGTTAACCCGCCGAATTGCCTTTCTCTTCACGAGACGCCGGTTCCATCGCGAGATGGATGAAGAACTCCAGTTTCACCTTGAAAAGCGGGCCGACCGAAATCGCCAGGACGGAATGAATTCTGAGGAGGCGGGTTTCGCTGCGCGCCGCCGCCTGGGAAATGTTGCTCTGCTTCACGAGAGGAGCCGTGATGTATGGGCATGGAGCGCACTGGAGCATCTTGCGCAGGATACGAGATTCGCTTTGAGATTCCTGAGCAAGAACCCCGGGTTCGCGAGCATCATTGTCGTAACTCTGGGATTCGGGATTGGAGTGAACACGGCCGTGTTCAGCGCGGTGAAGGCATTGCTGCTGAATCCCTATCCGTTCCCACAAGCCGATCGCATCGTCAGCGTTGAGGCGCGACACGTCAGCGGAAAGAACAGCAATACAGGCTACGTAGATTTTCTTGACTGGCGACAGCAGAACTCCGTATTCGAGTCGATGGCGATCATGCCGGAGACTGGCGACCATACGCTTACCGGAGAGGGGGAACCACAGCGTATTACCGGAGGAGCCACTACGGCGGATTTCTGGCGCATACTGGAGATCAAGCCGGAAATCGGACGTTTCTTCCTTCAGGAAGAGCAGGTTCCGGGCGCGTCACCTGTTGTGGTGTTGACCTACCCGGCATGGCGCCAGCGGTTCGGCGCGAATGGCGCGGCTTTAGGACGATCCATCACGCTGGATGGACGGGCATTCACCATTGTCGGCGTTCTTCCAAGCGGGTTTGCATTTCCGGGTATCGAAACATGCGAATTTTTCACGCCGCTCCACGCAAGCACTTCAATGGGGCGCACACAACATCAATATGGTGTAATCGCGCGTCTCAAGCCAGGCGTTACGGTTGAGCAGGCGCAGAGCGATATGAGCGCTATCGCACGACGGCTTGAACTGGAATATCCCGCTACAAATAATGGTTGGGGCGTGAAGGTCAAGACGATTCGCGCATTCTTGGCCGAAGAAGCCCGCGGACCGCTATTGATCCTATTCGCAGTCGTGGGGTGCGTGCTGCTGCTGGCCGCCGTCAATGTTGCTGGCCTACTGCTGGCAAGGGCTTCGAGGAGGGCAAAGGAGGTGGCGATTCGCACTTCGCTCGGCGCGGGCCGCTCACGGATCGTTCGCCAAATGCTGACGGAAACCGTGCTTCTTAGCTTGACCGGTGGAGGAACGGGGGTGCTCCTGGCGCTGTTCCTAATGGAGGTGCTGCGCAGAAAGGCCCCACCGGAATTCGCACTTGATTCGAATTTGCAACTAGACCCTACGGTCCTTATGTTTACCCTCGCCGTTGCTCTGCTAACCGGTATTCTGGCGGGACTGGTTCCCGCATGGACCACTTCGGGAGCCGAGCCGAATTCCGTTTTGAAAAATGAAGGGAACGCCTGCACCGGGGCACGTTCGCACGGGCGCGCGATGTTTGCCCTGGTAGCAGGCGAAGTAGCCCTCTCTGTGGTCTTGATGGCCGGGGCGGGGCTCTTGGTAAAGAGCTTTGTCCGTCTGATGAAGGTCGACACTGGGATTCGGGTGGAACACGTCCTGACTTTTGCGCTGGATTTACCGCAGACGAGTTATTCGTCCCACGCGCGGGTGGCTGGATTCTATCGCGATGTCGTGGCCCAACTCAGAAATTCTCCGGGAGTGGAGAGTGCAGCGGCTGTAATGACGCTGCCGATGCATGGCGGAACGACGGGCGGTGCCTTCGAGGTAGAGGGCAGGCCGAAGGCTTCCGACTGGGTGGACACTCTCGTGGAATACAACGCCGTGACCGACGGTTATTTTCGCACCATGGGAATCCCCCTCCTGCGTGGACGCGACTTCGATGCGCACGACACTTCGAACTCATTGCCTGTGGCGATTGTGAACGATACGCTCACGCGACAGTATTTTCCCGGGCAAGACCCGATCGGGCACCAGTATCGCGATGACTACGACGGCAAGTGGCGGACGATTGTGGGCGTAGTGGGTTCGGTAAAGCATCAACAGCCGACGAAACCGCCGGTTCCGGGTGTTTTCGCGCCAGAGACACAGTGGGCTTCCAATTGGATGTCGGTCACGGTGCGGGCACACGGCAATGCGGCTGAAGTCACGAATGCTGCCCGTGCAGCGGTTCACACTATCGATGGTGACTTACCCTTGATCAAGATCCGCACAATGCGCGAAGTAGTCTCGGACTCCGTTTCAGTTCCCAGACTATTGATGCAACTGCTCGTAGGATTTGCAGCTTTCGCTCTCTTGCTGGATGCGATCGGCATTTATGGCATCGTAGATTATTCGGTGCAGCAGCGGACGCGCGAGGTGG
>Ga0137385_10004246_pt1 | contig 12507 bp, 13 predicted proteins | sample SagtaG_FD_104921 | JGI IMG/M metagenome (GOLD analysis project Ga0137385, IMG submission 104921) | Vadose zone soil microbial communities from Sagehorn Ranch, Mendocino, California, USA - Sage2_R_80_16 metaG | ecosystem: Environmental > Terrestrial > Soil > Vadose zone | place: USA: California...
GCCGCTGATGAACAATCATCATTGCTATGTCGGCTCGCTCGGCCAGGTGTGCCGCTGGCTTGCAGGCAAGGCGGAAGCGCTTGGCATCGAGGTCTACCCCGGCTTCGCCGCCACCGACGTGCTCTATGATGAAAAAGGCGCGGTGCGCGGCATCGCCACCGGCGACATGGGCATCGCCAAGGACGGTCGCCGCAAGGATTCGTTCACCCGCGGGATGGAGCTGCGCGCGAAATACACGCTGTTCGCCGAAGGCGCGCGCGGCAACCTGACCAAGGACCTCAGCAAGCGCTTTGGACTTGAGGAGGGGGGCGAGCCGCAAAAATACGGCATCGGACTGAAGGAGCTGTGGCAGGTCGCGCCGGAGAAACACCGGTCCGGGCTCGTCCAGCACACTTTCGGCTGGCCGCTCGACAATCGCACCGGGGGCGGCTCGTTCCTCTACCACTTCGATGACAACCTGGTCTCGGTCGGCTTCGTGGTCCACCTCGATTACAGCAATCCCTATCTCTCGCCGTTCGAGGAATTCCAGCGCTTCAAGACCCATCCGCTGGTACGGACGACCTTCGATGGCGGCAAGCGGCTCGCTTATGGTGCGCGGGCCTTGACCGAGGGCGGCCTGCAATCGGTGCCGAAGCTCGCCTTTCCCGGCGGCGCGCTCGTCGGCTGCGCGGCCGGATTCATGAACGTGCCACGCATCAAGGGGAGCCACAACGCGATCCTGTCGGGAATGCTCGCGGCCGAGCACGTCGCCCTGGCGCTCAAGGCCGGCCGCGCCAATGACGAACTCGTGGGCTACGACAAGGCGTGGCGTTCCTCCGACATCGGCCGCGACCTGTGGAAGGTACGCAACGCCAAGCCGCTGTGGTCGCGTTTCGGCACCTTCCTCGGCATTGCGCTCAGCGGCTTCGACATGTGGACGAATACGCTTGGCTTCTCGCTGTTCGGGACGCTCAAGCACGGCAAGCCGGATTTCGCGACCTTGAAGCCCGCCGCGCAGTGCGAGCCGATCGCCTACCCGAAACCCGACGGCAAGATCACCTTTGACCGGCTCTCCTCGGTGTTTCTCTCCAACACCAACCACGAGGAGGACCAGCCGCCGCATCTCAAGGTCGCCGATCCGGCGTTGCAGAAGGCGTCCGAGCACGACATCTATGCCGGGCCCTCGGCCCGCTATTGCCCGGCTGCGGTTTATGAATGGCTGGAAGAGGGAGGCAGCGTGCGCTACGTGATCAACGCTCAAAACTGCGTCCACTGCAAGACCTGCGACATCAAGGATCCGAACCAAAACATCGCCTGGGTGCCGCCGGAGGGCGGCGGCGGGCCGAACTATTCGAATATGTGAGTGGCCGCATCCCTAATCGTACACCTCCCGCCGACGCCCGACGGTGACGACGAGCACGACGAAGCGCTCGTCCTCGATCGAGGCGACGATGCGATAGTCGCCAACTCGGTAACGCCAGAGCCCCTTGAGCTCGCGGGTCAGCGCGTGCCCGAACCGGCGCGGGTCTTCCTCGGTGGCGATACGCTCGCGCAGATAGCGTAGAATAAGACGCTCGGCTTGGACGCCAAGCTTGCGCAGATCGCGCGCGGCGTCACGATCGAATTCGACCCGCCAGACGGGCACTTTGTTCAGCGTCTCTTTGAGATCGCCTGCTCCAGCGCTTCGAGCGGAACGCGCGGGGCGCGGCGCGCGAGACGGCGGCGGGCAAGATGATAGTCCTCAAGGTCCTCAATATGACGCAGAATCGCCTCGCGCGCATAGAAGCTCTTGGTGCGGCCGGTTCTCTTGGCGAGAGTGTCGAGCCGTTTTTCGATCTCGGGCGGCAGGCGGAGCGCAAGCATGACGATCTCCATCGGGGCTTTACATGTATAGCAGCTCGCATCGGTCCGCAAGAAAGGTGTGGGGGCCATCGGTCGAAATCATTCGCGCCGCAAGCCGCAGAACTGCGTCCACTGCAAGACCTGCGACATCAAGGATCCGAATCAAAACATCGCCTGGGTGCCGCCGGAGGGCGGCGGCGGGCCGAACTATTCGAATATGTGACCGGCCCGGTCACGATCCTGCCATATCAGGGCTTTCAATGAGGCTGTCCGGCCCGAGGAGGCCCGTTCTTGCGGTCCGGGCCCAAACAGGCCATTCTCACCCCTTCAACGCGGTCGCGCCGAGGGCGTTTCCGCCAGATGGAGTCGACCGAACCGTGATCTCTTCACGCTGCTTCCGGCCTGCGGGTGTGCCCGCAATGGCCGCACTCGTTCTGGCGTGGTCTGGTGTGCCGGCCGCCCAGGCGCAGGCGCCTTCGACCTATTCGCGGACCTCAGTCTCGGGCAGCTTCCTTGCTGCCCGGCATGCCGGGGTCGAGCGTGACGCTGCCGCGGCCGCCGCCTATTACCGCGCGGCGCTCCGGGGCGATCCCCGCAATGGAGAGCTGCTCAGCCGCGTCTTCCTGGCCGTGCTGGCCAATGGCGAGGTCGAGGAAGCGGTCAAGTTTGCCGAACGCGTCGTGCAGACGGACAAGAACGACCGCATCGCGCGACTTGTCCTCGGGGTGCGCGCCCTCAAGCAGAAGCAGTATCCGGTCGCGCGCAAGGAGCTCTCCCAGTCGATCCGCGGCCCGATCACCGATCTCGCCGCGGCGCTGCTGACGGCATGGACCTACGCCAGTCCGACCGATAGCAAGGCCGCGGTCGACGCCATCGACAAGCTCAACGGGCCCGAGTGGTACAACATCTTCAAGTCGCTGCATGCCGGGCTGATTCTCGATCTGACCGGCCAGAAGAAGGACGCGGCCAAGCGATTCGAGCGCGCCCACCAGCTCGATTCGACGGCGCTGCGCGTCGTGCAGGCCTATGGCGGCTATCAGTCGCGCCAGGGCAACAAGGAAGAGGCGCTGAAGATCTACAAGGCCTTCGACGAGCTGTTGCCGCGCCATCCGCTGGTGACCGAGGCGATCAACGACATCAACGCCGGCAGGCGGGTGCCGCCTCTCGTCGACTCGGCGCAGGCGGGCGCGGCCGAAGCGCTTTACGGCCTCGGCGCGGCGCTCGGGCGGCGCGGCGGCGAGGATCTCGGCCTCATCTACCTGCAGCTTGCGCTCTATCTGGCGCCTGGGCACTCGATGGCGCTCCTCTCGCTCGCCGATCTCTATGAGGCGGTGAAGAAGCCTGAATTGGCGATCAAGGTCTACGAGCGGGTTCCTCCGAATTCGCCGATGCACCGTAATTCGTTGATCCAGCGTGCGCTCGGGCTCGATGGCCTCGATCGCGCCGAGGAGGCGAAAGCCGATCTGCAAAAGCTCATTGCCGACAATCCGTCCGACCTCGAAGCGATCCTGGCGCTCGGCAATGTCCTGCGCGGCCGCAAGCAGTTTGCCGAATGCGCGGACGCCTATTCCAAGGGCGTCGATGCCATCACCAAGCCCGAGAAGATGAACTGGGTGATCTATTATTTCCGCGGCATCTGCCTTGAGCGTTCGAAGCAATGGCCGAAGGCCGAAGCCGACATGAAGATGGCGCTTCAACTCTTCCCCGACCAGCCGCTGGTCCTCAATTATCTCGGCTATTCGTGGGTCGATCAGGGTCTGCATCTCGACGAGGGCATGACCATGATCCAGCGCGCGGTCGAGCAGCGCGCGGACGACGGCTATATCGTCGACTCGCTCGGATGGGCCTATTATCGGATTGGTAATTACGAGGAGGCGGTCAAGCACCTCGAACGCGCGGTCGAGCTCAAGCCCGAGGACCCGACCATCAACGATCATCTCGGCGACGTCTACTGGAAGATCGGGCGGGTGATCGAGGCCCGCTTCCAATGGGCCCATGCGCGCGACCTCAAGCCCGACGACCCGCAGGACCTCGCCAAGATCGAGGTGAAGCTCAAGTCGGGGCTCGGGGATGAACCTTCCTCCGCGGCCGAGGCCGAGCGGGCGAAAAAACCGGGCGGCGGCTGAGCGCGTGCCGGCGGCTCGCGCCGAGCGGGCGCCCGCCAAGGTCAATCTCACGTTGCGCGTCATCGGCCGCCGCGCCGACGGCTATCACGACATCGAGAGCCTGGTCGCCTTCGCCGCACTGGGCGACACGCTGGCGTTGTCCCCCGGGCAGAGCCTCGCGCTCGCCGTGCGGGGACCGACCGCGAGCGCTGCCGGTGACGTCGCCGATAATCTCGTGCTCAAGGCTGCGCGCGCACTGGCCGAGCGGGTCGAAGGGCTCTCCCTCGGACATTTCGTTCTCACCAAGCGGCTCCCGGTCGCAGCCGGAATTGGCGGCGGTTCGGCCGATGCTGCCGCGGCGCTGCGGTTGCTCGCGCGCGCGAGCCATATCGGGCTCGACGACCGCCGCCTGATCGAGGCGGCAAGCGCGACCGGGGCCGACGTGCCGGTGTGCCTCGATCCACGCCCACGAGTCATGCGCGGCATCGGCGACGTTCTTTCCGATCCGCTCGACCTGCCAAGGCTCCCGGCCGTGCTCGTGAACCCCGCAGTGGCGGTCGCGACGAAGGACGTGTTCGGCTTGCTTCACGCGGCTGCATCCCCCTCCGCCCTTGCGCGGGAGGGTCGGGCTGGGGGGCCTTGCCTGCGGCAACAACGGCGCGCCGATCTCGCCACCCCCTCCCTGCGAGGAGGGGAGGACCGGGTCGCGCTACTTGCGAGCTTGGCGAGAGAACACAACGATCTGGAGGCAGCCGCAATCAAGCTTCAGCCAGTCATTGGCGATCTGCTGACTGAGCTTCGCGAAACCCAGAGTTGCCGCATCGCACGCATGTCGGGCTCGGGTGCAACCTGCTTTGCCTTGTTCGATTCCGCGCGCGCCGCAGCGGCGGCAGCGAGGGCGCTGCGCGCAAGGCATCCGACCTGGTGGGTGCGCGCGACGACGCTCGGGGGCTAGGTCGAGCGCGCGATGCAGAACTCGACGGTCTCTTCGAGGGCTTCCTTCATCGGCGATGCAGGGAAAAGGGCGAGCGCATCCTTGGCGATGGCGCCGTAGTGGCGGGCGCGCTGGATGGTGTCCTCGAGCGCGCGATGCTTGACCATCAGCGAGATCGCCTGTTCGAGATCGGTGTCGGTGACATCGCCGTTCTCCAGCGTGCGCCGCCAGAAGACGCGCTCACTCTCGGAGCCGCGGCGGTAAGATAGCACCACAGGCAGGGTGATCTTGCCCTCACGGAAGTCGTCACCAACATTCTTGCCGAGCTTCGCGGCCTTGCCGCCGTAGTCGAGCGCGTCGTCGACGAGCTGGAAGGCGATTCCGAGATTCATGCCGAACGAGCGGCAGGCCGACTGCTCGTCCTTCGGCCGCGAGCCGAGCGCCGGGCCCACCTCGCAGGCAGCGGCGAAGAGCTCGGCGGTCTTACCGCGGATCACCGAGAGATATTCGTCTTCGGTGGTGGCGGTGTTCTTGGCGGCGGCGAGCTGCATCACCTCGCCCTCGGCGATGATGGCGGCGGCCGTGGACAGGATTTCGAGCGCTCGGAGCGAGCCGACCTCGACCATCATCTTGAACGCCTGGCCGAGCAGGAAATCGCCGACCAGGACGCTCGCCTCATTGCCCCAGACCATGCGGGCGGCGAGCCGGCCGCGCCGCATCTCGCTCTCGTCCACCACGTCGTCGTGCAGAAGCGTGGCGGTATGCATGAACTCGACCGCGGCGGCGAGCTTCACATGGCCATCACCGCCATAGCCCATGAGCCTGGCCATGGCGAGGGTGAGCATCGGCCGCAGTCGCTTGCCGCCCGAAGCGATCAGATGGTGGGCGATTTCCGGGATCATCGTCACCTCAGATCCCGTGCGCGACAGGATGGTGGCGTTGACCCGGTCCATGTCGGGGGCAACGAGGTCGATCAGGCGGCCGATGGAGAGGGATGGGCTTTCGAAGGGGATGACGACGGCCAAGGGAGGCACTCCGGACCAAGGGACGCGCCAAGATAGAAACGCTATGGTGGAGCGGCAAGTGCGCGAAGTGCCGCTGGTGATCGAGTCTGATATGGGTGAATTGATGTCCACAGTCGAGGGCATGGCGGTGCGTGGGGGCGAACCCGGCCTCCGCGACGGTAAGCGCTTGGCCGTGCTGGTGCCCTGCTTCAACGAGGAGGCCGCCATCGCCCGGGTGGTAGCCGATTTCACCGCCGTGCTGCCGCAGGCGACGATCTACGTCTACGACAACAACTCAACCGACCGCACGGCAGAGGTTGCCCGCGCCGCCGGCGCGGTCGTGCGGCGCGAGGCCCACCAAGGCAAAGGCAATGTGGTGCGGCGGATGTTCTCGGATGTGGACGCGGACATCTACGTGCTCGTCGATGGCGACGCGACCTATGATGCTCAGAGCGCCCGCGCCATGATCGCTTTACTTCTGGAAGACCGGCTCGACATGGTGGTCGCGGCCCGTGTCCAGCGAGAGGAGGCGGCCTACCGCCGCGGGCATCGGACCGGAAACCGGCTGTTCACGGCTTTCGTCGCATCGGTGTTCAAGGCGACCTTCACCGATATTCTCTCGGGCTACCGGGTCTTTTCCCGCCGGTTCGTCAAGTCGTTTCCGGTCCTCTCGCGCGGGTTCGAGATCGAGACCGAGCTTGCCGTTCATGCGCTCGAGCTGGAATTGCCGGTCGCCGAGATTGCGACGCCCTATTACGCGCGACCGGAGGGGTCGGCGTCGAAGCTGAGCACCTGGAGCGACGGATTGCGAATCCTGTTCACCATCGTGAGCCTCTACCGTTCGGAGCGGCCGCTCGCATTCTTCACCGGCGTCGGCAGCTTCTTCGCCATTGTCGCGCTCGGCCTCGCGGTCCCGATCTTCGTCACCTACCTGCAGGAAGGCCTTGTCCCGCGAATTCCGACGGCAATCCTGTCGACTGGGCTGATGCTGCTTGCCTTCCTGTCCGTGGTTGCGGGCCTCGTGCTCGACACCGTGACCAAGGGGCGCCGCGAGATCAAGCTGCTCGCCTATCTTGGACAACGTGCGCCGGGCGAGGTGGGACCGGCGTCGGCATCGAGGGAGAAGGGCGTTGCGCGAACTCGTCCGCACCAATGATCCTGTGCTGGTCTCCGCGATCGAGGCGCTGTTGACCGCGGCGCAAATTCCCCATGTGGTCCTCGACCGCAATATGAGCGTGCTCGAAGGCTCGATCGGCATCCTGCCGCGCCGCATCCTGGTCGATACCGACCATGCCGCCGCGGCGCGTAAGCTGCTCGAGGAGGCGGGGCTTGGGCACGAGCTGCGTCCCGATGCCGGATAAGCAACGCCAGTTCTTCAACCCCCCGCTGCATGGGCAGATTCGGCCCGCCGGGGAGGTTAAGCGGGAAAACCCGATCACCGAGGATGCCGTCGTTGGCGGCAGGCTCCGCCTTCAGCAGCCCGCGCGCGGGCACCGGGTCGGTCACGACGCGATTCTGCTCGCGGCGGCATGCCCGGCGCGCGCAGGCGAGCGCGCGGTCGATCTCGGAGCGGGCGTCGGCGCGGCAGGCCTTGCGCTTGCGGCGCGCGTCCCCGGTACCGCCGTCACGCTGGTGGAAATCGATTCGCGTCTGGCGGCGCTCGCCGCGGAGAACGCGCAATTGAACGGGCTTGCCGCGCGCATAGACACGGTCGTCCTCGATGTCGGCGCGCCCGCGCGCGCCTTTGCCGCCGCCGGGCTCGACGCCGATTCGATCGCGCGTGTCTTGATGAATCCGCCCTTCAACGATCCGCGCCGTCAAAGGTCCTCGCCCGACCGGCAGCGTCGCCTCGCCCATGTGGCAGCACGCGAGACGCTTGTCACCTGGATCAGGACTGCGGCGCGGCTCTTGCGCCCGCGCGGGACGCTGAGCCTGATCTGGCGTGCCGACGGCCTTGCCGATGTCCTCGCCGCGCTCGGCCCCGCCTTCGGCGCGGTCACGGTGATGCCCGTCCATCCCAAGCCGGGCGAGCCCGCGGTCCGCATCCTCGTGCGCGCGGCGAAGGCGAGCCGCGGGCCGCTTGCGCTGTTGCCTGGGCTCATCCTTACCGACCGCTCGGGAAGCCCCACGGCTGACGCCGAAGCAGTGCTGCGCGAAGGCGCTGCGCTCTCGATCGCAGACGCGTGATTGCGACTTTCGCCGCCGGTGACGATGAACGAAAGTTGGGGCGCCGCCTTGCACGCGTGTTGAGCATGGTTGACAAATGGTAATTTGAGCCGTTCCCATGCCCGGCCTATGACGCGGCATAAGGCCGCATGCTGCGGCAAAAATTGATGTGCACGTTGGCGCTCTGCGCGCGATCCGAAGAGAACCTCATGGCCGACCAAGGGATGTCCGAGCACCTGCTGCAGCTCTTTGCTGGCGCGCGCGAGGCGCTGAGGCCGCTGTTGCCGAAGCGTCTGCGCGGCGACATTCCAGTCGTGCCGGTGGTGCGGCTTTCGGGCATCATCGGCTTCTCGACGCCGCTCAAGCCTGGGCTGACCCTCGCCACGCTCGCGCGTCCGCTCGAGCGCGCCTTCACCATGCGTCATGCCCGTGCCGTCGCGCTCCTCATCAACTCGCCGGGCGGCTCGCCGGTGCAGTCGCACCTGATCTACCGGCGCATTCGCGCACTCGCCGCCGAGCATCAGCGACCGGTGATCGCCTTCTCGGAGGACGTGGCTGCCTCCGGCGGCTACATGGTCGCCTGCGCCGCCGACGAGATCATTTGCGACGCCTCCTCGATCGTCGGCTCGATCGGGGTTGTCGGCGGCTCCTTCGGGTTCCCCAAGCTGATGGACAAGCTCGGCGTCGAGCGCCGCCTCTATACGTCCGGCGAGCGCAAGGCCACGCTCGATCCGTTCCTGCCGGAGAAGCCCGAGGACGTCGAGCACCTCAAGACGGTCCAGCGGGAAATTCACGATGATTTCATCGCGCTTGTGAAGAACAGCCGGGGAGCTCGGCTGACGGGTCCAGAAAAAGACTTGTTCTCCGGAGATTACTGGACCGGCCGCAAGGCGGTCGAACTCGGCCTTGCCGACGGCATCGGCGACCTGCGCACGTTCCTGCGCGATCGGTTCGGCGACAAGGTCAGGACGCCGCTCGTTGCGGCGGAGCGCAGCTTGTTCGGCCGCCGTGTGCCTGGCGTCACCGAGCGCGGGGTCGACGAGATTTTCCGCCGCGCGGATTTCGCCGAGGGCATCATCTCGGCATTGGAAGCGCGTGCATTGTGGGCGCGTTACGGCTTGTGACTGCGCTCGAGCGTGAGAGGAGATGGCCGATGCCGCCTGTAGTCATTCCGCCGCTGGTCAAATTGACGCTTGCTGCCATCGGTGGCGCTGCGATCGTACGCTGGGTGGTCAAGGAGGTGCGCCGCATCAACGATGAGCTCGATCGCGTCCGGATGGCGCCCACCATCGACCCGGTCGTGCGCCAGGCGCTGCCGACACTGCGGCGCGATCCGGTGACCGGCGACTACCGGTTGATGTGACACCTCGCTACTCGCCCTTGATGCCCTTGTCGCGGATCAGCTTCGTATAGCGGGCGATCTCATCCTTGAGATATTGGCCGAACTCCTCCGGCGAACCGGGCGCGGGGCTCACCCCGTTCTGCTTGAGCTTGGCGCGGACATTCGGATCGCTGAGGGCGGCGACCAGCGCGGCATTGAGCTTGGCGATCACCGCTGGCGGGGTGCGCGCCGGCGCCAGCACGCCCGCCCACTGGTCGGCGACGGCGCCGGCGTAACCCTGCTCGACGAAGGTCGGCACATTCGGAAGAATATCGGAGCGGTGCGTGGAGGTGGCGGCCAGGGCCTTGACCTTGCCCGCCTGGATTTGCGTGATCACGGTGGGGACATCGCCCATCAATCCGTCGAGCGTGCCGCCGAGAATGTCGGTGATCGCCTGCGCCGCGCCGCGATAGGGCACGACCGTGAGCTTGATGCCGGCTGCGGACTGAAAGAGTTCGAGCCCGAGATGGGAGACGGCGCCGATCCCGGTGACGCCGATCGCGACGGCGCCGGGCTTCGCCTTGGCGAGTGCCACCAGTTCCGGCGCGGAATTGACCTTCATCGTCGCGTTGACCACCAGCATGGTCGAATTGAACGCGGCCATGCCGACCGGCGCGAAATCCTTGACCGGGTCATAGGGAAGATCGCTGCGCAGTCCCGGATTGATCGCGACCGCGCCGACCGTAGTGAAGAACAGCGTGTAGCCGTCGGGCTCCGACTTCGCCACGTAGTCGGCTCCGATCGCGCCGTTCGCGCCCGGCTTGTTCTCGACGATGACGCTCTGGCCGAGCGCGCCCCGCATCTTGTCGGCGATGAGCCGGGCCATGAAATCGGTCGTGCCGCCGGGCGTGAAAGCGACCACGAGCCGGACCGGGCGGGTCGGATAATCCTGCGCCTGCGCGACGCCGGCCGCCGCAAGCGCAAGACCGGCGGCAAGACAGCCGAGGGCGCGCAATCGCTTCATTGGCATCATTCCTTGATGTTCTTGTCGCGGACAACGCGGCCCCAGCGGACGAACTCGGCCGCGAGCAACCGACCAAATTCCTCGGGCGAGGTCGGCGCCGGGACGGCGCCGGATTCGACGAGCTTGCGGCGGATCCCCGGGTCATTGAGCGCTGCGATCACGGCCCCGTGCAGCTTCTTCAGCACCGGCGTGGGCGTGCGGGCCGGCGCCAGCAGGCCATACCAGTTGTCCGCGTGGGTATCCGGAAAACCCTGTTCGAGGAGCGTCGGCACATTCGGCAGCACTTCGGTGCGCTGGTTCGAGGCGGCGCCGATCGCCTTGAGCTTGCCGGACTGGATTTGCGACAGGAGCGCCGGCGCATCGGCGAACAGCGCCGCAATCTGCCCACCCAGGAGATCGGTCAAGGCGGGCGCGGCGCCGCGATAGGGCACGTGCAGGAATTTCACCTGTCCCGCCGCCTGGTAAAGCTCGAGCGCGAGATGGGGCATGCTGCCGACTCCGGTCGACCCGAACGGAATCTCGCCTGGCTTCTGCTTCGCCATGGCGGCGAGCTCGCGGGCCGAATCGATCGGGAGATCGGCGCGCACCACGCCGATCGTGGTGTTGCGCACGACGAGGGTCACCGGCGCAAAATCGCGCAGCGGGTCGTAGGGCAGGTCGCTGCGCATATTCGGCGTGATCGCGACCGCGCCGGTCGTGGTGAGAAAGAGCGTGTGCCCGTCGGGCTCCGCCTTGGCCACGTAGTCGGCGCCGATCGCGCCATTGGCGCCGGCCTTGTTTTCGATGATCACGCTCTGCCCGATGAGCGCCTTCATCTTGTCGGCAAGAAGCCGCCCGACGAAATCGGTCGGCCCGCCAGGGGGAAAGGCGATGACGACGCGGATCGGGCGCGAGGGGAAATCCTGCGCCGGCGCGATACTCGCGCTCCCGAGGCACAGCGCAAGAGCTGCGGCGATATTGGCCAGGCGTTGCGGAATTGCCACGTCGTCCTCCCTCTCTGCCGGATCGTCGCCGCGGGCGGCGGACGGTCGTGACGCTCGCTACTCGCCCTTGATGCCCTTCTCGCGGATCACCCTATCCCAGCGCGCGATCTCGCTCTTGAGGATTAAGCCGAATTCGGCCGGCGAGGTCGGCGAGACGGTCAATCCGCTCTCCATGATCTTGCGGCGGGTGTCGGGCTCGTTCAATGCGCCGGTGAAGGCCGCGTTAAGCTTGGCGATGATCGCTGGCGGCGTCCCCGCGGGTGCAAGGAGGCCGGTCCAGTTGTCGGCGACCACGTCGGCAAAGCCCTGCTCGACCAGGGTCGGGATGTCCGGCAGGTTCTCCGCCCGCGCCGCAGCGGTCGAGCCGAGCACTTTGATCTTGCCGGCCTTGATGTGCTCCAGCATCACCGCGATGTCGATGACGATGCCGTTCACCTGTCCGCCCAGGAGGTCCGCCAGCGCCGGCCCGGAGCCGCGATAGGGAACGTGCACGAACTTCACGCCGGCGGCGGACTCGAACAGTTCGAGCCCGAGATGCGAAATGGCGCCGACGCCGGTGATGCCGATGGTGATGGTTCCGGGCCTCGCCTTCGCGCGCGCCACGAGTTCCGTGGCCGAGTTGATCGCGAGCGAAGGCATGACCGTGAGCACCGGCGCGGCCCGCGTGAGCAGGCCGATCGGCGCAAAATCCTTGACCGGGTCATAGGACAAATCCCTGCGGAAGCCTGGATTGATCGCCACCGCGCCAACGGTCGTGAAAAACAGCGAGTAGCCGTCGGGTGGCGACTTCGCCACGTTTTCGGCCGCGATCGCGCCATTGGCCCCCGGCTTGTTCTCGATGATGACGGTCTGACCGAGCTGGCCGCGCACGCGCTCCGCCAGGATGCGCGCCACGAAATCGGTGTTCCCGCCGGGCGCGAAGCCGACCACCAGGCGAATCGGACGGGTGGGGTAGTCCTGCGCATGCGCGGGGGCGGCTGAGATCGAGGCGGCAACGACGATTCCGGCGGCAATAGTGCCGAGGCGGGGAAGCGGGTTCACGTGATCCTCCCATATGGCGAGCGCAGATTACCGCGGCTCGCGAGCGCCAGCCACAGCCACCAGGCAGCGATCTTTACCCAAACCCGCTCCCCGCAACAGGCCGCAAGC
>Ga0137385_10004252_pt1 | contig 12500 bp, 10 predicted proteins | sample SagtaG_FD_104921 | JGI IMG/M metagenome (GOLD analysis project Ga0137385, IMG submission 104921) | Vadose zone soil microbial communities from Sagehorn Ranch, Mendocino, California, USA - Sage2_R_80_16 metaG | ecosystem: Environmental > Terrestrial > Soil > Vadose zone | place: USA: California...
GCACCACCTCGTCGGACATCTGGCTCCCTCCCGGCGGTCCTGTCAGACCTGAACCTACGCCATTACGGCGCGTGTGCCAGCCCGGGCGGGATGAGGTTGCGGGACCGTCAGCGGGGCAGGTTGCGCACCGCATAGAGGGCGGCCTGCGTCCGGTCGGCCACCCCCAGCTTGGCGAGTACCGAGCTGACGTGCGTCTTCACTGTCTTCTCCGACATCTCCAGCAGCCGGGCGATCTGCCGGTTGGTCCGGCCCTCGGCGATCTGCGCCAGCACTTCGCGTTCGCGGGCGGTGAGCGCGTCCAGGCCGGCCACGGCGTCCGCCCGGCCGCGGGCACGCACCAGTGCCGCCGATGCCTCGGGGGCAAGCACAACCTGGCCGTCGCGCACCAGCCGGAGCGCCCGGACGAGCGCGTCCGGGTCGATGTCCTTGTACAGGAAGCCCGCCGCGCCCGCGCGCATTGCCAGCGTCACCGACGCAGAATCTGTCACGCTGGTGAGCACAAGGACGCGGGTTGCCAGCCCGCGCTCGCGCAGGTCAGCGAGCACTCCCAGGCCATCCAGTCCGGGCAGCCTGAGGTCGAGCAAGATCACATCGGGGGTGAGCGCGGCGGTGAGCTCGACTGCTTCGTCGCCGTCGGCGGCCTCTCCCACGACCTCGATGTCGTCTTGCAGGCTGAGCAGCACCTGGAGGCCCTGGCGCACGACCGGGTGGTCGTCCGCGATCAGGACTGTGACTTTGGAACGCGTGCTCACACCGGCCCCGTTCGGTCGTCGCTGCGGGCCGCCGCGCGCGCCTTCCGTTCCGCCGCCTGCGCCTTCCGTTCCGCCGCCTGCGCCTTCCGCCCCGCTCCGCCGCCCTTCCAGCTCGCCGTCCGGGTCTTCCGGCCCACCGCCTGGGCGGTGCCGGCGACCGGGACCGTCACATGAATGCTCGTGCCCTGCCCGGGGGCGGTGCGGATGTCCAGCGACGCCCCAGCCGCGGCAGCCCGCTCGCGCATGGACGCCAGGCCCAGCCCGCTGGATGACAGCTCAGGAACAAAGCCCCGGCCGTCATCGCTCACCACCAGCGTCACCCGCCGCGCTGACGCGCACACCCACACCCGGACCTCCGCGGCGCCAGAATGGCGCAGCGCATTGTTCAGCGCCTCCTGGGCGATGCGGTACAGCGCCGCGTCGCGGTGCGTTCCCAGAGAGGGAATCTCGTCGGCGGCAAAACGCACCCGCACCCCGTGCGCCCTCCCGGCGAGCAGCGCATACCTGCGCAGCGACTCGGTGAGGCCGCTCTCGGCAATCTCCGGCGGCGCCAGCCCATCGATGACGGCGCGCAACTCCGCATGCGCGTCACCGCCGAGCGCGGCGATGCTCTCCAGTTCCGCCACCGCCCGTTCCGGCTCCCTGGTGACAAGCACAGATGCGGCCCGCGCCTTGACCCGGATGCTGAAGAGTTTCTGCGACACGGCGTCGTGGAGGTCCCTGGCGAGCCGCGCACGCTCCTCCAGCACCGACAGCTGGCGGGCCCGCTCATAAAGGCGGGCGTTCATGAGCGCGATGGCGGCATGCGCGGCGAACAGTGTGAGCAGTTCCTCATCAGCCACCGTGAAGCCGCGGCCAGTGGTCTTGTTAGCGGCGAAGATGAAGCCCAGGACCTGATCGCCGTCCTTGATCGGCACCCCAAGGATGTCCGCCAGTTCGGGGTGGGCATCCGGCCAGCCCTCGAACCGCGGGTCGGAGCGGATGTCGTCCAGCCGCAGCGGCTTTCCCTCCCGCAGCATGACCGCGAGCATGCCGTGCTGGCGTGGCAGCGGCCCGATCGCCCGGCGCTGCCGCTCGGAGATCCCGTCCACCACGAACTCCGCGAAGGACCCGTGGTCGCCGGGCACACCGATCGCCGCGTACCGGGCCCCCGCCAGCGAGCGCACCGAGCGCACAATGACGCCAAGGACGTCGCGGACGGACAGCTCGCGGGTGACCGCCAGCACCGCCTCGCTGACCTGCCGCAGCACCTCATCGCGGCCGGTCCCGCCGGAGTGGCCCATACCGTGACGCTACCCGTGCCGGCGCCGCCGGGGATCGGGCGCGAGTCCTACGACCACCGGCCCAGGCCGATCCGGACGTGCGCCCGATGTATAACGTCCAGCCGCTGCCTAAGGTGCGTGACATGAACCAGTCACATACCGAAGACGGGCCCGCCCCGTCGGCGCTCGCCAGCCGGGGCCGGGTCGCCGTCATCACCGGCGCCTCCCGGGGCCTCGGCCGGGCGCTGGCGCGGGCACTTGCGGAAGACGGGCACCACCTGGTTATCGATGGCCGCGACAAAACGGCGCTGCGGGCCACCGTGGCAAGCCTGCCAGCCGGCACCGTCGTGACCGCCCTCGCCGGCGACATCACCGACCCCGCGCACCGGGACGGCCTGCTCCGGGCGGCGGCGGGCCTCGGAGGCCCGGACCTGCTGATCAACAACGCGGGGACGCTGGGCGCGAGCCCGCTCCCGGCCGTGGCCGATTACCCGCTCGACGCCCTGCGGACGGCGTTCGAGATCAACGTGATCGCGCCGCTGGCCCTCACCCAGTTGCTGCTGCCTGCGCTGCGTGAGCACGGTGGTGCGGTGCTCTGCGTCACGTCCGACGCGGCGGTGGAGGCGTACGCGGGCTGGGGCGGGTACGGCGCGGCCAAGGCTGCCCTGGAGCAGTCATGTGCGGTGCTCGCGGCCGAGGAGGCCGTGGTCCGCGTTTGGCGCGTCGACCCGGGTGACCTGCGTACCGACATGCACCAGCAGGCGTTCCCCGGTGAGGACATCTCCGACCGGCCGCTGCCGGAGTCGGTGATGCCCGCGTTTCGCAGGCTGATCGCGGAGCGCTTGCCGAGCGGGCGCTACCGCGCGAGCGACCTCATGCCGGCCACGGCGGGCCCGGCGGTTGCCTATCCGGGCCAGCCATGACCGCCGCTGCCCTCACTGACTTCACGCTTCCACCCGAGCTGGAAGCCCGCGAGCCAGCGGAGGCACGGGGCGTCGCCCGCGACGGTGTGCGTATGCTCGTCAGCCGGCGCAGGACCGGCGAGCTCACCCACCATCCGTTTGGCGAATTGGAAAACCTGCTGCTGCCGGGCGATCTGCTGGTGGTGAACACCACCGCCACCATCCCAGCGGCTGTTCCCTGCGGGCCGGGGCTCAGCGTGCACTTTTCCACGCCGCTGCCGGACGGGAGCTGGCTGGCGGAGTTGCGCGCCCGCGACGGGGTGGCGACGCGGCCGTATCCTGGCGGCTCGGCGGGCGGGGTCTACCGGCTGCCGGGCGGGGCGGAGCTGACCCTGCAGGAGCGGGCGACGGGGCGGCTGTGGCGGGTGAGGCTGTCCACGGCGGTTGTGCCGTACCTGCTGCGCCACGGGACGCACATCCGGTACTCCTACGTGAAGCGGGACTGGCCCACCTCGGCGTACCAGACGGCGTTCTCCACCTGGCCAGGCAGCGCCGAGATGCCAAATGCCAGCCGCCCGTTCACGCCCGAGGTGGTGACCCGGCTGGTCGTGCGCGGCGTCATGATCGCGCCCATCACCCTCCACACCGGGGTGTCCTCGCTGGAAGGCGACGAGGAGCCCTACCCGGAGCCGTACGACGTCCCGCCGGCCACGGCGCGGCTGGTGAATGCGGCGCGGCGGGCTGGCGGCCGGGTGATCGCGGTCGGCACCACGGTGGTGCGCGCACTGGAATCGGCCGCGGCGGGCGCACCCGATGGCGCTGTCAGCGCGTCGTCAGGGTGGACCAATCATGTCGTTACGCCCGAGACCGGGGTGGCCGCCGTGGATGGGCTGCTGACCGGGTTCCACGAGCCGCGTTCCTCCCACCTGCGCATGCTCACCGCCTTCGCCGGGCCCGGCCTGCTGCGCCGCTGTTACGAGGCCGCCATCGAGCACGGCTACCTCTGGCACGAGTTTGGCGACGTCCACCTGCTCCTCCCGTGAGGTGCCCGGCCCGTTTGCCGAAGGGCACACGGCAGGCTGACGGGCCGGGCGGCCCCGCACGAGGCGTTCCGCGCCGGTAGCGTTGGGTGCGCGATGAACGCTGCCCAGACCACCGTGCTTGTGACCCTGACCGGGCGGGACCGCCCCGGGGTCACCTCCCGGCTGTTTTCGGCCCTGGCCGGCTACGAGCTCACCGTGCTCGACATCGAGCAGGTGGTGATCAGGGGCCGGCTCGTGCTGGGCGTCCTGCTTGCCAGCGACGGTGATCCCGACCTCACCGCGATCCACCGGGCCGTCCGGTCCATCGCGGCTGACCTGGGACTGGATGCGGAGATCACCACCGGCTGGGGGGAGCCGCCAGGGCGGCGGGGCCATCTCCATGTCACCGTGCTTGGCAGCCCCCTGCGGCCGGGCGCGGTCGCCGCGATCGCCCGCCGGATCGCCGCCAGCGGGGCGAACATCGACCGGATCGACCGGCTGGCCGACCGCCCGGTCACCTGCATCGAACTCGACGTCTCCGGCGCCGATCCGGACGCGCTGCGGGCAGCCCTCACCCGGGAAGCGGCCGACCACGGGGTTGACGTGGCGGTGCAGCGCGGTGGGCTGCACCGGCGGGCGATGCGGCTCATCGTGATGGATGTCGATTCGACCCTCATCGCCGGAGAGGTGATCGACCTGCTCGCGGCCCGGGCCGGCTGCGCTGACCAGGTCGCCAAGGTCACCGCCGCGGCCATGCACGGTGAGAAGGATTTCACCGGCTCGCTCCGGGAACGGGTCGCGCTGCTGGCTGGCCTGGACGTCGCGGCGGTCGAGGACGTCCGGAGCGAACTCCGGCTGGCACCCGGCGCCCGCACCTTGATCAGGACCCTGCGCTGGCTCGGGTTCCGCTGCGGGATCGTCAGCGGGGGCTTCACGCAGATCACCGACGCGCTGGTGGCCGAGCTCGGGCTCGACTACGCGGCCGCGAACACCCTTGAGGTGTCCGGCGGCAAGCTGACCGGCCGTCTGTCGGGCCCCATCATCGACCGGGCAGGCAAAGCGGAGGCGCTGCGGCGGTTCGCGGCGCAGGCGGGTGTCCCGCTCAGCCAGACCGTCGCCGTGGGGGACGGGGCCAATGACCTCGACATGATCGCCACCGCCGGCCTTGGCGTCGCCTTCAACGCGCGGCAGGTGGTGCGGGAAGCCGCCGACGCGTCAGTCACGGTCCCTTACCTGGACACCGTGCTGCACCTGCTCGGCGTGTCCCGCGCCGACATCGAGGCCGCTGGTGACCGCGACCAGCAGTGACGTCACGTGGGCCGGTGCGGGCTCCAGAACTTCATCAGCTGCCCACCACGCGGCGCCACGTCCGCCCAGCTTCCCCGGATCCTGATCACCGCCAGGGCGCTGGTTGGGAAGAACAGGTCGTTGTGGGCGGTGAGGTCGAGCACAAACTGCAGCGCGGCCGGGTTGTGGCCCACCAGCAGCACGGTGCCTGCGCTGTCCGGGAACTCACGGACCAGGTCAAGCAGTCCCGCCGCGTCGGCGTCGTAAACGCGCGCGTCGAATGTCACCTCGGCCTTCTTGGCCGCTGGCCCGAGTGTGCTGCTGACGTGTTCCCAGGTCTCCTTGGCACGGCGCGCGGTCGAGCAGACTACCCGTTCCGGGGCGAGGGCCGCCCCGCGCAGCCATTGGCCCACCGCCGACGCGTCCCGCTGCCCGCGTGAGGTCAGGTGGCGGTTGACGTCATCAACTCCGGGCTCCCCTGCAGCCTTGCCGTGGCGCAGCAGCAGCAGGGTCCGCTCCGTATCCATGCCCACTCCCCAGTTTCGGCGTTCCACCCCGGCACTCGCCTGGCTCCGCACCAGAAGAGGACCCCGTCATGCACCGGGCCCGCCCTGGTTACGGGCAGGCCACCCGGGCGCATGATAGCGGGCTAGCTGGTGGTGTGCGTAGCCTGCCCGGCAGACTCCCCGGCTGCCTCGCCGCCCTTCTCCGGCCCAGCCGCACTGGCCTGTGTGCCTTCCGGGCTCCCTGCACCGCCACCGGCGGGTGCCTGGCTTGGCTCGTCGATGGCCAGGCTGCCAGAGCGCCGCTTGGCGATGACGATTGCGGTCACAACGATAGCCACTGCCACTATCGCTACCCCGGCCCGGAGCCCCGTGTTGTGGCTGTATTTCACAACACTCGTCGCGATCAGCAGCGAGACCAGGTTCATCACCTTGATCAGCGGGTTGATCGCCGGGCCTGCCGTGTCCTTGAACGGGTCTCCCACCGTGTCCCCGATGATGGTTGCGGCGTGGGCCTCGGAGCCCTTGCCACCGTAGTGGCCCTCCTCCACAAGTTTCTTGGCGTTGTCCCAGGCACCGCCGGAGTTGGCAAGGAAGACCGCCATGAGAACACCGGCCGCGATGGCGCCCGCCAGGTAGGAGCCCAGCGGCGCGTAACCCAGCCCGAACCCGACGGCGATCGGCGTCAGCACAGCCAGCAGGCCGGGCGTTACCAGTTCCCGGAGCGAGTCGCGGGTGCAGATGTCGACGACGCGCGCGTATTCGGGTTTCTCGGTGAAGTCCATGATTCCGGGGTGGGTGCGGAACTGCTCGCGCACCTCGACCACCACTCGCTGGGCCGCCCGGCCCACGGCCCTGATCAGCAGGCTCGCGAACAAGAACACGACCGCCGCACCAAGGATCACCCCGAGGAGGACGTTTGGCTTGTCCACAGACAGGCTGAACGAGGACGCGGCCTTGCCGAGCGCCCCCTCCACCGTGGTCCGGAACGAGCCGAACAGGGCGGTCGCCGCGAGCACCGCGGTGGCGATCGCGATGCCCTTGGTGATCGCCTTGGTGGTGTTGCCGACCGCGTCGAGGTGGGTCAGGACCCGCGCTCCCTCGCCCTCGATGTCGCCGGACATCTCGGCGATGCCCTGGGCGTTGTCGGTCACCGGGCCGAAGGAGTCCATCGACACGATGACGCCCACGGTGGTGAGCAGTCCGGTGCCGGCCAGGGCCACCGCGAACAGCGCAAGCGTGGCGTTGCCGGTGCCGAGCAGGAACGAGCCGTAGACCGCGCCGCCGATCAGCAGCGCGGCGTAGACGCCCGACTCCATGCCGGTGGCGACGCCGGAAAGGATCACGGTCGCCGGGCCGGTGAGCGAGCTTTCGCCGATCTCACGGACGGGCTTGCGGTTGGTCTCGGTGAAATAGCCGGTCAGCAACTGGATGGCGCTTGCCAGCACCAGCCCGATGATCACCGCGCCGATCGCGAGCCAGCGGGGGCTGCCGCCGTGGCTGAGGATGCTGGTGTCGGCCAGGCCCGTCAGCTGGCTGAACTTGGCAGGCAGGTACAAGAACGCCGCGATGACGACCCCGACCAGCGAGACGATCGCGGAGACGAAGAAACCGCGGTTGATGGCGCTCATGCCGCTGCGGTCGTTCTTGCGCGGGGCCACCACGAAGATCCCGATGACTGCGGTGATAACCCCGATCGCGGGCACGATCAGCGGAAAGACAAGCCCGTAGTTGCCAAACGCGACCTTGCCCAGGATCAGCGACGCCACCAGCGTCACCGCGTAGGACTCGAACAGGTCGGCCGCCATGCCGGCGCAGTCGCCGACGTTGTCGCCCACGTTGTCGGCGATGGTGGCCGCGTTGCGCGGGTCGTCCTCAGGGATTCCCTTCTCCACCTTGCCGACCAGGTCGGCTCCGACGTCGGCCGCCTTGGTGTAGATACCGCCGCCGACACGCATGAACATGGCGAGCAGCGCGGCACCGAAGCCGAAACCCTCCAGGACGCTGGCGGCGTTCGCCTTGTAAATGAACACAACGGCGGCCGCGCCGAAGAGCCCGAGGCCAACGGTGAACATCCCGGCCACGCCGCCGGTGCGGAACGCGATCCGCAGCGCATGGCGCTCGCCGCTTTCGCGCGCCGCGGCCGCGACCCGCACGTTGCCGCGGACCGTGAGCGACATGCCGGTGAACCCGGTCAGCGCGGAGAACAGGGCGCCGACCACGAAAAAGGCCGAACGGCCCCACCGCACACCAGCCGTGTCAGCGGGAAGAAGCAGCAGCACGAAGAAGATCAGCACCACGAACGGGCTGAGCGTGCGGAACTGCCGTCGCAGGTACGCCGCGGCGCCCTCCTGAACCGCGCGCGAGATCTCCTGCATCTTCGCGGTTCCCTGATCGGCCGCGAGAACTTCCCGCACCAGCCAGCCAGCCACCGCAAGTGCCAGCAGCGCGATCACCGCGACGGCAACAACCAGGGTGAGGTTGCTGCCGCTCACGTTCACCACCCCGCTGCCTGCGGCGAGGTTGAGCCTAGACATCTGTCCTCCTTGACAGGGGGCACACGGCATTCCGCGCGCGAGTCGCACAGCCATCCCGGCGCGGCAGGCGCAGACGCACTGGACACCTGCGGATGCGGCCTGGACAGAGCCGGGATTCTACGCACGCTCGCAAGAGAATGCGAAGGCGGGGTGAATTCCGGCGGGTTCAGGCCCGGTGTGCCCCAGGATGGTGAAGCCCTCATAGGAAACCATAGACCGCCGCGCGCATGGGCGGGCTCGCTCTGTGACCCAGTGCACGCCCGGGCAGGCCTCAACCCGCGCCCTGGCTGTGCCAGCGGTCAGCCTGTGGTCCCGCCTGACGGCCAGCTCATCCGGATGCTCAAGCCGTCCCCGGTCCGCGACACCTCGACATCGTCCGCCAAGCCAGCGATGACGGCGAGTCCCAGCTCCTGCGGAAGGTCGGGCGGGAATCCCGGTGCTGTGGACTCGCCGGAACTGGCCATTCCTTCGGTACCCGCCGGAGTGACTGTGCTGCCCTCGTTCTGCGGTCCCGCTGGAACGTGTGCCCATGACGGCCTGCCGATACCGTTCTGGCTGTCGCCGTCCTGTCCTGGCGCGGCACCAGAACCGGCTCCCTGCCACCCGGCGTCACCGCCATGAGCTGCGGAGTTGGTAACGACCACCTCGAACCGCCCGGACGAGCCGGTCAGGGCGACCCGCACCGGCTCCTCCGGGCAATGCTCCTGGTGGACCTCGACCGCCCGGGAGCACGCCTCACCAACAGCGAGGCGGACCTCATCAAGGAATGCTTCCGCCACGCCGCTGCGCCTGGCCACAGCCGTGGCCACGAGCCGTGCCGTGCGCACATGCGTCGGCAGTGGCGTGAAGGTCATCTCGACCGTTGCCATCGTTGTCAAGGACGTCGGACGGTCACTTCTCCGACTTCCGGGACGCGATGGCGTCGTCGACACTGTCATGGATGCCGAAAACCTTGGTCAGCCCGGTGATCCGGAAGATCTTGAGTATGCGTTCCTGGGTGCACACGAGGTCGAGCGACCCGTCGTGCGCACGAACCCGCTTGAGACCGCCGACCAGGACACCGAGGCCCGTCGAGTCGAGGAACTCCACCTTCTCCATGTTCACCACGAGCTGGAAATGACCGTTGTTCACCAGATCGATGAGGAGCTCGCGCAGCCGCGGGGCTGTGTAGACATCGATTTCCCCTTCGACGTCAACGACCTCGATCCCATCCGTGGTGTGATGGCCCAGCTTCAGGTCCACAAATCCTCCCGCGCCATACGGCTATCTCGCCTGTCGTCGTACCGGCGCCACGCCCTGTTGCGCCGGGGCGCCAGCCTCCCGTCGCGCATTCAATCACGCTCTGACGTCATGTCTACACGAGTTCACGCTTCGAGGCATCTCGCCTACGGATGTCACACTGAGACTTGATGCCTGAACTCCCCCAGCCCTACCCGGACGAGGCACTGGCAAGCGCGGGGCTGCCACACCTCCTGTCTGCCATCCTCCGCCGGGGCGAGCAGTCCGGGCGGCTCATTCATGTGGCCGAATTCCCCGGGTCGCCAGGGCACAGTGTTCCCTGGCCAGCCTGGGTTCCGCCGGAGATCACGCAGGCGATGTCCCGGGCGGGGCTGGCCCGCCCGTGGGCGCACCAGGCGGCCATGGCAGAGCAGGCGCACCAGGGCCGGAACGTCATCATTTCGACTCCGGCCGCGTCGGGAAAGTCGCTGGGTTACCTGGTGCCCGCCCTCACCGCTGTTCTTTCCGGCGGGACCGTTCTGTATCTGGCCCCCACCCGGGCCCTCGCCGCCGACCAGCTACGCGCGATCGAGGCACTCGCGGTGCCCGGGGTGTGCGCGGCCGTCGTGGACGGGGACACCCTGGCGGCGGAGCGGGAACGGGCACGAGCACATGCCACGTACCTTCTGACCACCCCGGACATGCTTCACCACGTCTTGCTCCCCCGCCACCACCGGTGGGATGGCTTCTTCGGCCGGCTTCGCTACGTGATCGTCGATGAGTGCCATGGGTACCGGGGGGTGTTCGGATCGCATGTTTCGCATGTGCTTCGCCGCCTGCGCCGCATCGCTGCCCACCACGCCCGCCAGCATCAGGGCCACACGAGCGGGCCGTCGGCGGGGCCGGTGTTCCTGCTCGCATCCGCCACCATCAGCGAGCCCGGGTCCTGCGCCCGCCTGCTCACGGGAGAGGACGCGGCGGAGATCACGGAAAGCGCCGCGCCCCGGGGGCCAGTCACCTTCGGGCTATGGGAGCCACCGCTCACCCCGTCCCGGGGGAGCGGCGAGCCACCGGCTCGCCGGGCGGCGACAACAGAAGCGGCCACACTGCTGGCTGACCTGGTGAGGCATGGTGTGCGGACACTGGCCTTCACCCGGTCGCGCAGAGGCGCGGAAGCAGTTGCCCTTGCCACCCGGCGCCTGCTCGCCGACGGAGAAGCGGCAGCGGCCGGGCGGGTGGCGGCGGGAAACGGCCGGGTGGCGGCGGGAAACGGCCAGGTGGTGGCGGGGGCCGGCCAGGAGGTGGCGGGAACCGCGGTGGCTGGGGCCGGGGTGGCTGGGGCCGGGGTGGCTGGGGCCGGCCAGGCGGCGGGAGCAGCGGGGGCGAACCGCGAACCAGGGACGCCCGAGGCCATGGTGCCGGTCGCCGCCTACCGGTCCGGATACCTCGCCGACGACCGCCGGAACCTGGAAGAGGCGCTGCGGTCCGGGGCGATCCGGGGCCTGGCTGCCACCACCGCTTTGGAACTTGGCGTCAACATCAGTGGCCTTGATGCTGTCCTCATGGCCGGATGGCCCGGAAGCCGGGCCGCCCTCTGGCAGCAGGCGGGACGGGCCGGCCGGGAAGGGCAGGCCGCGGTCGCAGTCCTCATCGCCCGCGATGACCCGCTCGATACGTACCTGGTGCACCACCCTGAGGCATTGCTGGAACAGCCGGTGGAAGCCACCGTCCTCGACCCTTCCAACCCCTATGTGCTCGCACCTCACCTGTGTGCCGCTGCTGCTGAGCTGCCGCTGACCAGCGCCGATCTCGACCGGTTCAGCCCCGTCGCGAGCACGGTTGCCGGCTCCCTTGTGCACCGTGGCATGCTGCGGCGCCGCGGGCAGCGGCTGTACTGGACCCGGCGGGGGTGGGGGGACGCGCCTGGGCTGCGCGGAACGGGCAGCCGCCCCATCAAGATCGTCGAGGAAACGACCGGCCGGCTCGTAGGCACGGTCGATGAGCCGTCCGCACATGTGCTCGTGCACGCCGGCGCCGTGTACCCGCATCAGGGTGAGATGTATGTCGTCAGCAGGCTGGACCTGGCCGAAGGTGTGGCGCTGGTGGCGGCCACCGATCCCGGTTACACCACCTCGGCCAGGGACATCACCGGGATCGATGTCATCACCAGCCTTCGGCAGACCGCATGGGGACCCGGCGAGGTACATTTCGGCGAGGTCGAAGTGGTGCGGCAGGTTACCGCCTTCACCCGCCGTGATCCGGTGACCGGCCGGTCTCTGGGCGACACCGCACTCGACCTGCCACCTCGCGCACTTCGCACGCGTGCCGTTTGGTGGACGATTTCGCCATCCCAGCGAACTGCGCTGGTGCACCGGGGCGTCGATCTGCCTGGTGCCGCACATGCCGCTGAGCACACGGCCATTGGCCTCCTGCCGCTCTTCGCCGCATGTGATCGGCTCGATATCGGCGGTGTGTCCGCTGACCTGCACCCCGCCACCGGCCGCCTGACCGTTTTCGTCTATGACGGGAATGAGGGCGGTGCGGGCTTCGCGGAGCGCGGTTTCGCCGTTGCGCAGGAGTGGCTGCGTGCGACGGCTGAAGCGATCACCAGTTGCGAATGCCCAGCGGGATGTCCATCCTGCGTCCAGTCACCACGATGCGGAACCGGGAACGAGCCTCTTGCCAAGCACGGGGCCATCCTGCTGCTGGAGAGCCTGCTCTGCCAGAGAACGGTGGACCCGGTCACAGCCCGCGAAACTGCGGATGCGCCCTGTTCAGAAGAGGGGGCGACCCCCGCCGGGGGGGAGAGCGGGGGTCGCCGCACGGTCCCGGTCCGGGTGCGGACCCCAGAACCGTCTTCCAGAGAAGCCTAAGCCGCGCAAGTCCAAGTTACCAACCGGTCACGCCTAGATGCTATGGGATTGCGGCGTTTACATTTATTCTGCCTGGATCGTTGCCACTTCCGTCGAGGGCAGGATCCCCCCTCCGCCGGATTTTTTGACCCGGGCAGACACTCA
>Ga0137385_10004254_pt1 | contig 12497 bp, 13 predicted proteins | sample SagtaG_FD_104921 | JGI IMG/M metagenome (GOLD analysis project Ga0137385, IMG submission 104921) | Vadose zone soil microbial communities from Sagehorn Ranch, Mendocino, California, USA - Sage2_R_80_16 metaG | ecosystem: Environmental > Terrestrial > Soil > Vadose zone | place: USA: California...
CAGGACATCCACTGGAGCTGGGGACAGTACGCCACCTTCCCAAGCTACTCCCTCGGAAACGTGGTTGCCGGGATGCTCTGGAACATCTTGACAGAGAAGCAGCTACTCCCTATCCAAGGAGAAGAGAGCATATCCCCGCTGAAGAACTGGCTGGCAGAAAACCTTCACAAACTTGGAGCAACGTATCCGCCCAAGGAACTACTCACGCGAGTCTTCGGCCACGGATACGAACCGTCAGGACTGGTAAGCTATCTTGAAAACAAATATCTTGCAGTAAACTGAACGCTGACTCTTCTCACCAAATCTGTCATGTCGGAGGGGTGGCTCTTGGAGACGATGATCGAAGCTTCTTCCATGACGCGAATCCAGTTATGACAGAAAATATGCCCGCGATCGCAATTGTGGTTATGCCACCGTACAAGTAGGGCCGGGAAAAAGTGACGGAGCTAGGACCGATGACGACCTTGCCAGTGAAATTCGCTGATCCCGTGTTGAAGTAGTGCAGAGTATAGTTGCCGGGGGCAGATGCCTCGAGAATCGATGTGTCGAAATGCCCCAAGAGATTCTCGAGGCCCGCATATCTATCCGTGTACATTGACTCAGTTAGATTTCCTTGAGGCCCGCTAAACCATTCCCGAGGTGCCTGCGGCAACTCTGCCTTAACCGTATAGCTGAACTGGTAGGTGAAAACTGCGTAATATTTCTCGATTGGCCAAATGGCCCACCCGGACGTCGTCCACGCGAACGGGCCCGATACGAAACCCGGACGATTCGGAAGAAGACAAGCCCCACAATTCCCGCCTCTTAGACTGGCCCCGAAGTCTATGATAAATTGGGCCTCAGCGCCAGGTGGAATAATGGTCCCGTTGTTGCAACAGTATACAGACGAATATCCGGACGAATACTCCCCGCCCAGTACAGCGTTGATAGTGCTGCCTTGGTCGTTGGGAAACGTCCATAGAACTGCATATACCCCCCAAGTGAACATTATGATTATCGCGACGGCTGCAAAAACAAGTTGAAGCCGGCTGAACTTAATCCGTGGAGTCAAACATGTAGATCCTATAGCGACCTCCAAATCCGGAAAGGTTCATGTAAGATTTTCGGCCCAGCGCTCATTCGCCTGGGGACTGTCCCGGTGGTCTCTACGAGGATGTCATGTGGCTCTCTCTGTCATTCAAGGGACGCCTATTTCCCGACCGAAATATCCGTGCCCATGAATTCGATTTCTGCCTCAGGCCAGCTGGAGCATTCTCTCGATGGACAGCCGAGCCCTAGCAGCTGTCTCGCTCGGAACTCTAACTTCGTAGACCATGTCCCGTAGCGACCGGTAGACCTTCTCCAGAGTGATGGTTTTCATGTACTGACAGACAGCATCCTCCTTGACGGGCAGGAACGTCTTGCCGGGATTCTCCTTCCTCATACGATGCAGAATGCCAGTCTCGGTCGCCACCAAGAACTTGTCGGACTGTGATTGTCGCGCGTGGCGGATCATGCCCTCGGTGGAATAAATCTGCGTTAGCGGCAGATCGAAGTCGCCCTTTTCGGAGAAATAGAGGAACTGCGTGACACACCCACACTCTGGATGGACCAGGAACTCTGCGTCACGGTTCTGCTCTAGCTTCCGGTTGATGATATCAGGAGTGATGCCAGCGTGAACATGACACTCTCCCGGCCAGACCTCTATTTTTCGACCCGTCTTCTCCATCACGTAGGCTCCGAGAAACATGTCGGGGAGGAATAGAATCTCCCGGTCACGAGGAATACTATTGACCACTTTGACAGCGTTACCTGATGTGCAGGCATAGTCGCTCTCAGCCTTGACTTCGGCGGTCGTGTTGACATAAGAGACCACGACGGCTTTCGGATGCTCTTTCTTCCAAGCTCGAAGTTTATCAGCGTCAATTGTCGCAGCCAGCGAACATCCCGCTCCAAGGTCCGGAAGCAGAACGGTCTTTTGGGGAGAGATGATCGACGCGGTCTCGGCCATGAAATGGACTCCACAGAACACGATCACTTCAGCCGGGGTCCTCGCCGCGGCCTGAGACAGGCCGAGAGAGTCGCCCACAAAATCCGCAATGTCCTGCACCTCTGGCACTTGGTAGTTGTGTGCCAGTATGACTGCGTTCCTCTCACTCTTCAGCCTCAGAATGTCCGCTACCAGTGCCTTGTTGGCGTCGGACTGGAGTGAGGTCTGCAATACTCTTCAACTAGATGCCTGTGAAAACTTCGGTTAAAACGTTCCCTTACACGCTTCATGGTGTGAATGAGCGATTAGGCTACTACAAGGCCGGGATTCTCAAAATGCGTCAATCAACCTATCAGAGGAACAGGATGCCCTTGAACAGTAGAGTTGGCGATTGTAACTAGTAAGAGTGCGGCTACGAGCCTGTCAACCGTATGTTTCTGGTTCCTATTTGTGGGAGATAGAAGAGCACTGCGAGAGAGAGCAGAAATATGGAGAGTCTTTTTCTGCTTCAGAAGAATGTGAATAATCGGATCTTTGGCTGGAACTGGGATACCGGGATATCTCGAGTCGTCCCCCACGATCCTTAACAATCCATTAAGAGGCAAGTCTTAAATTGTTAAACAGCGACCCCCACTTTGCACTTGTCGGGTCCTATCAGACGATATCTACCGCATCTACTGGTAGGACTCACTATAAGCCTCATCATGGTGGGAGCCTACATGGCCGTCGGATTCGCCAGCCTCACCGCGCCAAAGGCATTATGGTCAGCAAATCCGGTCACCATAACCTTCTCAGGCAACGCGGGCAGCGGCAGCTCGGGTAGCATCGGAGAGTTTGTCAAATGCGCGCCAAAGCTCACAGATGTGGTATTCCACACTACGGTCAGCAACCCATCAAAGATTAGCCTCACAATTGGTCCACCGGGCGAAGCGACGTGCGGCCCATCCCCCGACGCGGTCACTGTGACAGCGCACTGTCTCGTGGGTGCGATCGATTGTAAAGGATTGTACACAGGCACCGTAACGATATTCGAGGGATACAACACGGTCCCGCCGGGCCTAGCTGTCGCGATAGTCGTAACTTAGACGAACAGTATTTTCGGAATGGAGACACAGATACTGTCTGTCCGACTAGGTGCGTTAGTTCTGAGCATCTCAGCCTATGCAGTAGCATCACATGCTCGTATCTATGACGGGCTACTGGGGACTCTGGGAGACCCCCAGTTGCTAGCTACTCGAACGGAACCGGTCAGTCGTTGAAGACGGAGATCACCCGAAACACGGCATCTCCAACATCTCAACGTCATGGTGCGAAACTGGGACCCTCCGCTTCGCCAAGTACTACGACCGAGTTCGTCGTCACGTCGCAGTCCCGAGACTAGGCCTTCGTCCCGGTCAGCTCGGTCATCGTTGACAATTGCAGGTGGTACGGGACCTTCCAGGCAAGACTAGCCATGGGAACTCACTCGTTGAGCCTTGCCAACTTCCTCCAGGATCCGAGAGGAGTCGGGTGTTCCGAATCACTCTTCCCATCACTAGCGATAAGCATCACTGTAGAACTTGGAAAACTAACACAGGTCAGTCTCAGGATAACGACGGGAATCTACTAGACCATATTCAGGAACTTATCGCGACGTATTCTCCAAGAGTTATCGGGCCCTATCCATAGAGTCCCTTGGGCCTAGTGTCTTTCGGCGTTATCTTCTGCTTCTTGACTAGAGTCTCCGGGACCTTGACTCTCGTGATCGGTTGGTTGTTGACTATGTACAATGGGTCGCCATCGGGTCCATACTTGTCCGTCCGAAGGATACCTGTGACTTCCAGTTTAGCCCTCAACACTGTACCATCAGAAAGCTCGTAAACGTTCCACCTCTCTGGGCCAACACGCTCGAAGTCGACAGAGGTAGTGTTCGTGGTGCTAGGGTCGATCGTTGTTGGGGGAGGATTCGTCGGCGTTCCCCTGAGGGGTCTCGGACAGATGGTAGTGAAGAGGTTCTGGCTCGACCAGGCGTAGATAGGCTGGCCACTGGGATCATACTCGTCAGCCTTGAAAATCTTCGGAATGACCAGACGACCAAAGAGCAGCGTCCCATCCTCCAGCTTGTACTTCACCCACGGCTCGTCCCGGACATTGAACTCAACCGCGTTCGCCTTGGTCAGATCAGCTTGAGCCTGCATGGCAATACTCTCCTCCAGCATCCTACTAGTACTTTGGCTTCTCAGCTTTCCCAGCGTTCTTCGACATGTGTCTCAGACCATTCGTGACCGCAGTGTTTGCATTTGTACGCGCGTAGGAACTCTTCAACATCAGTGACTATCGGTTTACCCTCGTAGACAGTTACGGGAGTAACAGACGGTTGAGAATAGACGCCGCCGACTTGGCCATAGGTGGTCCTACTAACAACTCTTGATGCGGGCTCGAGTCTCGGTATCGACTCCCTGTGTTCCGCAACCAGTTTCTTGCTCTCAAGTTTGATGTGGAATCTGAGGCCACACCCTGGACAGTGTCTGAAAAACTCCATCGCAGAGACGTTCTCTTCGTTCATCGTGATGTGATAAATATCAAACTTGCGAGACTGCCATCAGTGTTCTCGGTGTTCTTCGACATGTTTCTCTGACCATTCATGCCCGCAGTGCTTGCACTTGTAGACGTACTGGAACTCCTCTATGTCCAAGACTATCGGTCTCTCGTCATGGACGATAACGGGTATGGTCTGCCAGTCAGCACGAGGCCCTCCGACAACGCGCTTCACTGTTTGAGTGGGCTCACGCTCAACGCCTACCAGTGTCTTGGCTTCAAGCTTGATGTGGAACCTGCGTCCGCACCCTGGACAGTGTCTGAAAAATTCCAATGGGCTCCCGTTGCAGCCTGTGCTGAAGCGACAAATATGAAGCTTCTATGCCGGTCATGCTGCCGCCGAACAGGGTCCTGGTGGCGTACTGCGACGGCGTTTGCTGCAACGCCTCGACAAGGGCCGTGGCACGACTGACAGACGGCTTTCGGTTGAACTCGATGTTTGACGGTATGAGCGGATAGAGAATCTAGAGCTGTCCGATAGAAGAGTCGGTCAGGAGACTGTCCGAGCAGACCCATCGATAAGACTCCCCTGTGGCCTGTCACAACTGCGATGGCACTACGGGCATGAGAAAAGGTCGATAATGTTATAAAGCTCCGATTTCGGTAGTAGGATCTAAATGCGAAGCAGGACCTACCTGTTCTTCGCGCTTCTACTAGCCCTCCTGGTCGTAGTGGGAGCGCAACCGTTCACACGAAACCTCCTTCCGACAGTCCAGAAGGCGCATGCGACAAACGTCTCGATCCTCCTCATTGGATTCATCACCGGCTGGAACGCCTCAACCACGAAAAACCCGACCATAACTGTGCACTAGGGCGACGTGGTCGCCTTGGGCCTGAGAAGTGGCGACGGCGCCCCCCACCAGTTCCTGCTCGATGGTGATAACGACGGCGTTGCCGACACGGCCAACTGTCCGACGATGGACCCATGCTCAACCACCTTCTCGACCACAACCATAACCTACACCTTCACCATCAATCTCGCGGCAGGCACATACACTTACTACTGTACGGTCCACCCGACTAGCATGCTAGGAGCCTTCACAGTTAGCCCAGTCTCCGTGGGCGCCGCGACCATCCCGGTGAACAAGCTCGCCCTGGTCGCTCCGTACGTAGTCTTCGCGGGCTTGGTGGTCGCACTAATTGGTACAATTGTCTACTTTGCGCACTTTAGCCGCAGGCCAAAAACGATTTGTTCTTTTTCACCAAATGCCTCGTCGATATACCAATTCCGGGATCACTCCAATCCCTAGAGTTTACCTCCACGCCAGCCTCGGGATGATTACACGTGTTAGGTCCATTAACCTAATGTCGAAGAATTAATTCTCAACAGTTTTTGGTTATTGTCGCCATTCCCTTCGTCAACAAAATCCGTTCGGCCATGAGATGGTTTTTATGAGCCAGGCCGGAGCCAGCGCTGGATTTGGCCCTTCCCACGACCCTCACAGTTCTAGTGGTCGGTGTCTTTTTCGGAATCTATTGCTTGATACTCTCAGACAGGTTCCATAAGCCGTCTGCAGCGGTCCTCGGTGCCACTCTGATGGTTGGCACCGGAGTGTTGAGCGAGACTGAACTCTTTTCGGCGATAAACTGGACAGCGCTAGGCGTGTTGCTCGGCATGTTCATCATCGCCTCGTCACTCCGCGAGGCCGGCTTCTTCGAATGGATGGGTCTCCACCTCGCCCGGTCGGTCGACGTCCACCCTGTCCTTATGTACGTCCTCCTACCACTCTTGACTGCTGGCATGGCCAGCCTTCTGGACATTGTCACGGTCGCCCTCTTCATTGTTCCATTGACCGTCCAAGTGTTTGACGGTCTCGGAATCGATCCCATCCCGTTTGTCATAGCCGAAGTATTAGCCGCGAACGTGGGAGGAATCGCAACAATGGTGGGAGATCCGACGAACGTGATCATTGGAACCGGTCTGAATCCACCCCTCTCCTTCAACCAGTTTCTCGCGAATACTGCTCCGATCGCGCTCGCAATTCTCGTAGTGAACACTTCCATGCTATATCTGAAGAATCACGGTTTCCTACATCGAGACGCTCTTCGGAGGCACAGGGAGCGACAACCATTGCGGCTACCCAGCCCCTCTAGCGCCGTCAAGGATCGGGGCCTTCTCCAGGTCAGCATGGTCAGCCTCGGACTCGCCGTCGGCTTCCTCATCGTCCACACCTTCCTCGGAGTCTCCGCCGCCTTGGCAACCCTGCTGCCATCGTTCATCATCCTCGTCTACGAGTCGTCCCGACAGAGCGAGCTGCGGGATGTTCTGGGACGGGTCGACTGGCAGGTATTCTTCTTCTTCGGCGGCCTATTCATCCTAGTTGCAGGGTTCGCGAAGACCGGGCTACTCGTCAGCCTCGGCAACTGGCTCACCCAGCAGTCAAGCGGAAACCTCGTCCTATCAGTCACCCTTGTACTGTGGACAACGGCCCTTATCTCTCAGATCGTCGATAATGTTCCACTCGTCACAGTCTTCATTCCAGTCATCACAACGATGAACGCAGTCTCAGGCATCGCCATCGCGCCTCTAGCTTGGGCGCTAGCGGTCGGAGCGGGGATCGGGGGAATGGCAACGCCGATCGGGACTGCTTCTAACCTCGTCGCGCTGAACATCCTCAACAAGGATAGGAAGAGACTAAGCTTCGCCAAATTCGCAAAACGGTCCATACCCCTCACAATACTCGACCTCGCCATCGCCAACATGATCCTCATCCTCAGACTTTAGATGGAGGAATGAAAAGGGTCACTGGTAGGATGGCTCAAGGGACCAAGGCCGGACGATGAACGCACTAGGCTGTACGATTCCGTCCCGTGGGATCCGGCTGACTGGTCTGCCTCTGTGGTCTACCTCTTCTCGTTTCGTCGGTGGCGCAGGATGGTTGCGGATATCAACACGAGACCCGCCAAGACTGAGAGCAGTCCAAAATAGGGTGCGACCAATGCGAGTCTATCCGCTGGTAGCACTGTGCCTCCCACCGAGGATGATGGGTTGACAACGAACGATCCCAGCATGGAAGTAGGATGGACCGAGCAGTAGTAGGTGTAGGTGCCGGGCGCGAAACTTATCGTAAAGGTGAGAACTGTCGAGGTTGAGAAGAGACTGGAGCAAATGTCTGCCCCTGGACAGTCCGGGGAAGGACCGTTCTTGTCGACGTCCACGAACCACTGGTGAGGGGCGCCGTCGCCACTGCTGAGCTTTAGAGTGATGACGTCTCCCTGGGTGACTGTGATGGTGGGGTTGGGCATGCGCGTGGTGCTGTTCCACGCTGAGATGAAGCCAGTGAGTGTGATCGTACTGTTTACAGCAGCTACCTTAGGAATGAGAGCGATGTTCATCGACGCTAGCAGTGCTGCTCCCATCAAGAGGGCTGTTAACAGGTTTATGGAAAACCTACGGTCTGCCATGGAAGAAGTTCCCATCGGGGTAGGAGGTTAATAAGACTATGCAAGGGACGGCAGATTAGGCTCTTCCTTCACTGTCTCCAAAGGAGCCATTCGCACAATTGCAATGTGTGCGGGGGCATACAGGCGAAACAATCAAGAGAGCTTCACGGACGCTTCAGGCAGACAATCCCTAGAAGTAGAAAGAGAGAACTTGCTCCCCATAACAGGAGCAGGCTGCTGAAAGCCCACGCTTGTAGTCGACACTGAGACGTACTTCTCAGGTACGGTGGACAGCTGTTGCTCTGAGAAGAAGTTGCGCCGTAGTCAGCATAGAATGCAAGGTTGATCGAGTAGACCCAGAGGCCAACACTGGACACCACCAACACAAGGCCCAGCAGGCCCAACGAGCGCATTACTAGAAAGATCTCCGCCGGTTCTAGTTAGGAGTACCGAGAAGTGGAGGGTCACGTGGAAGACTTGAACGGTTCTCGGATCACAATGCCGTTGGTCGTCGCTGTCAAACAGCACTCTTTTCTATGCCCACAATAGCAGAACGCGAAGACAAGAGAGAAAATTCTCTAAAGCGTGTGAAGACTTTGAACAATCTGCTCCGTCGTGTGAAGGGCTTTTTCGTGCCGGGAGAGAAGAACGCCTTTCTTCGCATTCAGGAGCTTGCCGAACTCGCCGAGGAGGCGTTGCAACTAATCGTCAAGATACTCGCAACCCCGAGCCACGGTCTCAAGGACATTGAGAACTACACGGAACGGATCAACGTATTGGAGAAGAACGGCGACAAGATTACCCGATCGCTTGAAGAGATGATCGGTCGAGGATCGATGACCGCGAGCCTCGACTATGACTTCGGACGGTTAGCAGACAACGTGGACAGTATTCTCGACCGTGCTCACGGTCTCTCAAGGCAGCTAAGGCGGGTGACCCGGCGCCCATTGAGGGAGGCGAAGGAGTTCGACTCGGACATTCGGAAGGAGCAGATCAGCCTCATCGAGATAGGTCTCGCCCAGCTCGGCATGTTCAGAAAGCTATTGAACAATGCCGGCTCTGACCGGAACCAGGCGATAGAATTAGCGCGTCAGATCGAAGGGTTGGAGGAGCAAGGAGACGATGTCAAGGATGCGATGCTGGACGAGATCTACGGATCGTGGGAAAAGCTAGACTACGCATCGTTCCACAACTATCTCGAGACCACCATAGAAGCGGATGACATCCTGGACCTGTGCGAGGACGCCTCTGACCTTGTCATGGCCATCACGAAAGCCTTGGGCGCCTAGGGCCGATTATGACGGCCCCGCTCGACACTGCCTCACTGATACTGGCGGGTCTATTAGGCATGGTCGTTGGAGGAAACAATCTCTCAGCATGCTCCGGCACGATAATCGGGAGCGGAATGGTCCGCCGCCGAACCGGAATACTCCTAGCTATAGCCGGATACATCACAGGGCTGGTACTAGAAGGTCCGAAGCTCTTCAGAGTCACGGATGTCTTCCTCCCTGCTAACACATCCACTGGCGCCTTCTCGATCCTGCTCGCCTCACTTCTCGTGTTTCTAGGCGGCGAATTCTTCAGAGTCCCCCTCTCACTCTCCAAGGCGCTCACAGGGGCAATTCTTGGCGTCAGCGCCGGTCTAGGAATACTCGGCCAGACCAGATACCTTGCCCTGATCCTCGGCTTCTGGTTCCTCGTCCCGCTAGTCGCAACCGGACTGGGAGTTCTATTGATTATCCTCGATGACCGGATGAGCCCAAGGAACCTCTGGTTAAAATTGACACTGCTCAAAACAGGACTGCTGCCCCTGGCATTCCTCTCCGCCTACGTTCTCGGCGTAAACACTCTCGGCCTCATCGCCGGAGTACCCTACAACCAGAGCTTCGACGCAACTGTAGCGGTGGGGCTGGGGGCAATCGTCGGCGCCTTTCTTCTAGGCAGAGGAGCACTGAGAAGGTTGACCGAGGGCATCTTCAGCCTCCGGTATCCCAACGCGTTCTTCGCCCAGCTCGTCGGGTCAGCCACGGTCGAATTTGCCAACCAGCTCGCGGTACCACTGTCCATCACAGAGACAGTATCTTCGGGTATCATCGGATCAGGACTTGGACGGAGGATGAGAGTCCTGAATGTCCGCAACATATTCCTCATCATATCCAGCTGGATCATCTCCCCCATAGCAGGATTCGTGCTAGCCTACATCATAACAAAGCTTCTCTAGAACCAAGAACGATTGCGATCCCTCGGATAGGCTGACTCTAGCATATTCGGCAGACAATGCGACGACGAGTTGTGGTATCTCTGTCAGGCTTCAAGAGGATTGAGGAGGGTCGATTGTCGGAGAGTACTGCCAGTGACCTTGACGAGTTGCGTTCTGCTTAAAATTGCGTCGAACCATATGAAACAATCGAGCAAGAGCCTGCGAGCGTTCTAAATTGGCATCATCGTTTGAGGAGAAGTCTGACAAGCCTAGACACGTTTCAGGCCTTGTCAAGCTCGTAATCTTAGTCCAGGCAGCGATCATACTCTCCTTTACCGTCTGGACGTATCAGGAATACCTGAACAACGTGTATCTCCAGGAATATATCATAGGCCTCATCAGGACCAGCCTCATCGCAGACGCGCTATTGTCGATGGTAACCATCTCGGTATTCGCGCTCGGCACTTTTACCTTGCTAGGTTCAATGAGCAGCAAACACCGGGAGAACGACGAATGGAGCGTTTCGCCACAGCCTACGGACAGGGGCCTTGAGCTGAGGTATGTACCGTCGGTACCCGTTTTGGAAACTGTCGAACACCCAACCCCTAAAGCGACGAGAACGAGCAGACGACGCCACCGGAAACCGAAAATAGACGCCGACGATCTTTATCGCTCTATGCTTCAATACAGTGACGATCACAGATACTAGTCAGACAGCTCACGGGGACTAGGAGCCCAGAGACCACCTCAAGGCCCCAAGCTCATTCCTCATTCTCTTTTCAGTAGCAGTGAACTGGACCAGCCGATCACATGTTTGATCGCGTGGACTAAGTTAGTCCATATAGTCTTCGGCTGGGTCTGGTATGGTACGTCTATTCCCAAATCGGAGCGGCGCTATAGACAGATGGGAGAAGGGAATTGGAATCGGTTGACCAAGACTCTCCAAAGGCACGATTCCGATTCGGGTTTTCTGGGAAGCGCAAACGCGCAAAACCGCTCGAAGAAACGGCCAGCCTCAGTGTCTCATCAGATGATATTCTGGAAAGTCTCACAAGACAAGCCGCATCCCAGGTAGGATCTGGAGAACAACAGACGCAAAGCCTCGAACTAATAGGTGAAATGGATGAGCAAAGTCTGTTCTCAGAACCGGCTCTCGAAACCGTGGGACACACCAAACTAGAGATTGGCAGAAATCTTGGGCACTATGCGATCGTTCTGATGTGTCTCGGAGGACTAGCCATAGTCTGGCTCTACAGCTCAGGAAGACAAATCTTCGAGGCGTCCCAATGGGACGCCGTAGTCCAGAAGACGGGGGCTCAATCAGTGTTTGCCAACCCTGTCCAGATCGCGATCATGTCCATATTCGCAATGATAATTGCTCTCTGGGTCGCGTACAGGAGAAGAGCTTCACGCCTTCAAATCCCAATCTGATAGTTAGTTGCTAAGCCGGACCGGCCAACTGACCGACCAGCCGGAGTTGCTGTCTCCTGCCCAAAGATCTATGATGTCTAGATTCTTATCATGCCAGGAACGAACAACTCAGACATCCTCCCTGCGACACCGCTGGGCTTGTCAGGTTCAACCTCGTCCTCAACATTAAGAGCCAGTCAGAGCATAGTCTAACAGAATGCCCCATTATCACGTGGGGCATTTTTCGAGTCCTGGGTGGACCATGTCTACGAGCATGTTCGATGGAATGGGCAGATCGGGATGGCGACGTGAGAGTATCATCTCGACCCCCGAGACTGTCTGTCCAATGTGCAGGAGGGTCAGACGGCTGTCGGGCGAACGCCGATGTGCGATACACCTCAAAGCCGCGACCCTGGAGACTCATCACCCCGAGTTTGACAGCAAGAGCATAGTCGGCTCGAGCCCGCCAGGGGTCTTTGTAGGCCGGTTTGGCTATCCGAAAGTCTTCGTCGGACCCATGGTCCCCCCCGTCTCGGGGGACACGACGATTCTCGACACGCCGGAATGGTGGATGGGTAAGGGCTTCGATGAGATCGTCGACTATCGGTACAGTCTCCTCCGCGGCTACAGCAGAGCCGACATCATGGACGCGCGGAAGGGTGGTAAGGTCATCGATACGTTGCAGGAGGTTGCGATGATGACGAAGCCTGTTGAGACAGAGCTAGTCCTCGCAAAGCCTCCCCGTAAGGTCCTGGATATGCGTGAGGATTCTCAGCCCTTCGGCCCCATCGCGCCTCTAGCCTCCTTCCGGACTGGCAACTCTTCCGTTGACGACAGGATCGAGAAAGCATTCTACGACCGCGATCTCAGAGCAGACGACGCTGTCCTCCAGCTCTACAGAGACAACGTTCTAGTGACCCGGATTCAGAGAGCCTTCAGCATGGGAATGTTTGGAGA
>Ga0137385_10004256_pt1 | contig 12496 bp, 8 predicted proteins | sample SagtaG_FD_104921 | JGI IMG/M metagenome (GOLD analysis project Ga0137385, IMG submission 104921) | Vadose zone soil microbial communities from Sagehorn Ranch, Mendocino, California, USA - Sage2_R_80_16 metaG | ecosystem: Environmental > Terrestrial > Soil > Vadose zone | place: USA: California...
GCGGCGGGCCGTCGTCACGCTCGATCCCGAACTCGAGCAACAGGATGAACTGCTGCGCGGCCTCCTCGCAGCGGCCCGCCCGCAGCGCCGCGACCGCGAGAAACTCGTGGAGCTTCGACCAGCCAGCGCGACCCGCCACGGCCGCCCGCATCAGGCTGTCGGCGGTGCGCGGCGGCCCCTCCAGGGCGAAGCGCGTGAGCGCGTCCCCAAGCCATTCCCGGGGATAGGGGTGCCGCAAGGTGCCGCGCGCGGCGGCCAAGGCCGCCCGCGCGTCTGCCGCGGCCCGGGCCCAGTCCTTGGCTCGTGCCGCCACCACCGCGAGGCCGGCGCGCGCTTCCGCAGTGTCGGCACCCGCTGCGAGCGCCCCGGTCAACAGAGCCGCGGCCCGTGCGCCCTGTCCGCGCCGCGTCGCGACGAGCCCGGCGAGCAGCCACGCGCTGGGGTCGCGCCCCGTCCTCACGAGCCGCCCGAGCGCCGTGTCGGCGAGCGTCGAGTCGCCGAGCCCCAGCAAGATCGCGGCGGCGTTGATGGTCCAGAGCGGCTCGTCAGGGCGGGCCCGGCGGGCGGCGTCGATGTAGCGTAGGGCAGCGGGATCACCGCGCCGCACGGTGAGCGCCCTGGCGAACAGGAACGGCGACGCGCCGTCCGCGTCCTGGGTCGCGGCGCGGATCGCGACCAACGAGTCGAACACTCCCTCGGTACCCCGGCTGTCGAGGAAGCGACGCGCCGCGACGAACTCGAGCCTGGGCAGGTCGTCGCGATGCGCCACGCCGGGCCGCTTGAGCAGCTCGCTGACGCCCGCCGACCCGAGGAGCAGGTGGCCGAAGTAGTCGGCGGGTTGGTCCACGCCCAGATACTCGCGACCGAGCTCGCCGAGCGAGCCACGCGCGCCGACCAGCCGCCCCAGCCAAGCGCGGTCGTACGTGAGCGGACGCGCCGAGCCGAGTACCATCACGTCGCCCGGCGAGCTGAACCAGATTTCCACGTGCGGGAACACGGCGGCAAGGTTCCGCACGATGCCCACCACGACGGGCACCGGCAGCTGGTACAGCTGCACCCACTGGGAGAAGACGCCGCCCTCCGTGAGTCGCTCGCGCACGATCCGGAAGAACTCCGGCGTATAGAGGGTGGCGACGCCCGCAAGCCACGGGTTCGAGGGCTCGGAGACGATCACGTCGTAGCGTGCCCGGTCGATCTGGAGCGCGCTCCGCGCGTCGTCGACGACGACGGAGACCGTGGGCCGGGCGAGCACGGTGTCGTTCACATGCAGGAAGAACCGGCTCATATCCAGTACGGCGGGCTCGATCTCCAGCACGCGCACCCGCTCCATCCCGGGGACGGCTGCGAGCGCGTGCGTGGTGACGCCGCTACCATAGCCGATCACCAGGGCCGAGGTGGCGCCAGGTCGGGCCGCCACAGGGGCCATGCCGAGCAGGATTTCCGTGTCCATGTCGCCGTGGTCCGAGGCGTCGGCCTTGCCGTTGACCTTGAGCGTGCGGCCGGTTCCGCTCTCCCACACCGACACGGTGGCGTTCCAGCCCTCGCGGTACGCGAGCTGCCGGACGCCGCGGTGCTCGAGGAAGTCCTGCCGCGCAACGGCACTCATCGGCTGGCGGGCGTAGATGCTCGGGCCCAGATCGATGAGCCGCGTGCTCCAGCGCGGGGCGGCGAGGGCGACGGCGAGCCCCACGCTCGCGAGGCCGCCGGCGCCGAGCACCCGCAGCCGGAGACGGCGGTGCTGCTCGGAGCCTTCCGCGACGCGGCGCGCCACCAAGACCGCGAGCGTCAGGGCCGCGCCGGCGTTGATCGCCACACCGATGCGGAGCGTACGATCGGTGCCCAGCGTCACCACCAGCAGGAATCCCGTGAGCACGGCGCCCGCAATGCTGCCCAGGGTGTTGAGGGCGTACGCGCGTCCCACGTCGGCGCCGCGCGCCACGTCCCGGGAGGCCACGAGATCGGTGAGGAGAGGAAACGTCATCCCCATGCCGAGCGCCGGGATCAGCACCACCGCGCCGACGCCGAATCCCATGGCGAGGAGTCGTTCCGTCGCCCCCAGGGATTGTGTCTGGAACACGGCGATGATGTAGCGCGGCAGCAGGCCGAACACGACGAACAGCGCCCCGGCCCCGGCGGCGGTCACGCCCTGCGCTAACGCGGCGTCCACCGCAGCCTCGGACGCGGGCGCGCGGCGCCGCGCCACGACGGCGCTGCCGACGCCGATCCCGAGCAGGAAAACGAGCAGCACCAGGGTAAAGGCGTAGGTCGAGCCGCCGACGATCATCACGAGCACCCGTGTCCAGGCGATCTCGTCGAGCAGCGAGGCGAACGCGGTGAGGGCAAGGAGGAGCAGGGCGACGGCGCGGAGCGAGGCGATGTGGTGCTCCTCGGGGCGCCCGGGGTCAGGGGGTGGCGCGGACGCCCGGGGATCGGGCAGGCGGAGCGCGCTCACACCGATGAGCAGGTTCACCAGCGCGGTGCCCCAGAGGCTCGCCCGGATGCCGACGTACTCGATGAGGAAGAACCCGGCGAGCGCCGTGCCCGCCACGGCACCGAGCGTGTTGAGGCCGTACAGGCGGCCCAACGACGGTTGCAACGCGGCGCGGTCCGCCCCCATGAACGCCCGCGTGAGCACAGGGAGCGTGCCGCCCATCAGGGTCGTGGGGACGAGCAGCACGAGCGCCGCGAGCCCGAAGCGCAGCGCGACGCTGGCGGTGCCGCTCAGCTGCCAGGCGCCCGCCGCGGCGACGTACAGCCGGTGCGCGAGCGCCAGGACGAGGGGCGAGACGAGGCCGAAGACCCCGATGGCGATCTCGAGTCCGCCGTACAGCGCCGCGGGGTGCGCGTGGCGGTCGGCGCGGCGGCCCAACAGCCACGCGCCCAGGCCGAGCCCGCCCATGTAGGCGGCGACGACGGTCGTCACCGACTGCACGGTGGAGCCGAACGCCTGGTACAGGAGGCGCACCCAGAGGAGCTCGTACACGAGCCCGGTGGCGCCTGACAGAAGGAACAGGAGACTGTAAGCGCGGGCCGCGCTAGAACGCATGCAGCTCGCGCATCGCCTGCGCGAGATCCTCCACCTGCGGCAGGATGAAATCCTCGAGTGCGGGAGCGTAGCCGACGAAGGTGTCCGTCGACGCCACGCGCTTCACTGGGGCGTCGAGCCAGGCGAAGCACTCGTCCGCGATCTTCGCGGCGATCTCGGCGCCGTAGCCCCAGGACAGCGCATCCTCGTAGGCCACGAGCACCCGGCTCGTCTTCTGCAGCGACGCGGCGATCGTGGCGAAGTCCAACGGCGAGAGGCTGCGCAGATCGATCACCTCGCTGCTCACGCCGTCCTTCTCCTCGAGCTCCTTGGCCGCGACGAGCGCGCGCTGCACCACGGCGCCGTACGTCACCACGGTCAGGTCCTTTCCCTCCTTGACGACCTTCGCCTTGCCGAACGGGATCATGAAGTTCGGGCCGGGGTTCGGCGCCTTGTTGTAGGTCTGGCGGTAGAGGTGCTTGTGCTCGAGGAAGAGGACCGGGTCGTCGCAGCGGACGGCGGTGCGGAGCAGGCCGTTCGCGTCCAGCGCCGTGCTGGGACACACGACCCGCAGCCCCGGGATGGCGGTGAAGACGACGGCCCCCGTCTGCGAATGGTACAGGGCGCCGCCCTTCAGGTAGCCACCGTAGGTCACACGCACGACGGCCGGGGCGCTGAACGCGTTGCTCGAGCGCCACCGCATCGTGGCGAGCTCGTTGCGGAGCTGGTGGTAGGCGGGCCAGATGTAGTCGAAGAACTGGATCTCGACGACCGGCTTGAGCCCGCGGGTCGCGAGCCCGATCGCCCGGCCCACGATGTTCGCCTCGGCGAGTGGCGAGTTGTACACGCGCTCGCTCCCGAACTGGCGCTGCAGGCCCCAGGTGACCTTGAAGACCCCGCCCTTCCCCTTCACTTCCTTGAGGTTTTGCTCGCGGCTGGCGTCGGCCACGTCCTCGCCGAACACGACGATGCGCGGGTCCCGCGCCATCTCGTCCTTGAGGCATGCATTGAGCAGATCCACCATCGTGGTGGGATCGCCCGCGAACTGGGGGTCATCCTCGGTGTCGAACTGCTCGGAGGTCGGGTCGACGTCCGGAGAGTACACGTAGCGCAGCGCCGATTCCGGTTGCGGCTGGGGGGAGGCGAGCGCCATGTCGGCCGCAACGTCGACTTCCTCCTCCACCTGCCGCCGGATCTGCTCGATCTCCGCCTCGGTGGCGACGCCGTCGGCGATCAGCCGCTTGGGAAAGGTGAGCGTGCAATCGCGTTTGGCTTCTTCCTCGCGCTCCCGCGGGGGCTTATACAGGACCTCGTCGTCCGAGAGCGAGTGCGAGTAGGGCCGGATGACGTGCGCATGGACGAGCGCGGGGCCCTTGCGCTGGCGGCAGTATTCGGCTGCCCGCACGAGCACCTCATAGGAAGCGACCGGGTCGCAGCCGTCCACCTCCTCGACCAGCAGATCGGGGAAATTGCGGACCAGCTTCGACACCGAGCCGCCCGCGGTTTGCACCTCGACCGGCACCGAGATCGCGTACTTGTTGTCCTCGACGAGGAACAGCACCGGCAGCTTGAGGTTGGACGCGGTGTTGAGCGCCTCCCAGAATTCGCCCTCGCTCGTCGTACCGTCGCCGATCGAGACGTAGACCAGCTCGTCGCCCTGGATCGGCTTGTCGGTGATGTCAGCGATGCTGGCGTAGCGTAGCCACGCTTCGGCGCACCCCACCGCCTGCAGCAGCTGGGTGCCCGTCGGGCTCGACTGGCTGACGATGTTGAGCGCCTTGTGGCCCCAATGGGACGGCATCTGTCGGCCACCCGAGTTGGGATCCTCCGCCGCCCCCACCGCCGAGAGCAGCATCTCCGTCGGGGTCATGCCGAGCGTGAGGCAGAGCGCGCGATCGCGATAGTACGGATAGAACCAGTCGTAGGCGGGGCGGAGCACTCTCCCTGCCGCGGCGAGCACAGCTTCGTGGCCGGCGCCCGAGATCTGGAAGAAGATCTTGTTCTGCCGCTTGAGCTGGATCTCCTTGTCGTCGAGCCGGCGAGAGAGCAGCATCAGCCGGCAGATATCGAGGAGATCCGCTTTCGAGAGGACCTTAGCGGCCTTGGCTCTGGGGTGGGTCCGGGTCGCCATGGGGTGAAAGATAGCGCCCCCACGGCATCCGCACGACTCACCACCGCTCCGTCTTCACGTCCGCCAGAACCCCGTGCAGGTCATTGAACAGGACCTCTTTCGGCTCCGCGGGAAGGAGCGGACTTTGGTACTCCGTCTGATCCCCCCGGACCCCGATGCGGAAGTGTGCAAACCGGTTGTTCCCCAGGTCCGCCGAAACGAGAACGAACATCTGGAAGTCGCCCGGTACGTGCTCCTGCGTCACCCGGAGGCGGATCGTGTACTTCCCGCCCGCGGCGGGTTGGCTGGTCCACGCCACGTGGTAGGTGGGAATGGCCGTGCCCTTCACCCACTCGTCGAAGAACCAGTCCATCGGAACGCCGGCGTGACGCTCGACGACACTTCGAAAGTCGTCGGTGGTCGCTGGCTTCCCCCGGTACGATTGATAGAAGTCGCGCATGGTCTCGAGGAAGCGATCCTGCTTCATCGTGCTGAGGTCGAGCATCAAGATGCGCAGCATGTGAAAGACCCAGGCGCCCTTCTCGTAGATCACCACGTCGTACCCGCGTCGCACGCTCGGCGTAGCGTTGCGGTAGCCGATCCAGATCGGGCCCGCATCGTCCTTTTCGTCCTTGATGTCGGCCTTGTACTGGTCGAGAAACTTGAAGTACTCGTCGTTGCGCTTGCGCTCGCTCTGGAGATACCAGAGGGCGGAAAACGAGGCCAGCCCCTCGCTCAACCAGGCGTCGCGATACGAGCCTGGTTGGACGCCGTTGCCCCACCACTGATGGGCGACCTCGTGCGCTCGGAAGAATTCGTCGAAGCCGTCGAGCGAGGTGTTCTGGAAGGTCGACCAGGACAGATCGATCATTCCGGGAAAAGATACGCCCTCATCGTACGGGATCTCCGTGACGTAGAAATGACTGTAGGAGCACTCGCCAAACAGATTCGTGAACAGCTTCAGGCTGTTCGAGACATCCGCCGCGACGTTCTCTCGCATGCGCTTCTGCTGCGGGATCATGTAGCCCCGCGCCATGAGCTCCCGCGCGAGTTGGCGATGCGCGTCCTCGGAGAGGAGCACATCCAGCGCGGGCGCGTCCGGTTGCGCCACGTGGTAGTTCTCGAACACGCCGAGGTTGAACGTGGCGAAGGGCGTCGGGAGGCGCGTGACCCAGTGCGTTGTCAGCACCTTGTCTGCCACCGTGGAGTCGGTGCGCTCGCCCACGCTGACGAGCGGATACCAGGTGGGGCTGTGATACGTGAGGTCGAACGTTGCGAGGTTCTTGCCCTGCCGGTTCACGGGATACCACGACGCACCCGGATCGATGAAAAACCAGTCGCCATGCCGATCGATCAAGCCCCCGGCAGCGCTGTGATAGAACAGCCTCAGCGCCGCGGAGTCGCCCGCCTGCAGCCGACGACCTGCCCGCACCCACAGGTCGTCGCTCTCCTTGGCCTTGAACACGGGGGCGGGCTCCCCGGTACTCCAACGCGCCGAGTCCACCAGCAGCTTCGGGTGAAGCCCGAACAAGAGCCACGGTCCCACGGGCTCGACGGCCGTCAGGGACAGGGTGACGTTCGCGGCGAAATCGAGGTTCGCACCCGCCGTCGGCGTGAGCTGAACCTCCATGCGGTAACTCGGCACGCCGAGCCGCTCGCGATACATCCAGGACCCGCCCGTGCCCCTTAAGGGACGCTGCAGTGGAGACTGCGTGACGACGGCCCAACTGCTCCCCCAGCGGAGGCGGCTCACCGGACGGTACAGCTGCACCGCCTCACTCACCTCCGGGTTGATCTGGAAGAGAACCGGCCCACCCTGAGCGCGCTCCACGCGCGCCAGGAAGAACCCGGTCGGCTCGCCGCTGAGCAGCGGGCCGATCACATCGCTGCTGAACGACCCATCGTTGCTTCCCTTGAGGGTGCCGACCAGGTCGCGCACGTGGTCGCCGACCTCCCCGGGAATCTCGGCCTGCCGGAACGCGAGCGCGCCGAGTTGATCGACCGTCGAGTCCGAGAAGATCAGGATCGCTTCGGTGAGGATATCGTCAAGAGCGGGAGATCCAGCGAAGCGCTGGAGCTCGGCGCGCTCGGCGGGAGTGTCCGGCGCGAAGCTGAACCGGCCCTCGCCCCGAAACAGCGCGCCCACCGTCCGGCCGCCGACGGGCGTGAGCAGATACAGCGTGCCGCGCTCCAGGGTGAGCCGGCCGACGTCACGGCGGAGGACGAGGTGACTGACCTCAGCCACGCGCCCGGGCAGCGGCGCGAGGTTGCTGACCTCTTGGTACCGCTCCAGGTAGGTCGCGGCCGGGGAATGCCCATCGGACGCCGAGTTCTGGCCGAGGAGGCGAGCGGGAACGAGCACGAGCGCCAAAAGGGAAAGACGGGTCATGACGCCAAACTTGGCGCGCCGTTGGCCCGGGTCAATATTTCACCCATGGATGAAGCGGCGAAGAAAACGGTCCTCCGGCACTTCCCCTACGGGCTCTACGCCCTCACGGTCAAGCACGGCGGCGAGGAGCACGGCATGACCGCCAACTGGATCACGCAGGCGTCCTTTGCGCCCCCGATGGTGGTCGTGGCCGTGGAGAACACGTCGAAGACGATCGGCATGATTCGCGACGCCCACCACTTCGCAGTCAATGTTTTCCTGCAAGGGCAGCGCGAGCTTGCTGGGAAACTGGGTCGCTCCTCCGCCAACACGCCGCAGAAGCTCAAGGGGATCAAGACGAAGCCGGGGCCTGTCTCCGGTGCGCCGATCCTCGCCGAGGCGCTGGGCTGGATCGAGTGTCGCGTCGTCGCAACGCTCCCGGCTGGCGATCACACGCTGGTGCTCGGCGAAGTACTCGAGGCAGGCGTGGAGCACGACGGCGGCCAGGCGCTGACCCTACAGGAGGCGGGCTTCAAGTACTCGGGCTAGGGCCTTTCGTACACCACTTTCCCACCCACGATCGTGACCGCCACTCGGGCCGTGCTGATCGACTCCGGCGGCATCGTGAACAGATTGCGGTCGATCACCACCACGTCCGCGTCGTAGCCGGGAGCGAGCGCGCCCCGCGTCTTGTCGTCGAAGGTCGCATAGGCATTCCCCGCGGTATAAGCGCGCAGCGCCTCGCCCACGGTGACCCTCTGCTCGGGCACCCACCCGCCTGGATTCTTGCCGTCGAGCGTGCGGCGCGTGACCGCGGCATAAACACCGGCGATCGGGTCGAGCGGCGCGACGGTCCAATCGGACCCGAACGCGAGCTTCGCCCCGGTGTCCAGCAGCGTGCGGAACGCATAGGTCGTCCTGATGCGGACCGGGCCGATGCGCTTCTCGACCCAACGGCCGTCGTCGATGGCATGATAGGGCTGCATCGACGGAATCACGCCGAGCACGCCGAATACGGGGATTTCCTGCGGCCGCAGGTGCTGGGCGTGCTCCACTCGGAACCGGCGGTCCCGCGGCCCGTGCGCCTTGGTCACGCTGTCGTAGATCGACAGGATGAGCGCATTGGCGCGGTCGCCGATGGCGTGCACCGCCACCTGCAACCCCGCCGAGTCGGCGTTGCCGATCCACGTGGCGAGGTCCTGAGGCGGGTGCTGCAGCAGGCCGGCATAGCCCGTCGAGTCGGCGTACGGCTCGAAGAAGGCGGCGGTGCGCGAGCCTGCGGAGCCGTCCGCGAAGCCCTTCAGCCCGCCGATCCGGACCCAGGCGTCCCCCGCGCCCGTGCGCCGGATCGTGTCCGCGACGGCGCGCCACTCCTCGAGGGGCAAGTACAACGCCACGCGCAGGGTGAGGCGGCCCGCTTTTTCCAGGCGGCGGTAGGTCGCCAGGTCCGCCCAGGACGCCGCCATGTGCGCGGTCGCGGTGACGCCGAGTGACGCGGCGTGAGCGAGCGCGCGCGCCAGCGCCGAGTCGCGCTGCTCGGGAGACGGGTCAGGCTCGGCCCGACCGATGAGATCGAGCGCCTGGTCCTTGAAGATCCCGATGGGCGCGCCCGTCTTCGGGTCGCGCAGGATCTCGCCGCCCGCCGGCGTGGGGGTGTCCTTGGTAATGGCGGCGGCTTTCATGGCGGCGGCGTTCGCGAGCGCCTCGTGCCCGTCCAGCCGGCTGACGAAGACGGGATTGCTGGGCGTCACCGAATCGATCCATTCGTGCCGCGGCAGCGGCTGGCCCGGCCAGAGGGTGTGGTCCCAATCGCCGCCGGTGATCCATTCCCCGGGCTTGAGGGTTCGCGTGTACTCCCGGAGACGCCGGACGAATTCCTGGGGCGTCGCGGCGTTCCGCAAATCGACCGACGCAAGCTGGAACCCGCCGCCGATGAAGTGCGTGTGGCCGTCGGCGAGACCGGGGATCACCAGGCCGCCGTCCGCGCGGATCACCTGGGTGTGGGAGCCGAGGTAGCGGGCGATCGCGGCCGAGTCACCGACGGCGAGGATCTTGCCCGCGGCGATCGCCACGGCGCCCGGCTGCGCCGCGCCGGAGGAGAGGCCGGTCCACACCATGCCGCCGCGGATGACGATGTCCGCCGCCCGGCCGCAAGCGGCGAGCGGAAGGCACAATAGTCCCACCCAAGAGTGTCGGCGCATGCGGTTCCCTCAGCGGAGTTTGGTGATGCGGCGGATCGTCTCCAACGCGGCGACGGGGTCGGCCCCGGCGCTCTTCCCGGCGCTTCCATCAGCCACGGCGGGCGGGACGGCGAGGGCGTCGCGGATGTCGAGCAGCACCTCGAGCAGGAGCTGCTCGCGCTGGTAGGCGGCGTCGACATCGGCCATCCGCGTCTGGTCGCCGGCGGCCTTCGCACGGTCGTAGGCTTCGCGGTAGATCGATTCGAGATTGCCGAGGATCCGCTCACGGGGCCGTGGACTCATGGCGGGGAAAGATATAGCTTGGCGACATGAGCCTCAAAGGCAAGAACGTGCTCTTCTTCGCGGGTCCTCTCTACGAGGACCTCGAGCTGTGGTATCCGAAGATCCGCCTCGAGGAAGAAGGCGCGGCGACGGTGGTGGCGGGATTGGGCGAACGCACCTACCAGGGGAAACGCGGCTATCCCGTCACGGTGGACACCAGCGTTGACCAAGTCGACGCGGGAGACTTCCACGGTCTGGTCATCCCCGGCGGGTTCGCGCCCGACCAGCTGCGCCGCTACGAGAAGGTTCTCGCGATCACCCGAGAAATTTTCCGGGCTGGAAAACCGCTCGCGTTCATCTGTCACGCTGGGTGGGTGCCGATTTCGGCGAAGATCCTGGACGGCAAGCGCGCGACCAGCGTGCGGGGGATCAAGGACGACATGGAGAACGCCGGCGTGATCTGGGAAGATGCCCCCGTAGTGGTGGACGGCAACCTGATCTCATCGCGCACGCCCGCCGACCTGCCGCACTTCTGCCGCGCCCTGATCGCAGCGCTACGCCAGGGACCGCAGGACTAGCCCGCTCGGCACCTTCGGCACGAAGTAAGTGGACTTGGGCGGCATCACGTCCCCCGCATCCGCCACCGCGAACACCTGCTCCACCTTGGTGGGGTTGAGCAGCACCGCGGCCGCCGCCTTCCCGTGGCGCACTGCGTCGAAGGCGGCCCTCGGGTCCGGGGTGTAGGCGAGCGTGGGCGTGGTTGTCCCCGCGCCGAGGATGTACTGCACGACGAGCGCCTCGATGCGCGCCACGTCGAGCGCCCGGACCGCGGGCGTTCTGCCCAGCCCCGGGATGTGGTCGAGCCGCGCCCCTTGCTTCAACACCAGGGTGACGTCGTAGGCGCCGGGGAACGCAACGATGCACGCCGTGCGATCGCGACCCAGCTCGGCGAGGCGTTCGATTCGATCCATACAGGGCGCCACGCGGCCCACCTCGAACCACTCGCGCCACCCGTCGATCAGCTTCGCGGCATCGCGCTCGGCACCGAACACGATCCGGTGTGTGGGGAGGAGCGTCAACCCGGGATCCGCGGCCGACGCGACGAACGACAGCACCCGGTCGCCCCGGGGGTCTTCCTGCGCGAAAGCGATCGCAGTCTCGTAGCGGTGATGACCGTCCGCGATGTAGAGCTGCGCCCGGCCCGCCAGCGCCGCGAGGTCGCGTGCCTTGTCTCCGGCCACGCTCCACATGCGGATGCCCACGTCGTCCAGCTCGGCGCGGGCCGCCGGCGCACCACGCGCCGCCGTCTGCGCGAGGGCCTGGGCGAGCGCTCGGTCGGGGTCGGGGGCAAGCAAGAAGATCGACTCGAGGCTGGTCCGCGTCGCCCGGAGCAGCGCGAGCCGGTCCGCCTTGGGGGCCGCGTGGGTCTGCTCGTGCGGTCGCACGCGTCGCGTCGCGAACGGCTCCGCCCGCACGGCGGCGAACATCCCGACGCGCGCACGGCGCTCGCCCGACGGGAGCCCATAATCCTGCGCGACGACGTAGACCGCGTCCCCCGGGTCCGCCTGGAGCACACCCGCGCTCCGCCATGCCGCCAGGCGCTCGGCGGCGCCGGCGTATCGATCCGCGTCTGCCGGCGCTTCCGGCAGGATGAGGTGGACGATATTGTGAGAGTCCCGCGCCGCGTAGTCCGCCCGTTGTGCGGGCGCGATGACGTCGTAGGGCGGCGCGATCAGCGCACTCAGCCGGTGCTGGGCCGCATACCGCTCGCCGCGGAACGGGACCACGAGCGGTGGCAGATCGACACTCACGCTTGCACGGAGCCTCCCTTGTCCCTGCGCGAAACCCAACAGACAGTCGATCGCTGGATCGGGCAATATAAAGAAGGATACTTCTCGCCGCTGACCAACGTCGTTCGGCTGACGGAAGAGGTGGGCGAGCTCGCGCGCGAAATCAACCACCGGTTTGGCGAGAAGACCAAGAAGCAGGACGAGGCGGAGGGCTCGGTGGCGATGGAGCTCGCCGACATCCTCTTCGTCGTCGTCTGCATCGCCAACTCACAGCGGATCGACCTCGATCAAGCCTTCGCGGCGATGATGCAGAAGGTGGAGACCCGGGACCGGGAACGGTGGAAGCGGAAATAGCGCTGCGGGGATTGCGGTTTGGGTGGCCGGCTCGAATCTTTGTACCCCTGATGACCAACGGCCGCGTCGCAGGCGACTGCTCGATGCCTGGTGTCCGGGCCATGCGCCGAGTGGCGGCGGTGCTGCTCGGCGTGTCCTGCGTGGGTGAATCCGCAAGCCAGAAGGGAACGTCCGACCGAGGCGCAGCCACCCCCTACCATGCGGCCGGCGAGGAAGGCAGCGGCATCGCTGTCGTCGTCGTGCTCGACAACTCGGGCTCCATGCGGGATGCCGCCCCCGGGGATACGCGTCCCAAGACCGACGTCGCCCGCGCGGCGATCGCCACGATGCTCGACGCGACCGAAGGCTTCATTCGGGCGCACCCCGACGTGCCCGTGAAGGTCGCGA
>Ga0137385_10004258_pt1 | contig 12494 bp, 16 predicted proteins | sample SagtaG_FD_104921 | JGI IMG/M metagenome (GOLD analysis project Ga0137385, IMG submission 104921) | Vadose zone soil microbial communities from Sagehorn Ranch, Mendocino, California, USA - Sage2_R_80_16 metaG | ecosystem: Environmental > Terrestrial > Soil > Vadose zone | place: USA: California...
GAAGCGGAAGCGCACATGCAGGCTGCTCTGGCAGTGGGGGAGAGGGCCGGGGACGTCATGCTGCAATCGCGTTGTCTGACGTACTTGACCATCGTGTCCAGGAAACGCGGGCAGGTGGAAGAAACCAGCCGCTACGCTTCGCGCGCTTTGACAGTAGCAACCTCATCGCAGTGGTCCGAATACGTCGCCATGGCCAGAGCCAACCTGGCATGGGTGGCCTGGCCCCAAGGGAATCTGGCCGAGGCTCAAGCCAACGGTCGAGCTGCGTTGGACGGGTGGAATGCCTTGCCGACCAACTACCCATTTTATTGGACGGCGCTTTGGCCACTCATCAGCATTGCACTGGCGCAGGATCAGCTCGCGGCGGCAATTGACGATGCGCGTGTGCTGCTCGCACCCCAGCAACAACCACTTCCAGATGCACTGAGAACCGCCATAGAAGCAGCCACACAGGCATGGGACTCCGGTCGGCTGGAAGCTGCATGCGCTCACCTCCAACAAGCGGCAACTCTAGCTGGAGAGATGGGCTACCTCTGAGAGGGTCGGCTGTCCCCTGTTTGACAACCTGCTCTATTTTCCCCTGAGGAGATGCTGTGCATCCATGCTCACCACTCTTGCCCTCGCATTTCACTATCAGCCATTACATGCAACGCTCCACACAACGTTTATACAACGCAGCATATGTCATCCTTCTATCATCACTATAAACTTTTCGCTGGTGCGTCTCTACGATTAAATGGTTGGAATTTTGATAGTTGTGTTTGAGGTTCTTCCCTCAAACCACAGTACAGCAGAGAAAGGAACATCCTCCATGTCAACAGAAGAGAACAAGGCCATTGTGCATCGCCTCATGTATGAAGTCATCAACAAAAGGAGCGTAGCCGCAGCAGACAACGTTTGCGCCGACAGCTTCATCTGGCATGGTGGCAGTGCCGGAGAGGCACCCAATCTGGATGTCGTCAAGCAACTGCTTGCCGCATTCTTCACCGCCTTCCCCGACCTTACTGTCATCTCTTCAGATCTGCTCGCCGAGGGTGATAAGGTCGTGGCCAGCTACACCTGGCGTGGCACGCACCGAGGGGAGTTTCAGGGCATACCTCCAACCGGCAAGCAGGTGAAGGTGACGGGAATAAGCATTTACCGGGTCGCTGGCGGCAAGATCGCGGAAGAATGGTGGCAGCAGGACTTGCTGGGCTTGATGCAACAACTCGGCGTGGTTCCTATGCCAGGGCAAGCCAGTTAGTCACCTCTGTAGCCCTTCCACAGGGGAGGGAGACCATTCCAGAACAGGGACAAACGGTTTGCTGGAAAAGACTTATCTCGCTGCTTGTATGCATCAGTAGAGATTCTTCTCAACCAAGCGGTCGGTTTGCCCCCGATTTGGAATGGTCTCCCGTGCAGGCGTTTCCTATACAACTGACGTCTGTGAGAGACTATATCAGAACCACGCTGTCCAGGTAACGTGACGGTCTGTGTAGCAGGCGATCCAGCTTGGCAGCAAAGGGAGAAAAACCATGGAGATGAAACGACAGCAGCCCCTTTCGCATCTGTTCACGGTGCGGCTCCGGCAGGAAGAGTTGGGCAATGGTCAGACCGAGTTGCGCGGCAAAGTGCAGCATGTGTCCAGCGGCGAAGCGCGTTACTTTCGAGATTGGCCGACACTGATCGCGTTTCTGCAGGCGCTGTTGTCGACTCCTCGATCACCCAGCCAATCGGATTGAGCGCGGGTGAATCCGTGCAGGTTGGGGATTGTCTCGCTTCATAATGAGGATAATGATGAGTTCGCTGAACGCACTATCGGGAGCCGAACGTTGGGAGCTGACTTGGTTGCACTTGTATCAGGCAAAGCGCCCCCGCAGCAGCTGATGAGGAAAGGTCACCACAAGGAGGAACACACAAATGCAAGCACCTGAACAACCGCTCCCTCATGTCCAAGCCGTGGCGCTTACCCAGCAGTGGCAGGAATACTGGTGGGTCCATCTTCCGGATATGCTTCACGAACACGACCATGTTTTAGGGAAAATCACAAGTTGCTATGAGCTAACCCGAGGTGCAGTTTTTTGCGAGATAACCAGTCTTCATAGCAAGCAGAAGGGGACGAACCCATGAATCGCGATAAAAAAGGCCTTAATAAAAGACGGATGAAAGCATTAATTGCAATTGGAACCCAGTCAGCGATCAGTGGTGGAGCTGCAGCTATACCAACGCCAGCAGTAGAGACCGTCAAGCACATCGCTCTAGCTGGAAACGAACTCCTCCTCTGCGCGAACATTTACCAAATCTATTACGAGGAGAAGATCACCACCGAGAGGATAGAAGAACTTCTCAAGGATGCTGGCATCCTTGCCGCTGTGGCTGGCGGGCTAGTGTTCGTTTCCACAAAAGGAGTCCAAGTCCTCCTCCACGAGATATCAAACTTTGTATGGCCGATTGGCATAATCATTACCGTACCAATAGCTACCTCGGTTATAGCACTGGTAGGTCTCACATGCATGGTCTGGATGGATTACACCTATCGCCAAGATATTGAGTTGGGGAAAGTAGAGATAGGGTAGGTGCTTTGAGGGTCATCCTCACATTGATGAACACCGCTTGCTCCCTTTGAGAACAGGCAACCATCGTTATAGGAGAAGTGGGAGGTCGGACAGAGAAGAGCAGGGTGAATATGAAGCGTTTAATCACCCGGAAAGTGAGGTTACAGGCAGAGAAGAATTTGTCTATCTGTATCCTCGCTTACTTCCGGTATCGTGCCGGAAGAGCACAAGAATGTGCGCGGGTGAAGCAGCTGCATACGGATATGCAGGAACTGAGTGAGGAAATCTGCTTTACCTACAGTATTCCAAACATAAGGAGGAAAATCCATGAGAAAATTAAACACAAGGCGATGGTTTCCTGTCGTCGTAGGGATGCTGATTGTGGCATCCTTTGTACTCGTTGCATTTCCCCGGCCCGCATCCGCCGCTTCCGGCCTGGTGACAAAAGGCGACGTCGAAGCTATCTTGCATGCCGGCTCCATCATGTTCTTCCACGAGAACCCGGTGCCAGGCTTCGTCGAGGACTTCCCACGCGCCGCCATCACCCCCCTGAGCTTTAACAGCGGGACGCATTATTGCGTGGATGACTGGCACGTGGTGCGCATAACCGACATCAACGTGGTTGATAACGTCTTCTTCTTTACGAATGAGCAGGCTATCGCAGATCTCGAGGCTACCACCATCACGCTCACATTGGATGGCGTGACCCTGCCTGTGATCCGGACGCCCATCATCATTCTCAACGCGGCGGATCAGCAGCGCTTCGGCTTCCCAGGGCCAGCGTTTGCCTTCCAGATCGGGAGCATCCTCTCACCCGCCGCGCTCAGTGTCGGCAACCATACTGCTGGGATTGTCTCGACCGATCCGGTATTCGGCCTCTTCCAGGACAGCAGCACCTTTACTGTTGACCCATCCGGAACTGGCATCTGTTTGCAGCCCCTTCCTTGAGACATCAATGAGCAACGAGCAATGTTCTTCTGATACTAGACTTGCTTAGCCTTTTTGTTCGTTGAGTAAGCATGCTGAATTGGTTCAGCATGCTTATTGTCTCATGCTAAGTCGGGCGGTGAGCTTTTCGCCGTGGGCGTTTTCATCGCTCATCAGTTCTTTCATATACCCTAACTGTACATACAGCGTGTAAAACAGCAAAATTCCGTTTGTGTAGTGCGTTTTAAGCGCGGTTTTCTACCCTTCTTGGGTAGATTTACTCTAACGAGGCCGTGCTTATTTTCATGCATTCATATCTTAACCTCAATGAAAACACTAAGGGTGGTACCCTTTACGGTTGTTACAAACAGACATGAAAGTGAGAACATTGATTCGCGAAACCAGTGAACATCCTCTTCTAGAAGTAGCTCAACGCTTCTCGTAGACAGGCTTTTTTATCTCTTCAGCAACTGGTTGCGCCCCAGATACCAACGGTCATTTTTCATCTATCAAGCCTTGTCGCTGCCTTGAGCCACTTCTTTGGATTCTTCATCAACTGGAAATCATTCCTGCAGGCGATAGTTTGTAGAAGAGAAGTTCGCTCCGCATAATACTGAATGCTTGCTAGTGCAGAAGAATTCCACATCAGTGCAGACGAAAGTTTAATGTGACAGGCGAGCAAAAAAAGCTTTGACGTCGGGATGCTGAGCAAGTTGACTCAAGGTCTCTAATACCCCCTCCATCCTCAATTGCCAACGTAAGGCGTACCCCGTCTGTTTGGGAGCAAGGATCTCCGCTGTGATCGGAACCTCCTCTCGCAGCAGCTCCAGGCCCTGAAACAGCGGAAACCATTTCTGCTGCCACTGGCGTGCCGCTGCGAGAAGCAGGTCCATTCCAGGCCCCAACCCCCAAGACCGGAACATCCGCCAGAAGAGCAGCAGGATTGCCTGGTCTCGAGGTCCCAATTCTCGGATCACATCCGCGAAAACCGAAAACCCAAAGGCTCCCCTGCTAAACATGCGATCAAGCGTGCGGCTCATGCCCTCAAAAGCAGAAAGGAAACAGCGAACTTCCTCACAAGCAGTAGTAAGCTCTGCTTCTGACACGGTGCTCAGATCCTCTCCCAGGGGATGATGGCGCAGGCGGGAACTGAGCTCCTGAAGCGCTACACCTGTATCTTCGGTTAGCCATGGTCCCGTCTCGGCTAATCGATTGGTGCGGGCTCGTTGGAGGCCGAGGCCCTTTTCCACGATCTCACGCTCATCGATCCCGGTTTCAGGATTGATCGCATATCCTTCAAACGTTCCCGACCCCACATCGGCCAGCACTTTCACAAACGTGGGGAAGTTCTCTCGACCAATACGCTTGCGCGCTCGAGCCAGTGTCTTCTGAGGGAAGCGCATCACCGCGGTTCGACCCAGCAGTTTCGAGAGCTGTTCAGGATGTTCCTGGAGTCGCCGAATCTCTTCAATTCCTTGTTGCCATTGTGTTCTTGCACCTTCAAGGAACTCCTGAACGGAAGAGAGCGGAATGGGATACCCCTCCCACCAGAGACGCCAGGCCACGTAAGGCAGCCGCTTCTCCGAACGATGAATAGCACACAGGGCCTGCAGCTGGTCTGCTGTTCCTGATGGATAGATCGAGACCATGCCGCGGCCACGTCCCAGTGAGCGGCGTTGTGGCCGCGGTAACAATCCTGCCCGGTGCCATCGCGCCAACTCTGTTTTTGTAATCGGAAAACCCTGGGAGGACACATGCTCTATCAAGGCTTCAGCTGTCTCCCCAGCATCCATCAAGGTGTTTTCGTCCATGCATCCATAATACATCATTATGCAAAAGGCGGCAAGAAATGGCTCTCTTGTTATTTTGGCAGTAGCATGTTATTCTACATCTAGAAATGAGTGGGCCGTAGCCCCACAAGCCAGCAAGGATCAGGCGGCTTCTGCATATCTGAACAACTCAGCCTTTCGAGGCTTACGGAAGAGAAAGAGGTACGATATGGATGTGAACATTCATGTTCACCATACGATTGAATTCAATGGCACGGTCGTCTGGGCATTTGTTCTGCTCGCGGCTCTTCTGGTTGCTGCCGGCGCGCTTTACACCGTCCTGCCGCTCTATACTGCGCAGGTTCCTGAACAGCCGAAAGAGCCGTTTGGTTTCCAGAAGCGGTAAGGCTGAACAGATCGTCGCCGCATCACCTCTCAGTAGGCTAATACGACGCGAGCTGACACTAGGGACAGAGGAGCAGGCATTTCGAGCAGAGAAAATCGGAGATAGGAAATGAAGGTGCAGTCACCAGAAATTCGTCTAGGGAAGTGGATGCTGTTCAATTCGATGGAGGAGACTGATCGCCTGTGGCCTCTCTTGAAGGACGCTCTGCGGCAACGCTTGTTGGGGGGGTGCATGAAGTCCGCCACCAGCAGAGGCCGAGGTGGAGTAGCTACCTTCATTTTCACGAAAGACTGGCAAAATGTGGAAGATGTGCAGCGTGTACTCGTCGCCCTACGAAAGATTATCGGAGGTGTACCTTCTGCAGAAACGAGGTGTTACTGGTATGAATAAGAAGCAAACAGTGGAACCGCTGAGTATTGCCCAAATCTTTGCCGGCTCTACGAAACTAATAGAGAATGCACAGGAGCTGGTTGAAGAGGCAGAATTCCTCTTAGCACAGAACAGGAATGCCCGCGCATTTGCCTTAGCTCATCTCGCCAGTCAGGAGATCATAAAATTTCAACTGCTTTGCAGCGTTGCCGTAGAGGTGGCCAGAGATCACTCTGTGAATTGGAAGAAAATCGACCAGATCTTACGGGACCATGAAGTAAAAATCAGAGGAGCCATCCTCTTCGACTTCCTCCGTGAAGGGCCGCTAGATGGTGTGTATCAGGCAAGTGAACTCGCTCAACGCATGAACACATCAGCAGACCTCAATGCGAAGAAGAATTACAGCTTGTATGTTTCACAAATCGGTCACGATTTTGTCAAGCCATCTGACCTGATTGACCGCACAGCGGCGACAGAGTGTGTTGCTCATGCTCGTGAACAGCTACAGATTTTTCAAATAGTGTACGCAGCAATAGCTAATGTAACGGGAATGACAGAAGAAGGACTCCGGCGCTTCATAGAAATGCCACTCTTTCAAAATATGCTCCAGGTGCTTGGAAGTAATACTGATTTGTCTGGTCTTCCGACGCCTAGCCAGCAGCAAGCAATGGAAGAAATGACAGCAGTGTTCAACGACCCGGCGTTCCTCCCTTTGTTAAGGCATTTTTCTTCTGGTATAGAACAGGATTTACGAGCGCTGAATCAGGCAAACAGCCAAACGCGCCAGGACGAGCAACAGGCCCTCTAACAGGAGAGAAATGAGGCTGGATCATGTCAGACACCGAGCATAGCATTGACCTGGTGATCTACTCCGATCTGGAAACCATCGGCCAGGTCGCTGACGACTACGCCGCGCACCAGACCTTCAGTGACTACCAGGCGCGCCGCGTTGCCAACACGGCGCGGCGTCAGTATGACGATCTGATCCTCTTTTGCACCTACTTGGCGGCAGCCGGGGCTGCGCGCAATGCAGATGATCTCTTTCGCGACCCGCAGGCTTGGCACGGAATAAGCGCGGGGTTGGTCAAGGGATTCGTATCCTGGCAGATCAAGCAGGGCTATGCCATCGCCTCCATCAATTCGCAGCTGGCCACCATCAAAGTCTACTGCATGTAAATTTGCTCGCTTTATGGGGAAAAATTGGCCTATTTCATGGGCCGCGCGATATGGCATTGTGTCGTTTGACTCATTTTCCTGCCGGAACTGTGGAGATATGCGTCATGGGTCAAAACTGGCGAAGATATGCGTCAGCCTCTCAGTCGAGGACTGGCCTTGTTTCATGGCATTACCCCGTTTGCCTCGCCTTCCTACATCTGGGTTGTCGGCACCGATCTGGAAAAGATCGCCTCAGCCGACCTTCCAGTTATGTGCGGCAAAAATGGACGACAGGACCATATCATCGCCATTTTGACGCAAATCATCGCCTCATTTTGGCGAGCTCTGCCACGATCTGGTGTCCATTCCAGGATTCTCTGGGAGAAATCCATATAATCCCGCGGGCCGTTTCCTGCCGAAAGGCCGTCTTGCAGAGACCGCTTGCCTACTCAGACAGCTGTACCATATTTTCCAAGAGAATCCTGGAATGGACACTATGGGGGCGACAAACTGCCAAGATGGGTACTTCTCCTGATGCCCTCGTTGACTCGCTCCCTGTATCCTTTCGACGTATAGGGTAGTGAAAGGAGGGCAACATTCTCCATAGGAGACGTTGGAGCGTCGGGCAGATGGCAGTGCCAGGCGTCAAGATGAAAGAACAGAAAAGGAAAGACATGATTGCGAGTGATTCCTCACTACCAAAGAGGGCAACGGACAGGGGCAATCAGGCCATGACACCACTGGACCCCGACTACGCGGCGCGCGTGCAGACTAGCTGTAGCCGACAGCAAGCCATGACACTGCTGGATGCTGAGATGATTGAGGTGCTACCGGCATGACGGAGATCGTGCTCCCATTTCGGCAAGAGCTGACGCAACAACATGGCTTTGTGCATGCCGGCATCATCACGGCAGTTGTCGATTCTGCCCGTGGCTATGCTGCGCTGAGTCTGACGCCCCCTGGTGTGGGTGTCCTGACCGTTGAATTCAAGGTCAATCTCCTCAACCTGGCAGCGGGCAGACGCTTCTTGGCGCGAGGGCAGGTGGTGAAGCCTGGGCGGACGAGTATGGTCTGCACAGGCGAGGTGATGGTGGTGCGCGACCGCACCGCAGTCTTGGATGAGGGGACGTGAAGAATCAACCGCTCACTCCTTAGGAGTGGAAATGTTCAAGAAAGGAAGTATGACACATGCAGTATACTCAATTGCTCTTCGAAGTTCGTGACTCGGTCGCTTCGATCACCCTCAACCGACCGGAGATCCTCAACGCCCTCAACCTGGAACTGGCGAGAGACCTGATGAACGTGGCGATGGAATGCTCTGGCAATCGCGATGTGCGAGCCGTCGTGTTGAGCGGTGCGGGAAGTGCTTTCTGCGCTGGAGGCGATCTGAAAAGCTTCGCTGCTCAGGGGGAGCGTTTACCCGCGTATGTGACAGAGGTGGCTACCTACTTACACGCGGCTGTGTCGTACCTGACGCGTATGCAAGCCCCAGTCATCGCGGCAGTGCAGGGAAGCGCCGCGGGGGCTGGGATGAGTCTTGCCTGCGCCTGTGACCTGATCTGCGCAGGCGAATCGGCCCGCTTTACCGCAGCCTACACACGCATCGGACTCACGCCTGATGGCTCATTAACCTACTTTCTCTCACGTGCCGTCGGGATGAAGCGCGCGCTTGAGTTGACCTTGCTGAACCGGACGCTTTCAGCAGAGGAAGCGTATCACTGGGGAATCGTTACGTCCATAGCGCCAGACGACAGTATGCTGGCGCAAGCAGAAGCGCTGGCAAAGCGACTGGCAATGGGACCAACCCTGGCCTTTGGCACGACCAAGCGACTCCTGCATCAGGGTTGGAACGAAAGCCTGGAGACGCAGATGACTTATGAAACACAGGCAATTTCAGCGATGGCTGCGTCATCTGACGGTCAGGAAGGGATTGCCGCCTTCTTGGGAAAACGTCCTGCTCACTTCGAGGTGAAATAACCCCCGTTCCAAGTGACCACCCGTCTAGTGGCTCTCCCTCAATTTATGTGAAAGCTCTCACATATGTGAGAAGCTGGGGCATATGGATTGACTTCAACTGAGGCCGCCTTTTCTCTGTGTTCCATCTCCTGCTTCAGATTCACAGGAATCGCGGGTGAGCCGCAGAATACTGGGATTTACAATCTGGAGCAAGAATTCGACTCTTTTCTGCAATAAGTAAAAAAGGCGAGGTTATGAGTCAATCTCTGTTTCGGGCGAAGTTATGCGCCTGGAAAATCAGTATTGACTCATCAATTCAAGCTCACTGAACTGGCGAAGTTATGCGCCGGAAGTGGCGAGTTTATGGTCTTTTTAACACATTGCTACGCCAAAGAGACCGAACCTCCCACGTAATGAGCGAAATTCCTCCCATGAAGCGAGCAAATTTACAGCAGGAAAGAGCAGAAGCGTAAGGAGAAAAGCGATGTCAATGTATGGTTCTCCCGCAGGCTCGCTGCTGCGAAATGTGATATACTGAAGAACCGAACAAATTTCTTCGAGCAAGACAGTTTCCTGATTTCATTCGAGCTTATGACCATTCTTCCCGATCTTTCTGACCTGGTCATTGAACAGGTCATCATTGCTCATGAGGTGACAGTCACCGTACACGCTGCCTCCCCAATAGCTTCCTGTCCCTGCTGTGGAACGACCTCCAAGCGGGTACAAAGCCGTTACGTGCGCACATTACGCGATCTTCCGGCGAGCGGACGTCCTGTTGAACTAATCGTCTCTGTGCGTCGTTTCTTCTGCCAGGAGAGCACATGTGTCCGTAAGATCTTTGCTGAACGCTTTCCGTCGTTGACCTTGCCACGGGTGAAATTCACGCTGCGATTGCAAGAGACCCTTCGGCAGATGGGCTTTGCCTTGGGCGGCGAAGCAGGAGTCCGCCTGGGAAGGCTGTTGAGCATCCCCGGCAGTGCTGACACCTTGTTGCGTCTGGTCAAACAGACTGAACTGCTTGTAGCCTCCTCTCCACGAGTGGTTGGAATTGATGATTGGTCGTGGAAGCGTAGACTGCGCTATGGAACGTTAATCTGCGATCTGGAAAGCCGCAACCCCATCGATGTGCTAGATGTTAAGAGGGATTACTTGATGGTATACTGAGAGAACATCTGATCTAACGCGAGAGGAGGCAAGAGAGATGTCCGATGTGAACTGGGGCTGTTGCCCTCTGGTTGCTCAAACTCCCATCGTGAGGGCCTTCGTTGAGCAGCTTGCTAAAGAACGAAAAGCTCAGAGCACCATCGAAAACTACAGTCGCGACCTCAACGATTTCTTGTCTGCTTTTCCAGAGATTCCTTTCTCAGAACTGCTCGAAGCTGATGAAAGCTGTATTGCTGGCTATGTCGATTGGCTGTGGAAGCGCGATGCGCAACGAGGAAATGGGCAACGCCCTGATCGAAGCAAGATCACGTACCTCACAGGATCAAAGCTTGCACCCGCAACCATCCGGCGGCGCATCAGTGCTTTGCGAAGCTTTTACCGCTGGGCGATCCGGCTCCATCATCGCCGTGATCCCATCACCCCGGTTCGTGAAGGCGTGCGTGGAAACGCTCGCGGCCTCGTCTCGACTGCAGCCTCCATCCCCTGGATTCCGGACGAGCACCAGTGGAAAGCCATCTTGAAATATGTTCTCACCACGCTCTCAACAAGAGACCAGGCGATGGTGCTGCTCGCACACGATGGAGCACTGCGCCGAGAAGAAATTGTGCTGCTACGTGTGGATGACATCGACTGGCGGACGCATACCATTACCGTTCGAGCAGCAATCTCCAAGAACAAGATGCCGGGGACGATCGTGCTCTCTCATCCGACTTGGATGCGCCTCAAAGAGTACCTTGAGGAGGACCGCGCAGCCCTTGCCACTGCCTACGGAGCCGAGGCAAATGGTCTCATTTTTTTGTCGGACTCGCACCGTAACCCTGGCCAGCCGCTCTCGAAATGGACCGTCAAAGATATTTTTGACCGCATCAGCGATGCTCTTCAGATCCCCCAGCTGACGCCACACAAGATGCGCCATTTGATGCTCACGGAACTCAAAAAAAGTGGGATGGATCTCCTGGATGTGAGCCGCTATGCACGCCATCGGACGATCGCCAGTACCGAAATCTACCTGCATACCGATCTTTCCGATCTCGCACGCCAGGTCAACAAAGCGCATCAGCATCTTGAGAAACTGCTCGTGCAGATGGAGGAAGGAGAAGCACATGACAGCCAGCCTTAGCACCTCCAATGCGCTCTCCATCTCTGTCCCAGTCTGGCGCATGCCTATCGCGCTCGGAAACTACCCCCATGCTGACACCTATGTGACTGACGAAGAAGCAGCCCTCATGGATTTCTACGCCACGCCCGCCAATCATGTCACGGGGGGTCTCGCCGGCGCAATTCTGGCCAAGTTAGAACGCTTCGATCAGCCATTTCGTGATGCTCTTCGGTTACATACCACATACGATCAAGTGACCGCAAGATCGCGCCGTCATTTGTTCAGGCAGATGGTCCAAACCCGTCAGGCGTTCTGGTCCTGGTCGCCCGAGACTTGGAGCAAGGTGATCCAAACCACTACGGGAGGAAACCACCGCAATGAGGGTATGCGGTTTGGTATGCTGACACTTGCCTATCTGTTTTCTGGCTTTCTGTATGCCGGAGAAGGAACCCCCTCTATCGAAATGGCGGATGCCATTTTTGGCAAGGAGAGGATCGGCTTCGAAGCGAACAAACTACACGCGCCACTCGTTGCGCTGGGCTACTCAGAGCATGGAGAGGAGAAAAAGCGCTTTCGCCGCATCTGTGCTCTGGTCATGTTAGTCAATCGATCCCCCTACGCAGAAGCGCTTTCTGCCCAGACCATCCTTCAGGTCAATGAACTCCTGCCCTCTGTTCTGCCCAGAGCGAGAGTGGACAGGCGACAAGACCTCGTTCGCCTGCAAACCGCGTTGTGCCACCTGGGCATTCTGGATGAACCGGTCATCTTCGTCCCGCAAGGCAAGCAAGCCGTCCATCCACCTACGTTGTGGCAAAATGATCCAACCATTGATCCAACTTGGCTGGCCTGGGTGTGCGCCTTCTACGAGCAAACACCCCATCAGGTGGAGAAAACCTTGCGTGAGACCTGTTGCTCTCTCATCATAGCCGGTCGGTGGTTGAAAGAAAGGCATCCTGAGATCTCGCATCCCGCTCAATGGAGCGAGGCGTTAGCTGCTGAAGACGTCACCTACACATGCCAGGCCCTACGAGGGGATTACATGTCTCCGTCACATCTTCGCTACGCACAGTTTCAAGAGGCCCCTCAACAATTGAGTTCAGCGGGCATGAATCATC
>Ga0137385_10004261_pt1 | contig 12489 bp, 14 predicted proteins | sample SagtaG_FD_104921 | JGI IMG/M metagenome (GOLD analysis project Ga0137385, IMG submission 104921) | Vadose zone soil microbial communities from Sagehorn Ranch, Mendocino, California, USA - Sage2_R_80_16 metaG | ecosystem: Environmental > Terrestrial > Soil > Vadose zone | place: USA: California...
CTACCCAAAGCTAAGGCCCCCTTGGCGCCTCTACTTACTTGCTGCGCCGCCGACCGGCACCGATATTCCACTAGTCGACCCAGCCCCCATTCCGGTCACGTTGATATTCTGGTTGGTGGGAGGCCGCTGGCCCATCGCTTCCGTCGCCGGCCCGATATCGGGAAGCTGATCCACCGGCCGTTGCGTGTTGCCATAACGCGTCACGGCGGCGCCAACGCGCCGAGCGTCGTAGGCGATCCTGCGGTCACCGACGTTTCGCGGCCATGGATTGATCGTATGGGTGACGGCGTTGACCTGCTTGGCATCGCCGGCGCTCATGGTGATGGTATCGGAACGCTGGAAGTAGCGGTCCATCTCGTCATGACCGGCGAGGCCGTAACATCCCCCGAGCAGCAAGGGCGCGAACAGAACCAGATACCTTATGGTCATCTCTCGCTCCTAGTTGAGGGTCTTTACGACCGGCTGGTTGGCAGCGGCGGCCGGGGGCGGAACGGGCGTCCTGAGCTCAGGAGCGATGATGTGGCCGTACGGGCCCTTCACATCGCCACCAGAATTGACGTAGTCATTGTAGCGCTTGCGGACTTCCATCTGTCCGTTGAGGAAGAAGTCGACATCGTTGGCCGGCAGGCGGGAGTCGAGCGGAGACGCCAGTTGCTGACCGGGCACCGCCGGCGCAACCAAGCGCGGCGTGACGATGATGACGAGGTCCGTTTCCTCCTGCTGGTAGGACTTGCTGCTGAACAAGGTTCCAAGCACGGGCACCGAGCCGATCCAGGGCAATTGCGAAACGTCCTGCCGGTTGCGGGTCTGAAGCAGGCCGGCGATGGCAAAACTCTGGCCGTCGCGCAATTCGACGGTGGTGCGCGCGTCGCGGCGGGTCAACGCTGGAACCGTCGTCCCCTGAATCGTCACCGCATTGGCGAAATCAAGCTCGCTCACCGACGGCTCGACCCGAAGATTGATCACGCCGCGAGAGAGCACAGTGGGCACGAAGGCCAACTCGACACCGAACTTCTTGTAGTCGATGGTGACAGTGGGAAAACCGTTCGTCGTTGTGTTCGGGATCGGCACTGGAAATTCACCGCCGGCCAGGAAGCGGGCGGCATCGCCAGACAGCGTGGTCAAATTCGGCTCCGCTAGTCGACGCGCCAATCCTTTCGTTTCCAATGCCGAGATCAGCAAGTCCACTGAGCCGCCGTTGCTGGTTCGAATGAGACTGGTCAACAAGCTTCCAAACGGCGCAGGTGCTATGCCGCCCGCGGTGCCCAACAGCGTCCCCGCCGTTCCGAGCACCGGAAGGCTACCTGTCGGGGCACTACCAACAGCCCCCCCGCCAGCACCGAGGGGACCGTTGTTGGTGTTGATACCACCGATCGGTGTTCGACCCGCGGCGGTCACACCGCCCAGCCCGGTGTTACCGATGTTAGTGCCGTTGGCGTTCGCCGCAGAAAGGTTCACGCCGAGGTTTCGACCGGCCTCCCGGCTGACCTCAAGGAAGCGCACCTCCAGCATCACCTGCTGCGGCGCCGCGACGCTCATCGCGTTGACGATGGTTCCTCCTTTGGCAACGGTGCTGGTGGCGATTGCCATGGCCCGCTCGGCCGCCACCGCATCGACGGCGGTTCCGCTGAGCACCACCTGGCCCTCCGAGGCCGAGACGCGAACACCTTGCATGCCGGTGCCGGTCCGGATGTTCTGCTGCAAATTACCGGTATCGATCACGACCTCGACATCGAGGACCCCGATCTGCTTCATCGAGCTGTCGAACAAAATGACGTTGGTGGTGCCGGTCTGCTTGCCCTGGACGTAGATCATGTGGTCGCTCAGCGACTTCACATCGACGATGTCAGGCGAGCCCGCGACAATGGTCGAAAAGGCCGTATCGACCTTGAAGGTGCGTGACTTGTTGACGACCACCTTGACCCGCTGGACGTCGTTCATTTCGCTGACGAAGACGCCGCCGGAGGAGCCCCTCCGATCTGCAGCCTCCGCGCGGTCAGCGACCCCAAACAAGGCGGGCGCCACGCCAAGACCCATCACGCCGAAGGCGAGAAGCCTCCCTACCGCCTTACCTGAAACGCGACCACCACCCATTCGAGTCCCCCCACTGCGATCCACGGCTATCCCCGCAAATCTACGTGCTCGATATCCCCTGAAAGTTCCCCTCCGCGCACTACGTCGCAGAGCTTACTATCCAACCAATTACAAATCGTTATTTCGTATTTCCAACATGACATCCCTCATTCGTCCTCCTTGCAAGAAGAGACGCTTACCGCACTGCGGCAAGAGCAGAGAAAACTTTGCAATGTTGCCAGTGAGCACCACTTTCTCAGCCTGCTCGGAACTATCCTGTAGCGAAACCGCTGACGGGTTCCCGCTGCCGCTCCGCTCGGCGAGTGCCATATCGGTTTTCGGCAAATCTGTTGCGACATCCGGGACCTGCTTCGGCCGCTTAACGTAGTCGGCCGCGCCCAGACTGACTCCCGCTAGAACGGAACCTTGGTGGACGCGCTCGGCGCGTTCAATGAGGTGCCCCAGATCGGCATCACCATGGCGAAGCCGGCTTGAGAAGCTGTAACAGTCAAATTGTTGCCGCCGGACGTCACGTTCAGCGTCGGCGCGAGACCGCCGAAATACAGGAAGGGCGCAATAGCCTGTTTTTGGGTAGCCGATGGAAGGGGGTCACCGCTGCAGGTGGGCGATTGTTTTTGACGCACGTTATCGACGTAGCAAGTGTCGATCATGAACGCCCGAGCGCCGGCGCCCGCGAGCGCCCGCAAGGACTGCATGGTGATCGCATAGCGTGCCAGATCGAAGATGGCGAACATCAATGTGAAAAGCGGCACGAAGACGAGGATAATTTCGAACGCCGCGACGCCGCGATTGTCGAGCTTTCTCATCATTGCACCAACTGCACGTACTGGTCCGCAAGCAACTTCGTTGACGTTGGACACCCCGAACTGTCGAAGGTCGCATTACCATTGAAGGCGATCGAGGCGGCAATCAACTGGCCACACCTGCTTCCGTTGCCTACGCTGAGCGTCGGATCGCCCTGAAACGTGACGGCTGCGTTTGGCGCGTAGATGTTTCCTGTGAGGTTGATGTTGCTGTTTCCCCCGAAAGTCACCGCCGCCGCCGAGGCATCGTAAATCGACATGTACTGGAACAAGGCAGCGCTGGATTGAAGGGCTGCGGGGAGCGACGAGGCACTGGGGGCAGTTGTCGGTCCGCTGAGAGTGAGAATCCCGCCCCCCTTGGTGTCGATTGTCGCACCTGGTAGCAGAATGAAGGTCACTCCTGTACCAGTGACGGAGGAACCGCCGACCATCGTCAAAGTCCCGGATATGAAATACACCCCTGGAGTCAGCGTCACAGCGGTATTGCCGTTCGTTTTGACGTTGTCATTCACGCATGGCTTGGCGGCCGTGTAAGCGGTGAGCCCCGATCCCGTGCATTTTGCTAGACCGCATTTTGCAGGAAGACTGGGGTTCGCTCCACACATCGAAGTCAGCGCGGCGTCCAGCGCAGAGAAGGGATTTGCGACCGGAGGCGTGTAATCGAAGGTCTTATTACAGAACGTTGCGCTGCCCGTGCAGCCTCCAGCCGCAGATATTACGGAGCCGGGTGTGATTGTCATCCCGCCACCGGTAAAGTTTAGCGCACCGGCGGCCCGATCGTTAGAGGCCATGCCGCATTTGCTCGCATTGATGTTCGGGCTGCCTTGGAAACTGAGAGAACCTGTCAATGCCAACACGCATGGCGGCTGGAGCAAAACTTTCACTTCGGCAACGGCTATCGCGGGTATCGTGACCGTGGACAAACCGAGCACACCAGCTAGGTAGGTCGGCTGTATTTGGCTGACGGTGGCCTTAACACGATTTGTTCCGATGAGTTCAATCGTGACGGTTTGAGACGTGCCACTTGGAAGACTGGCGCGACAACTGGAGCCCGGATAGGAGGTGTCACCCGCGTTGCAAAACGCGTTCTGAGCCGCAAATTGCTTCCCACGATAGGCGACGGTGGTATTTGTATCGTTGCAGGTCGAACCAGCAATAGTGCACGCCAACCGCAAGCCGCCCGAATAGGCTGCCGCATCTGCAGCAGTCTGCGCGTGCTGCTTGGTGACGTACCACGATCCGGCCTCGGCCCCGATCGCGACCGCTCCGATGAGCGGCACGAGGGCGATCACTGTTACGAATGCGGCCGAGCCTCGTTGGGAACGGAGCAGATTACGCATGGGAACATCCTACTGGAAGCGTTCTGAGTAAGTCAGCGTGTACGTACAAGTGCTGGGACACAGCACCGGTCTCAACACAATCGGGGCCAAAGTGACGGTTGTCGCAAACGTGTAGTACTTGATGGGAGCCGAACTAACGTTGCTTGAGGAGCAGGCAGTGCTTGCGTCTCCGCACATGACCTGAAGGTTATTGATGGGATACCCGGCGACTGTCGTCTGTAGTCCTGACTTCCAGCTCCCCGGATTTGTCGGGTCGGGCGGATTATTGTATTGGATGTATTGCCCGAACGAGCGCAACGCCGCCCACGCGGAGATAAACTGGAAGCCCGCGGCGGCTGCGTCGGCGAGCGGCATAAGCAGGCTCGCCACCATGAAAATGTAAACGATGATTGTCTCAAACGCGACGGCGCCGCGTTGATCCGCGATGAAAGACTTTTTACGACACGCGCGCCTGCCTCGACCGATACTTACCACTTCCGATCGCGGCCTCCGGGCAGTAGCGATTTGAACCATGACCATGACAATTCGGCCACGCATAGCCGCTCACCAAACATAAGGGACCACTCTCCAGCGTGATGCTTCGTAGCTGGAATACTCAGGGCAATTGCGTCGAAGCAGGTCTTCTTCGTAAAGAATTCGGCATACCTGGATGCCCACATGCAGGACCAGTACGATCACCGTAACCGGTGTCAGGTATTGCAGCACGACGCCCAGGACCACGATTTCTTCCGCGACATAGAGCGGGTGCTTGATCCATCGATACGGACCGGTCTGCACCACCGAACGCGCCTGTGGCACCAAACTGAACGACCGACCTAGATGTCGGATAGTGACAAGCATCATGATCGTGCCGACCAGCACGCAAGCTGTCGATGCCAGGTTTGGCAGCGCTTCCTCAGTTTTGCCCAGAAAGCTGATCGTCCATGGCAAATAGCTGCCGACGAACGCAGCTATTCTTGGCAGCAGGCCGTCTGCATGCGCCTTTGCCGGCGAGCGAGTCATGATCAATAGCGCCAGGAGCGTGTAGAAAATGGCAAGGCAAAAACTCGACAGAAGCGATGGCCATGGATCAGTAAGCGATGCCCCGATTTTGATGGCCACGCAAAGTGCCAGCAACATGAACCACATGCTGCCGAACAGTCGCATGATTCGATCGTAAGAACAGGTTTTCGACAGGGCGACTGTGCTCATGGCTACTTACCGAAGCTGGCGAACGAACGCACGAGGTGCAGAACGGGACTTCCTCCCATGATGACGAACATGGCTGGAAGCAGGAACAGCACCATCGGAATGGTCAGCTTGGCGCCTAACTTGTGCGCTCTTTCTTCGAGCTTGGTAATACGTTCTCGCCGCAGGTCGACAGCGATACTGCGTAGCGCCTGGCTCAACGGCGTTCCGTATTGCAGGCTCTGGCTGATCATTGTGCCGAACCGACGAAGCCCATCCGAGGTAGATGCCAAATTCTCGAATGCGTCGATGCGATTTGGCAGTATCCGGAGATCATCAAGGAGACGGTGCAGTACCCAGGCCATGGCAGGATTAGTCTGCTTCATTTCTTCCGCTACACGTCCCAGCCCGCTCTCCATGCCCATTCCCGCTTCGCTGCACACAACCAGCAAATCGATCATATCCGGTGTGCCTAGCCGAATGGCAGCATCGAAACGCCGTTTCAGCACCGACAGAATCAATCGCGGCCCCAAAATTCCGATCACCACGCCAAAGAGCGTAAAGACCAGCACATCGGCAGGTGCCCTTCCCGAAAGCTGCGCAAGAAGTAGCGCAATGACCGGGAACAAGAACATGCTGACGACCTTGACACCGATCCAGATCGGCAAGGTTCGATGATGATTGAAACCTGATGAGTGAAGGATCGTTCGTAGTTGATCCAGATTTTCCTCAGCATAGAAGCGCCGATACCGCATGCCGAGCCATGAAAACCAACCGGTCACGTCCTGGAAGGGGGATGACCGGTAAGGGATGCCCATCACGGCGTTTGACACCCGTGTGTCCAATGCACGGACGTGCATTTCGCGGATGATCAACACACAGGTCGCAGTCCCAGCTGCTACTGCGAGGGCCACCAAACTGAGACCAGAAGTCATAGTTCTGTTTCCCGTCTAACCATCCAACTTATCACCAGGTGCCCGATAAGCACCGAGGCTACTGCGTAAGCCAGGAGCTTGTTTCCAGTCGGATCATAGAACAACAGATCAACATTTTGCGGATTGGCCGCGTATAGCAACCCACCCGCAATCAAGGGCGAGATTGCAAGTGCTCGCGAGGAGAAGATCACCTCGCCTGCCAGCGCCTTGGCGCGAGCAGCTAGCGCAACACGCTGACTCACAGTGTCTCCCAGCGTCTGCAAGGTTTCGGCCAAACTGCCACCTGACTTCAACTGGACTGCAAGTGTAACCGCGAACATCGCATACTCTGCCACTTGCGTTCGCCGATAGACGGCTTCGACAGCTTCCTCTGGAGGTCTTCCCAGATTCACTTCGCTGCATACAATGGCAAACTGCCCAGCCGTTGGTTGCGGCATCTCGCGCGCGATGGTGCGAAATGCTTCGTGCACAGGCAGACCCGATCGAACCGTACTTGTCACCAACTGGATCGCGTCAGGCAGCTGCCGAAACAGTTGACTGGAGAAGCGACGTTGCTGCCATCCAAACAGGCCTCGCACGGCCACTATGGCGGCAATTGCAGCCGCGACCGACACGTAGAGAATGGGAAATCCCAGCAGGCGATTGGCATAAAAGATTGCGGCTACCGTGATGGCGGCGGCCAGTAGCACATACGCCGGATGCCAGGCGTGAACCATCGCGGGCCTGTAATTGGCCAGGCGGTGGAGAAACAGAGACCGGGACCCGGTCTCCGCCCGGCGAATGGATGGCAAGCTAGCCGGATGGGAGGCCGGTAGAGCTACCGCCAGCTGGCGATGCATGCGTCGCTCCCGGCCATCGAGCCACAACGAATTGACTGCTGCGCACATCGCCAGCGCCAGAACAGCGACGATCACGGACTCCGGTATCATATTTGCCTCATGGCTTCGGCCCAGGCACGATCAAGCCCAAAATAGACAAGACGGCTCTTGAACTTCGGGACGGCGTTCGTGGACCTATAGGTGCCCGATATCCGCCCATGCACATCCTCCTCCTGGTACTCGAAGGCTGCGATGTCATTGGTGGTGATCACATCCCCTTCCAGGCCGATCACCTCGCTGATCTGGACAATGCGACGCTGTCCATCGCGCATGCGTTCGACTTGCACGATGATATCCAGCGCAGCGACGATCTGAGCTCGAATGGCCCGCGACGGCAGATTGACCTGTCCCATCTGCACCATGTTCTCGATGCGGGTCAGGGCATCGCGGGCGCTATTGGCATGGACCGTGGAGATCGAACCATCATGGCCGGTATTCATTGCTTGCAGCATGTCAAACGCTTCAGCGCCGCGCACCTCGCCCACGACGATCCGGTCAGGACGCATGCGCAGCGCATTCCACAAGAGATCGCGTTGTGTCACCTGTCCCGTGCCTTCGAGGCTGGGAGGCCGGGTCTCCAGGCTGATCACGTGCGGCTGCTGAAGCTGCAACTCTGCCGCATCCTCGATGGTGACGACGCGTTCGCTGTGATCGATGAACTGGCTCATGGCGTTGAGCAGCGTCGTCTTGCCGGACCCGGTGCCGCCGGAGACCAGAACATTGAGCCGAGACCGGCCGGCAATCTCCAGCAATTGTCCGATGGCCGTGGTCATCGAGCCGTTTTCGATCATTCCGGCCATATTCAAGCGGCGGCTTGGAAATTTTCGGATCGAAATGCAGGGGCCATGGATCGCCAGCGGCGGAAAAATGATATTGACCCGGCTGCCGTCGGGCAAGCGGCAATCCACCATCGGGCTGGATTCGTCAACGCGTCGCCCAACTTGCGCGGCGATTTTCTGCGCCACCGATGCGATGTGGTCATTGTCGCGGAATCGCACCGCGATCCGTTCCAGCTTGCCGGCTCGTTCGACATAAACGTTACTCGGTCCGTTGATCATGATATCGTTGATCGATTGATCGAGCAGAAGCGGACGCAGAGGCCCGTAGCCGGTCATGTCGTCCGCAATCTCGTCCGCCAGCTGAAGCTGCTCGCGACCTGACAGTTCGAGCCGTTCCTCGTTGGCGATTCCGTGGATGATTTCCTCGATCTGCCGCCGAAGGACGTCGCGCGAAACAGTCGCGGCCACCGATGGCTCAATCTGCTCGATGACTCGCTCGCGGAGCGACGCTGACATCAGGGACCGCTGAGGCGAAGGTTCTTGCCTGGGCGCAGATGCAGGCAAGCTCGGCGTCGACGCAGGCAATGGCGTCAATGCAGGCAAACGAGCTGGCGTATCGTCGTCGCGCCTACCAAAGGTCTTCATAGTCCGAGCAGCCTCCTCAGCCGCCCCTTCCGCTCGGCGCCGAGCCCCGTGATCTCCCGTACGATCGGGGCGAGGTGACGTCGCAGTCCTGATACGTGCTTCAGCGCTGGAATTCCGAGATTGACCGCCTGGGTCATCCCCTTCCCGAGATCGGGTACCACCATGTCTGGTTCTGCGCCCAACGCCTTGACAACCGCGGCCCTGGGGAGGCCGCCGGGGCGATTGGCACGGTTGAGCAAAGTAAAGACCCGATCCTTGCCGGCGATGTTAGTGACAGCAGTGCGCAGTGCATGGGCATTGCGAAGTCCGGTTACCTCGGCTTCCAGCAGCACCAGCACGTGACGAGAAAGTTTGATCACCGGATGGATGGATGGCGGGAATGGGACCGGTACATCGACAACGATGTAATTGAACCGTTGGCGGAGCAGACCCAGCACGTGTCTCACGCCCGCCTCGGTGATGTCGAGCTGCGCATCCAATTCCTCATCGGCGGAAATCAGGCAAACCCGCTCGTTGACATCAATTGCCGCCCGCTCGAGGAACAACGTGTCCGCCCGCATAGGGTTCTCCAAAGCGATGCGCAGCCCTGGTCCAGGCTGAACACCCAACATCACGGCTGTTTCGCCGCCTTGCAGATGAAGGTCGAGCAGCGCGACCTTGGCCTTGGTGGTCTCGGCCAGTTGCAACGCGAGATTGATGGCGATACTCGTTGCGCCGGCACCGCCCTGCGCACCACAGATCGAGATCACATGCCCGCCACGGTCGGTCGGACCCGGCGCCGCATCGCCAAGCAGCTTCGGGCGCAGTTGGTCCAGCACCATGTCCCGCGTGATCGGCCTCGGCAGGTACTCGGTCAAGCCGAGCTCCATAAGCGCGCGGTAGAACGTGATCTCCCTGCTCTCGCCGATCAGAGCCACCCGGACGTCGGGTGGGCAGACGCCGGCCAACCTTTCCAGCTCGGTAAATGGGTCGTCGATGCCGCTGATGTCCGTCACCAACGCGGATATATCGGTGTCGGTTTCGAGCATCCGTATGGCATTACGGATCGTGCCACGCTTGATCGATATGTTGCTACCTTCGAAGCCCTTGCGCAGAGCCGCAGCACTAAGCTCGTCATTTACAAAACAGACGATCCGATTGCGCGCTACGACAGATGTAGCTTCTTCAGGCGAACTGACGACTGCAATGTTAACGCTCATCAACGTTTCTCCAGCAACTTGCCTGCCTGAACCACCATCGTCGCACCCCGGCGGGAAACTTCCGACCCATCGCAGTTGACCATAGTGTCGCTGTCGCCTGAGTCCTGTTTCCTGACTGAGTATTGCTTTGTCTGACCGCCAGAATGAACGACTACCGCTGCAGTCCGGCCGGCAATTGCATTCTGGCGGGCGATTTCCGGCGACACATCGCAGCTCGACATGGCGCCAGTGTCCGCCGTATCCCACTGCTCGACTGCTGCCCGTACGGCCAGTGAGAGCGTTCCGATCTGCTTTGCGACTGTGATCTTCTTGACCTGATCTGGCGCAAGCTCCAACGACACAGTTTGCGCTTGCTTGCCGGCCACCGAGCTAACGGTTCGCCCGCCTTGCACAATCTCCTGGTCAATCGCAATGACTCGAACATTGCCCAGAACGGTTTCGCTCAGGGCCCGACGCGCGGGATCTGCCTTCTCGAACACCTGGGTCAATAGGACATCAACATAATCACCGGGCCTGATCAGCCCCGAGACGCCAGACTCCTCGTCAACCTTGATGCTGATTGCACGGCTATCCGGTGCCAAGACGCTGGCCAGGAAACCCCGATCTCGCGGCCGCAACACGTCCTGCAAGGTAATCGGACTGCCAGCCTCGACGAACTTGCGAACCAGAGAGCCGGGAAGTCCGACCTTCGAGTCGGGCGTTTCAAGAATCGCCCCCGCTGGAAGACGTTCAGGCGGCGCCGAGCGTACTGCGAAATCTTCTTCGCGGGCCAATGTACCTTTCGATAGCGGACGTGCCGCAACAAAGTACCCGACAGTCGAAGGAGGCGCCGGCCCCTGCTCCGTGACCGCTACCGGAATCTGTTTCGGCAGGTTCATGTTGTAGGCGATCAGCCCGAACGCAGTGGTTGCGAGCAACAGCACCAGGATGATCGAGAGACGCAGAGCGGATGACATGTCAAACTCCTTTGCTCAAGATGGCCCAGATGCCACCGCACGCTATGGCTACGCCGTAAGGTAGGGGAGCGTGTCGCACGTGGCGCCACCGCTCGATCGCGTAGACGCGGCGTGCGAGCGACGATCCGACTGGCGCCAGCTTCGGATATGGCAGGAGGCGCATCATCAGATGCAGCAGCGCAAGAACGCCGCCGGCCAGCGCTGTTATAGTGAGCAGCTGAATCACGCCGGTCGGCGAGAGACCAATCGCCAAAGCAATCAGCAACTTGACATCGCCGCCGCCAATCCATCCGCGCTGGTAGATGACTAACAGCAGCAGCAACAGGATCGTCGCGGCGATCAACGATTCGGCAAGTTGCACAGGGCTGGTCAATTGACCAGCGATACCGAGGAGCGCCAGCACCAGACAAATTTCATTTCGGATCAATCGCGTCGCGACATCGATCGTTGCGACATAGAGCAACAATAGGATTTCCAGAATCGAGACTGTGGGAGCAATCCAATTCATGAATGCATGCCTCAAAAAAAGTGGGGGGCAGATTCCGATGCCCCCCTCTGGGGCCAGATGCCCGTATTACACGGCCGCAGCGAAAGCGCCGGTGATAGCGGCGATCCCGGCAGTCAGCGACTGCCCGATCGCACCACCAGCCCCAACACCGAACACGGCCGACACTGCGCCAATGATACAAACCGCGACAATAATGTATTCGAACGACACCACGCCGTCCTGATCCGTGCGCAGACGCTTCAACGCTTCCCTGGTCTCAATATAGTACTTCAACATGGAAGAATCCCTTCTTTGGAGGTGACAGACATCGCAACGTTCGTTGGCGAAAAGACCCCTGCCGCCAACCAGGTTCGTTTATAATGTCTCGCCCGAAGGTTGCGCGTGCTCCATAGAGTGGTGATGCAGATCAAAGGGGGTACTCCTCACCCCGTTAACTATTTCGCCGAGCGGCTGGAGTTCGGACGACACGCGACAACGCGCTGGCGCTTCCCGAGCGCTCAGCCATCGTAGGCCTGACGATGCACAGCGTTGTCGTCCGCCGATAAACGCGCAAAAGAGTTGAACGCGATCGAGGACCGCGGGCGCTATTCGACCGCCAATGTCAGCGGGCTCTATCTATTGATCAGTCGAAGCCGGCCATTCCACACCTTGGATAGCGGGCAGCGCCGAGCTGACCATCGCAGGCACTTCACATAAGTGCACGGACAGCAGCTAGCGGACGCATTGGCGGACGTAATAGCCGTTGACCCGTATCCACTGGCAGGGGCTTGGCGGAGGCTCCTTGATGATGGTGTAGCCGTGGTAATCAATGTTGGTTGGTGCGGTCAGGCCACGCCAGAACACCGCATTCGCGTTGGACGAGCTCAGAGTCATCGCTGCTGAGAAACAGGCCAGGGCGGCACAGAGCGGAAAGAGTGTTCGCATCATCATCTTCCGGTTTGGAATTGCTTACCGTAGCGCGCTTATCCTGACTGGTCCCGGAGAGGCTCGCAAGTCCGATCGCGCCGTCAAAAGGCCAGCCGGTAGCAGAACATCCGTGTCAGTTCGGGGTCGACATAGCCCCTCTCACGCCGCAAGCTTCACCTCGTGTGCGAAATCCCAATACAGCTTTCGTGCACGCGCATAAAAGCGCCCGGGCAAGAGTTGCCGGCCGTCGATCCGGATCACGGGCGCGACCTTGGCGAA
>Ga0137385_10004263_pt1 | contig 12486 bp, 14 predicted proteins | sample SagtaG_FD_104921 | JGI IMG/M metagenome (GOLD analysis project Ga0137385, IMG submission 104921) | Vadose zone soil microbial communities from Sagehorn Ranch, Mendocino, California, USA - Sage2_R_80_16 metaG | ecosystem: Environmental > Terrestrial > Soil > Vadose zone | place: USA: California...
GGTACTGTGAACGTTCCCACACTACGAATAGGACTGGGCAGATCAATCATACGCCGATCAATGCTAATACCTTCCACCTCACGCAAACCTTCGGCGATATCCTGACTGGTAATCGAACCATACAGACGACCTTCGCGTCCAACACGTGCCTTAAATGTCAGCGTGACTTGGCCCAGTTTCTCAGCTTGTTGCCGGTTACTCTCTGCCTGTTTCTCCTGCTTGCGCTGCTCAGTCGCTATACGCTGCTGACGATTGGCAATCAACGATGGTGTCGCACCCGCCGCCAGGTTGCGTGGCAACAAATAGTTACGAGCGTAGCCATTTGCCACTTCCTTCAAGTCTCCGGCCTTACCCAGGCCCTCAACATCTTGTAGTAGAATTACTTTCATCTTTCTCCTCGTATCAGGAAACGGGAAACCCGCCTATTTCCTCATTAATTCGCTGCCTAGTATAACATCTTGCCTCTCGTGAATGCAAGTTTTTAGCAACCTTCTTTATGTCTAGCATTTTGAGAAAGGATACATGCCCTACCCACAACAAGAAAGCGTGACACCGATCACTTCTTTCACTTTGAGCCACCTCTACTACCATTCCCACATCCCTGTAAATCTCCCCCTCACGAATCGTGTATCTAACTAAATGCACTTATATATGCACCTATTTCGCTGTGATGGAAGAAAATGCAATGAAAACAAGAAAGCAATACTTTAACACCGGTTTTATAGCTGGCTTAGCAGCCGGCCTATTTGCTACTGGCACTATGTTGCTGCTCAGTATACTGGTGGGTGGGATCTCATTACCAGAGGTGCTTGGCTCCAAACTTACCGAACTCATGTCGCCTTCGCTGTTTGAGTACTTACATCAGACGATTGGAGTAGATGCCAAGCATTACCTATTCGATGGCATCGTGGTTGGTCAGTGTCTGCTGTTCGCCCTCAGTGGTGGACTGTATATGTTCACGCTGGTATCCTATCGCCCTCTTATCCTCAAACAATCCAAGCTACCTTCCTATCATGGACTCCTCCTGGCCTTGATCCTCTGGTTATTTAGCGGCCTCATCTTTCTACCCCTGAGTGATGCAGGTATCTTTGGCTCACAACTCTCTATTGGTCTCATCAACACCACCCTCAGTCTTGCAGCTGTCGGAGCTATCTTTGGCCTCCTGTTTGTTCCCATCTTTAATTGGTTAGCCCTACGTCCCACTGCCCATACATCAGAAGATAAGCAGGCAAGTGTCCTGGCACGACGTACCTTTATCAAACGAGGCTTCATCATAGCCGGTGTAGGCATCATAGGTATTGCGGCCTGGCGTTTCATTACCGATGGCATCAGTGCAACATCTGCACCGGTGCTGACAGCGGTGCGCAACTTTAAGAGCAAGATTGTGCCACCTCCGGTACCCAACTATGGCACGATTACGCCAACTCAGTTTCTCTCACCAGAGATAACCTCCAACGACCAGTTCTATATAGTCTCGAAAAACCTCTTCTCTGACCCCGATGTCAACGCGAGCAACTGGCAACTGACCGTTGACGGAGATGTTGACCATCCTTTTACGCTATCCTATAACCAACTACTGACCCAGCCAATGCAGCAACAGTACGAATCCATAATGTGCATTAGCAACGAGGTTGGTGGGCAATATATGAGCAATGCGTTGTGGGAAGGTATTCCCTTGAAAGACCTGCTGCAACAGGCTGGCGTCAAGCCGGGAGCTATCAAGGTGGTTTTCTCTGCCGTTGATGACTACAGTGACAGTATTACGCTGGAGAAAGCCCTCGAACCGACAACATTGATCGCCGTGCGTATGAATGGTACTACCTTACCCAAAGGTCATGGTTTTCCCGCACGCATGCTCGTACCGGGCATCTATGGTATGAAACACTGTAAATGGTTGAACCATATTCAAGTAGTCACACAGGACTATCAAGGCTACTGGCAACAACGTGGTTGGAGCGATCCAGCACCCATCCGTATGACCACTCGTATTGATACACCTTTGATCGGCAGTTCCATACCCGTTAACCAGACAACCTCTATTGCCGGTGTAGCCTTCTCAGGCAATAAGGGCATTTCTGAAGTTGATGTCAGCCTGGATGGCGGCAATACTTGGCAACGGGCCTCTCTCAAACGTCCTCTCTCTAACCTCACATGGGTATTGTGGGAATATGCCTGGCAGCCAACCGCTCGCGGCTACTATGTCGTAGCGGCCCGCGCTATCGACATAGAAGGCAATGTTCAATCCCCTGATGTGGATCCTCCTGCCCCAAATGGTTCATCTGGATACCATACTATCAATCTATCCGTTGTATAGCAAGGTACACGATTTTTTTCTGTTAGGCAAGGTTCAAAGAGAGGCCATTTTGCTTGACAAGGGTTGCCTCATGTGAGCAGAAAAGCGTCAAGTTCATTTGAACCAGGCCTTAAAAAAATTACCCAACAAGCATGTCCGGTTTTCATCTTGCCATTGATTTTACAATTAAAGGCACCACACAACGATACAGAAAATCGGCGGGGGGAATCTTGTTGGAGCGGATAAGGCCAGAACGGTGATGGATGTTCAGGTGGTAGAGAATCTACGAGCGAAGGACCCTGTGGCCTTTCGTTCACTGGTAGAACGGCTACAGCAACCTCTAACCGGGTATCTGCATCGTCTCGTAGGTGATCATGAAGTAGCCCTTGACCTTGCTCAAGACACTTTTCTACAGGTGTATAAAGAGATTGAGAAGACCTCTCAAGATCTCTTACTAGACCCCTGGATCTATCGTATTGCCACAAATTTCGGTTTGCGCTACTTGAACCGCAAACGTTTGCGGCAATTCATCGGATTCGAAAGCGCATCGAGTCCGCTAGATTTCGATATACATTTGATGGTGCCTGGGCCCGAACACACGGTGGAAGCACGTATGCTCGTAGAGGAAACGCTCTCGAAGCTGAAGCCTAAAGATGCTGCTTGTCTTTTACTTCACTACGGGAATGATTTCACTTATGAAGAAATAGGGCATGTTCTGGAGATGACGCCAGAAGCTGTGCGTAAACGGGTCGCTCGCAGTGTCGAAAAATTCCGTGCATTCTACGGACAATCTTCACAAGCGAGTAAGCAGTAAACGTACGTAATTAAGTAAGGTAAACAGGCTATGTCAGGATATATGTGGTGGTTAGGGATGGGTAGTAGGGAAGGGAAATAGTATGGTGCATCCAGACAAAAGTATGCTGCTTGCCTATACTCGTCGCCAATCTTTGGGTGAAGCTGAATCTTACATCCGCCAGCATATCGAACTATGTGAAGAGTGTGCTCTGCTTTGTCATGAGTATGAGCAAGTCAGTGCTGGACTTCAGGATACACTGGAATACTGGAAGCGTACTTCAGTCTATTCACCATTGGTCGAAAGAGTGCTTGAGAAGATTGAGAATCCGGATGCTGTTCAACTGGCGCATCGCAAACGTCAGGTGGACAGGCAACGCCAGAATGCAACTAGCAGCACTAAGCGTCAATCTCTGAATTGGACACGTTTACTTTCTACAGGTGTGGTAATTCTGCTGATAATCACAGTATTCACTAGCTTCATGCTGCATGAATCCTTATTTCAGCCGAATAATAATAAGCAAGCGAATCCTGGTAGTACCAAGGTGCCAAGCCCCCTTCGTACAGCTTCACCAACACCTACCCTGACACCACAAGTAACAGGAACGGCAGAAGTGACGGGAGGAACAATAGCAACACCTGTAGCCCAATCAATGACGCTCAATATCTGTAAGGTGTCAGCGTATTCATTTACCCTCTGTGGCTCGCATCTGCAACCTGGCGACGTAGTTGAGGTAACAGTGAATATACGTGGAAAGGGCGCTTTACCACAACATGTGGTTATGGTAAGTAAAGATGGCAGGTTAACCGTCATGTGGTATGTCAACATTTGTAGCATAAATCGTGTCAATGTACATGTACACAGTCGCAAAACCTCACTAGATACATCACAAGTGCTATCAGTGCCGGTTAGAAACTGCTCCATCTCAATGGACCAATAGAGACAACCCGATAGGCTAAAAAAATTATACCTGTACGTAATACACATAAGCGAGGTAAACGCAATAGAGTAAACCAAGCAAACTGAAAGACAAGGTGAGAAAGGAAGGTTGTGAGTATTATGACGGTACGACAGTGTGCATGGTGTTTACGCTTAATGAACAATGCCGGTGAACGCATTTCTTCACTACCTGTACCCAAAAATTATGAAGCCACTCATGGGATTTGCAAGCTTTGTGGGAGCCAATGGCTACAACCCATCTGTGGCACAGGCGGCACAGCAGTGATCACACAAACCGAAGATGGTAGTCTGCATATAGAATGTATGGACGTGACACTCCTACCGCCTCTGCCACCTTTGCAAGAAAACGAAGGTCAGACACTCTTAGTGGTCTAAGATAGACTTCACCAACTTGCTTGTATACAGACCTCTTCTTATTTGGTAGCAGGTATTGATAATTGGCAAAGGTGACCACATAGGGAACCTGGACAACTATCTACCATTGCTACAGTTGCAGTCGAGCCGTTGCTCATGTTGGAGTGAGCACGTTGCATTCTCCCCCCAAAATGCAACAACGGCTCGGCTCCCTTTTTCCTACTAAGGTTGCCCCTCACGAACCTTGTAAAAATTCCAACATGAATGAATTGACTTGTTCTGGTTTTTCCTGCTGTACCCAATGTCCACTATCGGGAATACGTTTCACTTGCAGATTATCCACCCACTGTTCAAGCCCAGTTGTCAAAGCAATGTCGAGAGCGATATCTTGTTCGCCCCAGATAAGCAGAGTGGGTGCGGCGATACGCGATGCCTTTGCGGCAGATTGAGGCCTGCGACGGAACAATTGACGGTAATAATTCAAAGCAGCAGTCATTGCTCCCGGTTTGTTCATCGCCTCCTGATATTTGGCCGTGATTTCTCGTGCAAACGCTGCTTTTTGTACGGCAGCCCCTCTGAGCATGCGCCCAATTTCGTTGGCATTGTTGCGCTTCAACAGGTATTCGGGCAGCCAGGGAAGCTGGAAAGCAAACACATACCAGCTTTTACGCAATTGTTTGAGGGTACGCAACTCACGCAACATGGCCTGCGGGTGCGGCGCATTCATAACGATCAAACGTTCCGTCATATGAGGGTAGCTCATAGCGAAGGCCCATGCCAGCACGCCACCCCAATCATGGCCAACCACTATCGCTCGCTCATACCCTAATCCCTTAATCAACCCCTCAATGTCGCCTATCAGCGTAGCTACATCGTAGCCCGTACGTGGCTTATCGCTATCGTTGTATCCGCGCAAGTCGGGAGCTACAACGGTATAGCCGTGTTCTGCCAGCATAGGTATCTGGTATCGCCAGGAATACCAGAACTCAGGAAAACCATGCAACAGCACAATCAATGGCCCTTCACCCTGCATAACGTAGTGCATACGGATGCCATTGGTGATGATGTCACGATGTTGCCACGTCTCTGTCGTATCAATCTGCATAAAAATACATCCTTCCCCACCCCTACGCGATATCCGTTCCGTTGCTAATAAATTTGGGATGACTCGTACTGTCTAGAGATATTACTCGCCCGTCTCATTGTAGACAATGGCACGTTTCACCTGTTCGATCAAGTCCGTGACGGGGATACCGCGTGGGCAGGCATCAGAGCAGTTGAAGATGGTGCGGCAACGCCAGACGCCATCACGTTGACTCAAGATAGCCAGCCGCTCCGCCGCTCCCTGGTCGCGACTGTCAAAGATGAAGCGGTGCGCGTTGACAATAGATGCTGGCCCCACCCAATCAGGGTTGCCCCATACCGACGGACAGGAACCGGTGCAAGCTCCGCAGAGGATACACTTGGTACCTTCATCATAACGCTCTCGCTGCGTAGGACTCTGCAAGCGTTCCGTACCTGGCTCGTTATCGTACGTAATCAGGTACGGCTTAATCTTCTTGTACTTCTCAAAGAAAGGGTCCATATCGACAACCAGGTCTTTAATGACCGGATAACCGAGCATTGGCTCAATCGTCACTCTATCGCCCACGTCGCGCATGAGTACCTTACAGGCCAAACGATTACGTCCATTGATACGCATAGCATCGGAGCCACACACACCATGGGCACAGGAGCGGCGATAGGTGAGCGAACCATCTTGCGTCCATTTGATGGTGTTCAACGCATCCAGCAAGCGGTCAATGGGATCAACTTCAACACGATAATTCGCCCAATACGGCTTCTTATCCTTCTCAGGATCAAAGCGTTTGATACGTACTTGTACGTTCATAAGACCTCTGTTTCTCTTCCTTAATATTTCCGTTCCTTGGGCTTGAATATGGGGTCGTCGATGAGGATGACGTCTTTGTATTCGAGCCGTACATCATGAGTCTTTGTACCCTTATAGGCCAGTGTGTGTTTGAGCCAGTTAGCATCATCGCGCTTGGTATAGTCGAGGCGGAAGTGTGCGCCCCGGCTCTCGGTACGCGCCAATGCGCCATGAATGGTAGCTTCGGAGCAATCGAGCAGGAAGCCCAGCTCAAGGGCTTCAACCAGTTCGGTATTAAACCTTTTGCCTTTATCTTGCAATTGCACACGCTGGTAGGCATCTTGTAAACCGTCCAGTGTATCGAGAGCGTGCCGCAGGCTTTTATCGCTGCGCTCCACGAAGACCTTGTCGTCCATCTCGTTTTGCAGCGTGCTACGAATACGAGTTGCCGATTCACCACCTGTTGAGGTATACAGACGCTTCACTAGATCGCGTCCAAAACCCTCTTGTTCGGATGGTAAGGGAGCATGGTCGTTCTCACTGATGAATTTTGCCATATGCTTACCGGCACGACGTCCAAAGACGATCAGGTCTACCAGCGAGTTTGTTCCCAGGCGGTTCGCGCCGTGTACGGAAACGCAGGCGACCTCACCGGCGGCATAGAAACCGGGCAGAGGCGTCCATTGTGGATCAATCACGACACGCGCATCAGTATCGGTAGGGATACCACCCATGGCGTAGTGCGCAGTCGGCTGAATGGGTACCGGTTCGGTGATCGGTTCCACACCGAGGTAGTTACGAGCAAAGTCGGTGATATCAGGCAGCTTCTCGGCGATCGTCTTGGCTCCCAGGTGACGCACATCCAGGTAGAGGTAGTCTTTGCCATCGACACCGCGCCCCTCTTTGACCTCCTGCACCATACAGCGTGAGACGATATCGCGTGGAGCCAGATCTTTGAGGGTGGGCATATAGCGTTCCATGAAATACTCGCCCTTGCCGTTGAGCAGTTTACCACCTTCGCCACGTGCTGCCTCACTCAGCAGTACACCAACCTTGTAGATGCCCGTTGGATGGAACTGGTACATTTCCATGTCCTCTAAGGGGATACCCCGCCGGTAGGCAATCGCCATGCCATCACCCATACAGGCAAAGGCATTGCTGGTAACTCGCCAGGCGCGACCATAGCCGCCAGTGGCAAAAAGGATGGCTTTAGCATGGAAGGTGTGAATCTCGCCTGAACGGATTTCCATGGCAACGACGCCGCAAGCCCGTCCTTCGCTGAGCAGCAGATCAAGCATGAGATATTCATTGAAGAAACGCACCTCATTCTTGATGGCATTCTGGAACATGGTCTGGAGAATCATGTGTCCGGTTCGGTCGGCAGCGTAACAGGCACGGCGCACCGGCCCTTCGCCATAGTTGCGTGTATGACCACCGAAGCGGCGCTGGTCGATACGTCCATCTTCGGTACGGTTAAAGGGCAGACCACGGTGCTCTAGCTCATAGACGGCATCGATAGCCTCACGAGCCAGGATTTCGGCCGCGGGCTGATCTACGAGGTAGTCGCCACCTTTGACGGTATCGTACATATGCCATTTCCAGTGATCCTCTTCCACATTGCCTAGAGCAGCGGCAATACCTCCCTGGGCCGCCCCGGTGTGTGAGCGGGTAGGATAGACCTTACTGAGAACGGCCACACTGGCCTGGGGAAGCTGCATGGCGGCCATCAAGCCTGCACCACCAGCTCCCACAATGACGACATCAAATTTATGGTACATACTGTAACCTCATTCCTAGTGATGCAAGCAGGCTGCAATAGAGTGCCCGTCCGGTTGGAACGTAATCAGCGTTATCGTACCGAGCATAAAGAATGCCAAGGTCAATATTCCTACAAGGGATAGTAAAACAACTCGATTGGTTGGACTGCGTACATAGTCATCAATGACAATGCGTAAGCCGTTCACACCATGCAACAGGGCCAGGGTTAACAACACCCAGTCAAAAAGCCGCCAGAAGGGATTAGCATAGCGGCTAGCCACAAAATCATAGGTTGTGCAAGAGACGTCGGTAGTGACGTGCATGATGATCAGGTGGATAATAACCAGGAACAACAATACGATGCCGGAAATGCGGAAGAAATACCAGGAAAAGGTTTCAAATCCACCACCCATAGGCCTCTCACCATAGCCGGTCGAAATACGCATATCGGTTCTCCTCTAGAGGGGCTGCAATTTCACACCCCCACCCAATACTGTAGACGATACTTATTTTGCGATAGTGGTAGCATGTGGTTGCAAAAGCGAAAAAGCCGGGGCCAGGATGAAATAGGCAATAGGGATAAACCCGACAATGGTCAGCAGCAGTGCAATGCCAAACATCAAGGCTTGATAACGCACACCCTTGCTCCAGAAGTCAATGAGCATAATACGCACGCCGTTGAAGGCATGCAGCAGCACGGCACCAACGATAGCAAGGGAGAGGAAGCGGACGATGACGTTATCGAAGAGCGCGATACCTTCATCATAGACGCGTGGACCAAAGCCTAGCAGTGAAACATCCACGATGTGGATAAAGAGAAATAATAAGATGCCCAGTCCTGTGACGCGATGGAGCAGCCAGGACCACATACCAGATCGACCCTTATACATGAATTCTCCTCAATTCTGGTGGCGGGAGGCGGGGGCATGAGGCAAAAAGAAAGACATTAGGAAGGGCAGTATTGTTTCAGTAGCCTCGTCGCTCTTGCTCTCGCCTTGTTTTCAGGTAGCCTCAGGGGATACCATACCATAACGATAGATGGACAGGCGAAAGAGCGTGCTAGTTAGCCCTGATGAAGGTATGCACGTTTGTACGGTGAACGTACCAGCATCATAACAAGTGCTCACATCTCTAGCATCAACGTCTTCTGCCTAAAATAGACAACCTGATTGGCAGATAGGCCAATGAATAGAGCCACCCTTGTGCTCGCCTCTCCGTACCAGTTGTTAACGTTGTGTTTGTATTATACCGCAGAGCAGGGTGTTGCGCAAACATCGTTTGTTGGAGAGGTGCGTTTCACTTTTTTGCATCAAGCCCGCGAGACATGGTAGAGGCGGCATTGATGACGCCTCTACCATCCTTCTCGAATCTGTGCAAGAAAATGAACCGCACCCTTGTTGGAGTGTCAGAGACACACGCTTTTTCAAGATTGTATACAGAAGTCCAAAAAAGACACATTGAAGGCTACCAAAATTTGCTCCCCTCGTGTATAATATAATGTAGAAGAGAGCAATCCCCTGACAAACATTTTTCGGGGCGAGCCGTGCTTCGCCTCTGCAAAGATTGGCAGACGTGCGCGTATTTGCAGAGGTGTGAAAGCATAGCTCGCCCTCTTTGCTATTTCGATGCACCAGCCCCTTGCTTTACAATTGTGGTATCATAGCTTTGTAACTCACAAACGTAGTAATAAGTGCTATGGCTCATGCGTCATTTGAGTACGTCAATATTGAGCAGTTCTGGCAGAGAGGGCGTTGTGAGTACGCTGAAAAGTAAACAAGCAAACATAGATGTTACTACTGCGGGGGGAGCCAGGGTGAATGTGCAGGAGTTTCAGACGTTCTATCAGGAGAACCTGAGCCTCATTTACCGCTATGTTTATAGCAAGGTAGGCAACCGCGAAGAGGCTGAGGACCTGACGTCGCAGATATTTATTAAGGCAGTACGCGGTGTTGATACTGAGCGCGGCCCTCTGAGTATGCAGAAATGGTTGTTCCAGGTAGCACGGACAACCGTCGCTGACTATTGGCGTACACATTATCGCGTAGTGGTTAACTCGCTGGACGCTTTGTTGGAAGCGGGTTGGGAAGGGCCTGTCGACGAAGAGCCGGTCATCATCAGCACCCGACCAGAAGAACGGGTACAATGTATTCTCCAGGCTCTGCCGGAACATTATCGCGAAGTGTTAACCTGTCGCTTTCTGCTTAACCTCTCTATCAAAGAGACGGCTTTGCGTCTGGGCTTGACCGAGGCGAATGTGAAGGTGTTACAGTTCCGGGCCTTGAAGCGAGCGGCCGATCTTGAATATGTTGTTACCAGTACATCGTAATATAGCAATACTTAAGTCACAGTGGCTCACTGTCTCCAGTGTTGCCAGAGTTGCAAGTATCATCAGAAACATTTGAGGTGTAGACTCATTACGGAGAAACAAGGCTATGTCAGGTGAAGATCAGGAGCGATTTGAAGATTATCTGGAACTGGAGCACTACATAGAGGAGCTTCAGGCAGGACGTGTGGCCCACCCACCGGCGGAGCTAACGCCCAGCCAGGCGAACATCTATCGTATGGCTGCGCTCTTCCGCTCTGCTACACCTGAAGCTGGTGAGCCGCGTCCAGAATTTGCAGCTGAGTTACAGGCTCTTCTCGAACAAGAGTTGCACGAACCACCTAAACGTAAAGCATTTCCTTTTCTGCGTAAGAAGCAAGATCAGGGTAATCAGGGTAAAGCGAAAAAGCTGGGCAATGTTTCACGGCGTGCATTGCTAGCAGGTGGGGCCGCAGCGGCAGCTTCGCTGGTAGCCGGTGCCGCTATCGATCATATGGTTGAACAGTCAAAATCTCCTCTCGTAAAAGGAACCCAGGATAATTATACCACTCCCATTATCGGAGAAGGTGTGCTTACAACCTGGCAGTTTGTCGCTACACTCGCTGAACTGGGCGATCAAGCTATACGCTTTACCTCTGGAGCAGTGATTGGCTATATCATTCGCAACGATGGGGATGATCCGACGGAGGCGAAAGCCGGGCCAGTCATCGCTGTGTCGGCAGCTTGTACGCATATGGGCTGTCTTGTACAATGGCAAGACTCCGACCACAAATTTCATTGCCCCTGCCATGGGGGCCGGTTTACCGAATATGGGAAGCCAGATAAGGGAGTTGCTCCTCTACTCTATTTGCGTGCGCTACCCAGGCTGAATGCAAAAGTAAAAAATGGCGCCATCTACGTTGAGGTGCCTGTGACTCACTCATGAGGCGTAATCTACTCGTTATTGTGCTCGGCATCTCATTCCTCATCCTTATGACATGGCTTGGTACTATTATTACCTCCATTATTCCTCATCGTGCCACTGCTTCCACTCAAACGGCTCAAGCTGGCCCCTATCAGGTTACCTTACAGGTTCATCCCAATCCCCCCTTGATTACTCAACCCGCCACTCTGACAGTACAACTTGCTAACAATGCATCCCAGCAGCCTGTAACGAACGCCCAGGTGACGCTAGCAAGCGATATGGAAAGCATGGATATGGGAACTGATCAGACGAATGCATCCTTACAAGGCAATAGCACTTACGTTGCCCGAGTACAGTTTCCGATGAGCGGCCTCTGGCAAATCCAAGTGAATATTGCCGTACCAGGGTCTCAAACGGTGAGTGCTGTGTTTGAGGTGAACGCGCAGTGAGTAGATGGATTTTAACAAATTCTTCGAGGTACCGATACGCTAGATGTAGCGGCGGCATTTATGACGCCAGTCCGCCTCCGAAGCGGACTGGCGTCATAAATGCCGCCGCTACATCTCTCTGGAGATACCCGCTTAATTTGTTAATCTTCATGTACACGCCCCTCCACCCGCATGATGGTGCGGTTCATATTTTTGCGGGCCTGACCCCCACAAGGCTCTCAGGGGTAGGTTTTTTGGGAAATGGCTTGCAAGGCTGGTCCGCGTAGGGGCGGGGGCGGCGTGGATGTGGGGGGAGGGCCCTTGTGGCCGCCCGTTGCTGGGGTATGCTGTTCGCCCAAGGAAAAAACCTACCCCTGAGAGCCCCCACAAGGGGGGGTCACTACAGCTTCTGTTACTCTCCCTATGCAAAATGTAGTGACCCCCCTTGTGGGGGTCAGGCTCACCCACCTGCTCTCTTTGCAAAAACATGAACCGCACTCCCCCATGACCCCATGATGACCGCGGGCATATATCTATTTACCGAACCGGCGCGGGAAAGCCCCCGTCATTCATACGCGGGGAGTGTCAGTGTGTTATACTTTAAGATATATCGCAGCGTAAATAAAAAGAAAAAAGGGTTAGGAACACCTATGTACTCCGTCCTAGCACAACAAGGAGGCAGCCATGTCTCGCTATCGTAAAACTGCTGGAGTAATTACAATTATCTTTACCGTACTGGTGTGCGCCGTCATGGTGGCATGTGGTGGCTCTCCACCGGCGGCATCCAAACCGACGCCGACACC
>Ga0137385_10004264_pt1 | contig 12485 bp, 9 predicted proteins | sample SagtaG_FD_104921 | JGI IMG/M metagenome (GOLD analysis project Ga0137385, IMG submission 104921) | Vadose zone soil microbial communities from Sagehorn Ranch, Mendocino, California, USA - Sage2_R_80_16 metaG | ecosystem: Environmental > Terrestrial > Soil > Vadose zone | place: USA: California...
GATGATGGTCCTGGCCAAGTCACAGTAATCAATGCACGTGATTGACGCGTTTAGCAAACAGACCGCGAGCGCGACGGTTGCGCGACTGCGACTCGCCAGTGGTTTTCTCATGCGAACTTATACCAGCTCTCGTTCTTCCCGCAAGTCTACGTGTTCGTCACCACAGCCATCCACGAGAAAGCGTCCCCTAGCAGAGCGTCTATCCTTTCATAACACACCTCAATCCCTTCAAACCTCTCGAGTGATTCCTTCTGGTCCTGCACGGGTCTCTAAGTCCAAGACAAAGCACAATCCCAAGAGGAGCAAAGAGGATCGACCTCCTAAGAATCTCACTCAGCTCCATTTCACTCTCGATTCCTCTATCCTACGCACATGTCCCCTTTGCGATCTCACTTACACAAAGGGAGCTCCTGAGGATGAAACCCTGCATAATTCCCATTGCGCCAGAGTCCAGAGGGGTATGCAGTGGCGTCGTGACGAAGAAAGAGCTGCTGCGGAGGCTCACGTCTGCGAGATCGCTACCGGTGTAAAGCTTAAGGGTGCCAAATTGGGTAGGATTATTTCCGTCAGCGCGGATGTCGGCGGAAAGATGGGCACAAAGGTATGATTCAATCCAACGGTGCACGAAAACCTATCTAATAGAATCTGCGAATGGTGGCTACCTCGCCAAGTTGGCCACACTTCTACAGACAATATCTTTGCACCTTTCCTCACCCCCACTTACCCGCGATGTTCTTCATGTCTCGAAGGTCTATCTCTTCCTCATTCCATCAGAGAAATCACTTTCCTGCGAAACTATCGCTGGTTGTGTAGTTGCCACCCATATCTCTGATGCTCTGGCAGTCGCCTCACCAGCAGAAGTCCAAGGCTCCCCCACACCTTCAAAAGTAAACTCCATACCACCTCCCACAGCCCGCCTGGTCTCTGTCGACCCTAGTTCTGGTCTATTTTGCAGACCGGAGCCCCTTCCGACGCCGATGGGCATCTCGCGTTTATTCGTGCCCTCCGCTTACCAGCGGTGCGGCATCGCCCTTCGTTTACTCGATACCGCAGCCGCAACTTTTGTGCATGGCTGTCCCCTGGACCCTAGGTGCGGTGAAGTCGCATTCACCCAGCCTACTGCCTCTGGAAAGGCACTAATGGAGAAATGGGGTGGGGGTTATGTCCGGATATACCAAGAGTAGAAGTCTGTATCGTATATCGTATATCATTTTATCTTTGTTCTTGCCGAATGTACGATTCTATCTCCTGCCTGTCCAGCTGCCCGACTGGTGAAGTAGAAGGCCACACCTCATATATATTGATCCATTGATAGATATATCATACATACATTGGATGACTACAAAAGGATATAACTTTTACAGCCAATACGAGGAGAACGATGAGAAGTTCTGGGGGTTCCGAAAGGGAGGAAGATGTACTTTGAACTTATGCTGCGACGGATATCACAGTTTGGCCACCGTTGGGAACGTTGCTCGGGGGTGGGACAAAGTGCTGCAAAACCAAAGTAAGGTTCCGTCTTAGAAGAAAGCTAAGTAGGAATATGTACCCTGGTTTTGATGCCCCCAGCAGCGGGAAGTCGGGTATTGTTCATGAGCCACTGGTCTATTTCAGCCGCCGCTCCACGCCCTTCGCTGTGAAGTGATGGAATCAGCGTGATCAGACTAACCTTGCACAGAGGAATCAACCAGCACTCACTAGATACCCCAGACAATCAAGGACTGGCCACGACGACAATCGCCCGCCGTAAAGACACCATTCACATTGGTGGAGTATTTCTTGTTGGATGTTCGAATATTCGAACGCGCGTCTTGGCTCACGCCGAGTGCCTCAATCACCTGCGGCTGTGGGCCCAAGAAACCAAGGGCAAGGAAGACGAGCTGCGCAGAGAAGTACTTCGCCGAACCAGGCACCTCCTCCATTTTCCAGCGCCCGCCACTGTCCTTTGTCCATTCGACGCGAACTAAAAGGTTGAGTTGGGTAAACTTCTACAAAGATATTCAAAATAGACCCTTACCGGTGTTCAGACCTTGTAATTTTCCCTCGTCATCGACAACAAAGTCCTTCGTTGAAATACTATATTCACGGGGGTCTGTGGGGCGGAACGCGTTAGCAGGGATCGGACACCCATCAACAAAAAAAAAGTGACCATTGCCAAAGTGAGCAGCAACCTCTGTGTGACCGTAATCTGTGCGGAAAATGCTAAATATGTGTTAGTATCACAGTGACTGATAGGAACAATATCTAGACGTACCGAGGCCATTGGGGCCAGGGGTTGTCACGGCCACGCGACCCGGGTGGTTGGGGCAGTAGTTCGAAGTTTGTCACTGACTTTGCGCCATGCCGCATGGCCGTGCCAATACAGTCATTTCCAGTATCACCACCCCCAATGACGATAACGTCCTTTCCCTTGGCATTTATATACCTGTCATCTTGGAGATCTGAGTCTAGCAGTGACGTCGTGTTCAGCTATCATGACGAGATGATCTCAGCTAATGCCGCAAGAAACATGAGCAAAGCAGACCGACTTGTAAATATTCCATCGCAAAGTGGATGCCATCTGCATCGCGACCCGGTATCTTCAAATCCCGAGGCCAGGTAGCGCCAGTGCACAAAACCACCGCGTCGTTATCGGCCCGAATTTGATGAATGTCTGTGTCTACCCCAACGTGTGCGTTCGGAACAAATACCTGCAAGACGGAAGTGTTAGCCTGACCCTTAAACACGGAGTGCGACGAGCCTTACCACGCCCTCCGCGGCCATGAGGTCTATGCGGCGTTGCACGATGGACTTGTCAAGCTTCATGCTGGATGTGGAAGATTTTTGAACACTAAACTCCTCTTCGATAAAATACGCACGTACTTAGGAATTCCATACATGAGGAGGCCGCCCATGCGATCGTTACGATCATAGACGGTGACTTTGTGCCCTGCTTTGTTTAATTGGTCCGCACATGCAAGCCCCGCTGGTCCAGAGCCGATGACGGCTACCCTTTTTCCTGAGCTGAACGTCGGCAGATTAGGGGCCATCCAACCCATCTCAAAGCCCTGCAAAAATGAAATCAGGGAGGCGGGCTACGCGAAGAGGATAGATTGGTCACCTTGTCTATGATCGCACACTCGATGGATTTGATGCCGACAGGCTGTTCGTTGATTCCCAACACACAGGCCCCCTCGCACGGTGCGGGACAGACCCTGCCCGTAAATTCAGGGAAGTTATTTGTCAGTAACAGGCGATTCAGCGCATCCTGCCATTGACCCTTGAATACGAGATCGTTCCATTTCGGGATGATATTTGAAATAGGGCAACCCGTGTCTGATTGACAGAAGGGTACGCCGCAGTCCATGCAACGCGCGGATTGGTACTTCAATTCGCTTTCCGTCAGGCGGGTTGAAATCTCCTTCCAATCCTTGGTGCGTTTCCGGGGGGGCCTGTAAGCCTCTCCTAGGCGTTTGTACTTCATAAACCCGCGCATCTTGTCCAACTTGTGCAAGCGCTGTTTCGTTGAGGCTTCATCAGCCATCGAATCTTCGAGGTCAACGACCGATGGTTCGTGGCGCTTGATGGGAGATACCAGGGCAACTTGAGGCTCTTTCGGAGTAAGGATATCTTCGAGACCTTCAGAAGCGAGATCAACCTGACTCGCGGTGCGTGATGGCACAAGATCGATGACGTTCTGGCGTAATTTGTCTTCTTTGGCTTTGGCCGCTTGCTCTTCTAATACCCGTTTGTAATCGAAGGGCATTACGCGAACGAACTGCGGCAAGAGATGGTGGAAGTCGCGAAGAACACGATCGGCAACTTCGGAACCAGTGAAATGGCGATGATCTTCGATAAGACTGCGCAGCTCAGCAATTTCGCGAGGTTCGGAGACTTTCCCAAGCTCGACCATTTCCATGTTGACTTTTGACGCGAACGTATGAGCTGTATCCAGCACGTATGCGATTCCGCCGCTCATTCCTGCAGCAAAGTTGCGTCCAGTAGTGCCAAGAACGACGATTCTCCCACCCGTCATGTACTCGCACCCGTGATCACCAGTTCCCTCAACAACAGCGTTAGCTCCAGAATTCCGCACAGCGAAACGCTCCGCGGCAATACCACGAATAAACGCTTCACCAGAGGTGGCACCATAAAGGCAGACATTTCCGATGATGATGTTCTCTTCTGCCTTGAACTGGGCCTGGCGCGGAGGATAAACGATGAGCCGACCTCCTGAAAGCCCCTTGCCCACGTAATCATTGGCATCGCCTTCGAGTTCGATTGTTATGCCCGGGGCGAGGAACGCCCCACATGACTGCCCTGCCGATCCTTTCATGCTGATGTGAATTGTGTCTCTCGGAAGTCCTTCTTCTCCGTAAAGTTTGGACACGCGGTAGGAAAGAGTGCTTCCGAGTGCACGGTCAGTGTTAACCACGTCGCATTCGATGTGAACGGGAAGTCCCTTCGTCAGGGCCGGTTCTGACTCATCAATGAACTTGTTGTCGAGGCGAATATAGAGTTTGTGGTCTTGCTGCCGGACGCGATAGGTCGCAGCGCCAGGGCGCATCTGCCAAGCAGGTTTCAATATAGCCGACAAATCCAGATACTTTGTCTTTGGAGTACGAAGCTTCTCATCGACTTTGAGCATATCTGCCCGCCCAACCATCTCGTTGATAGTTCGGAACCCCAGCTTTGCCATGTATCCCCGGAGTTCTTCAGCGAGGTAGTAGAAGAAGTTGATAACATGTTCCGGCTGACCGGCGAACTTCGCGCGAAGTTGTGGATCCTGCGTAGCAATGCCAACAGGGCAGGTATTGACTAAGTCGACATAATTCTTAGAACCTATGGCTCACTGCTAGGAAAGTAAACGTTGGACTTACGGTGACACTTCCTCATCATTATGCATCCCATAGCAATTAATGGTGCGGTTGCGAAACCCCATTCTTCGGCTCCAAGCAGACAAGCAATTGCAATATCACGGCCCGTTCGTATCTGGCCGTCGGTTTGCACGGTCACACGACCACGGAGATCGTTCAACACGAGTGTCTGGTGAGTTTCAGCGAGACCGAGTTCCCAGGGAAGTCCCGCGTTCTTGATTCCCGTCCAACGTGATGCCCCTGTTCCTCCGTCATGTCCTGCTATGAGGATGTGGTCTGCCTTGGCTTTCACAACACCGCTCGCGACGATTCCCACACCGACTTCCGACACCAGCTTCACAGACACGCGACCGCGTGGGTTGGAACATTTCAGGTCATAAATAAGCTGCTTGAGGTCTTCGATCGAATAAATGTCGTGATGAGGTGGCGGGGAAATGAGGCCGACGCCGGCGGTGGAGTGGCGCGTGCGAGCGATGGACGTAGAGACCTTGTGGCCAGGAAGTTCACCGCCTTCGCCTGGCTTCGCACCCTGTGCCATCTTTATTTGCAGCTCATCCGCGTCCGCAAGGTAGTTTGAAGTGACACCGAAGCGGCCAGATGCCACTTGCTTGATAGCAGAACGCATTGTATCTCCGTTGCCTAATATTTGTGATCGCTCGGCATCTTCACCACCTTCGCCGGTATTCGACTTGCCACGAAGTCGATTCATGGCAATTGCAAGAGTTGAGTGAGCCTCCATCGAGATCGAGCCATAAGACATTGCTCCGGTGACGAAACGGCGGACGATTTCGTTCCAAGGTTCCACCTGATCAACGGGGATGGATGCCGCATTCTCATAGCGGAAGTCTAAGAGACCGCGAAGATGAATGATCTTCCCCTGGTTGTTCGCGTTATTCGCGTAAGCATCGTACGCCTTCTGATTCTTCTCATGGACAGCGTCTTGGAGATTGGCAATGCCTTCGGGATCGTTCATATGTGGCTCTCCACCATCCCGCCAGTGATACTCTCCGGACTCGGGCATTCCGGGGGGGATCAAGGTCTCGCGAGAAGGCCAGCCACGCTCATGGAGTTCGAACGCATCCATGGCAAGGAGATCAAAAGTCGCCCCCTGAACACGACTAGCTGTACCAACGAAGCATCGATCGATAACTTCACTGTGCAGGCCCAGCGCTTCAAAAATTTGGGCGCCTTTGTACGACTGGAGGGTAGAAATGCCCATCTTCGACATAACCTTGAGAATACCACCATCCAAGGAGGTCCGGTATTTCTCCATGAGTTGGTTCACGGTCATGTCATTCTTCACCCTATCCGAAAGCGAGAGGTTAGGATACAGGCGAACCGAGCACTGATTCGGGGAATCATAACTCACAGGCCTTCCCTTGCAACCTTGTATATAGCTTCCATCGTGAGCCATGGACAGATAGCGTCTGCGCCGTATCCAACGAGTACACAGATGTGATGAACCTCTCTGGCTTCTGCCGTCTCGACCATAAGTGCGACCTTTGCGCGCTTCTTCTGATGAACGAGATGGTGATGAACCCCTCCACAAGCAACGAGAGTGGAAAGAGGCACGCGAGTAGGGGAGGTCTCCCGGTCCGAAATGATGATTACTTTTATACCATCTTCAATGGCTTGCGTAGCCTCGTTGCACACCCGATATAGCGCGTTTTTGTAACCGGGAAGGCCTTCATCTTTCGGGAAAGTGACGTCGATAGTACGAGACGGCCAAGTAGGGTATGCAGCCTTAAGATTCTTCATGGCATTCATTTCTTCAATCGAAAGTACGGGCGACGGCAGAAGGATGCGATGGCACTGCTGCGGTTTCATCTCCAGGAGGTTCCCTTCGGGCCCGACATAAGTCTCCAGGGACATGACGATGTTCTCTCGGATAGGGTCAATGGGAGGGTTAGTGACTTGCGCGAATAATTGGCGGAAATAATCGTAGACGACGCGCGGTTGAGTCGCCATAGCTGCGAGTGGTGCATCGTTCCCCATAGAGCCAAGCGCCTCCTTCCCAGAAGTGATCATGGGAAGCATGAGAAGACTGAGTTGTTCCACTGTGAAGCCGAAAGCTACAAGCCGGGCGTCGGTACTCAGCGGCGCGTCATCAACGCTCACATCGACTGACTGAGTGCGGATGACGCGTTTGACAATATTGGGGACCTGAAGTACATGGCTCTCAACCCACGAGGCGAAGTTCTGTTTCATTGCGGTATTCCTCTTGAGTTCCTTGTCGTCTACAATACGGCCTTCAACAGTATCCACTAAAAGCATTCGCCCCGGTTTCAAGCGACCTTTCGAGACTACCTTCTCGGGGGGAATTACCAGAGCACCAACTTCTGAAGCGCAGACTATGATATCCTCGCTCGTGACGACAAATCGACATGGGCGCAGGCCGTTACGATCTAAGTTTGCGCCACAGTAACGACCATCCGAGAAGGTGAATAGCGCCGGTCCATCCCAGGGTTCCTGGAGGCAAGCTGCCCAGTTATAGAATGCGCGCTTCTCCGGCTCCATGTTATCGTTGCCTTGCCAGGCTTCAGGGATGAGCATCATCACGGCCTCAGGAAGAGTGACAACGCCATTTACTACGAGCAACTCTAAAACGTTGTCAAAAGCAGCTGAGTCCGAACCGCCCGCTTCGATGATAGGATATAAAAGGTCGAGCTGATCTCCGAAGTGAGTGGAGTGTAGAACGCCCTCGCGCGCATGCATCCAATTTTTGTTCCCGCGGACTGTGTTGATCTCGCCTGCAACCGAACAAATAAAGACTTGTCATTTCCAGAAGCCAGGACTAACTCCGCTTACCATTGTGAGCTGCCCACCTCATAGGTTGAGCGCGATCCCAGCTGGGGAATGTGTTCGTCGAGAATCGGGAATGAACCAAGGTGAAATGCGAACGATATAGAACGTGGTTGAGGTCATGGTAGTAATTGTACACTTGAGGGGGCGAGAGCTGTCCCTTGTAGACAATGTTCTTGGACGACAAGGAACAGACATAAAAGGATTTCGCAAGCGTACTTTATACAGGGCAAGTCCGATATGTTGAGCTCGAGGCGTTTGCACAAAGATAGAAAACCACAAACATGCTATGCGTTGCGTGCTTGCGGAGGACGTAAAGCTGTCTCTCGAAATGTTTTTCGTCAAAATGACCCCTTCCGCTAACATTTCCGTCTCCATAGTGGGAACGGAGTACAACAAAGGGCTGGAGAATGAGGGGTTCTTTGCTGCTGGCGGCTGGTCCGAGGATGGAACCGTCGGTGGGCACCTCACGCCAGCCAAGGACTCTGAGGCCCAGATCACCGGCGATCCTAGAAAAGATAGACTGATGCTTCTGGACAAGTGTTGAGTCGTTGGCCTTGAAGAAAACGTTACCAACGGCGTATTCGCCAGGCTCTGGCAATTCGGAGCCGATGTCTCTTTCTGCCTCACGCTTAAATAAAGCATGAGGGATGCTGGTCATCACGCCAGCACCATCACCATCACGACTGTCAGCACCGGTGGCGCCTCGATGGGTCATGGCGCAAAGCAGCTGCCTGGCGTCTGAGACAATTTTGTGGCTCGGTTCACCTTTGATATGGCAAATAAAGCCGACACCACAGGAATCTTTCTCGAGCTCATTCATATAAAGGCCTTGATTGGCTGGCATTGCACCCGCCCATGACGAAGGATCGCGTTGTACGGCATGAAAACTGTTGATAGAAGATTGTGAGGCGAAATCCTCAACGAAGGGAATGGAAGGATCAGGTAGGAGTTCGGACGTCGAGGACATGGGAGAGCTGTAACACTCTCTGGGAAAGAGAAGACTGGCTCTGGCAGCGAAAGAAAGCGGAAGAAGCTCGAGCTTGCGCTAACGAAATTTTCACTGAGGGGAGCCGTGTCGGAGAGGGGACGTTGGAGTCTCCCTTTATCTTTCACTTGCATCCGCCGAATCTGTCCGTGGCGCTCGGCCGAGTCCAACCTTGACCAATCATCGTATCAACGTTATATCAATTCTCACACAATTCGTCATTTTCTACCTCAGCGGCGTTGCTCCCCCTAGTCCAGAAAAGCCGAGCCAAGACCGAGTCATACTGTAGTTGGACCTGATACAAGCAAGTGACAGGGCTACAAACACAACCACACGTACGACGTACATCACTTTCAAAAAACAAAAAAAATTCCTTTGCCTCAGCCAGCACCGTCATGCAGGGCACAACACACCGCGGCTAACGCGCTTCAGCTAAGGCAGTTTTGTCCCTCAGGAACACACGAACCTTTGTGATGGCCATTGTATTGTCTAACCGTTTCCCCGGAAGCCATCTCCCATAAACGTGCGGTATGGTCAGAAGATGCTTGTGGCGCATCAGAAGTACCCCATGATCACTCAAGGCTAGACTCACCTGTCACAAGGTATGCCGAATCTGCGCTGAATGCGCAGTCCCATACCCAGCGTTGGTGTCCTTGTAAAACCTTCTCGGGTTTGAACTCGTAATTGGGAGAGATCGACCAGATCTTCACGGTGGTGTCCGCCGAGCAGGTGGCGAGATATCTGCCTTATCTTAGATCCAAGCAGGAAAGAAGAAAACAGGACTACGGACTTCACGTCAGGGCTGAGGAGACAACGTGTCAAGTGCTTGTTGTGCGCCTGAAATTTTGTGACGGCTTGAAAGCGGGGTAACCCTGTACCCTCTTCGTAGATCTTCCATACATAACACTTGCCCTGGAAAAATAATCATTCTTACGGATCCACCGCATGGAAGTCCCGCTGAATTTGCCACCTTGTTGTTACCAGCAACTAAGCACGATCCATCTGATGCTAGCGTCACAGATCGTATCGGGACGTCCCCAGCTGGCGTCTTGGACCCTTTCAAATTTAACCACGAGACACAGAAAGAATGAAGCCGGTACCAGTTCATGCGTGCAAATATTCTCGGACAAGTCCCATTGCTTGATTCGTCCTGCTTGGTCGCAGGAAATGAGCTCTCCTTGATTCGGATGAACGCAAACATCGTTGACTAAGTGTACGGGAAGTTTGAGTCACCACTGTCGTAACAACGAGCAAAAGACGTGAGAGCGACCTGGTGCCTCATTGTTATAATTGCGGTGTAAGTGCGTGTTCCTGTTAAGTGATTCACGCTATCAGTCAATTGTACATATCTGATGGGCTCACCGGAGATCCCATATCTTTATGGTGCCATCCTCACTTCCCGTCACTAACCACTTTCCCTGGCTATGAAAAGAGACCGAGGTGACATTGGAAGTGTGGCCCTCGAAGGTGATGACCTGTGTTTCTGTGCTTGAGAATTGGGGCGATGGGAAACAATCGATGATCCAATTACTGGAGTAGATGAGGAGCTGGCAATCTCATATACGTTCACTTTCTTGTGAATTGCGGCAGCTAACAAACGCTTGCTGTGGGGAATCAGATCAGACGACCAGATAAAGACCGGGGTACACGCGAACGCACTCTGGAGAGATTGCGAGTCGATTTACTTGCTATGTGGAGGTCGTAGCTAGGTGGTGAGAGTAGAAGCAATTTGGATTGGAGACTATGCCTCACTCCTGACTCTCCTGAACGAGCGATGGTTCGAGAGCATATACCACTCCAGGCCTCCCAGAAGCGGATTTCATGGTCGTAAGAGCCGGTGACGAGTATGACCGACATGTCATGCCGGGCAGGAGCGGGAGCCGCGGGCGGGTTAGGCATGGTAGGCACTAAGAAACCACTAAGGGGTAGCAGGCTGCCCTTCCCGAGTCGTTGCTGTCCGTCGCTTTGCTGCCACGTTTGCTCTGTGTTTCAAATAAGCCGTTCCTTGTGATGTGTGTTGCTGTGTCGATCAAAGTTAACGACTCTCGGAGAAGAGATGGGAAGGCCGTTTGACGGCTGCTGGCGATACTGTATTGACCCCGACCGAGCTCTGCATGCGCTTAATTTCCCCTTTGATGCACTTCCTCTCTCTGGCCGTGATCCTCTTTCGCCATTTAGGATCGTGCTCCGCCTTTCGCTACCGTGAGCTACGGGAATTCCAGTCACGCACGAGCCAGGACTCAGTACTGATTTTCAACACCCCCTTCGCCGTCTTTCGTGAAAGTGTGCTATGTTTCCACTCCTGCCCACTTCGATCCACCAAAGCCTCGCCCCCTTGCAATCTCGACTAAACCCAGGACACATGTAGTTTGCAGGCCACGCGTTAAGAATTACGTGTATCCGGTAACCGTGCCTGCTTCTATTCTTTCTCAGAAATTCCTCGCTCTACGCCTCCGGCACCCATTTGCTTCCGGCAAAGACACAATTCTCGCCACGCACCATGCAATTTTACACTGACCCTGTTTCCCAATTCACGCTTCGCGGCCTCGATTTTGGTGTACCCGGGTCCAATATTTTGCCAAGGGAATCACAGCGAGTTCCAGTGCTCACAATTTAGCAATAAAGAGTTGTTGTCAGCTCTTCCTGGTACAGCCCCTCACCCAGATGTGGTGAAACCATCTCAGTGCTTCTGATCAGACTTGGGATCCTTTCATACACACCCCCTGACTCTCGCTTACCTCCCTTGAATGCAAAGGTGTGGTACTCTTTGTAGGAGTGACATATACTATCGTGCATTGTTGCACCTCGCACTTCATTTGACGCAGTCGGCTTCGTTCGCGATAACAGAGGTTTGGAGATAGCCTAGGCCCTAAAGCCAACCTCCTCTCACGACATCTGCATATTTATGTTTTGGTTATGAATCCTCCACCTCATGTGAGCTGGATTTTTTGATCGCTACGCATTTCGTGATTCCGACAGTTCGACGCAGATTGGCAGCCGTGTCAGGTGGTGGGATAGCCGGGGGCAACTCAAGCATGGACAGGTAAAAGCCATCAACGTATTGACCGATGTGCGTTCTTGGGCATGTTCGCTCTCAACCGATGCTGAAATGCTTTGTGATTAGAACTCTCATGTCATTGTGATTCAAGTGGAGGACGGACAACCTTCGACGGTGACGCTTCCGTACGTGACAGCGCTACCACATCACGTAACTCAGATTAATTTTGAGTTGACAAAACCTTCAGAATAGATCATGTGCAACTCGCAGGATAACGCCAGTGAAGCACACACTGTTCCGTCATTCGAGAATGCAGCGTCGTGTTTTCTCCATAGAACTGATATATTTGCCATTCGGACGGACCAGCATGTATCGTAGTACTCGCACCCGATCCGCATTGTGGACAGTTAGGACTTTGTTCGCATACTATTCTTGCACTCACATAGATCGTACCACATAGATTATATCACGACTATAGATCTGATTGTTACAGAATTCATAGTATAATCATAATTCCAGTTCGATTCGAATGGCGTGCGGTGGTCGAGAAGTATGACGTTGAAGCATGCAAGATGGAGTGCGGCTGGTCGAGACGCGCGCCCTAGATCAAGGAAGACAGTCCTATTCCCCATGGACATGGACGGCGCCCGGAGGCAGGTCTAGAATTTTTTGCTCAAACGAAGGCGTGGCAGAATTGGGGTTGCAATGACAAGGCGAGATGTAACACACCACTCATGTCCGGGAGGACGCCAATCATAAATCATACAGCCACGACTCTTCTCATCCAGCTATAAAATTCGGAAAGCCAAGAACGCAATACGGCAGCTGAGCTCGGAGCCAA
>Ga0137385_10004269_pt1 | contig 12482 bp, 6 predicted proteins | sample SagtaG_FD_104921 | JGI IMG/M metagenome (GOLD analysis project Ga0137385, IMG submission 104921) | Vadose zone soil microbial communities from Sagehorn Ranch, Mendocino, California, USA - Sage2_R_80_16 metaG | ecosystem: Environmental > Terrestrial > Soil > Vadose zone | place: USA: California...
ACCGGCAGGGGCGGGGCGTGCATGTGGCGCTTGTAGATCCGGGTGACCCGGAAGGACGGGAAGTCTCGCTCGATGCGCCGACGGTCATAAACCAGGGCGTACGGGTTGGCGGGCCCGTCGGTGTTGCGATGGACGAACTCGTCCAGGCGCAGGTAACGGGCCAGTCCCCGGTTCCTGGCGTTGGCGAGATGGGCGGCCAGCGTTCCCCGGGAAGGATCGTCGCTCAGGATCCCGGACCGGGCGAGCGGGTAAGCCGCGAGCAGGGCAGCGCGGCGTATCACGCCGATAGACACCAGGTAGTTCAGCGACCAGCGGGCATACATCATGATGACAAGCACGCCACCCGGGCGAAGTACCCGGTGGATCTCGCTTTGCGCTTGCTTGATCGCTGGCACGTGATGCAGGACGCCATGGCTGAAAACCATGTCGAAGCTGTCGTCTGCGAACGGCAGGTCGAGCACGCTGCCCTGGCGTAGCTCATCGTGCGGAAGGTCGCGCAACGTCAGGCGGGTCCGGACCCTCTCCACGGCCTCCGCGGTCAGGTCAACGCCAGACCAGTGAGCGCCCTCGCGGATTAGGCGCTCGGACTCGGCACCTTCTCCCAAGCCGATCTCGAGCACCTTCTTACCGGCAACGTTCAACGCCCTGATGCAGGCTGGCAGGTGCCGTTCGTTGTGGTAGCGGAACTGATCGTAATTGGCGAAAAACTTCTCGTAGTCGCTGTGGAAACGGCCGCGAAGCCCGCCGACCTGCGCGTCTCCGCAAGGATGCCCCTGCCAGAATTCCTTGATCGCTTGCTCATTCATGAGAACTTACCCACTCCGATTCCGAAGGCCGTCCCTTGCGGGCGGTTTGCTAAATGGCGCCATTCTCATGGCAGGCTGGTGCTTTCCGAATACGGCGTGAGTAGTGACGCGCCGACGACGAGGTCAAGAAGGTATGGTGAAGCGTCGGTGAAACCCACCTCGGTGAACGACGCAATCAGGCAATATGTCACGAAAAAGAGCGCCAGCGCACGCCGCGCTCCGCGCGGCTGGAAGTAGGCCGCCCCGAGCAGGAGGATCAGGATTATCGCGCAGACGATCACCCCGAACAATCCCTGCTGCTGGTAGGAAGCGAGCCAGTTGCTATCAATGGGAAAGCCGTTGAAGGAAGCGTTGGACAGGCCGAAGCCGAAGATTTCCTGGAACTTGTCACGCGGGGCCGCCAGGAGCGGACCCCAGACCGCGGTACGGCCGGTGAGATTGTTCAGGCCCTGCGAGTTCTGGCCACGCGCCAGCCAGGTGGCGATGACGGCCGAGGACGTCATGACCGTGACCGCGGCGATCAGGCCCGCGGTGACGAAGAGCTTGCGGACCCGGGACTTGGCCACGATCAGGCTGAGCCCGGCTATCAGGATGCCCGCGATAAGGGCGGCCAGCGCGGTCCTCGTGTGCGAGAGAAGCAGTACGGCCAGGCCCCCGATGGACAGTATCAGAGTCGTGCGGCCGCGCATGTGACCACAGAACCAGAGCACGACGGCCACCCCTGTCACCACCGCCGCGTAGTGCGCTACCTGAGTGGGCGGCATCGGCCAGATCACACCGGACAGCCTGCCACCGGGACGAGCCCGGCCTGGTGCCACCAGCAAGCCGAGCAGCACGGACCCGAGGCACACGCCGAGCGTCGCCAGATGGCAGCGCAGGAGCAGCACGTCACGCCGGCCCCACCAGGGGGTCAGCAGCCACAACGTGGCCACAAACCCGGCGAACCGGGCGGTGCGGTATATCGTGCCGAAATGCTCGGGCTGCAGCGAGGTCAGGATCGTGCCCAGGACGAGCACGGTCATCAGGCAGAGGAGCACATTGGGGCGGACGATGGCCTTGCGGTTGATCGACAGCGCCACTAGCAGTGCTGCGGGCAGCGCCGCTTGCGCAATCCCCTTGCCCGCGAACCCGGGGAGAGGAAGCAGGGACGAGTGCGGGAAGAAGGTCAGCGTGTTGAAGAGCAACAGTCCCCAGGCGATCCCGACCCGGCGGCGTTTCACGCGTTCGGTGTGTTCGCCCGCCTCGGCCCGGGTCAGCACGGTGACGCCGCGCCGGGCTCGGAAGGTGACGCTGGGAGAAGTCATGAACCAGTACTCATTTCAACGCCTGCCGGGAGCATCCGTTCTCCGTGGCTCGTCGATGCCAGGCGCCGCCCCAATTGAATCATCGGCCGCTCGACGGAGGTCGACCCAGGCTGTGCTCTTTGGCTGGGACGTTGCTGGGCCGCGTCAATGAGGACTCTCGGATTACAGCTAGCGGGCGCGATACCCGCGGTACACGGCCAGCATGGATACCCTTGGCCGAGTTCCCTCATCGCTCTCCCTCGGGACTTTCAGACGGGCCGGAACTGGTCGGCTATTCGACCATCTGATACAGGACCTGCGGCGGCCTGGCCCTGATACGTTCACCATCGACAATCCTTCGCCACATCCGCGGTGCGCCGCCGTAGCCACGGCCGAGGCTTATGCGCTGCCGTGATCCCGCATCGCCCGGCCGATCAGCCGCCAGGTCGCCGCGGTCGGCCGCCGCCGGGTGGCCGCCCCTGGCGTACCGTGTCAGATGGCATCGTGCGAGGTAGCCGTCATCAGAACTGGCGGTGCAAACGTCTGGCGGGCTGGCGCTGGGGCCGCGTCCTTCATGAGGAAGCCGAATCGCCTGACCACGGGCTCCGCGGCACCCAGGAACGACACCAGGGCAATGCCGATCCGGCCGTGGTCGCTCGGGCGTCTATCCACGACCAACCAGGATCTGTCGCCATCACGTCCTGATACTTCCGGCACCATCCGATCAGGACATCTCAACCCGATAGCAGGAATAAGAAGGGTCTGCCGTATCAACACAGGCTGCTCGGTGATCTAGTGGGGTGATGTCGCATCCTGAGTATCGTCCGGGACCCGCCGGTGCCCTCGGCCCACGGGTACGGCGCGAGTGCCAGGTCCTAGTCTCATCGGACTATCGGGGAGCCGTTAGGTGTGCCAACCGCAGAGCAGGCCATTCCGGCCAGGTCATGGACTCGGTGCGAGTGTGCCAGCTCCGGCCCTGCCCCCGGCGGGGCAAGGGCAGGCTTCGTCGCGGAGTATGCGTGCTCGTTCTTCGCGACGATCTGGTAGGCGGCCTGGGCCAGGCGACCAGGCCGCCTCGCGATATTTCACGCTTATAATCCACCGAACGCCTGCTGGCCAATTGCCATTGTTTTTTCACGCTATTGAGGAAACCGCGTTTACCTTCGATCATCACCATTCATATTCCGAACGGTGCGAAAACCTTAAGGCTCTCGGCCGGACAGTGGAGGCTTAGGTGTGCGGTATCGCCGGCTGCTACCAGCAGACCGATGGTCTCAAGCTCGCGGACATCATGACCGAACGGATCGCGCACCGCGGCCCCGACGCCAACGGGGTATGGAACCACCAGGACGACCGGGTCTCGGTCCAGCTCGGCCACAGGCGGCTTTCGATCATCGACCTGTCCGCGGCGGGCGATCAGCCGCTGTGCAAGGGTGGCCTGACGCTCGTCTACAACGGCGAACTGTACAACTACAAGGAGCTGCGGGCCGAGCTGGTCAGCCGGGGCGTCAGCTTCGTCACCTCTTCCGACACCGAGGTCGTGCTTGAGGCGTGGCGCTACTGGGGCCCGGCGTCGCTATCTATGTTCCGTGGCATGTTCGCGTTCGCGCTAGCCGACACCATGACCGGCGAGCTGTTCCTAGCGCGTGACCCGCTCGGTATCAAGCCACTGTTCTACCTGCGGCGGGGCGAGGGCGCGCTGTTCGCCTCCGAGCTGAAGGCACTTGTCTCGGCGGTCGGGCCCGAATTGCGGATCGAGCCAGGCGCACTGGTGGCGTCGATGCTGTACTACTGGGTGCCTGAGCAGTTCTGCGCGATCGAGGACGTGCGCAAGCTTCCCGCTGGCTCCTGGGCCCGGTTCACCCCGGATGGGCGTGAGCACCTGGAGCACTACTGGCGGGTGGCCGACGTGGCCCAGGAGGCCGAGGGAAGCGCCGCGCCCGACCTGAGCCGGGTAATCGAGGAGTCGGTCGCCGCCCATCTAGTGGCCGACGTGCCCGTGTCCAGCTTCCTGTCCGGCGGCCTGGATTCCAGCATCGTCACCGTGCTCGCGCACCGTGCGGCCCAGGAGATCGACGCCTACACGATCACCTTCCGGCCCGAGGACCAGCGGCTGGAGGCAATGCCGGACGACGCGGTCTACGCCCGTAAGGTCGCCGCGCAGTTCGGGGTGAAGCTGCACGAGATCGAGATCTCGCCCGATATCGTCGACATGCTGCCGCGCATGGTGGATGCGCTGGACGAGCCAATCGGTGATCCGGCCGCTATCAACACGGTGCTGATGTGCGAGGCGGCCCGGGCGCGCGGGGTCAAGGTGATCCTGTCCGGCATGGGCGCGGACGAGTTGTTCGGCGGGTACCGCAAGCACCTGGCCTGCGTGATGGCGAGCCGCTACGCCCGCCTGCCCCGGCTGCCGCGCGCGGGCGTGCGCTTCGCTGTCGACCGGACCCCCGTCACCTTCGGCGGCCGGGGGTTGCGCTACGCCCGGTGGGCCAAGCGCTTCCTCACCTTCGCCGAATTGCCTGAGGAGCCGCGGTTCCGGCGCAGCTACACCCTGTACGACCCGGATGACCTGGCCGGGCTGCTGAACCCGGATCTGCGTGGCCAGGTGGACCGGATCATCGACGGGCACCGAGACATCTACACCGACAATTCGCTACCCGACGAGGTCAACCGGATGTGCCTGGCCGACGCGCGCTTGTTCCTGCCCGGGCTCAACCTCGCCTACACCGATCGGGCCAGCATGGCGGCCTCGGTCGAGGTCCGGGTCCCGTTCGTGGATCGGGTCGTGGCGCAGGCGGCGTTCGCCATCCCCGGCCGGGACAAGATCCGGGGTCGGCAAGGCAAGCTCGCGCTCAAGCAGGCCGCGGAGAAATGGCTCCCGCGCGAGATCGTCTACCGGCCCAAGGCATCCTTCGGCGCTCCGCTCCGCGGGTGGGTCCGCAACGACCTGCAGGAGGTCATTAACGACGTGCTCGTCCGGGGTGAACTCGTCGGCTCCGGGATAATCCGGGCCGGAGCGCTGGACCGGCTGATCCAGGACGAGCGGGCGGGCCATCAGGACAACGCAAAGCAGATATGGCAGATGCTGACGATGGAGCTGTGGTACCGCAACGCGCGGTCCATGGGCGTCGCGGCATGACCGACAGGGACACCATGAAGCAGATCGCGCAGAACTACAAGTCCGGGGAGCTCACCGTCTTGGACGCGCCGGTCCCGGCGTGCCGTCCGGGCGGCGTCCTGGTGCAGTCGCTGTTCTCGCTGATCTCCACCGGCACCGAGATGATGAAGGTCCACGAGGCCAGCCTGTCCATGGTCGGCAAGGCGAGGGCCCGGCCGGACCAGGTGCGCAAGGTGCTGGACACGGTGGCGCAGCAGGGCGCGATGGCCACCTACAAGAAGGTGATGAACAAGCTCGACTCCTACACGCCGCTGGGTTACTCGCTGTGCGGCGTGGTCGTCGAGGTCGGGGCCGGGGCCGGGGAGTTTAAGGTCGGCCAGCTGGTCGCGGCGGCGGGCAACGAGTTCGCCCTGCACGCCGAGTACAACTGGATCCCGGTCAACCTGTGCGCCGCGGTACCGCGGGGCGTGGCCCCCGAGCACGCCGCGTTCTCCACCGTGGGCGCGATCGCCATGCAGGGGGTGCGCCGCGCCGAACCGCAGCTCGGCGAGACTTCCCTGGCCATCGGCCTCGGCCTGGTCGGCCAGCTGGTGGTCCGGCTGCTTGTCGCGGCCGGCGTACGGGTGGTCGGTCTGGACATGATCGAGGCCCGCTGCCGGCTGGCCGAACAGGCGGGCGCGGTGGTCTGCGCGGCCCCGGACGACGAGGGCCTGGCCGCCGTGACGGCCTCGCTGGACGGCCTCACCAGCGGCCGCGGTGCCGACCACGTGTTCCTGGCCGCGGCCGGCTCTTCCAACGCGCCGGTCGAGACCGCGGCCAGGCTGGCCCGGGACCGGGCCCGGATCGTCGACATCGGCAAGACCAAGCTCGACCTCCCCTGGAACGCCTACTACGAGAAGGAACTCGACGTCAGGTTCTCCCGGTCCTACGGCCCTGGCCGTTACGACGATCGGTACGAGCTGGAGGGCGTCGACTACCCGGCGGGATACGTCCGCTGGACCGAGCGCCGCAACCTAGAATGCTTCCTTGACCTGCTGGCCCGGAAGGATCTCGAGGTAGAGACGCTGGTCTCCGGCACGTTCCCGCTGGACGACGCGGTCTCGGTCTACGCCGACCTGTCCTCCGGCGCGCTGAATGCGGTCGGAGTGCTGCTCTCCTACCCGGCGCCGGCCCCGGACACCCAGCCACGGCCCGCCGCCAGCCTCGTCCGCTCAGCGGTGGCTGGCCCGGCGTCGGCCATGGTCTCCAAGGTACCGAACGGGCCGGGTTCCAAGCGGCTGGCTATCGGCTTCGTCGGCGCGGGTAACTACGCCTCCTCTATGCTGCTTCCGCACTTGGTCCAGCTGCCGAACGCCGAACTCGTCCACGTCACGACGACTAAGTCCCTGTCGGCGGTGAACGCCCAGCGGCGGTTCGGCTTCACCACCGCGTCGACCAGCGCGTCGGCCGTGCTCGAGGATGAGTCACTGGACGCGATCTTCGTGGTGACCCGGCACGCGACCCACGCCGATCTGGTCTGCCGGGCGCTGGAGACCGGCAAGGCGGTGTTCGTGGAGAAGCCGCTCGCGCTGACCGGCGATGAGCTGGACCGGATCACCGAGGTGATCGCCAAGACCGGCAACGACCGGCTGATGGTCGGCTTCAACCGGCGCTTTGCCCCGATGCTGGCCAAGATGAAGGCCGAGTTCGGCCCGGCCAGTTCCGGCTCGGTCACCCGGTACCTGGTCAACGCGGGCCCGCTGGCCGCGGACAGCTGGTACCGCGACGAGGGTGAGGGGTCGCGTTTCACCGGTGAGGGCGGTCACTTCCTGGACACCCTGAGCTGGTGGGCGGACAACCTGCCCGAGGAGGTGTACGCGGTCAGCGGCCCGGACTCCGATGACGTCCAGGTCACAGTACGGTTCGGCAACGGTGCCAGCGGCGTGGTCAGCTACCTCACCGGCGGTAATGCGCGCTTCCCGAAGGAGACGCTGGACGTGACCGGCGGCGGCCGCAGCGCGCGGCTGGACAACTTCCGCAAGGCCACGGTCTGGGTCGGGCGCGGTCATGACACGATCCGGCCCCGGGGCGGCCAGGACAAGGGGCAGCGTACCGAGCTGGCCCGTTTCGTCGAGGCCTGCCTGGCAGGCGCGCCCATGCCGATCCCGCTCGAGTCGCTGGTCGCCACGACCAGGGCAACCATCGCAGTGCGGGATAGCCTGCTGAGCGGCAAACCGGAGCGCATGTGAGCACTGCTGCCTCGTCCCGGCTCGGCTGCCATGACAGCCGGGCGGCCTGGATGTCTCCGGCCCAGCTGGCCTGGCGGCTCCGGGACCGTGTGGTGCGCGTGGCGGCGCCCGCCCGCGCGCTGACCCTCACTGGGGTGCTGCCGCCGGACACCGCTGCGCGTGTGCCCGAGGAGGCGCGGAGGTCGGTGCTGGAGGCAGCCGACCGCCTGCTGCCGCCCGGTGACGTCGAACAGGTCTGGGAACTGTCACGGCTGCAGCGCCTCACGCTACTGGCCACGGCCTGGTATCTCACCCATGACGAGCGATATGCCCACCGGGTTGCCGATCACCTCCGTTCCTGCTGGCGTGAGGATCCCTTCCCCTCCGGTGCGCGCCGGGCATGCGGAATTGAGCTTGGCATCCGGCTGAGCAGCCTCGCATGGATCCGGCGTCTGCTCAATGACTGGCCGGGTGTGGCCGGCTTGTTCGAGCACGACGCGCTCGCGCTGCGGCAGATCCGCCGGCACCAGCAGTACCTCGCCACCTGCCGCAGCCGAGGCTCGTCGGCCTGCGGCCACGTGATCGCTGAAGCCGCCGGGCAGCTCGTGGTCAGCTGCGCCTTCCCGTGGTTCCGCGAGAGCGAGCGCTGGCGAGGCAAGGCCGCGCTCCTGCTGGAGCGGGAACTCAGCCGCAACACCTTCCTGTCAGGTATCGGCCTGGGGCACGCCCCGGACTATCAATGCGCCGTCATCGAACTCGGGCTCGTCGCAGCCGTTGAAGCCGACGTGAGCGGCCATCCGCTGCGGGCGGCTGCCTGGGCCCGGCTCTGTGTCCTGGCCGATAGCGCGGCGGCACTTGTCGATGAGAGCTCGCGACAGCTCTGCCACGATGATTCCGGCGAAAGCCGCGGGCTCCTGCTCGACGCGCCGACGCCGGATTGCTGGCCGTCGATGCTAGCCCTGGCTGGAGCCCTGGTAGGCCAGCAGGACTGGTGGCCACAGCCTCCGGCCAACGCCATAAGCCCGATTGTCGGTGCCCTAGCCGGGCGCAAACGCCAGATCGCGGGCCGGCCCACTCAGCGGCCCTCGCGTTTCGCTGAGGCAGGAATCGCGCTTCTGCGCACGCGCGGGGAAAATGAGATCCGGTGCCGCTGCTATGGCGGCCCGCACGGATACCGCAGCATCGCCGCGCATGCCCACGCTGATGCGCTATCCGTCGAAGTGCGCTACGCGGGCGTCGACATCCTGACCGACCCCGGTACCTCGTGCTGCCATGGCCCGCGCGCATGGCGTTCATATTTCCGTGCGCGTGCCCGCGAGATCGAGGTACTCGACGACGGCGATATCGCCAGATGGACGGCCGAGCACGATGCGTACGGCTCGCTTGGCGCGCTGGTCCTCCATCGCCGCTCGGTGCTGCTGGACCGGGCATCGCGCAGCATCGACATCATCGATCAGTTCGAAGGGGATGGCCACGACATCCGTCTGGCCTTCCATCTCGGACCTGACATCCGCGTGGAGCTCGAAGAGTCCGGCGCGGTCCTGGACTGGCCGACCGCATCAATATCCGGGGTGGCACGGCTGGAACTCCCGCCGGGGTTGCGGTGGAGCCTGTGTCAAAGCGAGGCCGATCCTGGGTATCCCCCTGGCCGGGCCCGGCGCGTTCCCGCAGTCGTTCTCCTTGGCCGCGGTCCCTGTGTGCCCGAGATGCCCCTTGTCGCCCGGCTGGAGTTCCTTGATGCCGGCAAGCCGGCTAGATCTGTCGTTTCCCGGCACGGCATATCATGGATCTCACCCGCCGCCCTGCTGAATAGGGCACCGGATCTCCGAGCGGAGGCCTGATGAGCCAGAAGGCACTGGACTTGCGGACGTCCACCCAGACCATCCGGCGGCACAAGCTCTTGGTGAGCATCGTCGTGGCCCTCGGTATCCTCGGTGGTGCTGCTTACGCCGTGCTTAAGCCGCCGATGCTCGCGAGTACCGCGCTGATAGTGCTTCCGCCCCAGGTAAGCCAGCAGCAAAACGGCGCAACTACCACCATCTCCGGCTCCGATCCCTTTACCGCAACTCAGGTGATTGTCGCGGGTAGTAATCAAGTGCTCGTGGGCGCACTGCCCGACGTGCATCCCCCGCTGTCGCTTCCCGAGCTTCGCCGCAGGATTCAGGTGGCAAGCCCGGCCCCGGAAATCATCGCGATCACCGCGAAAGGCAAGACTGCCGCCGACGCGGAAGGGACCGCCAACGCAGTGACCCACAGTTATGTCAGCTTGGTCAATTCCCAGAACAGCCCGGTCGGTTCCATCCGAGCCCGGCTGCTCGAGTCGGCCAGGACCGCGACAGGGACGGCGCCGGTAGAGTGGACGGTCATCTGGGCGCTGGTGGGCGGCCTGGCCGGCGCGCTGATCGGAGTCATCGTGGCCCTGGCGATAGGCCGCAACGACCGGCGGCTCAGAGAGCGTGATGACATCGCGAACTCGGTCGGGATTCCCGTCCTCGCGTCGGTGCCGGTTGCTCATCCTTCCGCTGCAGCAGGCTGGACCAGTCTCCTCGAAGACTACAAGCCGGCCTCCGTGCACGCCTGGCAGTTGCGTGCTGCCCTGCAACAGCTGGACGTAGCCCGATCCGCCTTCGGCCACCCCCCATACGACGGTAACGGCAGTTCCCTGTACGACGACGGCCTCGCCCCCATCTACGACCGCGATGGCGGCTCATCCTCGCTCCTGGTACTGTCCCTGTCCTCCGATCCCGGTGCTCTCGCCCTGGGGCCGCAACTGGCCGCCTTTGCCGCCTCGCAGAACATCCGGACAGCACTCGTCATCGGCCCTCAGCAAGACGCGGCCGCCGCGGCGACGCTTCGCACCGCGTGCACTGCGCCGCCAGCCACGGCATCGATACGCCGCGGCCTGCTGCGGGTTACCGCCTATGACGAGGGCGACATCGAACCTCATCCGGACACCGCTCTGGTCATCGTGGTGGCGGTGGTGGACAGCCGGGCGCCGGAGATGCCCGGCACGATGCGAACCAATGCCACGGTAATCGGGGTCTCGGCGGGTGCGGCGACCGCTGAGCAACTGGCCCGGGCCGCCGTGGCCGCGAGCGCCGACGGCCGGGATATCACAGGGATCCTTGTCGCAGATCCGGAGACGAGCGACCAGACCACGGGCCGCGTCCCGCATCTGGCACGCCCGGCACGGAGCAGGCTGCCCAACCGCTTGCGCGGGATAGTAACGGAGATCAAACGGTGAACGATCCAGACCAGACGATCATATGGATGGGCGGCAAAGAGCTGAAGAACCCTCCGTGGGGCGACGCCGCCGCTGCGCCAGCTGAGCGCCCTGCGGGCGAGCTCAGCAGTGGGCTGGTCAATCTGGGGTTTTTCACGGCTGCCTTGCGGCGCAAGGCCCGGGTCTGGTGTGCCACCGCCCTGATCGGGCTGGCGATTGGTGCCGCGCTGTACGTTAAGTTCCCGCCGGCCCACCACGCCAACGCGACGGTCTTGCTTGTCTACAACGGCAACGTAGATCCCCAGGTGCAGGTGGCGACCGAGGCGAGCCTGGCGGAAAGCCAGACGGTGGCACGACGCGTCGTGCAGCAACTGAAGCTGCCGCAGTCTGTCATCAGCTTCCAGGCCGCCTATACGGCCACCGTCATTACCGACAACATCCTGACGTTCGACGTCGGCGCACCGTCCAGCACGACGGCTGTACAGCGGGCATCGGCTCTGGCGACAACTTTTCTCCACTACCGGATCGAGTACGCGCGGGGGCAGCAGCAGGGACTGTTCGCCCAGCTAGACCGGCAGTACAACGCGGCTCGGCAACGCCTTGCGGCGCTTGAAGCGCAGGCCAGCCAGATACCGTCTGCGGGGGCCACGGCCGCGCAGAAGACCGAGTACAACAAGCTGCAGACCGAGATGGGGCAGCAGCAGCAGATCATCCAGTACACAACCGATACGAAGTCGACCACTCAGACGACGACGAACGCCATGGCGACGGGCAGCTATGTGATTAACCCCGCCACCGCGGTGCCCTACTCGCGCATAAAAGGCCCGGGTCTTTACTTCGTCGGCGGCCTCTTCGGCGGCCTCGTGATTGGCGCGGGTGGTGTCATCCTGGCGGCGCTGCTGTCTCGCCGACTGCGCCGCCGGGATGATGTGGCGGCCGCGCTGGGCGCGCCCGTGCGGCTCAGCGTCGGTCCGTTGCGGGCGCGGCGCTGGCGTCCGGCGCTACCGCGGCGGGCCGCCAAGCGAAAGCTTGATATGCGGCGCGTCGTCGCGTACCTGCGCGGCGCGGTGCCGGGAAGTTCCCGGGGCCCGGCCAGTCTCGCCGTCGTTGCCGTCGACGATGCCGAAATCGTCGCGCAGATCGTCGCGTCGCTCGCCTTCTCCTGCGCCTCCGAAGGGAAGCAGGTCGTGGTGGCCGACCTTTCTCGCGACGCTCAGCTGGCACGCCTGTTGCGAGTCGGCAGTCCTGGCATTCACGATGTCAGCCAGAATGGCGCGGACGTCGTGGTGGTCGTCCCGGAAGCCGAGGACGTCGCGCCGGTCGGCCCGGTGCCCAGTGGGGCCTCGCCGGCCGTGCCGACCCAGGCCAACGCGACTCTCGTCGCCGCCTGCTCCTCAGCCGACCTGCTGCTCACCCTGGCGACCCTCGAGCCCGCGTTCGGCGGCGATCACCTGGGGACCTGGACAGCCAACGCGGTCGCCATCGTGACCGCCGGGGAGTCTTCGGTGGAGAAGATCTACAGCGTGGGAGAAATGCTACGGCTCGCCGGAACGCGCCTCGACTCCGTCGTCATGATCGGATCGGACAAGACCGACGAGACCCTCGGCGCGGTGGATCCGGCCGAGCAGTCCGTGCTGGTCAATCAGCTCTGAGGGACGACCCTGCCAGGCATAGCGATTCGCGCTACGTGAGCAGCGTGATCGCATCCGCCAGCGGCGGAGCGAGGCGGTCCGGCGATGACATGATCGTCGCCGGAAGCGGCCACGGAATGGCCAGCTCAGGGTCGTCGAATGCGATCGTTACGCCCTCCGACGGGTCATGAGCGCGGTCGATCAGGTACGA
>Ga0137385_10004273_pt1 | contig 12466 bp, 9 predicted proteins | sample SagtaG_FD_104921 | JGI IMG/M metagenome (GOLD analysis project Ga0137385, IMG submission 104921) | Vadose zone soil microbial communities from Sagehorn Ranch, Mendocino, California, USA - Sage2_R_80_16 metaG | ecosystem: Environmental > Terrestrial > Soil > Vadose zone | place: USA: California...
CAGGGCGAGCTACACCTGGCCACCCGCTACTTGCGCCAGGCGCTGGCCAGCTCGCAGGAAAACCGCGTCCTCGCGCAACTCCAGCTCACACTTGTGACGGGAGAGCGGGAGACGTACTATGAGCGCATGGCCCGCTACGGGCTGGCGAGTCTTGCCTACGAGTGGAATGACCTCGACGCGGCAGAGCGGGAGCTGGGCGAGGCCCTCTTGGGTCCGGCGGAATGGCGACATGTGCTGACCGGTGGAGTCCTCTTGCAGGTGCGCCTGCTGCTCGCCCGCGGAGCCGCCGAACAGGCCCGCGAGGTGCTCGCTGACCTGGCGGTGCAGGCGTCGCGACCAGAGGTGCTGCGAGAGCTTGAGATGTGCCAGGCCTCCCTGGCGCTCGCGGTCGGCGATCTCGTCACCGCGCAGCGCTGGGCGGCCTCCACTGCGCCAGAACCCGCGTCCCTCACACTCACCAGGCGCGAGGAGGAAGCCCTCCTCCGCGCGCGCGTGCGCCTGGCCGAGGGCCAGGCCGAAGCAGCGCTCGACGTGCTCGCCCACTGGCGGCAGGAGGCCAGAACGGGGGAGCGCCAGCGCAGCGCCCTGCACCTCTTGGTCCTGGAGGCGCTCGCGCAGCAGGCCAGTGGCGCAGGGCCGCAAGCGAGGGCAACGCTGCTCCAGGCGCTCACGCTGGCGCGGCCCCAAGGCTACCAACGGCTCTTTCTGGACGAAGGCCAGGCTATCGCCTCCCTGCTGCAAACCCTCGTGCCAGCCCTGCGCGAGGAGGCCCTGGCTGCCTATGCTCGGACCCTGCTGCGCGCCAGCCGCTCGGCGCAGGCGAAGCTGGAGGCTCTCCCCGCAGGCCTCGCGTCCCTGACTCCCCGGGAACGCCGCGTCTTAAAGCTGCTGGCCGAGGGCGCCTCCAACCAGGAGATTGCCAGGCAACTGGTGGTCTCGCTCGCCACCGCCAAGAAACATGTCGCCAGTATCTTGAGCAAGCTGGGAGCAGCGAATCGCACGCAGGCCATTGCACGGGCACGCGCGCTCTCGTTGCTCTGAGCGCCCTCCTCGAGCATCACCCAGAGGCGCGGCATGGCCAGGATCGCGCCGATGCAGGCCGTCATGCATGGTATCCTTTTGGCTACCCTCTCCTGGCTGCTCCTCTCCGCTCTCGAAAGTATCCTTTTGGTAGCCTTTTGGCGACTGTGTTCCACCTGCTCGGAGGGTATCCTTCTTCTTAGAAGACGAAACGTCATCCGAAGGGAGCACCAGTGTATGAGATATGTCATTCGGGTGAAGGGACACCTGGACCCCTTCTGGCAGGAGTGGTTTGAGCACCTCGCGATCACGCACCAGAGCGATGGCACGACCCTGCTTTCCGGTCCCATCCGTGACCAGGCGGCGCTCTACGGCCTCCTTATCAAAATGCGCGATCTGGGGCTGACGCTCCTCGAGCTGTCGGCGAGTGCGCCGATCTCGCCTCCAGAGGAGTGAGCAGTGCCTTTCCGGTTGCTCTTCATCGCTGCTCTTGTGCGGACGACACGCAACGCTTCCTGATTGATTGAAGACATACACAAAGGAGGAACAGAAATGAACACATCACTACATCATCCCAACGACGATGCAACTACACCAGTGCTGATTGGCGAAAGGTTCGCCACACCAGCCACGCAGGCTTCGCCGGAAGCGACCCGGTGGCTCGCGCTTGGTGCCGTCGTCGGCCCGGTCCTGTTCACCCTCGCCTGGCTCATCCTCGGCGAGCTCAGCCCGGGCTACACAGCCTGGGGCATCCGAATCGCGCCCTACTCACCCATCAGCCAGCCCATCAGCGGCCTGGGCCTGGGCATCACCGCCCCATTCATGAACACGGCCTTCGTCCTCTGTGGGCTCCTGACCCTGGTCGGCGTCGTCGGCATCTTCCAGGGCATCAGGGAGATGGGCGCCCTGGCGCGTTGGAGCTGCACGGTGCTGCTCGCGCTTTCGCCACTGGGCATGGCGATGGACGGCATCTTCACCCTGGAGTCGTTCCTGCCTCATACGGCGGGCTTCCTCCTGGCCACTGCGAGCCCGGTGCTGACCTTCGTGGTCATCGGGCTCTTGCTTCGCCGCGTCAAGAGCTTTCGGCGGTTCAGCACCTGGCTGCTGCTGGGCAGTCCGCTGACGCTGGCGCTGGTGGTCCTGTACTTCCTGACCTTCTCGCCCACCGTGGCGGGGATTCAAACCGGGGTGGCAGGCCTGACGGAGCGCATCCTGGTGGTCGAGGTCCACGCCTGGTTCGTGGCCCTGGGCTGGCTGGCTTTCCGCAGGGCGTCTCAGTCGGTCGCTTTGCGTGGCTGATGCCCTTGGTAAACACTTGTCCCGGAACGAGATGATGAGAAAGGAATCCTTATGAACAGACCTGGAAGAAAAGCGCTGATTATTGGCTTTGGGATCGCCGGACCTATCGTCGCCTTGTTCCTGCAACGGGCAGGCATCGAGGCCGAGATCTATGAAGCCAGGGCCTCCTCGACCGATTATGGTGGGCTCTTCTTGAACACGGCCTGTAATGGGCTCGGCGTACTCAAGACGCTCGGGCTCGACGAGCAGGTGTCACGCAAGGGATCGCCGATTCCGCGCATGGTGATCTGGAGTGGGAACGGCAAGCGTCTTGGCGAGGTCCGCAACGGTGCCAGGGCGGAAGTGGGAGCCCCAAGCATCAATATCCTGCGCTCCCGCTTGCACCAGGTGCTGCGTGAGGAAGCCGAGCGAAGGCGGATCAAGATCGCCTTTGGCAAGAAGCTTGTCGGCCTCTCGACAGGTGCGCAAGGCGTGGCCGCCACCTTCGAGGACAGCACCACAGCCGAAGCCGATTTCCTGGTCGGTTGTGACGGTATGCACTCTCGCGCCCGCCAGCTCATCAATCCCGACGCTCCAGCCCCCCACTACACGGGCCTGATGAGTACAGGCGGCTTCGCGCAGCACTCGAGCTTTCCTCCCACCCCGGACACGATGCACTTCGTTTTTGGCAAACGGGCCTTCTTCGGCTATCACGTCAGCTCCTCTGGAGAGATGTACTGGTTTGTCAATTTCTCGCAAAAAGAAGCGCCTGCCAGGGGAGAGGTAGACATGATCGTGAGTGACGCGTGGCAAGAGCGGATGCTCGATCTCTTCCGAGAGGATCTGCCACGCGTGTCCGAGATGATCGGGGCAACGCAGAGCACAATCATCGGCTATCCGATCTATGATATTGTCACGCAGCCCATCTGGCATCAAGGTTCGGTGGTCCTGCTAGGTGATGCGATCCACGCGGTTTCACCCCAAGCTGGACAAGGCGCATCACTAGCCATGGAGGATGCGATGGTGCTGGCCAAGTGCCTGCGTGACCGAAAGGATCACGCGCTCGCCTTTGCGACCTATGAGCGCCTCCGGCGAGCGCGCGGCGAGCGCATGGTCCGCTATGGGCGCAGCCTGAGCCGACAAAAGGTCCTGACCAATCCGATTCAGGTGGCGTTTCGGGACCGGCTCATGCCGTTTTTCCTCAAGCTTTTCGCCAACCCTGCTGCACTCGATTGGGTCTACTCCTACAAGATCGATTGGGATGAGCCGGTGGCGGGAACGACAAAGGCCGTGGAACAAGGCTCCCGGCTGGCACGGTGAGCCACCTGACAAAAGGAAGCCGTGTCTCCTTGCCATCCAACCGTTCACGAGTCAAGAGAGGAGGAGTCCCTTCATGACAGACAACAATCCGTTGCCATCCCCCGATTTACACGAAGAAACGCGCCAGATCTGGGACCAGAATGCCGCATTCTGGGACGATACCATGCGCGAGGGCAACGCCTTCCAGAATATGCTCATTGCCCCCGCCTGTGAACGCCTGCTCGCTTTGCAAGCTGGTGAAACGGTCCTGGAGATCGGCTGTGGCAACGGCGTCTTCGCGCGTCGGATGGCGCAGGCTGGCGTTCACATCGTCGCGACAGACTTTAGCGCACAACTCCTGGAGCGCGCTCGCGCCCGCACCACCGAACACACGGAGCGCATTGAATACTGCCTTGTCGACGCCACACGCGAGGACCAGATTCTCGCGCTGGGTCGGCAGCGCTTCCATGCTGCCGTCTGCAACCAGGCCATCATGGACATGACCGAGATTGATCCCTTGATGCGGGGCATCCGCCAGGTGGTGAAACCCGGTGGCCGCTTTGTCTTCTTGATCTGTCACCCCTGCTTCGATCATTCTGGCATCAGCCTGAGCGCCGAGGAGACCGTCGTCAACGGCGAAATCGTCACCAGCTACGCGGTCAAGGTCACGACCTATCTGAGCTATCGTCCCCGCAAAGGCGTTGCTCTGCTGGGACAACCTGTTTGGCAGTACTACTTCGATCGTCCGCTCCATGTCCTCTTCAACGCCTGCTTTCGCACCGGCATGGTCCTGGACGGATTAGAAGAGCCCGCTTTCTCTCCGCCTCCGGACGATCCGCAGAGACAGTCCGCCTTCAGTTGGGCGCAGTATGATATCCCGCCCATTCTGGTCGCCCGCCTGCGCATTCTGCACGAACAGCATTCCCAGTGACGCGTGCTCCAGTTTTGGAGCGTCTCCAAGCCTGGGAAACGAGACTGCTTGAAATGCTCTCAGCCGAGCTTCCGAATGGCTCCGTACGAGTCTGCCATGCCTGGCCGAGCCGTGCTCTAGAAAAGGAGAAATACTACTCGCGCGTCGGCTCGAAGAGGAACCGTCTCTGCTGGGAGCCGGCGCGCATCTGTTAGTTGTTGCACGCAAAGCGTAGTCAGCATATCCATCTACACTGGAAGCACTTCGCCTTTCTTGAGCCGATATGCCTCTTACATCGGCACTTCCACGTTCGTCTTGGCTGGCCTCCCAGAGGTCGATGTCGCTCGCTCATCAGCCAGAGTTGGCGGCTTCCGTAGTCGAGGCACCGGAGAGAACACCACCCACAGCTAGGTCGACAGCAGACCCACTGCGCCTACCAGAAGCGTCAATTGCAGTCCGATCCACGCGCCCAGAAAACCACCCAGGAGAGCTCCCACGGGAGCAGCACCGGAGACGAGTAAGCGATAGCTGGCATTGGCCCGTCCCTGCAAGTGATCTGGAATGAGCGCCTGGCGAATGCTATCCACGTGGACATTGCAGCCGGTGATCCCAAGGCCTTGCAGGAAAAACGCGCACAACAGCAGGACCAAAGCCCCCAGTGTTGAGCTGGTAATGAATGGGAGCACGAGGAGGGGAACGTCACTCATGGCCGCTGTCCCCACGATCGTGAGGCCGACGCCGATGCGACGAGCTATGGAGCCGGTGAGGAGGGCTCCACACAGCGCACCGGCGCTGCCGACGGCGAAGAGCAGGCCGAGGATCCCTGAACTGTAGTGCAGCTGGCGAACGGCGTAGGGGATGAACACCGTCAGGATCACCAGCCAGAACAGGTTGTAGGTTGCCGCTTCTCCAGCGAAGGCACGCAGGTAGCGATTACTGAACGTCACGCGAAAGCCTTCGCCAATTTCGTGCAGCAGGCGATGCACATTCGTCGCGGATGCTGGCCTGGACTCAGGTGTGCGCATCAGCACGAGGCTTGCAGCTGCCACAAAAAAGGAGAGCGCATCGACAACAATCGCGATGGGTGCGGAAACGCTCTGCACCAGCAGCCCGGCCAGGCCTGGGCCACCAATCTCCGCTATGGACTGGCTCGCACTGAGCTTACTGTTCCCCTCAACGAGCTGATCCCGCTGCAGCAGGATCGGCAGAAATGCCTGGAAGGCCAGATAGAATATCACCGTCAGACACCCGACCACCAGGGTAATGCCATACAGATACTCGATGCGGAGCCAGCCCAACACGGCCAGCACCGGTATCAAACCCAGGAGGACTCCACGCCCGATATTCGTCACCAGGAGGATCGGGCGGCGACGGTGGTGATCGACCCAGACGCCTGCAAACAGGGTGAAAAACAGAAATGGAGCGAATCCAGCCGCATAGAGGAACCCCAACTGCACGGAGGTGGCCTTGAACAGGATGACAGCAGTTAATGGCAAGGCGAGGGTGGTCACCTGTGACCCGACCAGGGAAACTGTTTCTCCTGCCCACAACTTGAGAAAATCGGCATGGTGCCAAAGCGTACCGAAACGCCTGGAAGGATGACCGTCCTGGTGGGTGTGTGCTCTCTCGTTCGACATCATTGCTCTTCCTTTCTCCTCGCTGGGAGATGCTCCAAAACTGGAGCAAGGTCAATATTCAACAAACGACAACGATCGAGCGGAGAGAAGTGAGTCACGTCCGCTCAATCGCTTTCCTTGCTCACCAGATGGTTTTCCTCGGACCCGCCTTTCCCGGCTGGTCTTCGATTCCCCAACTCCAGGTCATCTTCGGAGTAATCACGAGATAGAGTCCTGGGCCAAAGTGGGCCTGGCTTTCAGCGACCTCGGCCTCGCCGTGGACCCTGATTCCCAGCGCCTGCCAGGGTCGAACCGACTTGAGCTCGTCAATGACCAGCGAGACTTTCTTATTGCCTGCCACCACATTTTTGTACTTGCGCGTGTTCTGGATGTTATACCCGCCCACATAGAAGTGTGACCCATCAAACGAGAAGCCAACCGCGTCCACCGTGGGTTGTCCATCAGGAGCGACGGTGGCGATCCGGGCAATACGTTGCGTCTGGAGGAACGCCAACTCTTGTTCAGAAAACATCGGGTATCTCCTTATATGTTACTATTTTTCCAGACCCTTTCGACCAAGGGTCAGCAGGATACATCCCTGCTCGATAACCACCGCCGGGGAAAGACTTGTTTCTCCACACGGCTCGACCGGTACGGAAAGATCGTTCTTCCCCTGGCAGCGCACCTTCGCCAATCGATGATTGGAGGGACGTTGCTTCGAGCACCCGCTATAGAAGGACCCGACACTCCCAGGAGTTTCTCCAGAAAGGAAGCGCGAGGATGTGGTACGTTGGATTGGATTGGGCGGACACCCATCATGACGTGGACGTGCTGGATGAAGCCGGCAAGCGCGTGGGAGCGCGGCTCTTTGCCCACAGCCACGACGGGCTGAACGAGTTGAAACAGTTTGTGTTGAGCATTGCGGCTTCGCCCGACCAGCTGGCCTGCATTGTCGAAACGAACCATGGATTGCTCATCACCTTCCTGCTGGAAGCTGGGTTCCCCGTGTATCCCGTGAACCCGAAGACCGCCAATCAGTTGCGCAAAGCGGCAGGTGCCAAGACCGATCAGATTGACGCCCATTTGCTGGCGAAAATAGGTCGTCTTGACCTGGCTGAGCTGCGCCGCCTGGAGCCGGATAGCGCCACCGTGGCTGAGTTGAAAACGCTGACGCGTGATCAAGATGCCTTGATCCAGACCCAAACCCGTCTGGTGAACCAGTTGACGGCCTGCCGGAAGCGAGTACTATCCCGCTGCCTTGCACCTGTTTGCCAAAGTGCAACAGCGCTCCACCCTGCTGTTTTTGCAGGCGTATCCCACACCGCAAGCGGCTCAGGCGGCCTCGGTGGAAGAGATCAGCGCGACCTTGCGCACGGGCAAGCATACCAGATCGACGCAAGTTGCGCCCAAGATCTTCGAGGAGCTGCACCGTCCCCACTTGGTTGGAAGTCCAGTCATCGTGCGGGCCAAGTCGCGTCTGATGCTCTCGTTGGTCAAGCAACTGCTGGTGGTGATCGAGGAGATTGCCAGCTACGATGAGGCGATCAGCACCCTTTTTTTGACCCATGCTGACCAGCAGATGTGGCGTTCGCTGCCTCGTGCCGGCAAGCGTCTGGCCCCGCGTAGGCTTCCAGAATGGGGCGATGATCGCAGCCGCTACGCCGATGCCACCAGTATCCAGACGCTGGCCGGGACGGCTCCCGTGCCGTTCCAAAGTGGCAATTACGCCAAAGCGCACAAACGCTTCGCGTGCTCCAAGCCCCTGCGCAACGCCCTGCACCAGTTCGCCTGGCAATCGACGAGGAAAGAGGCCTGGGCGCTTGCCTATTATCAACGCAAGCGTGCTGAGGGCAAAACGCACAGTATGGCTGTCCGAGCCTTGGCCAACGTCTGGGTGAGAATCATCTATGGCATGTGGGAGCACAAGACCTGCTATCAGACCGCGACGTTTGAAGCGGCGAAGCTGGCTCATGCTCCCCGCCAACACGTCGCCTGAGTCGCGGCCACGCCTGCCGGTCGCGCCCCCTTGATGGCTCTGGGCGCTGCAAGGTCCCTCCGAAGGCGTGGGAGAGGCTGCCCCAACGGAGTCGCCCAAACGGTTCCCGTCTCGTCTGCTCTGCCGACCGTGCGCCGCTGCCTCTGCTGTACCTGCCTGTCCAACGTCTGCCGCAGCCCGCCACCGCGTTCCCGACTCCCGGTGTGGGTTGCTTCCAACAGACCACGCCGAGTCAAGGCCGCGCAGGAGGTGGGGCGGTCGGGTGCGGGCGCGGTCGGGTGCGGGCGCGCTCGTCTTGGCCTTGACCGGCGTGGTACACTTGCTTCCCCACACGGGAGGCAGCTTCACTCACGTTCACCTTGCTTCCTCCTTTCCCGGTTTTGACTCTTGACATAGAGGGTCTTTTTCTCTGCAGAACTGCTTTCAGGGAGGGGTCTTCCCTGGCCGTTTTGCTGCCAGCACGCCCTTTTCCTTCAGCTTGAGGTAGAGCGAGAGGGCAAGACCGAGTTCCGCCCCCCCAATGAGGTAGGCCCCCAACACATCACTCGCCCAGTGGTCGCCCAGGTAGATACGAGAGGGGCCAACCAGCACGACAAACAGCGCTGGCACGAGTAACAAAGCCAGACGCCACCAGCGATTCCCTTTGAAGAGGATGATGCCAAAACAGAACAGCAAGCCCCAAAAGGCGATATAACTCATCACATGCCCGCTGGGAAAGCTCGCTCCTGTCGCATGCTGGAGCACCTCCACCAACCTCGTTGTTGGGCGTGGGCGATGTACGATCACCTTGATCAGCTCGTTCAAAAGCTCAGACGTTCCGGAAAGACCGACGATCATGACGGCTTCTAACCGCAGGCGTATCATCCAGAAGATGATGGCAGCCAGAACGACGAGAGCTGCGAGGAGCGGCGTACTCCCAATGTAACTCACGGCAAGCATGGTCGCACGCAGCCACGGAGCCTGGTTAGCCTGCAACTCACGCGTAATGGCGATGTCAAGGCTGAGGACGAGATGAACGGAGACGAACCAGGCCAGGAGTCCAAAGAGGCACAGCAGGAGCGCGTACACCCCGAGCAAGAGGTGGCCACGCCTGACGGCACGATACCACGGGACACGGGCGGCTGCTCCTTTGTGGTGTGCCCCTGTGACCAACTCTGACGTCCTATCCTCAGGGTGTTCGTCGCTGGGTTGCTGCTCCATAGCTGCTCCTCACGGCCTTGACTGCTCCTGAGAGAGACGATGAGCACGCGGCTCGTCATTCACAGGTCATCGACTCCGGCCAGGTGCGAAGCCCTGTGCTTCGCACGCCGCTGTGCCAGCACAGCAGCGATCCAGGAAGATGAACAAAAAGCGTGCGCTCTCAGGGTACCTCTCCAGGAGACGTGCCTTCTGTTCAGAACTATAGCAACCGCACATGAGACGAAGATGAAAAGAGGTGGAGCCGAGAGCAGCGCGTGTTTCTCATCGTCATTTCATCTGTCTGGTGTAGAGTAAGAGCAGTGGGAATGGACTGCGTCCGTGCGACCGGTTCACTCCGCGTTGGCGTCTTCCAGGCAAGCCAGTGCAGAAAGGAACGAGGAAGAGGAAGCCGTTGACTCCTGGCAGGTATGTGCGCGTCTTTGACCAGGGAATGGCGCATTGGGTGAAGATCCTGCGTGCGTGCCCCGTTGGACATGGCAAGTGGCCGTGCTGGTACGAGGTGGAATTTCTCGGTGGTCGCGATGATGGCAGACAGGACCGCATTTCGGTCGCCTACATCGAATGGCCCTATGGTCACGCCATTCTTGATGAGCAGACCAACGTAGAGGGATGTAGTCAACCGCCAGGCGCTTCGACATAACCTCCTGGCTCTCTATTCTTTGGTGAAGTGATCAGGGGCTTGCGGTAAAGAAAGACTAGCTACGCATTTGGAAAGCACCCATCATCGTATGCTCAATCGCGATCAGACGCTCCTTCATGTGAGCGGGTCAATGAGGCTTCTCCTCGCTTGCCTGATGGGCGTGTTCTCCATGTTACGATGGGTGCCCCCGTTGCATTCGCGCCTCGCGCAGAAGCACCGCAACATACCGTGACTCCCTGATGATACCCGAGGCGCTCGCCTCGGGTACCTGTCTGTTTTTGCTTTATCCCTCAGAGTTGGGTACAATAGGGCAAATGGTTGCTACGGTTTGCCAGTTACGTATGGAACTCCAGGAATATTCCTATCCCGCGCTTACATAACGGCAAAGGGGGTGCAGCATGAGGCGTAGAAAAGCTCCGCTCAATAGATCAGGTCGGCGGCGCGAGGCAAAGTACCAGCAACGACGAATGAACGAGCCAGCGCCCGAAAAGACAGCGACTCGCACCATACAGTGGTTCGCCATTGCCTTGCTGTGCATTGCGGTGGTGGTGCTTCTCGCACGCGTTTTCCGCCTCATTCATCCATAGATGAACAGACCTCCACCTGGCCCACTCTAGCCCACGGGATGCGTGTATGGCTTACCCACCTCGTGGCTCTTCCAAGCTTTTGATGATGGGGAGAATAAATGGAGCCGGGAAAGGCAGAGCCGAGATAATCCCACTCACCTCACGAACTTCACCACGCCGGAAAGAGCAACGTGAGAGCCTGCTCTGGAAGCACTACCTCTCGGAGCCCAGCCGTCTCGCGTTCCCTTGCATGAGCTGGTCAGGCCGCATGGAGCACCCGCAAACGTAACAGATCGATATGGGCTCGCCCATACATCTGACGCTTGAGCAATTTGAGCCTGGTAATCTGCCCTTCGACCTGCCCAGTACTCCAGGGTTCAGTGAGAGCAGCTTGAACCGCTGGGAACTCTCTCTCCAGCCCCTGAGCAAAGCGCCGCAGTTCCTCATAGGGGCACCCTTTGGCCCTCTCCAGCCAAGGAAGGAGTGCCTTGCTTTTCCGCTCACGGACTAGGCGAACAAAATCCTGGCCGAGCGCGGAAAGAGACGAAAGGCGCGGAGAAAGACGAAACAATGTCTGCCGATAGGCCACATCCTGTGCCCTCAGTTCCTCTGGCTTGCGCAATAACAACCATTTCACCTGCCACGGCGTTCGAGTGACAGGAGCGCCCCGACGAGTCGAGGCTGCCCCAGAGGAAGATGAAGACGTAGGAGTCATCCCTGCCGGAAGGGGCCAGTTGCGCACGAACATCCAGACACTTTTATAACTGCCTGTAAAACCTTGCCCTTGTAACTCTTGCCAGAGAGTTTTGATCATGATCTCTCCTTGTTGCCAACGCGCTTGCAGATAGGTCCGGTACGGTTCGACAGGAGAGGGATGAGGATGGCAGTAGTGGGCCACAAACGTTGGCATCCGCAGGTATTTGTGCACCGTGTTGGGGTGCAGATGCAGGCTCCTGACGATTTCTGCCTGGGTTTTCCCTGCGGCGGCAAGCTCATGTACCTGCTGATGCATCGCCATCTGCCAGGCCCGTCGAGGACTAGGAGGAGGGGGCTTCCGTCGCGGGGGCTTCCGCCGCCGATCATCAGGTGGAGCGGACGCAGGTGGAGTCAAGGACGTCTGCCGGATGTTCTTTGTCATCTGTTCGCCTGCCTGGCGGATCACGTCGATCTGCTGTGCCAGCGTTTTCTGAATCACTTCTCCCAGATTTTTGAGGAGATGCCACCGATCTAATACCTGTTGGGCCTGAGGTGCTCCCTTGATCGCCCCTTTGAGATAGCTAACCCCGCGATCTCGCACGATGACCTCGACGCCTAGGTGAGCCAGCAGCCAGTCGGTCAGCACGTGCTCGTCACTCCCCAAAAGAACCTCGACGGGGCAGTGGTGCTCCAAATCCACCAGCAGTGTGCCCGACGAACGGGCTTGAAACGACCAATCATCGACGCCCAGCACGCGCGGGGTGCGCTTGGCAACGGATCCCCATCGCCGCAAGAGCGACAACAACGTCGTCCCAGAGATGGGCATGGCATGGGCCGCACAGTGCCGGGCTCCTGCTTGTCCACCCAACGCCCATCCTGTGACCAGCAGCGCTTCGCGCAGTCGTGTGGTGCGTCGGGCGGAACATTCGGCGAACCCCGAGAGCGGCTCGCTAAAGATCTTGCGAGGACAGCTGGGATTCTGGCAAAAAAATCGATGAACCCGGATGCGCAACAGGACGCGCAACGGACCCCAGGGCAGATCCTGAAGCGTGCGGGTGTAGTGGCTATGCACCCTGGCACTGGGCTCTTCACACAGCGGACAGCACGCCGCTGATTGGCCGGAAACAAGCACCAGCGTTACCTCTTGGGCTGTCACCACCAGTTCCTGCAGCCGCCATGAGAAGCAGACGGGCAACAATCGCTTGACGAGTTCTTCCAGGTGATCGGTTGAAAACAACCGTGATG
>Ga0137385_10004275_pt1 | contig 12466 bp, 15 predicted proteins | sample SagtaG_FD_104921 | JGI IMG/M metagenome (GOLD analysis project Ga0137385, IMG submission 104921) | Vadose zone soil microbial communities from Sagehorn Ranch, Mendocino, California, USA - Sage2_R_80_16 metaG | ecosystem: Environmental > Terrestrial > Soil > Vadose zone | place: USA: California...
CGCGATTGATTCCCGTGTTCACAAGGCACTGACCGAGAGGCATGTGATGTCCGCGTCCACCCTGTCCCCGCCCGTCCGGCACACGGTCGCGCCACCGGTGACCACGAGCCGGCCGGGCGTGGTCCGAGGCGCGCTTGCCGTGCTGCTCGTCGGCACGGCAGTGCTGTACCTGTGGAACCTGAGCGCGTCCGGCTACGCCAACGACTTCTACGCCGCCGCCGTGCAGGCCGGCACGCAGAGTTGGAAGGCGCTGCTGTTCGGCTCGCTCGACCCCGGCAACACCATCACCGTGGACAAGCCGCCCGCATCCCTGTGGATCATGGGCCTGTCCGGACGGATCTTCGGGTTCAACGCGTGGAGTCTGCTGGTCCCGCAGGCGATCGAGGGCGTGCTGTCGGTCTGGCTGCTGTTCGCGACCGTGCGCCGCTGGTCCGGCCCGGCCGCCGGGCTCGTCGCCGGTGCCGTGCTCGCGCTGACCCCGGTGGCCGCGCTGATGTTCCGCTACGACAACCCCGACGCGCTGCTGGTGCTGCTGCTGATCGTCGGCGCGTACTGCGTGGTGCGGGCCACCGAGAAGGCGAGCCTCGGCTGGCTGATGCTGGCCGGCACCGCGCTGGGCTTCGGCTTTCTCACCAAGATGTTGCAGGCTTTCCTTGTCCTGCCGGCATTCGCGCTGGTCTACCTGGTCGCCGCGCACACGTCGCTCGGTCGCCGGCTGTGGCACTTGGCGGTCGCCGGGCTGGCCGTCGTGGTGTCGGCCGGCTGGTACGTGGCGCTGGTCGCGTTGTGGCCGGCCGGTTCCCGGCCCTACATCGGCGGTTCCACGAACAACAGCCTGCTGCAACTGGCGTTGGGCTACAACGGCCTCGGCCGGATCTTCGGCGGCTCGGGCTCCGGTCCGGGAGGTGGAGGCGGCGGCGGGGGTGGTGGCGGCTTCGGCGGCGCCACCGGCATCACGCGGCTGTTCAACACCATCATCGGCACCGAGATCTCCTGGCTGCTGCCGGCCGCGCTGATCGGGCTGGTGGCCGGCCTGTGGTTCACCCGCCTGGCGCCACGCACCGACCGGACGCGGGCCGCGCTGATCCTGTGGGGCGGCTGGCTGCTGGTGACGGGCGTGGTGTTCAGCTACATGCAGGGCATCATGCACCCGTACTACACGGTGGCCCTCGCCCCGGCCATCGCCGCGCTGGTCGCGATCGTCGGCCGGGAACTGTGGCGCGGCCGCGACCAGTTCGCCTGCCGGGTCGTGCTGGCGCTGATGATCGCGGTCACCGGCGTCTGGGACTACGCGCTGCTGGAACGCACATCCGACTGGCTGCCGGTGTTGCGGATACTGGTGCTGCTGGCGGCCGGCGTGGCCGCGTTCGCGGTGCTGTTCGGCGCCCGCTTCGGCGTCGTGGTGGTCACGGTCGCCCTGGTCGGTGGCCTGCTCGGCACGTCGGCCTACGCCGTGGACACCGCGAGCAGTCCGCGCACCGGCGCCACCCCCGCGTCCGGCCCGAGCGCCGGCGGTGGTTTCGGCGGCGGCGGTCCCGGCGGCTTCGGCGGCCAGACCACGAGCTCGGCGTTGATCACCGCGTTGCGGACGAGCACGACCCGCTGGGCCGCGGCCACGATCGGGTCACAGTCTGCCGGGCCGCTCGAACTGGCCAGCGGCGCGTCGGTGATGGCCATCGGCGGCTTCAGCGGCAGCGACCCGGCACCCACCCTGGCCCAGTTCGAGGCCGACGTGCAGGCAGGCGATGTGCACTACTTCATCGCGGGCGGCGGCCCCGGTGGCGGTGGTGGCTTCGGCGGTGGCGGTGGCACCGACGCGGCCGGCCAGATCACCGCGTGGGTCCAGAGCCACTACAAGTCAACGACGATCGGCGGCACCACGGTCTACGACCTGACCGCCGGCTAGCACCCGCACCGCGACGATCGAGCCGCCGTCGACCTGGGCCTCGATCGTCGCGGTCAGGGTGCCGTCACCGTCTCGAACCAGCGCCACCGCGACCCCGGGCCCGGTGGTGAGCACCTGAACGTCCTCGGTCAGCACGTCCCGCAGCGCCGCCGGCCGAGTCGCCAGGAGATCAAGCAGCACCTCCCGTGGCGCCGGATCGGGCGGGATCGGCGAACCCGCGAACAGTTCGGGCAGCCGCCCGGCGGCCGTCACGGCACGCGGAAATCCCGCGAACGCGGCGGTCTCGGTGACGATCTCGCCGATCTCGGCCGGCGTCAGCCCTGCGGCCAGCCCGGTCCTGGTGTGTACGGTGAGCGGCGTGTCGGTACACCCGGCCGCGATGATCGCGGCCAGCGCGACCGCCTCCCGCATGCGCGGATCCAGCGTGCGCCGGGCGTGCAGGTGCCCGTACACCGTGCCGACCGCCAATTCGCCCAATGCCGGCACCGCCTGGAAGATCCGGTCCAGCCGAGCCTCGCCGTCCGTGACGAGACCCGCGAAGGTCGCTCGCCCTTTCGTGTGCAATTCGGCCATGTGTTCGGCCATCGGAGTTCCCCCCTGATGTGCGCCGGTGGATGCGGCGACGGTACCGATATCCTCGCAGCAACCCGAGCGCGCACCGCGCATTTCAGTGAGGAGCAACTGTGGCAACGTGGGGAGATCTGGTCGCCTTCGTGCGGTCCGAGTTCCGGGTGACGCGCGTCGAGCCGGACGAGATCCGGATCGAGTTGGAATTCGAGGACGAGCGCCGGCAGGCCGTCATCGTGCAGCGCGAGATCCTGGACAAGCGCGAGGAATGGGTGCAGATCGCGTCCCCCTGCGGCAAGGCGGCCGAGGTCAACCTGCTCGCCCTGCTGACCCAACTGGGCGACGCCGCGGTCGTCGGCGGCGCGGTGGTCATGGGGGAGTACGTCGTCATCCGCCACTCGCTACCACTGGAGAACCTGCAGATCAACGAGTTCGTCGACCCGATGACCCTGCTCGCCGGCACCGCAGATGAACTGGAGGAGATGTTCACCGGCGGCGACGGCTACTGAGCATTCTGTCTACAGTGGACCAGTCAGCCTTGCGGGGCGACCGTGAACGTCCTGGGCTGGTCCAATGATCCAGGGCTGATCGCTTGGAGGTAGTTGGACGACGGTGCCTTGAAGAACCACGGCCCCGACACGTGCACGAGATACTGGTTGGCGGCCAGGTTCGGCAGCGCGAACTCGCCGTTCCCGTCGGTCACGCCGGTGGCCACCACTTGGTGCGTGCGGAAGTTCAGGATCTGCACGTGAACGTTCGTCACCGGACTGTCGTCGTTCTGAACGATCTGGATCAGCTGAGGTGCGTTGTCCCCCGGCACGTCGGCGTACGCCGGGGTATCCCTGGCGCGGGTTCTGGTCCGGCTCCGGCCCGAACTGGCAGAAGGCCGACACGTAACCCCACAGCTGCGCGGCGTCCGGCAGCGCGAAGGCGGCATGGAAGACCCTGGTCCGGCCGGCCGGGATGGTCGCACCGGCCCCGTTGATGTCCAGCGTGCCCCAGCCGGCGCCCGGTTGCAGTGAGTTCTCGTCGCCGACCCGGTTGCAGTCCGCGATCACGCCGGAGATCGGCGTGGTGCCGGAATTGCTGAGTGTCACGGTGACGTGCACGGTGTCACCCGGCTGATAACTCGCCTGGTCGAAGCGGATCGCGGCATGCAACTGGTCGGACAGCGGTCGGGTCAGCAGGACGGACGCCGTCTCGCCGGCCTCGGTCACCGTCGCCGTGAGTGAGGCCGAGCCCTCAGGCGACCCGAACACCCACCCGCTCCGCGAGCTGAATTCGAAGCCGTACGCGCCGGTCGGCACGTGGGTCAGCGCGAACTGGCCGTCCGGCCCGGAGGTGATCGTGGTCGGGGTCAGGAATGGATCCTGATTGCGGAAGTAGGTCACCGTGATCCCGTCAACACCCTCACCCGGCTCGAATGTGCCGTCGTGGTTGCGGTCGGCGTAGAGAACGCCGTGGAAGTCCCCGAACGCCTGCGTCACGGTGGCCGTGGCGGTGCCGCTGACCGAGCCCATCATGTTGCTCGCGTTGACGAACACCGAGCAGCTCGCGGTGCCGGCCAGCCCGGTGATGAGCGGATTACCGCCGGTCAACTGGGCACCCAGGCTGCTGTGCGCGGGGATCGTGACCCCCGCGTCGAACCCGCACGGGAAGCCGAACGCGCCGGAAACGCACTGGCTGAGCGCCGGGAAGGCACGCAGGTTCTCCGCGTCGGTGTCGGAGTTGTTGGTGACCGTCAGCGTGACGGTGAAGGTGTCGTCGGTCTTGTAGGTGGCCTGCCCGTAGGCGACCGTAACCTGCATATCCGCCGGATCGATCGGACCACCGGGCAGGCCAACGGCAGCAGCCGTTCCAACGGACAGCCCAACGACCAGAAGAAGTACGCCCCCGAACGCGATCGCGAGTCGACGCAGTGTGGAAAGCGGCACGACAAGTCCCCCTGTAGAGCCGGCCGGCGTGGCCGGGTATCACCCCAAGAAACGTCCGCGGTGTGGATCGTCCGCGGCGTCCCGATGCGTTCGTGAACGAACCGTGACCTGCGCTGTTCCGGATGCAGCCCGATCGGCCCACCGCTCCACAGCCGTTCAGCACCCGAGCCGGCTGCCCTCAGCCGACGAGTTGCAGAGACTCGAGTTTGAAACTAGTCTGAAAGTATGGTGACGCCAGCTCCAGAGATCAACTTTTCGGACCTGTCCAACCGGCCTGTCGAGGCCGTGCGCAAGCTGCAGGCGTCGCCGAGCCGATCGCTGCGCATCCATCGCCGCGGCGAGGAAGAGGATCTGGTCCTCATCACCGCCGGCCGCGCGGCCCAATGCACCGAAGCGGCGTCCGCCACCACCAAGCTGTTTCTGGCTTTGATGCAGCACGACGACCGAGTGCGCAGTTTGGTCACCGATGTCATGCCGGCGGCGTTTCCCTGGGTGCGGTTTCTGTCGAAACAGGGCGTCCAGGCCTTCGTGGTGGAGTTGGTTGCCGCGTTGGAGGGTGCGGAGTCGCTGCAGAACCCGGCACCGGTGGCACAGGTGGTGACCGCCTGGCAGCACACCGCCGAGGTCTGTGCCGATCCCGAACTGCTGACGATCCTGCGACAAGACGGTGAGGACTTCGGCCCGGTGCCCATGCCATGAGCCCGAAACGCGGCGACCTCGTCGCTCCGCCGCCAACGGACGGGGAGTGGGCGGTTCGATTCAGTACCAACGAAAGCATCAAGGGATGGGCGGCGCTGGAGGCCGCCGCGCCCAACAACCTGCGCTGGGCATGGGACATCATGCGCACCGATCCTGGACCAGGTCCGGGCAAGCCGACCACCCGGCACTTCCAACTCAAGGGCGACCTGGCGACCGGGCTGCACGGCGGCCGCGAACTGCCCCAGTGGGAGATCGAGGTCACCGCTGGCGGCCGCATCTTCTACCTGCTCGACGAGGAACGGCGCACGGTGTGGGTCAAGATGGCAAGCACCGGCCATCCCAAGGTCACCGAATAAACGGAGCTAAGCGCACTGCTCCTGGAGATACCCCAAAGTGCCGGCCAACGCATCAGCCAACAGGCCGATGTCCGGCAGGGCAGCCCCGTTAGCATGCAGTCCAACATGGACACTGTCACGATACGTACTGAACGCCACACCCAAAGCATGGCCAGGAGCCAAAGGCACCACCGGATATACCTCCCGCAACTCCGCACCATCAAAGAACAACGGCACGTTAGGCAAGGGCACACTCGTCACCACGGTGTCACACAACAACGGAGCGCACTGGCCAACCATCGGCATCACCAAACGATGCAGCGCGGCCGGCACCCGATCAGCCAACACCGGCAAAGCCCCAGCCCCACGCCCAGGACCCGCCACCTTGTTACCATCCATCGCCGCCCGCACGGCAGCAAGGCGACGCACCGGATCCGACTCGCCAACCGGCAGATCACAGAGATAACCCGACAGCTGGTTACCGGCCGAACCACCACCACGACAACGCTGGTTCACCGGAATCAACGCCCGCAGCGACAGCCCATCCGCCGAGTCACCACGGGCGATCAGCCAGTCGCGCAGCGCCCCGGCGAGCACCGCGAGCAGCACGTCGTTCGTGGTTCCACCATGGGTACGGCGAACCCGTTTCACGTCAGCCAGATCCAACCGAACAGTCGCCAGCAGACGATCGGACGACGTCGGTGCGAGCAACGGCGACGGCGGGGGAGTGGGCCGGGCGCTGCGCAACACCGAGCCGGCGATGTCCACGGCCTGCTGAGCCGACGACCCGAACGACCGCAGCGACGCGCCCAACCCCAGCGCGGGCGCAAGGGCGGCCGGCCGGTTGGCCAGTCGGCCGTCGACGGCGTCGAGCAGGGAGAGGCCGAGCAGGACCGCGCCGGCACCGTCGGCGAGGGCGTGGTGCAGCTTCGGCAGGATCGCGAACCGGCCACCGGGTAGGCCGGTGAGTACGTGGATCTCCCACAGTGGACGGCGTGGGTCGAGCCGTTCGCCCATGATGTCGGCCGCGCGGTCGGTGAGTTGGGCGGGGTCGTGCGGGCGGGGGAGGTGGTGGTGGTGAATGTGGGCCGCCGCGTCGAACCGGGGATCGTCGACCCAGCCGACCTTGCCGAAGGGGAGCAGCAGCGAACCGCGAACCCGTTGGCGTAGCCGGGGAATCCGCTCCGCCCTGCCGCGCAACAGCTCGACCAACCTGGTCGGGTGCACCGGCTGGGGTGGCGAGAACAACGCCAGCGCGCCGATGTTCATCGGCGAGGACGTGCTGTCCAGGCTGAGAAACGCGGTGTCCAGCCCACTGAGCGCAGTAGCCGCCATCAACGGATCCCTTCGTTGGTCACAAGCAAACCTGGCAACGATGGCGAAGGCGTGGTCCGCAGGTTACGAACGCGGGTCAGGAACCCCTGATCAGGTGAGTTTCGCCACGATGCGCAGTGGCACGTGCCGAAGGACAACGGCCAGCGCCCGCCACGGCCATGGCGGTACGCAGGCGTTGGCCACCTCGTGTTCGATTGCCTTCACCATCGATCGGACACCGGTCGCTGTGTCCACCATCAGCCGGCTCACCGACGGATCGGGGTTCATTTCCGAACTGATGAGACCAGGATAGAGGGTCGTGACGGTGATCGGCCTGTCGAGCACGTCGGCCCGGATGCCTTCGGCGAGCGTCGCGATGCCCGCCTTCGTGGCGCTGTACGTGGTGGTTCCGCCTGGTAGCCCACGAAACGCGCCGACCGACGACACCACGACGAGATGGCCGCTGTCCTGGGCGCGGAACACGGTGAGAGCAGCTTCACACTGCGCGAGCGCACCCACGAAGTTGGTCTGCGCCGTCACCAGGTTGGCGTCGAACCGGCCGGTGCCGATCGGTTTGCCCTGACCGATTCCGGCGTTCACGATCACCCGGTCCAGTGAACCGAGATCGCCTGCGAACTCGTCGAACGCGGCGAACACGTCGTCGTAATTGGTGACGTCGAGCCGGCGGATCAACACCGTGATGTTCGGATGCCGGGACGTGAGCTCGTCTCGCAGTTCGACCAACCGGTCGGTACGCCGGGCGCACAATGCGAGGTTTCGCCCGCGTGCCGCGAACTCTCGCGCCAACTGCGCGCCAAGGCCCGAACTGGCACCGGTGATCACGATGTTCGTGCGCATTGTCCGAAGTGTAGTGCGCTACCGCCGATCGACGGTGAGCTCCCGCGCCAGGTTCGCGGCCACCTGGTGCATCAGCGGCACGACCTCGGCCACCGCGATCCGCGACATGCGCGTGGCCGGGCCGCTGATCGAGATGGCGGCACCGGTCGGCGCGCCGGGCACGGTGACCGCGATGCACCGCACGCCGATCTCCGTCTCGCCGTCGTCCTCGGCGTAGCCGCGCTCCCGGATCAGGCCGAGTTCGGTCTGGAACAGGGCCGAACCGAGCACGGCGGAGCGCAGGCGGTCGGGTGGCAGTTCGGCCAGCACCGCCTTGCCCACGGCGGTGGTGTGCGCGTCCACCCGCCTGCCCACCTCGGTGAACGTCCGCATCGAGTGCCGCGACGGCACCTGCGCCACGTAGACCACCTGGTCCCCGTCCAGCACGGCCATGTTCGACGTCTCGCCGACGGCCTCGGTCAAGTCGGCCAGGTGCGGCCGGGCCCACGCGCCCAGCGCCCGGCTGGCCGTCTCGCCCAGACGGATCAGCCGCGCCCCGAGCGCGTACCGGCGGGACGGCTGCTGGCGCACGTAACCGCCGTTGACCAGGGTGCGCATCAGCCGGTGAATGGTCGGCAACGGCAGCCCGGAGGTGTCGGCGAGCTGGCTCAGCGTGACCTCACCGCCGGCGTCGGCCATCAGTTCGAGCAGCTCGAAGGTCCGCTCGACGGACTGCACCCCACCCGAACCGGCCATCAGAACGCCGCCAACGTGTGCCAGGCGAGCCCTTCGTCGGCCGCGTCGTCCCGCACCACGCTGCCCTCGATCAGCCCGTACGGCCGGTCCGCCGCGTGGAACACCTCGTTGGGGTTGTCCAGGCCGAACGGGCTCAGGTCGACCACGAAGTGGTGCCTGTTGGGCAGCGACAGCCGGACCTCGGCGATCGACTCGTGCCCGGTCAGCACGGCTTCGCCCATGGCGTACAGGGTCTGCTGCAACGCCAGGCTGTGCGTGGTGGCGAACGCCCGCAGCAGCGCGGCACGCACCGAGTCGAACGTGGTGGCCCAGTCCACGTCCAGCCGCTGGTAGCGCCAGCGGGCGGTGACGGCCGTGGCCAGGACGCGGTCGGTCGTCCCGGGCAGCGTGGTGTAGCGGTCGCGCGGGTAGCCGTGGAACTCCGAACCGGTCGACTTGAGCACCACCAGATCGGTCAGCCCGGACACCACCCACGCCTGGTCACCGGCCACGGTCACGGCCGTCGTGCGCTTCTCGTCAGAAGACCGGCGAAACGCGTGCGGATGGTCCTCGATCCGGTCCCACCCGTACTGGTCGATCATGACCCGTGCGCTGGTGATGTGGTCGAACGAACCGGTGAAATGCCGGCCGAGACGCAGCGCGAAGTCCTCGATCTCGGCGACCGGCGCCTCCCGCGCGAACGCGAACACCGTGTTCTTCTGGGTGTCCGTTGGCACCACCTGCGCGTTGTCGCCGTGCAGGTGCGATGCGGTCATGTCGCCGCGTAGCGCGATGCTCACGTTCAGGTCGGTGATGTGGTGCCGATCCTGGCCGTCGCGGCGCACCGTCACCAGGCGGGTCTCCGCCTTGCCGTACTGGTTGGCGCCGAGCGTGATGGCCATGGTCAGCTCCCTCGGTAGGCGGAGAAGGCGAAGGAGGACAACAGGATCGGCACGTGGTAGTGCTGGCCCGGATCGGTCACGGTGAACGTGATCACGACCTCGGGGAAGAACGACTCCGCGAAGTAACCGGCCGTGTCGAAGACCAGTCGGTATCGCCCGGTGGAGATCGTTTCCGGACCCAGGGTGCGGACGCGGCCGTCGCGATCGGTGACCGCGTTGCCGAGCACCTCGCCGCCCTGCCCCTCCAGTCGGACCGCGATCCCAACCGCAGGCCGGCCGACTGCCGTATCCAGGACGTGCGTCGTGATGGCACTCATGCCGCCTCCTCGCTGGCGCTCGTCGGCCGCATTCGCGAACGCACTGTGCTTATTGATTCGCTCGCAAGCTCGCTCATGTGACCATCCTCTCCAGGCGCAACCGGGCGATCTTGCCGAGTTCCCGTCGTACCACGGACAACTCGGTGACCGGGTCGTTGCGCATCCGCTCGGCCAGGTCGGCCAGCAGTTCCTCGCCGCTACGGCCGCTGGCGCAGACCAGGTAGATGTGCCCGAATCGCTGCTCGTAGGCCAGGTTCGCGGCCAGCAGCCGGTCCGCGAGCGCAGTTGCGTCCACACCGGACTGCTCGGCTGCGGACATGGTGTCGGGCGCGGTGCGCTCGCCGATCCGGGGATGGTCGCCCAGCGCGTGCTCGACCTCGTCGTCGGTCAGGCCGGCCGACAGTTCGTCGGCCCTGGTCAGCAACTCGTCCAGCCCCGCGTACGGCCGGCCGTCGACCAGTTCGCGCGCCCACCGGTCCACCGCGACACACTGGCCGAACAGGCCGGCCAGCCGATCCGCCCCGAGCCCGTTGACTTCTGCGATATGGAAATTGTTTTCCATTGCCGACGAAACTACAATACGGAACCAGGATTCCACAATATGAAAGCGGGAGGCGACCGTGCGCTGGGCGGCGAACCTGTCGATCCTGTTCCCTGAACTGGCCCTGACCGATCGGCCGGCGGCAGCGGCAGCGGCCGGTTTCGACGCGGTCGAGTCCTGGTGGCCGTTCCCGACCGCGACGCCGGACCCGACCGAGGTCGACCGGTTCGTCAACGCCATCCGGGACGCGGACGTCCAGTTGGTCGCGCTCAACTTCTTCGCAGGCGACATGCCGGCCGGCGACCGCGGTGTCGCGTCCTGGCCCGGCCGCGAGGACGACTTCCACGCCAGCGTGCGAATCGCCGCGGACATCGGGAAACGCTTGGGCACCAAGGCTTTCAACGCCCTCTACGGCAACCGCAGCCCCGGCGTCGACCAGGACGACCTGGCAGTACGCAACCTACGCCACGCCGCCACCCAGGTCGCCGAGATCGGCGGGACGATCCTGATCGAGCCGGTCAGCGGCGCCCCGGCCTACCCGCTGCTGACCGCGGCCGACGTGATCGCGGTGCTCGACCGGGTCGGCGCCGACAACATGGCGCTGCTCGCCGACCTGTACCACCTCAGCGTCAACGGCGACGACGTCGCGAAGGCCATCGACGTCCACTTCGGACGGATCGGCCACGTCCAGATCGCGGACAGCCCCGGCCGCCACGAGCCCGGCACCGGCCAACTCGACCTGGCCACCTGGCTGCACACCCTGGACGAACGCGGCTACACCGGCTACGTGGCCGCCGAATACCAGCCGACCGACGCCGGCTTCGACTGGATGGAGCGCCTGTGAAGGAGCCCCGCACGCCGGCACCGAACCCGGTGTCCCAGATCGCAGCTCGAATACTACCTGCTGCGACCAGGCACCCAAGATCAGGGTGTCCGGGATGGGGGGCTTGTTCGTCCTCACAGTCACTTGCGCTCACCCCCGAACGAGCAGTTGAACCCCCCGGCGCCAAGATCGAACTGCACCACAGGGACATGGGCATCGTCCTGGACGCGGCCCGCCGCGCCGACGTGGCCCTCCCGGTCACCGGCGTGGTCGCCCAGCTCATGGCCGCCGGCCGCGCCATGGGCTTCGGCGGCCAGGACCACACCGCGCTGGTGCGCGTGATCGAACAGCTCAGCGGGAGGACTGAACGTTGACGCACGTCGTGGTCGCGCCGGACAAGTTCAAGGGCTCGCTGACGGCCGCGGCCGCCGCGGCCGCGCTGGCCAGGGGCATCGGCCGGGTCCGCCCCGACCTGCCGGTGCACGAGGTCCCGGTGGCCGACGGCGGCGACGGCACGGTGGCCGCGGCCCTGGCGGCCGGGTTCCGGCCGGTCACCGCGACCGTGACGGGTCCGACCGGCGAGCCGGTGACCGCGACCATCGCGCTGCGCGACGACCTGGCCGTCGTGGAGGCCGCCGCGGCCGGTGGCCTGGCCCAGCTGCCGGCCGGTCCGGCACCGCTGACGGCGTCCAGCTACGGGGTCGGCGAACTCCTGCGCGTCGCCATCGACGCCGGGGCCAGCACGATCGTGCTCGGCGTCGGCGGCAGCGCCAGCACGGACGGTGGCGCCGGCCTGGTCCAGGCGCTGGGTGGCCGGGTGCTGGACACTGCGGGCGCGTCGTTGCCACCCGGCGGCGCGGCCCTGCTCGACGTGGCCACCGTGGACCTCACCGGCGTGGACCTGCGTGGTGCCACCGTGATCCTGGCGTCCGATGTGGACAATCCGCTGCTCGGCCCGGACGGCGCGGCCGCCGTGTTCGGCCCGCAGAAGGGTGCCGACCCGGCCCAGGTCACGTTGCTGGACAAGGCACTGGGCGTGTGGGGCGGCCTGGTCGACCCGGCGCTGGCCGACGCGCCGGGCGCGGGCGCCGCGGGCGGCATCGGCTTCGCCGCGCTCGCCGTGCTGGGCGCCACCCGCAGGTCCGGCATCGACCTGCTGCTGGACCTGGTCGGCTTCGCGGCACACCTGCCCGGCGCCGCACTCGTGATCACCGGCGAGGGCTCGCTCGATGAGCAGAGTCTGCACGGCAAGGCGCCGATCGGCGTGGTCGACGCGGCCGTGCGGGCCGGTGTCCGTGCCATCGCGGTTGCCGGCCGCTGCCTACTGGACCGCCCCACGCTGACCGCCGCCGGCATCACGGCCGCCTACGCCCTGACCGACATCGAACCCGACCCGGCCCGCTGCATGGCCGACGCCGACCGCCTGCTGGAACAACTGGCCGTCCGCATCGCGCAGGACTGGCTGTGAGGTACGACCTGGCGATTCGTGCCCGCCGGATCGTCACGCCGACGGGGGAGCGGCACGGCGTGGTCGGCATCCGCGACGGCCGGATCGC